>Ga0209539_1000105_pt1 | contig 49320 bp, 43 predicted proteins | sample BarGraNGADG00312_2_FD_184499 | JGI IMG/M metagenome (GOLD analysis project Ga0209539, IMG submission 184499) | Arctic peat soil microbial communities from Barrow, Alaska - Barrow Graham LP Ref core NGADG0011-312 (SPAdes) (version 2) | ecosystem: Environmental > Terrestrial > Soil > Wetlands >...
GCCGGAATTGATAAGTCCGGAGGTATAGCTGAACTCTTTGGTTGTAAACCCACGGGCAGCGGACCATACTTTGCCCGTGATTCGCTGAGGTTTTGTATTGATTCTCAGAATGCTGTTCCTGACCTCAAAGTTCTCTTTTTCCGTGTAGGCTTGAAGATCTGATTCAACGGAGTACCTGTCCTTAAGTAATTTATCGCCCCAGTAATAGTTAGTCAGCCATTTTTTTGTATCAAGTTTCTGGCCATCGAACTCATCACCAAATGTCAATTCCCTGCTCTTCAGAATATTGAATTTGTCGGAGTCCTTAACTTTGAAATACCAGATAATATCCTTATTCTTCTTCAGTTTGTTGTATTCCTGAGTTTCTTTGAACATTTCAGTCTTCTCGAATCTCTTTTTATCGAGAAGGTATTCTTTCTTTTGCTTAAAGTCTGATGTAGCAACATATTCTTTTAGTTCATGATACCTTGCCAGCCGTGCTGAACCATCGGTATTAAGAAAATTTGAATACTCTTTTGAGGATTTGAACTTATAAAATTCTTTAATTTCAAGACTTCCTTTTAATCTTTTATATTCCAGAAGTTTTTTATATTCTTCAGAATCTTTGAAGGTTATGGGCTTCATTCTTTTCTTTGCAAGGAATTCCGATGATTTTACAAGTTTGTCAAGTTCTTCAAATCTTAATATAGCTTTGGTTTTAACTTTTTCAACATTCGCTTGTGGTTTATTCTTAGACCTTTTAAAGAATGACCTGCTTTTCCTGGGAGGTTTCAAAAATGCCTTAATTTCCGGGTCTCTCTTAAGAACCTTATATTCGTCTAACTTGCGATATTCTTCAGAATCTTTGAAGGTTATCGGTTTCATCTTTTGCTTCTCCCTGAATCCCGGAGATTGTATGAATTTTTCAAGTGCCTCAAATTCACTGATCTTACTGGAGCCCTCCATCTCTTTAAACCTTTTCAGCGCATTCCCCAAATTAGTTTTGAAATAGAGTATAATATCTTTTGATTTCTGAAGGGAGATATATTCCTTTTCTTTTGAATACTCTTCCGAATCCTTATACCGAAGGGATTTGATTTCTTTGCATTTCTGAATGAAATCGGAAGAATTTACCAGTCCATCCAGCTCATTATATCTAGCCAACACCTCAGATTCTGAAAAAACATGGAGCTTCTCAAATTCAGAAATCAAAGCCCTTTCAGCCTGCTCGATTTTAGAAGTCGATGGGATCATTCCCAGTAAAAACTTGAGACTTGCCATTGGAAAATTGGTTTATGTACAATTGATAAAGATAAAAAATCTTTCCATAATAATTGATTTTGGTTATTCAATTAATTGTTTTTAAAGGCTTGGAGCTTAACTGGGGCTTAATAAAAGCGGCCACTTTTTAAATCTTTCTAAAAAAAATTTGAAATTATTATTTTTCATTTTAACTTTGACTAACCGTTCATTCAAAAACACATGTCACCACGAACACCTAAACAATTTAAAGAGATGAGGGAAGAGAAAATGACCCTCATTATGGATGTCGCTCTTCAGCATTTTGCCAACGAAGGCTACTTCAGAACAACCATAAATCATATTGCTAAACATGCTGGAATTTCAAAAGGATTGATGTACAATTATTTTGATAGCAAAGAAGCATTGCTGAAAGCTATTATTCACAGATCAGTGAATGAAATATATAAATACTTCGATATTGACAGAGATGGATATCTTTCAGAAGAAGAATTTGAATTTTTCATGCGTAAAATTAATGTGATATTAAAAGGAAAAAAATATTTCTGGCAACTATTATTTCAGCTTCTGATGCAAATTGATATCAGGGAACAATTTCTGAAATCTTATCCTGAGACAGATTCTTTAATACACCCGGGCCATGAACCTGGCGACAACAATTACCCTTTACAGATAATACAAATGTTTACTGATTATTTTGACAGGAAAAAAGGAAGGATGGGGAAACAATATGAGCCTGAAAGTGATTTTAATATGTTTTATTTTACTCTGACAGGTTATGCAATAAAAACTATTTTTTCTGATATCGATGATGATGAGAATAATGGAAAAACAATAAACAGAATAATTGAATTATATAAATAAAGAAATTATGAAAGGGAAACTCTTAATATATCTGTTTTTATTACTGGGATATATGCCGGGTCTTTATGCTCAGAATATGACTGCCACAGAGATAGTAAAGAAAGCCGACGAAAAATTCAATGGTGAGAAGTCAGGAATAAGTACAATGATTATGATGATTGTCAGACCAGCCTGGCAACGTACTATTGAATTCAAAAGCTGGACAATTGGCCGGGAGAATTCACTGACCTTAATCACAGCCCCTGCTAAGGACCAGGGCCAGACATTTCTTAAAAGAGGGCAGGAAATGTGGAGTTGGAACCCGGCAATAAACCGTCTTATTAAATTGCCTCCATCAATGATGTCTCAGGGATGGATGGGTTCAGATTATACAAATGATGATATTTTGAAAGAATCCTCAATAGTAAAAGACTATACTCATGAAATCATCGGGGAAGAAATGATTATGGGGAAGTTGTGCTATAAAATAAAAATGGTGGCAAAAGCAGATGCTGCTGTTGTATGGGGCCATCAGGTTAGATGGATCGACAAAAAGGATCTGCTGGTATTGAAAACTGAATTATATGATGAGGATGGCTATTTGGTTCGCACAGAACTGGGATCGGAAATCAAAGTAATGGATGGACGGGTTATTCCAACCAGACTTGAGCTTTTACCTGCAGAGGAAAAAGGGAACAAAACTATTGTCGAAATAAAGGATATAAAGTTTAATGTATCTATCGATGACGATTTTTTTTCACAGCAAAACATGAAAAGATTGAGATAGCTATTTAAAAAACAGAATAAATCTGAAACCAGTATTAAAAAGTTTACTGAAAATCCAATTGGTATGAAAGATGACCTTAAAATAGCATGGCGAAATCTGTGGAGGAACAGACGGCGGACCATAATTACTTCCGCATCTGTTTTCTTTGCGGTGTTTTTTGCAGTCATAATGAGATCATATCAGCTTGGTAGCTATGACCGTATGATTTTAAACTTTATTGAATCGTATTCGGGTTATTTGCAGGTGCAGCATCATAAATACCAGGATAATCCATCTGTTGATTATTCCTTCATTTGTAGCGACTCCCTGGCTGTTGCGATTTCCGGAGTAACTAATGTAGTTTCAGTTGCTCCTCATATAGAATCATTTGCCCTTGCTTCGAGTGGGACCCAGACCAAAGGAGTAGCGGTTCTTGCTATTGACCCCGAAAAGGAAAGAAAGTTTTCGAATCCTGAAAACAAACTTGTGAAATACAGGATATCAAAAGAATCAATAACCCGGCTTAGAGCATTAACGGGCATCCCTTCTGAAGTGTTGAATAAGGTTGAAAAGAATCTGGGGAACTCTTATTCTTCAATTTCAAGATTTGAGCTGGACCTGGGACTTTCAACAAGTGAGAGTAAACAATACATGCCGGAGATTCTTAAGTTCATAGAAGTACCAAATGGGTTTCTTACAAGTGATGATAAAGGAGTTCTGATATCTGTCAGACTATCTGATTATCTTAAAGTTACAATAGGAGATACGGTAATACTCATGGGTCAGGGTTATCATGGCTCTTCTGCTGCAGGAGTTTTTCCGGTAAGGGGAATACTTAAAATGCCTTCTCCGGAAATTGATAACAAACTTATTATAATGACAATTCCCACAGCTCAGAAATTCTTTGACGCAGAAGGGAAAATTACTTCACTTTCAGTTAACCTTACAAGTAAAACTCATAGGATAATGTCAGGAGCACAAAATAAAATTAATCTGCTTCTTACCGATAAAAACACTGTGGCCAAAACATGGGAAGAGCTTAATCCGGTTCTTGTTCAACAGATCCAGGGCGATAGTCAAACAGGAATGGCCACACTGGGAATGCTTTATTTATTAATATTCTTTGGGATTTTCGGGACTGTCCTTATGATGATTGCAGAAAGAAGACGGGAATTCGGAGTACTCGTTTCAATTGGTATGCAGAAAAAGCGACTTAAACGAATTGTAATAATCGAAATGGCACTTTTAGGAGCTATTGGCTTAATTGCTGGTCTGCTGGCAAGTTCCCCGGTAATATTGTATTTCTACTATTTCCCGATATTATTAAAAGGGGATATTGGGAAAATGATGGAAGATTATGGCTGGGATGCCGTGATGCCTACAGCATGGTTTGGACCATACTTTTACTGGCAAGCGGTTATTGTTGCTCTGATGGTATTATTGGCAACACTTTATCCGTTAAGAAAAATAGGTAAACTGAAAGAGATAGAAGCTCTAAGGAGCTAATTTAATAAGAAGAATATGATATGGTCAATATCCTGGAATAATGTATGGCGTAACAAAATCCGAAGCCTGGTTGTGATTTTTGCCGTAATGGTCGGAATTATATCGGGTGTGATGATTGTAGCTATTATGGAGGGCTGGGTAAAGCAGCGTCTGCACGATGCAATTTATAATGAAGTATCACATATACAAGTACATAATACTGAATATCTGAAAAATGAAGAAATACACCTTACTGTAAACGACACAACTGAAATGAGCAGGGCCATTGAGGCTTTGTCAGGACTCATCGGTTGGGTTAAAAGGACAAAGATGGTTGCGATGGTCAATACTCCATGGGCAAATACAGGTGTTATTGTTTATGGAATTGATCTTGAAAAAGAAAAACAGGTTACAGAAATCTATAAAAAAATTGTTCCGGAGGGAGGTGAATATCTTGACAGGACAAAACCAGGAAATATTCTTATTAGCGACAAAACAGCAGAAGTATTGAAACTAAAGCAATACATTATTACAGAGGAAGTAATGAAAGCTTTGAATTCTGAAAATGTATCAGAAGTTGTTTTATCAAAGCTCGATTCACTGAAAGATGTAAGATTCAGATCACCTAAGGATTTCAGGGAAGCATTAAAAACTAAATTGACAAAAAAAGAGCTCGGGAGTTTTGGTTTAAAAATCATTGACAAAGCTCTTGATTACAGGATAAGGAACAAAATTCAGATTACTATTTCAGACAAGACCGGCACCCCAGTACAAGGCACTTTCAGAGTATGTGGCATTTATAAAACAACGAATGGAGGCTTTGATCAGATCTCAGTTTTTGTCAATTCACGGGAACTCGCAGGTTTGTATGACGGAACCTCTGTTCTCACCCATGAGATCGCAATATTGCTGACTGATATTGAAAATGTCGACTCAGTAAAAGAAAAACTGAAGGGAATATCAACTGATAACACAGTAAGTACTTGGAAAGAAATGGCCCCTGATGCAGCAATGATGAACGATTACATGATTATGTACTATTTTATTTTTATCGGTATTGTCATGTTTGCCCTGGCATTCGGTATAATAAACACTATGATGATGACAATACTTGAAAGAACCAGAGAACTTGGGATGTTAATGGCAATAGGGATGAATCGTAAGAGAATTTTCTATATGATAATGCTTGAAACAATATTTCTTACTATTGTTGGAGCGGTTGCCGGGATGCTTTCGGGTTGGATTCTTGTTGAGATACTTGGCAACACAGGGATTCATTTTTCAACCTGGGGTGAAGGTTTTGAGGCTATTGGATTTGCTGCCATTGTATATCCGGTTATAACCCCCTCATTTTTTATTATAATAACGGTTATGGTAATTCTTACTGCAATAATTTCTTCAATCTGGCCGGCCAGAAAAGCTCTTAAACTAAACCCGATAGAAGCACTTAGAACGGAATAATATTTATAAAGTAGAAAACGATGAAAGTAATTGATATTAACGATGTTCATAAGATATATGACGAAACGGAGATAGCTGTAAAAGCAGTCGACGGAGTAACTCTGAGTTTTGATGAAGCAGAATTTGTGGCAATCGTAGGACCCTCTGGCTCCGGTAAAACTACATTGCTAAACCTCATTGGAGGCCTCGACATGCCTACTTCAGGGGATATAATTATTGGTGGGACGAATCTTTCAAAACTGAAATCTTCTCAGTTGATTGATTTCAGATTAAACAATATAGGATTTGTCTTTCAGGCATATAACCTTATACCGGTATTAACTGCAAAAGAAAATGTGGAATTCATTATGAACCTTCAGAAATGGTCGAAGAAGGATCGTGATGAAAGGACTTTTGAATTGCTTAAGGCAGTCGGATTGTTCGACAGGGCAAACAGCCGGCCTACAAAAATGTCAGGCGGCCAGCAGCAGAGAATCGCAGTTGCGAGGGCTTTGGCATCACGACCCAAGTTTGTGCTTGCTGACGAACCCACTGCAAACCTTGATTCAAAATCGGCTTCCACGCTTCTGGAAATAATGGAAAAGCTTAACCACGGAGAAAAAATTACCTTCATCTTTTCGACTCATGATGCCAGGGTTGTAAAAATGGCTCATCGCGTTATTACTCTTGAGGATGGCAAAGTTGTTTCGGATGATGTCAGGGAATAACTGCTTATAATTTTGCATAATGATCAGAAATCTGATTATCATATTATCCCTTGCAGCGATAACGGCAGGTAAGGTACATTCGCAGGAAAAACCAAAATTCCTGACACTTAGCGGTTATATATCAACTATTCAGAGTGTAATGTTTGATTCGCTTTCAGGGCCATTTGTTAATGAAAATATTATTCATAACAGACTTAACCTGAAAGGTTATGTAAATGAAAACATAACATTTGCTGCAGAGTTCAGAAACCGGCTTTTTACCGGGGATATGGTGCTGCCCGGTCTGTCATATCCAGAAATCACCGGAAAGGATCAGGGCTGGGTTGATATGTCGTGGAATATTCTCAATGAACAATCCTTTTTCCTTAATTCTACGATTGACCGTTTGTGGATGGATTTTAACTATGGTAAATTTCAGGCCCGGGTAGGACGTCAGAGGATCAACTGGGGGCAGACGCTTGTATGGAATCCAAACGACATTTTCAATGCATATTCATTCTTCGATTTTGATTATGTTGAGCGGCCCGGTAGTGATGCGGTAAGGTTACAATATTATCCCGGTTTTTCTTCAGCGCTGGAATTTGCAGTAAAGGCTGATTATAAGGATCGTGTAACCGCTGCAGCTCTTTACAGGTTCAATAAATCGGGATATGATATTCAGTTTTTAGCCGGATATATCAACAGTGAAGATCTGGTTGCGGGTGCTGGTTGGTCAGGTGCGATTGGTTCGGTCTCTTTCAGAGGTGAAGCTTCATGGTTCCAATCTGCAAAAAACTTTTCAGATTCAACCGGAACCGGGATTTTTACTATTGGGTTTGATAAAACATTTAAAAATAACTCGTTAGCGCAGACCCAGGTTATGTATTGTAATAATCCTTTGAAGATGAGCAGTTTCAACATTTTATATCTGGGAGAGATGTCGACTAAGAACCTGGCTTTTTCAAGGTTTTCGGCCTTCGGACAATTCTCCTACCCGGCAACTCCTCTTCTGAATCTTACCATTTCTGCAATGTGGTTTCCTGACATGAAAGGATACTTTGCCGGACCTTCAATAGATTATTCCCTGGCAGAAAATGTCGATTTTTCATTATTCTGGCAACATTTCGAAAGTAAGATCAGCATGATCCCGACCCGGATCAATTTAGGATTTTTAAGAGTTAAAGTCAGTTTCTAGATTTTTTATACTTTTGCCCCATCACTTAAAAACCAAAAGATGGCGCTTGTACATGAATTTGAGAAAAGCGGTAACTGGTTATTCAAAAGAAGAAGCTGGCTTCCTGTATTTATGGTCGTTGCGGGTATTGTAATGATGTATCTGGGCAACAGGCAGGCAATACTCTTTGATATAAGAGATGAGCTGATCTTTCTTGGAGTGAGTCTTTTTGGTCAGATTATCAGAATTATGACAGTGGGGTTTGCTCCAAAAAACACGTCAGGCAGAAATACAGTTAACGGACAAATTGCCGATGAATTAAATGTTACCGGGATCTATTCTCTTTTACGGCACCCGTTATACCTGGGAAATTTCTTTATGTGGCTCGGTCCGGTTTTATTCCTGCGATCCGTAGGGTTTACAATAGTATTCGGTATTTTATACTGGCTTTATTATGAGCGGATTATGTTTGCCGAAGAACAATTTTTAAGAAAAAAATTCGGGGATATATATGACAAATGGTCAGAAACCGTAAGTCCTTTTATCCCCTTAACGTTTAAATACATTCCATCAAAGCTTCCATTCTCGGTAAAAAATGTTCTTAAGGGAGAATACAATAGTTTTGTCAACATCTTTGTGATATTCACCCTTCTGGATCTTTTCAGAAATTATTTTCTGTCGGAACGGATATATCTGACTGAAATGTGGATTTATCTCTTTGTTTCCGGTGGTGTAATATGGCTGGTGGTCAGGACAATTGACAAACGGACACGGTGGCTTGAGGCAGAAGGAAGATGATTATCTCCTCGATCCCGTAAAAATCATTATATAATATAACAAAGTTGCCAGAGAACCGAGTGCGGCAATCACATAAGTGTACGCAGCCCACTTGAGTGCGTCCTGCGCCTTATCGTGATTCTGGTATGAAGTTATGCCTGCATTTGACAACCAGGCAAGGGCTCTCCTGCTTGCATCTATTTCAACGGGAAGTGTAATAAAACTGAACAGAGTGGTAAAGGCAAAGAGAACAATACCCACCAGCAATAAAGCCGGGAATGTTTTTATCAAGAGGATACCTGCAAGTAATATCCAGGTAACCCATTTGGATGTAAAGCTTACAATCGGCACCAGATTGGATCTGAATCCGAGCCAGGCATACGCTTTTGCATGCTGAACAGCATGTCCGGTTTCATGTGCTGCCACAGCGGCAGATGAAATGCTGCGGCCTTCGTAAACCTCTCTGCTGAGATTAATTGTCTTATCTGCAGGATTATAATGATCTGTCAGCTGACCCTCCACACTTCCGATTTTAACATCGGTAATACCATTATCACGAAGCATCCTTTCCGCCACTTCACGTCCTGACATTCCATTGTCAAGAGGTATTTTTGAATATTTGCTAAACTTCGATTTCAGTGTCATACTCACGATCATACTTAGAACCATGATCCCTATCATAATTACCCAGATACTCATAATTTTTTTTCCTCCTGAATTTAAATTTTATCATTAACAGCAAAATTATTGCCAAACTCTATCTGATAGTAATAATTGGTCATTTTGTCAGGAAGAATGGCGCAATGGCATAATGGAAGAAGGAGTGAGGTGTGATGTGTTGCATCTCAACCGACAGTTATTATCTTTGCTTCATGCTTAAGCTTATCAACAGGTTATTGTCATTTCTGTTATCTCTTCCGGTACTTTTTTACAGGTATTCAATTTCTCCGTTTTTACGACCATCGTGCCGTCATATTCCAACCTGTTCGCAGTATATGCTGGATGCGTTAAAGATCCATGGACCCTTCAGAGGTCTTATATTAGGAACAGGGCGGATACTAAGATGCAGACCTGGAGGAACCCATGGTTATGATCCGGTTCCGTTGTTCAGGTTCAGGAAATACAGGCCATTGTCAGAAATATTTAACAGGTGGGATCATGAAAGCAGATTGAAGAGGTAGACAATCAGACATTTCAAAAATTAAGCTCCTCCTTAATATGTTTATATCCGCTACGGCTTATCGGTAGCTTATCTCCCGAATGAAGGATAGCAATATGGTTGTCCTTTCCATATGGTTCAATACGGTTTATTTCTTCGATCCTTACAATATATGATCTATGGATTCTGACAAAATCGGATTTTGGGAGATTATCTTCACAAAATTTCATTGTCTGTTGTTTAAGCGCCTTTCCGGCGGAATGATAGATCATCACATAGTCATCCTGCGCCTCAACGTATCTGATCTGTTCAACAGGTATGAGATTTATGGCGTTTCCTTTTCGTACAACAAACCTGTTGAAGGGGGAGGAAGGTTCAGCCTTTTTCGCCAGGAGCTGACTTGCCGGCTCTTTGTTCCCTTTCCCTGACTGTATCTTCTCAATCGCTTTTTTAACTGCATCCAGGAACCTCCTTTTCGGGAAAGGCTTCATCAGATAATCAACCGCATTAAGCTCAAAAGCTCTTATTGCGAACTGATCATAAGCAGTTGTAAAAATGATCTCCGGTTTCTCAGTAATAACCTCAAGCATTTCAATTCCTGTAAGTCGTGGCATCTGGATATCAAGGAAAACCAGATCGGGTTTCAAACCTGAAATTGATTTCAAACCTGAAAAGCCATCGGCGCATTCGGCAATCACTTCAATAGAATCCACCTCTTTTAAATAATGCTTAATTATTTCCCGAGCGGGGGCTTCATCGTCAATTATTAATATTCTGATCTTATCCATTGTTATACTGATTCCCTGAGATGCTTAAAAGTACTTCTGAATTCCTGAGCTAAATTTATGCATTAATTTTCAAATGACATTTATAAATAATCTCCGGGTATGTACAGGGTTACAGTATAAATCCCGTTTTCTTTCAATGTTTTTATCGATGCCTTGTTGCCGTAGAACAATTCAAGCCGCCTGGTAACATTTAACAGACCGGTCCCGGTTCCTCTCCTCAATAATGGTGCAGGATCGTAATTATTGCTTATAATTATTTCCATGTACCCCTCATTAATCTTCGCCTGAGTTATAATACTTACACATTCGGTACTTTCATAAACACCATGTTTAACTGCATTCTCATAAAGTGGCTGCAGAAGCATTACGGGAATTTTAAGATCAAGGCAATTGCTTTCAATAGTTTCTTTTGTTGTAAGCTTATCCCCGAATCTGACTTTTTCAATATCAAGATATAACTGCACGTTTTCAAGTTCACTTTGCAATGAGACAGGTTGCTCGTCTTTTCTTGAAAGAGCGTATCTCATAAACTCTGATAGCTTTACAACCATGTCCCTTGCTTTTTCTGGGTTAGTTATAGTAAGGGAGCTTATTGAATTCAGACTGTTGAAAAGAAAGTGCGGATTGATTTGTGACCGGAGCATTTTAATCTCGGTTTCTTTAACAAGGCTCTCCAGCTTTGCTTCTTTTGCATTTTTCTCGGAAAGATTACTCAGGCTTTCAAAAAGATAATAAGTCAGAATAATAAGTCCGTAAATAAAAACCCCGGTTCCTATTCTGTAGGGGAAAGTTGTATCCCAGTATGACTGGTAATTATTTTGTTCCGGAATGACAATTGTCATTATAAACTTTGTTATCAGGACCCACAGGGTAACAGAAAGTGCTCCACTGGCAACAAGATTGGAAATCAGGGTTGTAATCCGGATTTTTCCTGAATTAAAAAACCTGAATGGATACCACAATGAAAGGGCGATGCCAGAATAAATCAGCAAAGAAACAAGACTATCAATAATACCAATATTAATAAAGCTCCCGTAAGCATAATAAAATAGCAGCGACTGGCCCAGTGCAAGGAAAAGCCAGACCAGCCACCACACTATCAAACGTACTCTGTTTGCAAGTACCGGATGTTTCATCAGTCGGCTGATTAATAGCTTTTTATTTCTCCGCCACCGAATACAACTGCACCTTTTATTACCAGCTGCCTGGTAGTATCAACAGTTCTTCCCGGTAATAATTTACGTGAGTCACCAAATCCACCAAGTACTGGAACCACCTCAATTTTGACATTCCAATCGTCAGGAACAATTATAGTGGCACCTCCAAAAACGCAGGCGATCTCAAGCTCCGATACTCCGGGCGCCAGTTTTGCCTTTGTCAGATCAATTTCACTTCCACCGAAAATTGCAGTGACTTTTCCTCCTCTGAAATTTTCTGAAACGATCTGACGTTCTCCTCCGCTGAATACATGTACATAGTCGATATAATCATCACCTACTAGCGGGCCTGTACTAACCGAATTCCAGCCTTTCCGTTTTGTAAATATGAAAATCACCCCTATTATTATGAAGATTGATGGCCAGAACATATCAACATTAAATGTTTGCCTGAAAATCTGCGGGAGAAGGAAAAATGCCCCGACGGCCATAACTATGATACCTGAGGTTTTACCTCCTGACGAACCGAGAGTAATTACCAGACCTATTGTGACAAGAAGCATAGGCCAGCTGAAGATCACATGATCAATAAACTCAGGGAAGAAACCTGTATTTCGCATTACAAGGAATAGTCCGGCCAGTACAAGAATAACTCCTATGATTGCGCGGTTGTTCTGAAGGTGATGACCTTCATGTCTTAGCTGATGACGTTCATCCCTGGCTTGACGACGCTCATCTCTGTAACTTTCATTTGTTTCCATGATTGTAAATTTATTGGGTTTCTAATTATTAATTTTCTTTTTTCTTTTAAAAAGGGATGACAATATAAATGCCAGCCCGATTATAACTATTACTGCTGGCCAGTAGAAGGTTTTGAAGATTTCAGGAGTAATTATAAAGATGCGTTCCTGTAAAAACCATATTCCTCCGGCAATGAGTAACAAACCTCCTGTGAATTGAAGGTTTAATAGCAGTAAGACACCAATGAAAATCATGGCTGTCTCCCAGGTGAAATAGCTGCTGAAATTCCCCAGCCTTAACAGGTCATTGGATGCGACGAGAAGTGCTACACCCAGAACAATAAAAAATATTCCTATACTTACTCGGGGATGATGCTCTCTTTCCCTGAAGCGAGGATAATCTCTGTAATGCTGATAATCTCTGTGTCTCATAATTCTAAATATTTAATCTATTTCAAAAATAGTCCTTATATAAACAGGGGCTAAGAGAAATTCGGTAAACAGCGTTTTTCTGTCGGTATTTGGTATTTTAAGACAATAAATGTTACTTTTTTGTTGATAATTTTTTTAATTGAAGAAGGATTCATATTTTTGCAAACCAAAATTTAAAGAGATGTCCGGATCGTGTACCATACAATTAAGCGGATTGAAAGAAGGGCATCACACAATTGATTTTGAGATTGATAAAGAGTTTTTTGAACAGTTTGAGGAGTCGGAAGTTAAGGAAGGCAGCCTTATTGCAAATATTGAGATGGATAAGAGATCTACCCATCTTGATATGAAAATAGGGATTTCCGGAAGCGTCAGAGTTAGCTGTGACCGATGTCTGGAGATGTTTTCCCAGCCTGTTACCAGTGAGAACAGGTTGCTTGTTAAGTTTGGGAAAAGTCTTGAAGATATTGATCCTGACATTCTTTCAGTACCGATAGATGAGCATGAATTAGATCTGCAACAGCAGATATATGAATTCATTATGCTGGCTCTGCCTATTAAGAGGGTGCATGCGGCAGATAAAAAGGGCAATAAAACATGCGATCCGGTTATGTTGAAAAAACTGGAAGAGCTTATTATAGAAGAGGAAAAAAACAACGACCCACGATGGGATGAATTGAAAAAACTGATAAACAATAATTAAATTAATTTAAAATGGCACATCCGAAACACAAACATTCCAAGACCAGAAGAGATAAGCGCAGGACACACTATAAGGCAACTGCGCCTACAGTGGCAAGCTGTTCAAATTGCGGATCTTCAGTTCTGTATCACAGGGTATGTCCTGAGTGCGGCTTTTATCGGGGTAAGCTTGCTATTGAGAAGAAGGCAATTGCCTGACCTCGCTTAACTTAAAAAGTAGAATATGAGAATTGGCCTTGATGTCATGGGTGGTGATTTTGCACCTGATGCAATCATTGAAGGCGCTGTTGATTCCCTTCAGCATTTATCAGCAAATGAGAAGCTTGTCCTTATTGGGGATAAAACTTCCATTTTAAGGAAACTAAGTGAAATGCAGGTTGAACCGTCACAGTTTGAAATAGTTCACACTTCCCAGGTAATAGAGATGGCAGATCATCCTGCAAAAGCGTTCTCTCAGAAAAAAGACTCAAGCATTGCTGTTGGATATGGCATGCTGAAAAGCGGTGATCTGGATGGTTTTTGCAGTGCAGGAAATACTGGTGCTATGCTTGTTGGGGCAAGTTATACGGTCAATGTGATCCCCGGTGTGCTCAGACCGGCTCTGGCTGCCCTGCTGCCATGCAGTGATAACCGGGATTCAGTTATCCTTGATGTTGGATTGAATCCTGATTGTAAACCAGATGTCCTTTTGCAGTATGGAATACTTGGCAGCATTTATGCAAAGTATGTACTGGGAACTGAAAATCCAACTATAGGGCTGCTCAATATAGGAGAAGAAGAGACAAAAGGAACTCCTACTATTAAAGCAGCATACGAGTTAATGAAGGAACATCCCGATCTTAATTTTGTTGGAAATATTGAAGGAAATGCACTCTTCCGGGAAACGATGACTGACGTTATTGTCTGTGATGGCTTCGTCGGAAATGTTATTCTTAAGATGGGAGAAGCATTTCATCATATTTACAAAAACCGAAATCTTAAAGACTCCTATTTTGATCGTCTTGACTGGGAAAATACAGGAGGAACACCAATTATTGGTATAAATGCCAATGTTATGATAGGGCATGGAATTTCTAAAAGAAAACCTATAATGAACATGATTCTTCAAGCCATTGGGGTAGTGCATGCTAATCTGGCACAAAAGATTAAAGAAGCAATATAGCTATGAAAAAAATACGGGCAGCCATTACAGGAATTAATGCCTGGGTGCCGGAATACAGGCTGACAAATCAGGAACTTTCGAAAATGGTTGATACTTCCGATGAGTGGATAATGCAGAGAGTCGGAGTTAAGGAGAGACGAATTCTGAAAGGTGAGGGACTGGGAAGCTCAGATCTTGGTGAGCAGGCAGTGAGGGGATTATTACTGAAAACCAGTACTGCACCTGAAGATATTGACCTGCTGATTTGTTCCACTGCTACTCCTGATATGCTCTTCCCTGCAACGGCAAATATTATATCTGATAAATGCGGTATTAAAAACGCATTCAGCTTTGACCTTAATGCTGCCTGTTCAGGATTTCTTTTTGCTCTGCAAACCGGAGCAGCCTATGTTGAAACCGGAAGATACAAAAAGGTTGTTATTGTAGGAGCCGACAAGATGTCGTCAATTACTGATTATACCGACCGTACTACCTGTCCGCTCTTTGGAGATGCAGCCGGAGCAGTCATGCTGGAACCTTCAGATGGGGAATTCGGGATAATGGATTATATTTTTCATACAGACGGATCAGGTCGGAAATATCTGCATCTTAAAGCCGGTGGCTCTGTTAAACCAGCCTCACACGAAACAGTTGATGCAAAAGAGCACTTCATTTACCAGGAAGGCCAGAGCGTTTTTAAATTTGCTGTTTCAAATATGGCTGATGTTGCAGTAGAGATTATGGAAAGGAATAATCTTAAATCTGAAGATATTGCATGGCTTGTTCCTCATCAGGCAAATCTGCGAATTATCGATGCTACCGGAAGGAGAATGGGCCTTTCTCCTGAAAAGGTAATGATTAACATCGAGAATTATGGAAATACAACAAATGCTACAATTCCTTTGTGTATCTGGGAATATGAAAAAAAGCTTAAAAAAGGAGATATTCTCATACTTGCTGCATTCGGAGGGGGTTTTACCTGGGGTTCTATCTACCTGAAATGGGCGTACGATCCTAAATAATACCTTATCGCTTTATTTTTATCTGCAATACTTTTTATCTTTGTGAGTTATTAAGATTGTATCTATAAACTTTTAAATATTATGGCAAAGTACAACGAGACAGATAACACCACCATTAACCTTATAAGTAATGGAACTGATATAACCGGTGATATAAAATCCAATGGTGATATCCGTATCGATGGATCTCTTACCGGAAATCTAAACACAAAGGGCAAGGTTGTTATTGGTCCTACCGGAAAGGTTAAAGGAGAAGTTATATGCAAGAACTCAGAAATATCCGGAATTATTGAAGGCAAAATTATTGTAGGGCAGTTACTTAACCTGAAAGCATCTTCAAAGATCCATGGTGATATCGCTACTTTAAAACTATCTATCGAACCCGGAGCAGTATTTTCAGGGAACTGCAAAATGAGTGATAATGATAACAATGTCGGAGCAGGAACTATCAAAGAAAAAGAACCCGAAAAACCTTCAAAATAAGGGGCTCCAGGACTTTGGCCGGTATTCGGGGATTGCATTCCAGATGATAGGTATTATCCTTGTTACTGTCTGGGGTGGCGTAAAGCTTGATAAACTTACAGGGTGGCATACTCCAGTCTTTACCATTGTACTTTCCCTTCTTGGAGTTTTTGCAGCAATATACGTTGCCATTAAAGATTTTATAAAGTGACCCCCTTTATTGAAACCTCTTCATAAATATATCTTACTGCTTCTATTATTAAATGTTTTCATTGCAGGATCAGCTTATTTCCTTGTTACCAATCATATCATTACTCTTTTATTCACCGACATTGTCATTCTGTCCCTCTTTTTTTCAATTATTGCCATAATAACACTTGTTATTTTTTTAAGAGGCCAGACCAAAGATCCTGAAAGTCAGACATTGCATAGCCTGGTCTCCGTGAGCCTTAAATTTCTGCTTGAGTTGGTCTTAGCTCTTGTTTGGTTTATTGTTGCTAAAAAAACTTCTTTAGACTCTGTTTTTGCATTTTTTGTTATATATTTAACACTCACTTTGTTTTCAGTGTTGATAATATTAAAAACATTGAAAAACAGATCTTTATAAAACTGGTACTGATTTGAAAACAAGAAAATTACCTGGTCTATTCTTCTTTTTTCTCTTTACAGGGATTGCTCTTACAGCCTTTGGTCAGGAAGTTGAACAAAAGGAAGCGGGAAAAGAAAAATTCAAGGCAAGCACATATATCCTCGAACACATTGCAGATTCACATGAATGGCATATTTTAACGAAAAAAAACGGGGAGAGCATTGCTATTTATCTTCCTGTTATTCTTCTCAGTAAAGAGTCAGGACTCAATATCTTTTCTTCAAAACGACTTGCCCATGGTAAGGAATATAAAGGATTCAGGCTTGAAGAAGAAGGCGAACTGAAAGGGAAAATTGTTTCTGTTAATGCTGATGGAAAGGTTGATGAGGAGAATCTTCCACTTGATTTTTCAATGACTAAAACTGTTATTGGAATGTTGTCCGCGGCTATTATCGGACTGTTATTATTTCTATCTCTTGCCCGTTCTTATAAGAAAACTGGAATCAGCCATCCTAAGGGTATACAGAGTTTCCTTGAGCCAGTTGTCCTCTTTGTCAGGGATGATATTGCAATCCCAAATCTTGGTCATAAATTTGAAAAATATATGCCGTATCTTCTGACGGTATTCTTTTTTATTTTGATCAATAATATAATGGGACTCATTCCATTTCCTCCTCCTTTCGGAGCCAATGTTACCGGGAATATCGCATTAACTTTTACACTTGCACTTTGTACCTTTCTTGTTACACAGTTTAGCGGTAATAAAGGATACTGGAAACATATTTTTGCAACACCGGGTGTTCCCTTCTGGCTTCTGCCGGTGATGATTCCTGTAGAAATAATCGGGTTGTTTTCAAAACCTTTTGCCCTTATGATCAGGTTGTTTGCAAATATTACTGCCGGGCACATTATTGTATTAAGCCTTATTTGTCTGATTTTTATATTTGATACCCTGGCCCTTGCACCGGTTTCAATATTCTTTGTGATTTTTATGGATTGCCTCGAACTTCTGGTAGCATTCCTTCAGGCATATATTTTTACACTGCTTTCAGCTCTTTTTATAAGCATGGCAGTACAGGAGCATCATTAGAATTTTTGTTTAACTAAATATTTGAATTATGACAGGTACATTAGCAGCAGTAGGAGCAGGTCTCGCGGTAATAGGCGCCGGACTTGGTATCGGGAGAATAGGTGGATCGGCAATGGATGCAATTGCAAGACAGCCCGAAGCTTATTCAAAGATTCAACTTGCTATGATCATTTCAGCCGCCCTTATTGAAGGAGCTGCTTTGTTCGCAATTGTAGTTGCTCTTATGTAGTAACTTAAAATTTTGAAGCCTGCAACGGTTGGTTGCAGTGCTTCATTTTATTGAAATTGTAAAAACATTATATATGATATTACTAGCAAACAGCCTGACCACACCTGCAATAGGTACTCTTTTCTGGTCAGTTTTGATCTTTGTATTATTCTTTCTGATCCTTACAAAATTCGCCTGGAAACCAATACTGAGTGCAGTAAAGGCCAGGGATGAGATGATCAGAGGATCACTTGAATCAGCAGAAAAAGCCAAGGAAGAAATGCTTAAGTTACAAAGCGACAATGAAGCAATCCTTCGAAAAGCAAGAGAGGAACGGGAAAATATCCTGAAGGAAGCAAGAGAAGTACGCGATAAGCTTATTTCCGAAGCAAAGGGAAAAGCAACTGAAGAGGCGGGAAAACTTATTGAGAAAGCAAGAGTCGGGATTGAAAACGAGAAGCTGAAAGCACTTTCGGAAATTCATGAACAGGTTGCGACCCTTTCTGTTGATATTGCCTCAAAACTGCTGGGCGAAAAGCTTAAGCCATCGGGCGAACAGTCAAAGCTGATCGATAATTACCTGAAAGATATTGATTTCAAAAAGAACTAGGAACTGGATCTGTAATGAATGATAGCAAAATTTCCGTAAGATACGCCAGGGCAATATTTCAATCAGCTCAGGAGAAAAAGATACTTGATAAAGTCTATCAGGACATGATCTTTATTTCTGAGATCTGTAAAAATAAAGAGACAAAAGAGTTCCTTCACAGTCCCATTATTATTCCTTCAAAGAAGGAAGCAATATTTCACAAAATGCTTGAAGGAAACGTCGAAAAAATCACTCTTTCACTTCTCGACCTTATTGTGAAGAACGGGAGAGAAAGCTTTATTCCGGCAATTGCACGAAATTTTATTCACGAAACAAAGAAATTCAAAGGAATCACTGAGTCTGTGCTTACAACGGCAATTAAAGTTGATGATAATGTCAGAAAGCAAATAATCGATCTTATTTCAAAGGTTTTTAACACTAAAGTTGAGCTTAAAGAAAATCTTGATCCTGAAATAGTTGGGGGCTTTATCCTGCAAGTTGATGACAATTACATCGATGCAAGCATAAGGAATAAACTGCGTAAAATAAAAAAAGAACTTATAGGAAGTGTCTGACACACCTTTAGAAAAGAATACAATTAAAGACTTTTAAGAATATACAATATGGCAAATATTAAACCGGCAGAAGTATCGAAAATTCTCAAGCAGCAACTGGAAGGAATACAGACAGGAGTTGAACTGGAAGAAGTCGGAACGGTGTTACAGGTTGGTGACGGAATCGCGCGTATATACGGACTTTCAAATGCACAGTCGAATGAACTGATTGAATTTGAAAATGGAATTGAAGCGATTGTTCTGAACCTCGAAGAGGATAATATCGGTGCGGTATTGCTTGGTCCTACTGAAGAGATAAATGAGGGTGATATCGTAAAGAGGACCGGCAGGATTGCTTCTCTCGGTGTGGGAGAGGGACTATTGGGAAGAGTAATAACACCAACAGGACAACCACTCGATGGCAAGGGCCCGATAAAAGGTGAGCTTTTTAATCTTCCTTTTGAGAGAAAAGCTCCCGGCGTTATCTTCAGGCAACCGGTAAGACAACCTCTCCAGACAGGTATCAAAGCCATCGATGCTATGATCCCGATTGGTCGCGGACAGAGGGAATTGATTATTGGTGACAGACAGACAGGTAAAACAGCAATTGCAATTGATACTATTATCAATCAACGCAGTAACTTTGAAAAAGGTGAACCTGTTTATTGTATCTATGTTGCAATCGGACAGAAAGGTTCAACAGTTGCCAACATAGCAGCCACACTTGAAGAACATGGCGCACTTGAATATACTGTAATAGTACTTGCTACTGCTTCGGATCCCGCAGCATCCCAGTTCTATGCCCCATTTGCCGGAGCTGCAATCGGAGAATTTTTCCGCGATACAGGTCGTGATGCCCTGATTATATACGATGACCTTTCAAAACAAGCAGTTTCTTACAGGGAAGTATCCCTTTTACTTCGTCGCCCGCCAGGACGTGAAGCATATCCCGGGGATGTTTTCTACCTGCATTCCAGACTTCTTGAAAGAGCAGCAAAGATCATTGAATCAGATGAGGTCGCAAAGAAAATGAACGATCTTCCTGAAGCCATAAGACACATGGTAAAAGGAGGCGGATCTCTTACTGCTTTACCCATTATTGAAACACAGGCCGGAGATGTTTCTGCATATATTCCTACCAATGTTATTTCTATCACCGATGGACAGATATTTCTGGAATCAAGTCTCTTTAACTCTGGTGTTCGCCCTGCTATAAATGTTGGGATTTCAGTATCCAGGGTAGGCGGAAATGCCCAGATTAAAGCGATGAAGAAAATCGCAGGAACCCTGAAAGTTGATCAGGCACAGTATAGGGAGCTGGAAGCATTCTCGAAATTTGGTTCCGACCTCGATGCATCAACGCTGGCAATTTTGAATAAAGGAGCCAAAAACGTTGAAATTCTTAAGCAGGCTCAATTTGCACCTGTACCAATTGAAAAACAGATAGCAATTATTTATTGTGGAACAATGGGCCTGTTAAAGGATGTTCCTATTACCAAAGTGAAAAGTTTCGAAAGTGAATATATTGAGTTTCTCGAGCTTAAACACAGAGATGTTCTCGATAAGCTTCGGGATGGCATACTTAATAATGATATCACAGCAGTTCTTGAAAAAGTTGCTTCAGATTTAGTTATGAAATACCGGGTACAGTAATCAGGATAACCTGAAAAATTGAATTCTAAATGGCGAATTTAAAGGCAATAAGAATAAGGATCACCTCTTTTAAGTCAACCAGACAGATCACTTCAGCAATGAAAATGGTGTCTGCTGCCAAACTGAGGAAAGCTCAGGATAAGATTGTGAGACTAAGACCCTATGCAAATAAATTACACGGGTTATTGGTTGATCTTTCACAAAGTCTGGCAGACTCTGAAGTAGACAATATCTACGGAAGAGTATCTTCTCCTGAAAAAGTTCTTGTTGTAGTGATCACGTCTAACAGAGGTCTCTGTGGAGCATTCAATACCAATGTTTTAAATGAAACAAGAAGGGTTATTTCAGAGAAATATCCTGACCAGCTCAAAAATGGCAACCTGAAGCTTTTAACAATCGGGAAGAAAGGATTTGATTATTTCAGAAAGCAGAAAGTAAATATGCTACCCGAGCAAAACAATCTGTTTAATGATCTTACCTTTGATAATGTTTCCCTGCTGGTTGAACAGATTATGAGCAGTTTTGCATCGATAGAATTTGACCGGGTGGAGTTAATTTACAATCAATTTAAAAATGCGGCTGTTCAAAACCTAACAAATGAAGTATTTCTGCCCGTTGAGGCAGTTCCAACCGGTAAGGTTAATACCACTCCTGTTGACTACATATATGAACCCAATAAAGAAGATATCATAAAGGAGTTAATACCAAAATCATTAAAAATTCAATTTTATAAAGCAGTTCTTGATTCGTTTGTAGCAGAGCACGGAGCAAGGATGACAGCAATGCACAAAGCAACAGACAATGCAACAAGCATGATTCGCGATATGACACTTCAGTACAACAAAGCAAGACAGGCAACCATTACAAATCAGATACTCGAAGTAGTAAGTGGCGCAGAAGCGCTTAGAGGTTAAAATTAATTGATTATCAGGGTTCTAAAAAATTCATCATGTATAATCAGTCTGAACTAAAAAAAGTAGTCAATAAGGCTATTGTAAATCTTTCTTATAACGAGGAAGCAGAAAAGCTTAATGAACCGGTTAAGTATATTCTCTCAATTGGGGGGAAAAGATTAAGGCCCGTTTTAGCCTTGATGGCTTGTAACCTCTTTAGCGATAAAATTGATGAGGCAATAATGCCTGCAACAGGTCTTGAGATATTTCATAACTTCACCCTTGTTCATGATGATATTATGGATCATGCACCTCTCAGAAGGAATTTACCAACAGTTCACAGTAAGTGGAACATTAATCAGGCGGTTCTTTCAGGCGATGTAATGGCATTTATTGCCAATGAATGTTTTTTACAAACTCCCCCGCAATACTTACTAAAAGTGTTCAAAGTTTTTAATAAAGCGGCAATTGAAGTATGTGTTGGACAGCAACTTGACATCGATTTTGAAAAAGCTGCAATAGTCTTGCATGAGGAGTATTTGCGTATGATTGAGCTGAAAACCGCAGTGCTTATGGCCGCTTCAGCTAAAATTGGTTCTCTAATCGGTGGCGCTGACGATAAGGATTCAGAGGTGCTCTATGAGTTTGGCAGATACCTGGGTCTTGCATTTCAGATTCAGGATGACCTGCTTGATATTTACGGAGATGCAAAAGTATTTGGCAAAAATCCCGGAGGAGACATCATTTCAAATAAAAAAACTTTTCTGCTTGTGAAAGCGCTGGAAATAGCATCAATAGAACAGGCAAAACAACTCCATGAACAATTTGCACAGAAAGAGTTTGATCCGGAACTAAAAGTAAAAAAAGTTACTGAAATCTATAATCAGCTGAATATTAAAAATATTTCAGAAAACCTTGCTAATGAGTATATTAACACCTCCTTCACTTTGCTTGGGAAGGTAGGGTCAACTAATGAAAGAAAAACAGAACTCGTAAATATTGCCAACTCACTTATTGGAAGGGACAATTAATTTATAAATATATAAGGCCGTATAAAAACACAAAAATTATTAAATTTGTCGCTACTGGAAACCTTAAATAAATAAATAAGATATATGTCACAGAATACAGGTAAAATCAGCCAGATCATTGGACCAGTCGTTGATGTTACTTTTGAAAAGCAGGGTCTGGAGATGCCTGATATTTTTGATGCGCTCGAAATAAAAAGGGATGACGGCTCCCGGCTGGTAGTTGAATGTCAGCAACATATCGGCGAAAGAACAGTCAGGACAATTGCTATGGATTCAACTGACGGACTTCGCAGGGGAATGGAAGTTGTAGCGACCGGATTACCAATTACAATGCCAATTGGAGAACAGGTCAGAGGCCGGCTTATGAATGTGACCGGGGAAGCTATTGATGGTATAGGATTTCTTGATAAAAAAGGCGGATATCCGATCCATCGAAAACCGCCAAAATATGAAGACCTTTCAACAGAAAAAGAGGTATTATTCACAGGAATAAAAGTTATTGACCTGATCGAACCCTATTCAAAAGGTGGGAAGATTGGGCTCTTTGGTGGCGCTGGAGTTGGAAAAACTGTCGTTATCCTTGAACTGATCAATAATATTGCCAAAGCATACTCAGGATTATCTGTATTTGCCGGAGTAGGAGAAAGAACAAGGGAGGGTAATGATCTGCTTCGTGATATGCTTGAAGCCGGTGTAATAACTTATGGTAAAAAGTTTCTTGAAAATATGAAATCGGGTGGATGGGACCTTTCAACTGTAGATATGGATTCCCTTAAAGAATCGAAGCTGGCTCTTGTGTTTGGCCAGATGAACGAACCCCCCGGAGCAAGAGCAAGAGTTGCCCTGTCGGGTCTCTCCGTTGCGGAACATTTCAGGGATGGCGATGGAAAAAGCGGTGGCAGGGATATTTTATTCTTTATGGATAATGTTTTCAGATTTACCCAGGCCGGTTCAGAGGTATCTGCACTTCTGGGTAGGATGCCTTCAGCAGTTGGTTACCAGCCTACGCTTGCAACTGAAATGGGTATTATGCAGGAGCGTATAACATCAACCAAACATGGATCAATCACCTCAGTTCAGGCAGTATATGTACCTGCTGATGACCTTACTGACCCTGCTCCGGCTACAACATTTGCACACCTTGATGCTATAACGGTTTTGAGTAGAAAAATATCTGAACTTGGTATTTATCCTGCTGTGGACCCGCTTGACTCAACATCAAGGATCCTTACTGTCGAAATCGTAGGTGAAGCGCACTATAATTGTGCCCAGAGGGTAAAAGAGTTGCTTCAGAGGTATAATGAATTACAGGATATCATCGCCATTCTGGGAATGGATGAGCTTTCCGAAGAAGACAAACTGGTTGTTCACCGTGCGCGAAGAGTGCAGAGATTCCTGTCGCAGCCATTCACTGTTGCAGAATCGTTCACAGGTATAAAAGGTGCGCTTGTTTCAATTGAAGACACAATTAAAGGATTCAATATGATAATGGACGGGAAGGTTGATCAGTACCCCGAATCGGCATTTATGCTGGTCGGCACAATCGAAGACGCAATTGAAAAAGGCGAAAAAATTCTTGCTGCGTCAAAATAAATGGCTGATCAGGAAACATCTGTTTATTAATTATTTGTAATGAAAATAGAGATTATCACACCCGACAAAAAGATTTTTGACGGGGAAATTAAATCTGTAAGAGTTCCTGGCAAAAAAGGATCATTCCAGGTATTAAAGGACCACGCGCCAATTATCTCTACTCTTGATAATGGTTCAGTGAGAATAGTTGATCAGGAAGACAAAGAGATAATATATGAGATCACCGGAGGAGTGATTGAAGTAAAATCGAATAAAATAATTCTTCTGGCAGATTCCGTAAGATAAGATATATTGAATGACACCTGATGAATTTCGTAAACACGCCCATGATCTTGTTGAATGGATGGCAGGTTATATGGAAAATGTTGAGAGATGGCGTGTAAAGTCATCAGTAAAGCCGGGCGAAATTTTTGATAAGATTCCTGACAAACCACCTTTGCATTCAGAATCATTCGACTCTCTTATGAGGGATTTCAATGAAATAATAATGCCGGGAATAACCCACTGGCAGAATCCAAATTTTTTTGCATATTTTCCGGCAAACACAAGCCCTGCCTCAATTCTTGCTGAAATGCTTACAGCAACTCTTGGAGCCCAGTGTATGATGTGGGAAACCTCCCCGGCAGCTGCGGAGCTCGAGGAAAAAATGATGATCTGGTTAAGGGAAATGACAGGACTGCCTTCAGAATTTGAAGGTGTTATACAGGACTCCGCTTCAACTGCAACTCTCGCTGCAATTCTGACAGCACGGGAAAAGGCCACAAATTTTTCAGCTAACATTGATGGTGTCGAAAAATCAGGAGTCCTGAAAGTTTATTGTTCCGATCAGACTCATTCATCTGTTGAAAAGGCAGTTAAAATAAGTGGAATTGGCAGTAAAAACCTGGTTAAAATCTCGGTCAGGGATGATTTTTCCATGGATCCTCAAAAACTAAAAACCGCCATCATTCGTGACAAAAAAAACGGGCATATACCTTGTTGTGTAATTGCTACTCTAGGTACAACAGGAACCACTGCCGTTGATCCGTTAAGGGCTATTGGAGAGATCTGTCATGAAAATAACATATGGCTTCATGTTGATGCTGCTATGGCCGGTACTGCGCTTATTTTGCCAGAATTTCAATGGATGCTCGATGGCAGGGAATATATCGACAGTTTTGTTTTCAATCCTCACAAATGGATGTTTACCAACTTTGATTGTTCTGCCTACTTTATAAAGGATGCCGGTTCACTGATCAAAACATTTGAGATACTCCCGGAATACCTTAAAACAAGAACAAGAGGAAAAGTAAATGACTATCGCGATTGGGGTGTCCCTCTGGGAAGAAGATTCAGAGCATTAAAACTATGGAGTGTAATCAGAACTTACGGGGTTGAAGGTCTCCGTAATAAAGTAAGAAATCATATAGGTATAGCAAAAGAACTTTCTGAAATGATCTCAAGAGAGGCTGATTTTGAAATACTTGCCCCTGTAATTATTAGTGTTGTTTGTTTTCGCTATATTCCGGTCGGATATAATGAGGACCAGATAAATGTTTTGAATGAAAAGCTGAATCATCAGCTTAATGATTCCGGCAAGCTGTATCTGAGTCATACAGTTTTAAATGGGAAATACACTCTCCGGATGGTTACAGCCCAGACAAATGTAACACACGAACATGTTGAAAAGGCCTGGCTTTTGATAAAGGATACTGCCCGCGGTTTGAAATCCTGATAGATTTACATCCGACGCCTGCCAACAGTAAACCCAAATAAATCAATATTAAATAGTACCTCAACAGAAGGTAACTCATTTATATTCTTCCATGCAGACTGTACTCCTGCGGAAATCATAAATGGAATCCTGAGAAGATGAAAATCTGCAAGTAATTCCAATCCGAATGATTTAAAGGATTCTCTCCTGGAATTAGTGTAAAGTGGAACCAGTCCATTAGGAGAGCTCACATAAAATGAATTGCCCGGCCCTGAAGCATAATCATAAAATAGCCCCGTCCTGATCCTTTTAATGTAAAGAAGACTTGCTATATTGAAATCGGGGTACGCAAGAGGTAGAACATAATCAACTGAAAGTAACTCAATATCCTTCGGAAAAATATTCTTATAACCCCGGGGAAGGGAAACATAGTTCCCGTAAAAATATTTTTGCAGGACCTGTTTTTCTTTTTCAAACCCGATTTTTATTCCATTGTTGGGGAGAAAACCAGGGAAATAAAATGAAGTTTTAAGAGAGATGGATGATCCGTAAATTTTCTTGTCAAAGGGGGCAAAGGTATAAATCAGGTCGATAATCTGTGCCCATCTGGGATATATATCGCGGATTGCCGAATTATGATAGTTTGCAAAATAAAGTCTGGGAGATATAATTGTCTGACCATAATCATAGGTAGCGTCCTGTTTGATATAAACATAATCATTTCTGTAATCCGTTGAAAGAGAGGGACGCAGATATTGTGAGAATCTGCCGGAAGAGAATACGAGAGGAATATAAACAGTATTTGAAAAACTTATGCCAGGCTTAATAACAGAAGGATTGCTTACATGCTCCAACAATTTATTTATCTCCGGAATTGTACCATAATTGAGCTGCGATTCAAAGACCGGATACCATCCTTTCCAGGTTATTCTTGAATGAAAGACATTTCGTTTATCCGCTGAATACTCATAGCCAATAGTTGAGATAAGTGTACTTAAGGTATTCTGGGTCAAAATGGTAACACCGGGTCTCACAGATGCAGGATTTACTTTCAGCGATTCAAGATCTGCATAGAATGGCATCCAGCTGTGAAATCTGAAAAGGTGTTGCCATTTTCTGTATGGCTCAGGTTTATAGATAATCGTATTGTTATCAGCAGCCGAAGATGTTTTAATATCAAATCTGTTTATAAGGAACGATGAAGAACTCATTTTGTCAGCTACTTCTCTGGATGTTGATGTAATCTTTGTAAAGCAGATATTATTCCCGAGAGAGGTATAATCACCGAAAAAGACCCTGTTCCCGTTGATGCAAAGATCAATTGCTCCAAATTTTGAACGGGTCAATAAAGTAGTTTTTCTATCGGAAGTGCGGCGATAAATATTATCAGTACCGGATGAGGAGCTAATATAAAAGAGGGAATTATTTCTCAGGTAAGCAGACTGAAGATCATCTCTGGAAGCTTTAATAAGAGTTTCCCATTCCTGATTGGCAATTTTGTACGACATAATTCCTTCACCTGCTTTTGCCAGGAAAATAACAGTAACTTTCTCCCCTCCTTCAGACCACTGCGGATGCTGGAGATAGACATTCCCGGGAGCATTGACTGACTGAATTACGGCTCCGGTTTCAGCGTCAATGAGAACAAGACTGTTAATGTTATTTATGGTATTTTCGACTGCAGCTATCTTCTTCCCATCGGGAGAAACCGATGCAGCGAGATATCTCGATTTTCGTGAAAGTTTTATAACCGTTTTGCTTTTAATGTCCATCAGCTTAATAACTGAATATTCTCTATTGTCCCATCTGGGGTCAGGTTGTGTCTCAACCCAGACCAGCTTTCCTCTGGCGCAAGAGATAAACCAAGGATATACCTGGCCGGGTGTAAGGATCCTTTTTTCTGTTTTCCGGATTGGATCGATCATTACAAATGAAGGAGGGTCGGATAATGAGGTTTTTATGGCAATAATGCTATCGTTGCCAGCAAAAACAGGAGAATAGTAATTAATATATTTTCCATGTTTGTCAGGACTAACGACTTCGAAATTTTCAGGATTCTCTTTCGAGATATTTTTCGTCCATATGGCTTTTAGCGTGTCACATGTTTCCTTCCAGAGAGTTTTCTTTCTTAAGCCTGAGTTTCTTGAAAGGCTTAAATTGACCGGATTAAGGGTAAAAGGTTCGTCTGCCGTAAACTTAAGGACTTTGTTCCATATGTGAGGGTCTATTCGGGAAAGAGCCAGGGCCACCATCTGATAGCCCGATTCGTAATTGTCAGGTACAAAATCCTTATATGAGCCGTTAAGTATCTTATCGTAATTATAAATTTTCTTATTGTCAACCATCAGAGCTTTAATCTGTTTCTGGAATGACGGGCTACGTCCTCTTCCGGATTCAGTAAGGACAGATTCTGCAAACACAGCATCGCCTTCCAATAACCACATTGGAAGAAGTGAAGCAACGATCCCGGTAAATTGCTCTCCGAAAAGAAATGACATTCCTTTTGAAAAGCCCTGGTTTAATGATACCATCTGAAAAACATGGGCAAGTTCATGTATTGCCAGTTGTTGTTCAGGGGCAAGCGGAATTGTATTTTGTTCCGGAGTCGGGTATAATTCAATCCGTCTTGGAGCCCAGGCAACATAACCATTAGATTGGATGGAATAATTATGTATTACAACCGGGATTCTAAACTTTTTTTCGGGAAAAAGGGAAAGAAGTTTTAAATATGCTGCATCCAGCGATTTGGCATAAATGATTCCGCCTGAGTCGTACTTCTCGGGATAAATGACAGTGAACCTGCGTGTTTTTATCTGTTTCCATTTAAGAGAAGCCGGATCCTGGCCCGTATCATAATATTGTGCAGAGGCAGACTTTACAGAGAGCAACAATACTGCATATAAAAAGAGTAATGAATATTTCATCTAAGAAATTTATTGAGCAAAAGTAGCAAAATTAGTGAGTGATAAACTGTTGGTGATGGTATGAAAAAAATAAGTATTTTCGTCATCGGAATTAATTGACGATTTTCTTTAAATAACAATAATAAGCATGAAGAAATACAAGTTGATAAACAACATATCAGGTTGGGCTGTGTTTGTTGTTGCAGCGATTACCTACCTGAAGACAATTGAACCAACCGCAAGTCTTTGGGACTGTGGTGAATTTATTGCTTCTTGTTTTAAACTTGAAGTAGGTCACCCTCCCGGAAACCCGGTATTTATGATTATGGGCAGGTTTTTCACTCTATTTGCCGGAGGGAATGTTTCGAAAGTATCAGCAATGGTCAATTCCATGTCAGCGCTGGCCAGTGCATTTACTATCCTGTTCCTCTTCTGGACTATTACCCACCTGGCAAGAAAAATTCTTTTGAAAGAAGAAGCCAGCTCTTCTACTGCAAGAATTATTGCAGTTATGGCTGCCGGTATCGTCGGGGCAATAGCTTACTCTTTTTCTGACTCTTTCTGGTTTTCTGCAGTTGAAGGTGAAGTATATGCCAGTTCAGCATTTTTTACTGCTCTTGTTTTCTGGGCAATCCTTAAATGGGAGGATGTGGCCGATGAAAAATATGCCGACAGATGGATAATCCTTATCGCGTTCCTGATGGGACTCTCCATTGGAGTCCATCTTCTTAATCTGCTGACACTTCCCGGAATGGTCCTGGTCTATTATTTTAAGAAATTCGAATTTTCCTGGAAAGGATTATTAATCTCATTGGCAACATCTATAATACTCCTTACATTGCTGATGTATGGAATAATGCCGGGTGTTGTAACCATCTCTTCAAAATTCGACTGGTTTTTCGTAAATACCCTGGGACTTCCTTCAAATAGCGGAATGGTTTTTCATGTAATCCTTATTGCAGTCCTGTTTATTTTTGCTGTTAAATTTTCATTTTCATCTTCAAACAGAATTAAAAATGGAGTTTTTTCCATTGCTGCCCTTTTCTTTACCGGTATCTGGATTATTTCTGGTTCCAGTGTTCTTAATATAATTGTACTATTGTTAATATCCGGAGTCATCTGGTACATAGCAGAAAAGAGCAGGACCACACTTAATACCTTACTTACAGCTATAATGGTTATTCTGATCGGATATTCCGCCAATGCGATTATTGTGATCAGGTCGTCAGCCAATACTCCGTTAAATGAAAATAATCCTTCAAATCCATTCAATCTTCTCTATTTTCTGAACAGAGAGCAATACGGTGAACGGCCATTATTTAAAGGTCCGTATTATAATGCACCGGTTATTGATTACAAAGACGGAAAACCCAAATATGCCCTTGCGAATGGAAAATATATCATCACAGGGCATAACCTTGAACGCATATACGACCAAAGATTTATTACTCTTTTCCCTAGAATGTGGAGCGATCAGAATGACCATCAGGAGGTTTACAAGGAATGGGGCAGGGTTAAAGGAATTCCGATACAGACTACAGATCAGAACGGGGAGAAGACTGTACTCAAGAGACCAACATTTAAAGAGAACCTCAAATTTATGTTTTCGTACCAGTTTGGTTACATGTATTTCAGGTATTTTATGTGGAATTTTTCCGGTAAACAAAATGACACTCAGGGAACCGGAGGTGCTGTAAATGGGAATTGGATCACCGGGATTAAATTCCTGGACGAGCCAAGACTTGGAACTTCCGATTTGCCGGGTGATATGAAAACCGATCCCTCGAGGAACAAATATTATCTGTTACCGTTTCTTTTGGGAATAGCAGGTATGTTCTATCAGCTAAACCGCGATAACAAAAACTGGGGAATAACACTTTTGCTTTTTGTAATGACCGGAATAGCAATTGTACTCTATCTTAATCAATATCCGAACCAGCCCAGGGAGCGGGACTATGCCTATGCCGGATCATTTTACTTTTTCTCTGTCTGGATAGGTCTTGGAGTACTTGCCCTCTTCGAAGGGTTATCAAGACTTGCCGGTGAAAAGATTGCCGCGCCGGTTGCCGGAATATTATGTTTTCTCGCAGTACCTGTTGTAATGGGTGTGGAAAACTGGGACGATCATGACCGTTCAGGACGTTATCTAGCCCGCGATGTTGCGTTTGACTATCTGAATTCCTGTGCACCTGATGCGATTCTTTTTACTAATGGTGATAATGATACCTTTCCGTTATGGTATGCACAGGAGGTAGAAGCCAAAAGAACTGACATCAGGGTATGCAACCTGATGCTTCTTAACACCGACTGGTATATTGACCAGATGAAATCCCGAACTTACGGATCAGCTCCTCTTCCGGTTACCCTTCCGGTTAAAAAATATTATGATGGGATTAATAATCAGCTCTTCATTGTGGAAAAAACAAAAGACCCGGTCGATATTTCAACAATAATTGATTGGGTAAACAGTGATAATAAAGCAACCAAAGTACAGGTCTCCTCCGGAGAAGTCGGAGAGTTGCTGGATATTATACCATCAAGAACGATCAGGATTCCTGTTGATAAAGAAAAAGTACTGGCATCCGGAACAGTTAAACAGGAAGATGCAGATAAGATTGTTCCTTATATTGATATCAAACTTAAAGGAAATTCAATTCTTAAAAGCCAATTGATCGTTCTGGACATTCTGGCACATAATAACTGGCAACGACCTATATATTTTGTTACCGGATATCATAATGACGCTTTGGGTCTTGAGGAATATTTTCAACTTGAAGGGCTCGCTTACCGTTTTGTACCGATTAAATCGCAAAATAAAAGCTGGCTTGAATACGGACGGATTAATACAGATGTTATGTACGAGAATATGATTAAAAAATTTGTGTGGGGAGGGGCGAATAAGAAAAACGTAGATATTGATTACAATCATAAGCGTACTATTATTGTGGTTAAAGCCCGGCTGAATTATGCCAGGCTCGCAAAAGCTCTGTCAGCTGAGGGGAAAAACGAAAAAGCTATCGAAACACTTAATTTTTGTATGGATGCATTACCTCTTAATAAAATCCCATACGATCCCTATATGTCAGATATAATTGAAGCATACTTCGCAGCCGGGGCTAAAGAGAAAGCTGTTGAAATGACCAATGCTTTCTGTAATTACTATTATGAGAGACTTGATTATTACCTTAAACAAAAACCTTTTATTATCAATTCTGCCGAATTTGAGATTCAGACAGCTATTCAATATACATCGCGTGTTGCAAATGCCTGTACAGCAAACGGGAAACCGGAAATGGGCGAAGAGATAACCAGGAAGCTGGAAAGCTATTACACAAATTATGTTAAGATGATGCAGCCGGAAACAAAGTGATTTAAGGAGATCAGTAGGAATGAGGAATGGAAATACCTGTTTTTAGGTATTTTTCGAGAATGTAAAAGATCTTTTCCGGGTAAATGGGTTTTAATATATACTCATTGCATCCTGCTATATAAGCCTCTGTTTTGGCCTGCTCAGAAGAATATGCAGTGATCATAATAACAGGCGTACTCTTTCTTTCTTTACGAAGTATTCTTACGCATTCGATTCCGTTAATAAGCGGAATCAGAAAATCCATAAAAACAAGATCAATAGTTCTGTTCCCCTGGGCTAAATAATCAACAAACTCCTTTCCGGTATGGAATATCATTACATCAGCACCTGAATTTTTTAGTAATGTTTCATAGTACCTTATCGAGGGGAGGTCGTCCTCAACAATAAGTATGTTTTTGCCTGTAAGCTCTAAATTGCTGATATTCAAGGTCATTTATGAGTTTTGTTTGACTCGTATAAAATTACGATAAGAAAAGGATCTTGAGCCTGCATATTTAGGCAATTATTAACATTTTATCAACACTACCTAAAATATTGGTGAATTGAGATATTTGGTTTCTTAAATAAAATTGTGCAATTTCGTATTAATAAACCGGGGATATCATGTTCAGACAATATCGCTTTATCAAATTTTCAGTCCTTTTTTTTGGATTGATATTAATGATCAATAATGCCTTTAGCCAGGGAGGAACTAATAATGGTACAAGGGCTGTTTTTATTTTTGATATAGCAAAATATATTGATTACGGACCAGGTTTCGCAGATTCTTCTGTTTTCAGAATAGGTATTCTTGACAAAGATGTTGCATTATTTTTCGAAATGGGTAACATGAGGAAAACCAGAACAATGATTCAGGATAAACCTGTAGAGATTGTTAAATTCAACTCTGAAAATCAGATAATTTTCACACAGCTTTTATATGTTAATAAGGCAAGTGGTTTTAACCTGAATAAAGTTAAAGCTATAATCGAGAAACATCAAACCTTGCTAGTGACTGAGGGCTATGAATTCAGGGAATCAATGATAAATTTTATGGGGGTGGAAGGAGAGATGCCTAAATACAGTGTAAATGAAGACCTCATCAATAAAGAAGGAATGAAGGTGAATTCAAATATGATGTTTCAAGCTATTAAAACCAAGGAAGATTGGGAAAATCTTTTCGGAAAGGCTAGTGAACAGATAGTAATACAGAGAGATACAATCCGTCAGCAATTAGAAATGATAAACGCTCAAAAAACGGAAATACTTAAACAGAAAGCACTTCTTGACAGTCTTGACAAAGAGATAACAACAAAAGAGGAAACACTAAACGAGAAGCAAAAAGTTCTTGAAAAACAATTTGTTCAGATAAGCAAACAAAAGGGAGAAATTTCAGTCCAGAAACAAACAATAGCCCTTCAGCAGAATGAAGTTCAGGTGCAAAAGGATACCCTTACGAACCAGAAGGGAAAAATTGCTGTGCAAATGGCAAGGATTGGTGACCAGTTGAAAAAGATTGAAGAACAGGAGGGTAAAATAAAAGTACAGCTTGAAGCAATTGAAAAACAAAAGCTGATACTTTATTTTGTTCTTTTTGCCCTGCTTCTGGTAAGTTTCCTTGGTTACTATATCTACAGAGGATATAAAATAAAAAAAGATGCGAATATCAAACTTGAAGAGAAGAACAGAACAATTTCGTTGCAAAAGGATGAAATTGAAAAGCAAAGGGACCTTGCTGCTGCCCAGAGAGATCAGATAGGTTACCAGAAAAGACATATTGAGGATAGTATCATGTATGCCAAGAGGATACAGACTGCCTTGATTCCATCTCTCGAGTTATTCAGTGATAAGCTAGAGCATTTCGTTATATATAAACCTCTTGCAATTGTCAGCGGTGATTTTTATTGGGTAAGCGCACAGGATAATCCCCAGGTGATAATTTCAGCTGACTGTACCGGGCATGGAGTACCCGGAGCATTTATGAGTATGCTCGGAGTGACAATGCTAAACGAAATTGTTAATGGGAAACATATTCTTATGCCCGACCAGATAATTGAAAATCTGCGTCAGGGAATAATAAAATCATTAAAACAGGTTGCTGAAGAAGATAGCATTAAAGACGGGATGGATATTGCTGTATGTGTTGTTGATTTCGATAAAAACATACTTTGGTATGCAGGAGCCAATAGCCCGCTATATCTTGTCAGGGGCGGAGAGCTGATGCACTACAGAGCTGATAAGATGCCTGTGGCGATTCATTATAAAATGGAGCCATTCACACTTCATAAAATAGATCTTCGGAAGGGCGATGCATTCTATATTTTCTCTGATGGTTTTGCAGATCAGTTTGGCGGGCCCAAACAGAAAAAATTCATGTCGTTGCAACTCAGGGAAACACTTGTAGCAATGGCAGGAAAACCCATGCTTCAGCAGGGCGAGCGGCTCAATGAGATATTTGAAGAGTGGCGTGGCGACGGCCCCCAGATAGATGATGTGACTTTGATAGGGATCAGGTATTGACTATCTGCAAACCCATTTAGTTGTGACCCCAGCAACTGTAACATCCTTTGTTGCTTCTATACCAAGCAGGTAGGCATCACAATATTCTGTATCACTTCCGGTAGTCAGAAGTGTTCCTCCTGAATCATAAGTATTCTGCTGGCAGACCTTACAATTCTTCTGACATGATGGGAATGACAAAGCAATTAGAACAAATGCGGCAGCATACATTAATTTTCTTTTCATACAGATTATTTTAAAAACAAAGATACTAAAACTCTTTTCTTCACAGAGCAGAATTACGACAAAATGGTTGAGTCTGTAAAGTTTTGAAAGGAATAATGCATCATATTACAAAAATGACAGTCATTTGAACAGGAATGAAAATATTTATAAATTGCATAAAAATTAATTGTCATGGAAGACTCAAAAATGAAAAAACATGTAACAGTGGTCGGAGCTATTCAAATCGGTATCGGCATCCTAAGTCTGATCGGAGCAGTTGCCACCTTCTTTGCACTTAGATTTGCACTGGGGGTGACGGGAGGTGATGAAACAGGACAAATTGTTATCAGATTTCTATCTGTAAGCCTTCCGATACTCATAGTGTTTCTGGCAACTCTTTCACTGGTTGGCGGGATAGGACTTCTTGCCTATAAATCGTGGGCAAGGTATCTTGTAATCGTTGTTGCTGCACTTGGTTGCCTTTTTATCCCTATCGGAACTCTAAGCGGTGTATACGCACTATGGGTTCTTTTACAGGATGATACTGTTAAATTATTCGAACAGAAATAATTTCTGAAAAATATATTGAGTAGAGACGTCCAAATTGGGCGTCTCTACTTATTTTTGTAGGATAATTAAGACAATTGTAATGGCTGACGACAATAAGATCATTTTTTCGATGTACAGAGTGGGGAAATCATTCCCTCCTCACAGACAGGTACTTAAAGACATTTCACTCTCATTTTTCCTTGGTGCCAAGATTGGAATAATCGGTTTGAACGGATCGGGAAAATCAACGCTACTGAAAATAATTGCCGGCATGGAAAAGGAATACCAGGGAGAAGTTACCTTTCTTCCGGGATATTCTGTAGGGCATCTTTCACAGGATCCACTTCTTAATGAGAACCGAAGCGTAAAAGAAATTGTTGAGGAGGGGCTGAAGGATACTATAGAGATAATAAGGGAATTCGAAAAGATAAATAACAGCTTTGGTGAGACGGAAGTTTATGAAAATCCTGATAAGATGCAACAACTTATGGATCGTCAGGCTGTCCTCCAGGAAAAAATTGATTACGCCGATGGCTGGAATATTGAACACAAGCTCGAACGTGCTATGGATGCCCTGCGGTGTCCCGACAGTAATGCCAGGGTTAATGTTCTTTCCGGTGGAGAGCGCAGGAGGGTTGCATTATGCAGGTTACTCTTACAGCAACCTGATATACTGCTGCTTGATGAACCCACTAACCACCTCGATGCAGAATCGGTACAATGGCTTGAAACTACACTTAAACAATATAAAGGAACAGTGATATGCATTACTCACGACCGCTATTTTCTTGATAATGTTGCCGGATGGATACTTGAACTCGACCGGGGTGAAGGAATACCCTGGAAAGGCAACTATTCTTCGTGGCTTGAACAGAAAGCAAAAAGGCTTGAGTCTGAGGAGAAAGGAAATGTTAAAAGAAGAAAGATACTTGAACGTGAGCTTGAATGGGTAAGAATGTCGCCCAAAGCACGTCACGCCAAATCAAAAGCAAGGTTAGGTGCATATGAAAACCTTCTTAATCAGGATGTCAAGCAGAAGGAAGATAAACTTGAAATATTCATACCCAACGGACCCAGGCTTGGCGATAAAGTTATTGAAGCCCATTCAGTAACGAAATCATTTGAGGATAAATTGCTGTTTGAAGGTCTTGAATTCAGCCTTCCGCCAAATGGAATTGTTGGTGTAATCGGCCCGAATGGAGCCGGAAAGACAACTCTCTTCAGAATGATCATGGGACAGGAAGAGGCGACCAAAGGGACATTTAAAATAGGAGATACCGTAACTCTTGGATATGTCGATCAGGCTCATGCGGCAATTGATCCTGCCAAAACTGTGTATGAAGTAATTTCCGGAGGCCAGAACGATGTAATGGTAGGAAACCGACTTGTGAATGCAAGAGCTTACGTGGCACGCTTTAACTTCACGGGAGGCGATCAGGAAAAGAAATGTGGTATTCTTTCAGGAGGGGAAAGAAACAGGCTGCATCTTGCTCTTACGTTGAAATCTGGAGCAAATGTTTTACTTCTTGACGAACCAACTAACGATATAGACGTTAATACTCTGAGAGCACTGGAAGAAGGTCTTGAAAATTTTGCAGGATGTGCTGTCATAATTTCCCACGACAGATGGTTTCTTGACAGGGTTACAACTCACATGCTGGCTTTTGAAAGCAATTCAAAAGTTGTATGGTTCGAAGGCAATTATTCTGATTATGAAGAAAACTATAAAAAAAGAGTTGCTGATACTACTCCGGCAAGGATTAAATACAAAAAACTGGTCTAAAGGTTTAACAAATTTCTTTGTGTAACTTAGCGCCTTTGTGCTTTGGTAGCAAAAAAAATAGCCACTGAGACACCAAGACACCAAGATTCACCAAGAAAGACTATTGCCTTCAATAAATAACGATCTAAATGAAAACCAAAATCCTTTCAGCTTTTGTATCAATTATTTTAATACAATTATTCTCTATCCAATTGTCACCTGGACAGATCGGAACCCGTTTCCCTTCCGAAAAAAAAACAGTCACAGATCCGGTAACAGGTACCAGGCTTACATTTTTAACAAGTAACTCTGCCGGCGATTCAAAAATTTACCAGACGCATAATCAATGGACATCAGATGGGAACTGGGTCATTTTCCGCTCAAACAGAGTACGGGGTGAGGCTATGGCTGTCAACGAAAAAACAGGTCAGATTGTTCAGGTAAGTGAAGGTGGATATACCGGTATGCTAAACGTTGCAAGAAAATCAATGAAGCTCTATTTTATGAGAAATACACCAAAGGAACCAGGTTCAGCTGGCCCTGGCGGAGGAGCGGTTCAGGTAATCGAAGTAGATCTCGCGAAGCTGTTTGCCGACAGTGAAGCCGGTACTTTAAAACCTGCCCCGGACTATCAACGCGTATGCGGAACTACTCCGGCGGAAATGGGTGCCGGAGGTGATATGGCACTGGATGCTGATGAAGAGATGGTTTATTTCAGAGTCGGGAAAGCGGAATCTGCGAAACATATTCCGGAGGGTACAAAGATTGAAGCTAATTTCGGACCCAGGAACATGGGTGCAGGACCTTCAGGACTGGGTAGCATGAATATAAAAACCGGCGAAACAAAATTCGTTGTTGCTGTTCCTTTCCAGGTTGGTCATATACAAACCAATCCATGGGTTCAGGGAGAGATCATTTTTTGCTGGGAAACGGGAGGTAAAGCACCTCAGCGCACATGGACAGTAATGGCTGATGGAAGCGGTTTACAACCACTGTATCCCGAGTCAGAGTACGAATGGGTAACCCATGAGGCAGTAATCTCAAAAGATGAAGTTGCAATCGCAATTATGGGACACAGAAAAGTTGGAACAGGTAAAGTATCTGCCGCACAAGCAATACCTGCAAAAACAGCAGATCCTGCAAATCCTGGTCAGGAAGCAGGATGGGGGCCATCAGGGACGCGGGAAAAACCAACAGGGCTGGGAATAGTAAACCTCAGAACACATGAAATGACAATTGCCGGACAGACATCATCCGGCAGTGGCCTCTGGCATGTAAATGGTTCTTCTGATGGCCGCTGGGCTGTAGGAGATGATTTCAAAAGAGGAATCTACCTTATTGACCGGCATACGCATGAAATGATATTGTTATCTGCCGGTCATAAAGAGACTGCCTCAGACCATCCACATCCGACCTTCAGTGCCGATGGCACTAAAATTGAGATTCAATCTGCGATGTTGTCTGAGGATAACAGGTCAATGAATATCTGTATTATACCGGTACCTGAAGAATGGTTAAAAAGGAAATATTAGATTTGTGATCATATCAACTTTTTGAATTATTTTTAATGAACATTTAAGAATTTTGAAGATGATAAAAGCAATCTTTTTAGCAATTTTTTTCTCAATCATCTTTATGTATAAGATCGGAGCAGTTACTCCCAGAGATTCTGTGAATGTTCCCTCATTTGGCAAAGTTTATATTTATAACCTTACTACCACTCCTCAGAATGTAATAATAATGATTTCCGGAGATGGAGGCTGGAAATTCGGTGTTGTTGGTTTTTCTGAGACGTTTTCTGAGATGAATACCCTGGTGATCGGGGTTGATATACTTCGGTATTTCAAGGATCTCAGGCTACGGACAGATGACTGTTATAATGTTGCCGCCGATTTTGTACAACTGGCAACCGAGGTAGAGAAAAAATACAATTTTCCTGATTATAAGCCACCGGTAATTATGGGATATTCAAGCGGTGCAACACTTGTTTACGGGATATTGGCCCAGGCAAGGCCCGGAACATTTATCGGAGGAATATCCATTGGTTTTTGTCCCGATATTGAGCTTCCTAAAATGCTTTGTGAGATAAATGGCCTCACGGTAAAAACCGATATTCCCGGGAAACGATATATTCTTCAACCCGATGATAAACTGGGAAATCCATGGATAGTCCTTAACGGGCAGTTAGATAGAATATGCAATTATCCGGATGTTGTGGATTTTATGGCCAAAACAAAAGGGGCAGAATTAATTACTTTACCAAAGGTTGGTCATGGATTTGCCAAATGGAACGATTTTATGCCTCAATGGAAAGACGCTTTTAACAGGTTAGTCGCAAATTATGAAAAAGTTAAACCTCCCAAAGTAGATATTGCCCAGGTTAAAGACCTCCCGGTAGTTATTACACATTCCAAAACTCCGGACAAGCAGGCTCCGGTTGCATTATTGATTTCTGGTGACGGGGGCTGGTATGGATTTGAACAATCAATTGCAGATAATCTTGCCAAACAGGGAATTCCAACAATTGGTCTGGATTCAAAAAAATATTTTTGGAATCGTCGTACACCAGAAGAGACTGCATCAGACATAGCTAAAGCTCTGAATTTTTACAGTAATGAATGGGGAAGAGATAAGTTTATTCTGATAGGCTATTCTTTAGGGGCTGAGATTGTTCCATTCATTGTGAACAGGTTACCGGAGGAGATAAAATCAAAGGTTGAATCTGCAGTCCTTTTATCTCCTGCCACAACTACCGACTTTGAGATCCATATTTCAAATATGCTGGGAATGGGCAACCGGCAGAATACCTACAATACAATGGATGAGATCACTAAAATGAGCGTTCCAACCCTTATTATCTTCGGCGACGGGGAGAAAACAGAGATTCCGGAATTATTAAGCAAAACCCCTGTTGTAATCAGAAAGATTCCTGGAGATCACCATTATAAATTTAACCTGACGCTGATCATGCAGACAATGAAAGACAACAAAGCATTCTGAAAATTGTAAATCTGATTAGTTGAGGCAATGATAAAAGATAATCCATCAGCGACTGTAAAAAACTTTTTTAAGGAAAAAGTCTTCATTTTTCTTAACGAAAATGCGAAGCTCATTACTCAGTTTATTTTCACTGCCCTTTTCATGGTTCTGGCTGCATGGTTTATCTTTCATCAGAAACATGAATTGAATTCCGTCATAATTGTCATCTCTGATGCAAATAAATATTGGGTACTAGCCGGACTTGGACTTGTTCTCTTTTATATCTTTATTCAGGGTGTGATGTACGTTACATCTTTTGCTTCTATTGAGGTAAGGTTGAAGATCTGGGATGCAATTATTCTGTTTCTCAAACGCAATTTCATCAGTGTTTTTCTTCCTGCCGGAGCAGTATCTTCTCTTGCATTTTTCAGTAATGAAATAGAAAAAAAGGGGATCACCCGTACACAGGTTTATTTTGCCTCTTCCATATATGCTTTTGTTGGAATTCTTTCGGTTGTTATTGTGGCAATACCGGCTTTCCTGTTCGTTGTATCTGGAGGGAACATCGGAATGGGAAAATGGTATGCACTGGCAGGTGTTATATTGATATTGTTGTTTTTTGGGTTCATTTACTATTCCCTTTTGAGAAAGGGGAAACTTTATTATTGGATTGTAAAGGTTTATCCTAAGGCTGAACTTTTCATCGAAGACCTTAAAAACAACAAAATTAACCGCAGGCAATTTATTTATACTATCCTAATATCAGTTCTAATTGAATTTGTGGGGATTGGTCATGTTTATATATCGATGATGGCCCTGAATTTCCCTGCCTCACTTTCGACGGCTATACTGGCTTATATTATTGTAGTGATATTCCTTATCATTTCACCTTTCCTGCGTGGGCTGGGAGCTATTGAAGTATCGATGACATACGTTCTTATTCATGCCGGTTACAACAGCATAGAATCTATAGCAATAACCATGCTGTTCAGATTCTTTGAATTCTGGCTTCCGTTGTTTACCGGTATTATTAGCTTTCTTCTGAAGCTTGATAAATTGATTATGAGAATTTTTCCGGCTGTTTTAATCTTCGCCCTCGGTATCGTAAACATAATTTCAGTATTAACTCCGGTGGTTCCTGAAAGACTTACGCTTCTGAAAGATTATTTACTTGTAGATTTTGTAAGCTTTTCTAACAGCTTTGTATTTATTGCAGGATTATTTCTGCTGGTAACAGCAGCTTTTATGTTAAGGGGTTTACGTACTGCCTGGTGGTTTGCTATAGGACTGAGTGTTATTTCAGTTGTCGGGCATATTACCAAAGGTATTGATTATGAAGAAGCTACAATAGCTCTTCTTATTATCGGCTCATTGATAGGTACAAGAAAACAATATCATGTAAAAACAAATCCAAGGCTGAGCACAGTAGGATTGCAGACTTCCCTGTTAAGTATGGCTGCCGTTATGCTTTATGGCATGATTGGATTCTACTTCCTCGATAAAAAGCATTTTCATATTGATTTTAATATTTTTCAGTCCTTCCAGTATACCCTTCAGAATTTTTTTCTCATTGGTAGCAGCGATCTGATACCGCGTGACGCTTTCGCCCGCGATTTTATTTACCTTATCAAGATAAGCGGTTTTGCCTCCATATCCTTTCTAGTTTATTCACTTGTAAGGCCATATGTTTTTAAAATTACTCCGACAGAAGAAGAGATATCGCGTGCAAAATCCCTGACACAGCAATATGGAAAGTCGGCTCTCGACTTTTTCAAAACATATTCTGACAAATTTATTTTCGCACCTCCCGTGATTAATTCATATATCTCCTACCGGGTCAGTAGAAATTTTGCAGTAGTGCTTGAGGACCCTGTTTCGGAAAACAGAGAAGAGATGCAGAAATGTATAGGCTCCTTTAGCAAATACTGTTATGAAAACGGACTAAAAGAAATATATTACCGGGCGCCAAAAGAGAGTCTGCCCGTTTACAATGAATTATCAAAGAAGAGTCTTTTCCTTGGTCAGGAGGGCGTTGTTGACCTTAATTCCTTTTCACTTGAAGGGGGCGAAAAAAAATCCATCAGGAACGCCTTGAATAAAATTAAAGAGCAGGGTTATACCACACATATTAACACCCCTCCGCTCCGTGATGGCCTGATCCAAAAACTTAAAGCTGTAAGTGATGAGTGGATGAGACTCACCGAAAGGGAAGAAATTATCTTTTCACAGGGGATGTTTGTTGAAAAAGAGATAAAGCAACAAACTGTAATCTCCATTGAAAACAGTGAAGAGAAGATCATTGCTTTTTTAAATATCATACCGGACTATGTAAAAAATGAAGGTACTTATGATTTGCTGAGAAAGACTGCAGATGCACCCAACGGTATAATGGACTATATACTGGTAGAACTATTCAAACATTTCAAAGCAATTGGTATACAGTATATTAATCTGGGTTTTGCACCTATGTCAGGTCTTAACGATCCTCACAATTTCACTGAAAAATCAATGAAGTTTGCTTATGAAAAGATCCGTTCATTTTCTCACTATAAAGGACAAAGGGATTATAAGGATAAATTTAATCCCCAATGGAATGATAAATTTCTTATTTATAGTAATGACTACGATCTTCTTCAGGTTCCCGGAGTATTAGCTAAGGTGATTAAACCCTGAGAATCAATATCCAACCCTTTTGTGACAGAGGTTAATTATTGGCATTGACAATAATACGGAAATTATTAACACTTTTGTAAAAGGAGTTTATGACAATAAAATGAAGTGATTTCTCTGTTTGGTTTGTTTGGTGTATTGTATTTGCATCACCTCTTTTTCTCAAAGTTTTAATGATAAATGGCAGTTATAATGGACTATATGTTCTCGAGGAAAAAATAAAACAGGGATCCGCCAGGGTTAATGTCGCGAAAATCGAACCGGTTGATAATACTTTTCCGAATCTCTCCGGAGGATATATTACAAAAGCTGATAAAACGAATGCGGATGATCCTGTTGCCTGGACAATGTCAAGTTATAATGGTGCAAACGATGTTACATTCATTCATGAACAGCCAAAACCACCAGATGTAACCCCTGAGCAGGACTTTTATATCCACTCAGAATTTGAAAAGCTTAAAAGTACTCTCTCATACGGAAACACGTCTCTTGAAAATGGGTATCCTTCAGTAATCGATATTCCATCTTTTATCAATTACATGATAAAAAATGAGTTAGCAGCAAATGCCGACGCTTATCAATACAGTACTTATTTTCATAAAGACAGGAATGGGAAATTGAGAGCCGGCCCCATCTGGGATCTTAACCTGACGTATGGATATGATTATATGCAAAAAATCATAAAGCAATAAATCAGATCTTCTGTCTGCCCTGGAAACAACAAACTGATAAATTTACTGTTAATAGGAATATGTAAAGGGAAACTGATTCAGTATAGAGTCAGAAACATAGATAAATCATGGGTTGCCTAAGGAGTCCTTTGTGAACCTTCGTGCAATCAGCACAAAGTAACGCAAAGGAAAACAGGCCAATTAATGCCTTTTTAGACAACCTTCTAAATAGATTGAATGAGAACTGGAAAATGTTTAATAATACTTGTTTTTTTATCGGTGACTATACGCCCGGGACTTGCATATTCTGACCCACCAAAATCAGCTACTATAAGTGGTTTTGTGAGGGATGCGAAGAACGGCGAAACTTTAACCGGAGCTGTTATTTATCCTAAAGAAAATCCGGCAATAGGTATTACAACCAATTCCTATGGATATTTTTCCCTTACTCTTCCTACCGGGAAATATTCATTAATTGTTCAGTTCCTGGGATATAAAACCAAAATCATTCCCCTGGAATTGAAGGAAAATGTAAAGTTTTCATTTGACATGGAGGAGGAATCGATCGCTTTAAAAGAGATTACAATTACTGGTGAAAAAAATAATAATAATGTAGTTCGAAGTGAATTGATATCAAAGATCAACGTTAAGGAAATTCAGAATATACCGGTTATTCTGGGCGAAAAGGATATTTTAAAAACCATTCAGCTTCTTCCTGGAGTAACGCCTGCCGGAGAAGGAAATGCAGGGTTTTATGTACGTGGAGGCGGTGTCGACCAGAACCTTATCCTGCTCGACGAAGCACCGGTATATAATCCTTCTCATTTGCTTGGGTTCTTTTCAACTTTTAACTCCGATGCTATAAAAGATATTACCTTATATAAAGGCGGTTTCCCGGCAGAATATGGAGGGCGTTTGTCATCTGTGGTTGACATTAAAATGAATGAAGGCAACAATAAGGAATATCATATATCAGGGGGTATCGGAATTATAGCTTCCAGACTGGCTATTGAGGGACCTATTATTAAGAACAAAGGCTCATTTATGATTGCTGCGCGCAGGACCTATGCTGATATTTTTCTCAGACTTCTTCCCCATAACGGAGCCGACTCCACTGCGAGTAAATCAACCCTGTATTTCTATGATTTAAATTTAAAGGCCAACTATCAGTTTTCGGCCAAAGACAGGTTGTATTTTTCATGTTATCTCGGAAGGGATAATTTCAATCTGGGTGGTGCATTGGGTCTGAACTGGGGAAATGTAACCGCAACAACCAGGTGGAACCATATAATCAATGATAAGATTTTTTCAAATACTTCAGTGATCTTTAACAAGTACAGTTATAATTTTAATGTGGCGGTGGGAAATCTGACCATGAAGGTATTATCACAGATTAAAGACTGGAACCTGAAGGAGGATCTTCATTATTATCTGAATTCAAATAATACTGTCAAATTCGGTTTTAATTCCATTTATCATACATTCGTTCCAAGTAAAGTTGATAGCACGGTTTTTTTCCATATAAGATCTCAGGATAACAAGTATGCTCTGGAAAATGCGCTTTACATTTCCAACGAACAGACTATATCGAGGCATCTTAAAGCTAGTTATGGATTGCGCTATTCGCTTTTTAGCTCGATCGGGCCCGGTACGGTTTATACTTATGATCAGGTATCGGACGTGGTGGATTCGGCTACATATCCTAAAGGGAAAATCTTTAATACTTATAGCGGTTTTGAACCAAGACTCCTGGTGAATTTTATTATCAACGACTCAAGTTCGGTCAAAGTATCATACGCACGTACCCGCCAATATATCCATTTGTTATCGAATACTACCTCAACCACACCTTTTGATCTTTGGGTTCCCAGTAATATCAATATTTTACCGGAAATTGCAGATCAATATACCCTGGGCTATTTCAGGAATTTTTCAAATAACATGTATGAGACATCAGTTGAAATATATTATAAAACCCTTCAAAACCAGATTGATTACCGTAATGGAGCTAATCTAATACTTAATAATAAAGTGGAAGCTCAATTAGTATTTGGGAAAGGATGGGGATATGGCGCGGAATTTCTGATACGGAAAAAGTATGGCAAACTTACTGGCTGGATCAGCTATACTTTATCAAAAACAAAAAGGCAGTTCCCCGATATCAACGACGGTAATGTTTTCCTTGCAAAACAAGACAGACCAAATAACATAGCTATAGTAGCAATGTATGAGCTTAATCCACGGCTTACTTTTTCTGCAACATGGATTTATATCAGTGGTAATGTGGTAACATTTCCAAGCGGACGTTATATTGTCGATGGAAACATTGTTCCATACTACACCGAACGAAACGGATATCGCATGCCTGATTACCACAGGTTAGATATCGGGCTTACCTGGCAGCGTAAAAAAACTGCCAGATTTGAAAGTAACTGGAATTTTTCAATCTACAATGTATATGCACGGGCTAATGCATATGCAATTAATTTTCAGCAGGACCCGAATGACCCAACAAAAATGCAGGCAGTGCAATTATCCCTGTTCCGGTTTGTTCCTGCCATCAGTTATAATTTTAAGTTTTGAATTATAAACAACTATGATATTAAGAGCGAAAATTCAGTTTAAATATTCACTTCAGATTGTACTTTCATTTCTGTCTGTTTTTGTATTCTCTGGTTGTCAGAAAGTTATCAAGGTGGATCTGAACGAAGCCGCGCCACGGATTGTCATTGAGGGCGTAATTAACGACAGACAGGGACCGTATACCATTATGATCAGTAAATCAGGAAGTTATTTTAATCAACCTGTTTTGCCACCGGTTTCTGGCACTGTGGCAATAATAACCGATAACACCGGAACAATCGATACGCTTAAAGAGATCAACCCTGGCGTTTACGTTACTTCAAAGACCCGTGGAATTCCGGGAAGAACATATACTCTGAAAGTTATTTCAGAAAACCAGGAATATACAGGTACTTCAACTATGTTCAGTCATGTAAATATCGATTCGTTGAAATTAGTAAAAGAGGAATCTCAGCGTTTCATTTTTGGAGGGAATAATCAAAACGATACTCATCTGGAGATTCATTGTTTTTTCAGGGACCCGGGTGAAAAGAACTTTTACAGAATGAAGGTTTTTAAAAACGATTCTATCAATACTGCAAGCTACCGGTTGTATGATGACCAATATACCAATGGAGAAATAACAGAACTACGTGTTGCCCATGCAGCGGTGGGAGACAAATTCAGGATTGAGCTTTTATCCCTCGATAAGCAGACATATGAGTATTACCGTACACTTGAAGACCTCCTTTTTTCCAATCCTGTTTTTGGATCAACGCCGGCTAATCCGGAAAACAATCTTAGCAATGGAGCATTAGGTTATTTCGGTGCATATGCAGTTTCTTCAAGAACAGTCACAATCACAGATACTTTAATCAAATCGGTAAAATAAGATCAGGTTCTTCACCTTTGACTTTTTACCTGACCTTGCGCTGATTCAAGCATCAGTAATCATGGTAATCCGAGGGTAAAAAATCTCCCCTCACCAGCACCAGAGGAGTTAAGTTTAGTGGAGAATAATAAGTTAGCTAAGAGGGACAACAGATAAATTCAATAGAAAATTAATAGGTTTTGTCCATCATTTTTAATTAAAAATAAAATTGATATTTTGTAATTAAATGTAATTCAGTGAATTAATAAAATCAACAAATTAAAAACAGATTTTAATTAAAAACAGATTGATTTTTATCATTAAAGACACTGAATGGGACACTGGGAATAAGAAACCCCCTGATAATCAGGGGGTATTAGTAGCCCCACCAGGAATCGAACCTGAATCTAAGGTTTAGGAAACCTCCATTCTATCCATTGAACTATGGGGCCATGTCCCTCATCCTCTTCAATTGGAAACCTCCATTCCTTTGTCCGCCGAAGCCTTGGCGAAGGTGGATATCCACTGAACTATGAGGCCAATTTCAGTCGCAAAAGTATATCTTTTTTTTGTCATTCCAAATCACAGGAATCTTAGAGAATGGCTCATGGCATACGATGCATGACGCAAGAAAGAAGGAGAGAGATGAATTGGATATGAAATTGAGTCCGCGGAATGGAATCTGAAAAATAAATTATCTTTGATATGTAAAATATAAATGTCATGAACTGGATTGATGCTGTTATAGTCGTAATTCTGATATTGTCGCTTGTGACGGGCTTTACTAATGGACTTGTAAAAGAGGTGGCTTCACTTGCGGCATTGATTCTTGGAATCTGGGGAGCAATCAGGTTCTCAGCTTTTACGGCTGAAAAACTATATGATTATTTTGATATGACCGGACGTTATGTAGGTATTATTGCATTCCTTATTACTTTCGGGATAATTGTTGTAATTATTCATTTTATAGGGATATTGGCTGACAGAGTTGTAACGGCAGCTTCTCTGGGCTTTGTAAACAGGATTCTCGGGATTGTATTCGGATTGCTTAAATCAGTTCTGATAATGAGCGTATTCTTCGTAATTCTTAATGCTATTGATGCCAGGAGACCATTCCTTCCAAAAGAAAAAATAGAACAGTCGAGGTTCTATAATCCGATTTCCGATATTGCTCCGGCTATCTTTCCGATTATAGGAGAGGGGGGATTCAATCGTAGCTTTGACCGGTTTAAAAAGAAGCCCGAAGAGACGACTATCTAACCCTGTTTGTTATATTTGCAATTCCAAAAAAAACTTTTATGAATTTTGTTGAAGAACTGAAATGGAGAGGCATGATACATGACATTATGCCCGGGACAGAAGAATTATTAAAAAAGGAAAAGACCAGCGGATATATCGGATTCGATCCCACTGCTGATTCGTTGCATATTGGACATATGGTACAGGTAATGTTGCTGGTCCATTTCCAGCGGGGCGGACATACACCTATTGCCCTTGTCGGCGGAGCAACAGGGATGATAGGAGACCCTTCCGGTAAATCGGAAGAGAGAAACCTGCTTGATGAAGTATCGCTAAGAAGAAATCAGGAAGCAATAAAGAAGCAGCTTTCTAAATTTCTCGATTTCGAGTCGAATAAAAAGAACAGAGCCGTCATGGTAAATAACTATGACTGGATGAAGGAATATTCTTTCCTTGGTTTTATAAGGGATATCGGGAAACATATTACGGTTAACTATATGATGTCAAAAGATTCGGTAAAGAAAAGAATCGGATCTGAGGCTAAAGAAGGTATGTCATTTACGGAGTTTTCTTATCAGCTTGTTCAGGGTACTGATTTTCTGCACCTGTTCAACAATTTCAACTGTAAACTGCAGATGGGGGGATCCGATCAATGGGGGAACATTGTTACTGGTACAGAGCTTATCCGCCGCAAAGCAGGCGGGGAAGCTTTTGCTCTTACCTGTCCCCTGATAACAAAGTCGGATGGGACTAAATTTGGTAAAACTGAATCAGGAAATGTTTGGCTCGACCCGGAAAAAACCACTCCTTATCAGTTTTACCAGTTCTGGCTAAATGTTTCTGATGAAGATGCTGCAAAATATATTAAAATCTTCACTGTTTTAGGTAAGAAAGAGATTGAAGATATCATTTCTGAGCATGACAAAGCTCCTCATGAGAGACTTCTTCAGAAGAGACTTGCCGAGGAGGTCACAGTGATGGTTCATTCCCGGGTTGAATATGAAGGCGCAGTTGAGGCATCTCAGATATTATTTGGAAAAGGAACCACGGAATCACTGAAAAAGATGAATGAAAGCACATTCCTCTCGGTTTTTGAAGGTGTTCCGGTATTTGA
>Ga0209539_1000109_pt1 | contig 48581 bp, 68 predicted proteins | sample BarGraNGADG00312_2_FD_184499 | JGI IMG/M metagenome (GOLD analysis project Ga0209539, IMG submission 184499) | Arctic peat soil microbial communities from Barrow, Alaska - Barrow Graham LP Ref core NGADG0011-312 (SPAdes) (version 2) | ecosystem: Environmental > Terrestrial > Soil > Wetlands >...
ACTTAGTGGGGAGGAGAGAGAGTACAGTAGGAAACATATAGGCAAAGCCACAGCGCCAAGGCTGCTACTATTCATGACACAAAGGAGGACACTCGCTCTTTAGCCATAGACCCCCCCTACTCTTTAGGAGAGTCTCTGTGGTAGAGTGGGTAGTCCTTCTATATTTTTTAAAATTTCAGAGAGGTGATCGCATGGAGCAGGTGACCATTCATCTAGTAGGTACGGCGGAAGAGGTAGCGGAAGCTCTGCGGGTCCTGGCGGGTCCCCTATTACCGTCTATTACCACTCCTGCGGTAATACCAGTCGATACGGTTGGTCAGGAACCGCCACTCCCCGCATCTGTCATTTCGCCCCCAGCTGATAGGATAACCTTACACAAGGGGCCTTACTCTGACGCCCTTTGCGCGCGGGAGGGTTGCCACAACAAGCTCACCGTGAAACAGGTCAGGCAACGCTCGAAGTATTGCAGCATGAGCTGTGCCGGGAGGGCGAGAAGGGGGGTGGGCCGGGCTAAGGCCACTCCCAAGGAGGTTACTATCGTGGCCGGCGAAGGGGTTGTAAAAGGTAGCGTAATGAGCGAAGAAAGTGCCTCGAAGCTACCCGTACCCTCCTGAGCGCCAGAAGCTCCGCCTTGCCCCTCAATTAGTGGGAAAAGGTGCACTCTGGGGGTAAGAGAAAGGGCGGCCCCGGCCGATTGCTCGGGCTCGGAACCGCCCCTGCGACGGCAGGTGACCATCTCGACTATCCTTTCGGAAGAACCCCATGGGCTCTTGTCGCCGGGGTGGAACGTTTACACTCGAATGCCGTCCACGCCGGTATCGACCGGCAACGTGTGCTGGCTCGGCCCCACCTCCGAACCGTTCGTCCCGCATCCTGATTGCTCGACTCTGTAGCGGGCACTCCCGAGCGTATCTAACTCTTTGGCACGGCCCCCCATTTGCCTACCAATGCCGTGCGGACCCCTGAATCGTCTCGACCCTGCTGGGGGTCAGGTCCGCGCCCGTCCCGAGACTTATAAGCCATCACCGAGACAGAATGGCAAAGGCCATAAAGCTCGGCTTGGCGCTCGGGGGCCGACTCACGTTGCGACGGTACCAGCTACGCCGTCGTGGTCGGCAGATTCAAAATCAGACCTTAATCGTAGCCCCGCACTTGGGACAAGTGATCGTCTTCTTCTCGCCCTTCTTGGCGAATGGGTTCACGCCCTTTTTCGCTGGAACTTTCTTAGCAGCCAAAATAACACCTCCACGATAGTTTATCAGCTTCCTCTATTATACCACAGGCGCTGCAAGTAGTAGTCGTAGTTCTTATGAACGAACTCACGCCACGATTTGTTCGGGAAAGAGCCTGCCCAGTTGAACTCCAGTCCCCCACCGATGCAATACAGCTTGGCGATGGAGGGAGCGCGGTTCACCCCGTAGGTGCAGGAGATGAGAACCTCTCCAAATAGTAGGGATTCTTCGATTGCACGCATGAGCATATCGACAACAGACCTGTTGATGTCGGCGGCGTGCCACGGCGACTCGGGGAGCCTGCGAACGTCAATGGTCGTCGCCCCCAGCCTGATGTCCATCTGAGAGCCCACATAGATGTCCTCGGCAAACTTACGCAGTGTGCTTGTAATGTCACGTTCTCTCATGTAACCAGCTTCTGAGCACGCCCGGACAGCGCATACCGGCATACTCCATTGGGATGGATGTATACGAGCAGCATCCCGTCGTTGCTGAGAAAAGACTCCAACGTGTAGATGTCGGGGTTCGCTTCCTTCGCGATGGCGACACCGCACATCAGGCAGACGCGCACCGTGTCCTGTACGCTAACCTCGGTGCTCGTGTGCTGGTCATCACCCGGCGACGGGCAGGTATCACAACTGCTCAAAAGACCACCGCGCTATCCGCCAGTTTCCGCAGCGCGTCCACGTTCCCCTTGCGAATCAACGACGTGCAGTGAGGGCAGACCTTTCCGCCGCTCTTCTTCTGCGTCGAGCAGTAGGGCTCGGCGTCTTCGGCGATGGACTCACGACAGACCAGGCAGCGTTTGACCCCGCTCATCGCACTTCGTCCACGACGCCGAGGCGGAGGCTCTCGTCGGAGTCCAACCACCAGTCCTTGCGCCGCCAGCGATTGGCGAACTGCTTGGCGGTCAAACCCGTCTTGGGCTGCGCCGCCTGCGACCGCTTGCTGAAGATGTTCAGAACGCGGTCCTGGATTTTGCGCACAAACGCCACTTCGTCCTCGACCTCGCCGATCTTGCCGCCCGCGCCGAAACTGACTTCGTGGATCAGGACGTATGCCTCGCGTCCCATCACGCGCACGTTTCCGGCCTGCAACACTATCCCGGCCATGCTCGCTGCGTAGCCGATGGCGACCGTCGTGATCTTGTGGCCCTTGCTGCGCAAAAACATGAGGTAGTCGTACAGCGCCATGCCCGCGATGACCTCGCCGCCGGGGCTATTCAGGATGAACTCGATGTCGCACTTCGGACAGTCGCGATTCCAGTAGGACAACTCCCTGACGCAAGCAAAAACGGACGACTCAGAGATTTTGCCAAGGAACTGATAGACATGGTGGAACTCGTCCTCGGCCAACTCGCGCTTGCGCAGTTCCCGTATCCGCTGCGCGTGGATGGCCTCACAATCGGCGTCATACTCGGCCCTCAGCGCCTCGGCCGACATCTTGCGCGCCTCGGCATTGTTCTTCGCAGCCTCAGCAAGTGCCGCGACGGCCTCGGCCTGCGCCTTGGCGACGACGGCCTTGATCTCTGCGGGAGTCAGCTCCCGCGCTTTGTCGGTCATTTGTCACTCCTCCGATTCGTCATTCGATAGGTCCCATCGTCAAGTATGTCGGGGCATCCGACAGTTCCTCCAGCACGTTCCGCAGCCGCGTCTTCGCGTCCCACTGATAGCCCTTGCTGCCGTGGGCCACGAACCCTTCCCGGTGCCGCTTGCGCGCCATTTCAACGATCTCGTCGTGGTAGTCGTCGATGATCTCGTGCAGGCGGTCGACCTCAAGCTCGATTAGCGCCTCGAATGTCCAACTCTGCACCTGGAAAGGCACGTCGAAAGTGCCAGACATTCTGTCCGCCGTTTTGGCGGGATACTCGATGTCCGTCACGGTGCCGCACTCGGGGCAGGACTCAACCGTCGCTAGCGGCTCGCCGTCGTGACGGTTGTCATGTTTCCTGTCGCAGGAAATAACGGGGCCGCAGGAAACATCGCACACACACTCCGCATTATGTGCCGCGCTCGGGGCGCATCGGCACTCGTCGCACTGGTCTGACGGAATGGGCGCAGACGGTGGGCATTGTTCCCCATTCGCGCACTGGTCGCTGTCGTTCTGTTCGCGGAAAGCGTCAGATTCAGGTAGTTTCTGCGAGTGAATTGACAGTACCTCCTCTGTGTGGTTGCGACACGGCTCGTGGCAGAATCCGCACACGTCGTAGTAACCGGGGTCGGTTGACAGTTCCGCCTCGCTGGGTGTCTCCGATGTCATGTGCTGGTAGACCTGAATGGGCACCTCGCATTCGCTGAGCCATTTCCATGCCGGCGGCGTCGATGTGGTCAAGTGCGTGTAGCGATCCATGGGCACATAGGTCATACCTCCACCTCGTGATGGCCTGCTCCAAGCGGATAGCGTTCAGGGCATGTCTCCCGGACCATCCGATTCAAGATGATGCCGGAATCATCGTCCGCAGCGCAGAAGGCATAGACAGAGTAGTCCAATTCATCGAAATCACTTCTCAGCCACACACCCATCTGATCGCCGCCCTTTTGCATCTCGGGACCGTAGGGGATCAGGATAAAGTCGCCGTGTTCTAGCCACCCCTGTATCTCGGGCTCGCCGACGACGCTGCCGACCACAAACACCCAATCCTCGTTCTGCTTGTTGTCGATGAGTGCTTCTTCCAGTCGGCAGAGGGTCATCCACTGGGGAAACGCCTCGCGCAAGTTATGCACGAAGAATCCGGCCTTGCCGGCCGCGCAGAGGTATTTGATGGTGCCGAGGGGCATAATTGAGGGTGGGTCGTCGCAGCCAGCGGAAAACTCAATAGAAAATAAATCCGAGAACTCATGCATGTCTCACAACTCCCAGTAAGAAAATAATACAGAGCAGGACGAGGATGATGATTAGGATGGTCACGGCGCTGAAAAATCCGTGGCGCTGTTAAAGCAAGAGCAAGATCGTGTGGTGAGAAGAAGGGAAGTTCTCTTAAGTCTCATTCATTCCTTTCCAGTAAGCATTGCTAAGAACTTTGTCTCTCTTTATCTCCGGTAATAAGTAAGTGGTAAGAGAAGCTGGTAAAGGGCTGAGGCTCTTAAGAGCAAGATCAAGAGCAAGAGCATGGGTCGGTGATTTCTCCTTTTCTAGCCTAGGGTAAGTATATCGAATCCTTGGGAAAGCACAACCCTCCATGGATACGGTAGGCGTGGGGTAGCGGAAACTGAAAACCGTGGTATAATGAATATGCATGGATAATGAATTACTCACCTCAGACGACTTCCCCTCTCCCGCCAAGAGACCTGTCGGCAAGCCAACTGCCCTGAAACGGGAGAAGAAGCGGGTTGGCACTGAGATGGCCGCTGCGGCTTACGTGGCCATGGAGGCCGACGAGTGGGTCTACGGGCCGGGGACCCGCAAGCAGCACGACAAAGACGGCAATATCGTGCCGAACAAGGCTGAGTGTATGCGTCGTGCCGGGTATCGGGGCCAATCGGTAGAGATGTTCGAAAAAAGACTTGGGGTAGACGACTACTTCTGGGAGCAGGTGGAGCTTTACCGGATTCGCCGCACCGATCCCCTCTTCCGCCGGGACTTTGAGCACCACTTGTGGCGAGAGGTGGGCGGAGAGGCACTCCGTAGCCTCTATGAGCGGGTCAAGTACTATCCTCACTCACTGAGTACTGAGCAACTCCTGAAAATGGTCAAGGTTGTGCTCGACGCTGGTATCACCTTGAGCAAGATGGGGGAGGAGCCTGACGTGAAGTCAGACAAGCTCCTCGAATCAGTACAGGACCCTGTTACTCGTCAGAAGCTCATGGATGACTACCGCGCTTCTCTCGAACGTGAACATGACCGCATCGACGCCCTAGACCTCGCTCACAAGGGCGCGGACAGTGAGTGAATCGAAGGGATTGTGCAAAAGCTGCGTATTCCAGGACAGAGAAATGGTGCGCGTTGAGAACAAGGATGGGCAACTTGTGAATGTAGAGGACACGATATGTGGACTGTTTGACGTGTTCATGCCCGACGAGGGCTACTGCTCGTTCTATAAGGCCAAGGAGTGACCGTCAAGCTACCCACATCTACCGACCCCGATAAAGCCCTTCGCAACGTTGACGACGAGAAGATGTACAAGTATTTGCTCCTTGATAGCGACAATGCGGAGCAGTTGTTTGCAAAGACGTACTTAGACCTGGAACTTGATCCCTATCAAGTGTTTTCGATGAAGGTGTTGCGAGGGCGTTTTCGTACCGAGGAAGAGGCATATCGCTTCATAGAAGAGCATAAAATGTCCTGGCTTTTCGAGAATGGATGGATACAACACGCCGGTAAGCCCGGATTCTCCCCTTACTACTTCGACAAGCCTGGCGAGTTAGGGAAGCCTAACGCCCTCATTCTCTGGCCTGCGGGTTTTGGCAAAACCACAGTCGTGTCCACAAGGGCGATTCCGGTCATGTCGATCTGCGACAACCCGAACGCCCGTCTCCAGTTTATCGGCAAAGATACTCTGGAGGCATACAGCTTTTCCACAAACATTCGCCGTGAACTGTGCAACCCCCGCCTAATAAAGGACTTCGGTGAGTTCCAGCCATCGGATAAGGCTGTTCCGTGGAGTAACACTGCCTTCTCCGTCCAGCAACGCCAGTGGCGTGACGTTCGGGAGAACTTCGAGTTCTACGGCACCAACAGTCACGCCGAGCTGGGCAAGCGTTCAGATCAGGTATACATCGACGATGTTGAGACTCCCGACACGGCGCGGACTCCCGATATGCGGGCCAAGTTCCTAGAGTGGGTGCGCATCGGTCCCCTCACCTCTGCCCGGCCCCTGTGGGAGCGCGACAAGAACGATCAGGTGAAGGTTCCCCAACGACTCACGTGGTCGAAGACGGCCCGTTACTACGGCACCGGGGTGGTCGGTACCATCTTCCACCCGGAAGCCCTCTATGCCATGTTGATGCGCGACCCTACTTTCACTTGCATCAAGTTCGACTGCTGGAGGGATCGCAAGTGTTCCATCTCCCTTAGCGACAAGATGCTGAAGCCAGCCGCACTTAACGCTGCTCGCGATTCACTCAAGACCATCGCCTTCAACAAGAGATTTAGAAACATTTCGTTCAACGAGGAAGAGATGGCATTTAGGGAGTCCTGGGTAAGGGGACACGACGAGGAAGTAAACGGCGTGACTATATCGCATCCCGGCTGTCTAGATAGGGACCGCTCCTTCGAGGAGACTGACTCAAGATGGAAGCTGCTGCTTGGCTTTGACCCCGCAAGTGGTTCTAAGTCGCGGTGGAGCGCCTATGCTGCCTACGTTCTGTTGGGTTATGACCCGAAGGACACGGACCGACTGGTCTACGTTGTTGATTATCTGAAGGTTCAGGACAACTTTGACCGTATGCTCGACAACCTTCTTGATGGGAACCCTATGTACGGCATCCCCGGATTCTACAATAAGTATCGCTATGAAACTGCCACAGTAGAGAAGAACGCCTTCGGACGATGGATGGTAAACAACGACAGGATTAAGCCCTATATAGACAAGGGGCTTATCAAGGAGTCATATACCGGCACTAACAAGACCGATCCCGTCGCCGGAGTCTTCGCTATGGGCCAGATGTTGCAGAATGGCAGACTCCGTATACCGTATGCAACACCGGCAGACGAGGCAAGGGCAGAGACCTTTATAGGTGACCTGCTTCTTTATCCAAAGGGAAGCACCGATTTAGTTATGGCCTTATGGTTGGCGCAGATTCCTATCGTGGATTCGAGCAAGAATTATAGAAGCTGGTTTACATCGGGCGGGAGCGGAACTTTTGTGCATAACCCGGCTTACGATAAGGAGTGATAATGTTCAATAAGCCAGCATATATGAAGCAGTACAACGCCGCTTACCGCGAGGCAAACGGGGGTGTCATCGCTGAGAATAAATCCAAAGGATTCGTTGATTTTACCGAGTGGCTCAATAACCTGAGGATGGCCGTGGGTTGTCGGGATGAAGGTCCGCACGAAGGAAGGTTGGAGCACCACCACTCCGACCCCACCGCAAAGTTGCGAGATGTTTCCCAGATGTACGGTTACTCCCGGGAGAAGATCGACGCTGAGATTGCCAAGTGTGTTGTCCTGTGCAAGTCGTGTCACCGCAAGCGTCACGTCGAAATGCGCGCTTTAGCCGCCTGACCTAACCAATTCAAACCTGTGGTATACTTATAAGAGACATGCATACAACGAGTGAGGTTTGCTTATGATGTGGGGGGTGGCGCATGGCGTCGAGTAGTGGGGTATCGAAGGTCGTCGACCTATACGCGCAGCTCAAGGAGCGAGACGCGGCTAGAAACAACTCCTACGACGAGGTGCTCAAGTTCTACGCGGGCTCTACTCTCAATGAAACGAAGAAGCAAGGTTTCATGTCGGGTATCACCAAGGCCCTCTCTTCTGTCTTCACTCCCAAAGAGGGCGAAGAAGATACTCAGCTCACCACTCCGATCAACCTCATCAAGCCCGCTATCGAGAACAAGGTGGCGTTCCTCGCACTGCCTCCCACGGTGCGAGTTATTGAGCCGCCGCCGCAACTGGCTCCCGGTGCCTCCCCCGGCGCAGGTGGAGCCAGTCCGTCAGGCCCTCCCAGCCTGACAGCAGTTCCGGGGGGGCTGGGCGCAGGCCCATCGGCCGCCGGACCAGAGGCTTTGCCTGCTGGCCCAACCGGCCCAGCACCCCCCGGTCCACTTCCTCCCGGCATAGCCGCATCCACGGGTGACACTGGACAGGATTGGGGTATCGACTTCGCCGACCGGCTGGAGCAGGCCATCTCCTCACTCCTCGCATTCAGCAACATGCCCAAGCGTTGCCGTGACATTGCGTGGTCGATGTGCGCCATGGACGGCGCTGTCATCGGCGTGTGGCCCGACTTCCGGCACGAGTGCCCGCGCATCTTCACGAGGACTCCTCAAGACTTCTATCCAGTGTCCTACGACCCAGACGGCTTGGAGTTGACCAAGGCCCTGTGGATGGAAGTTATGAACGGCAACGACATCGAGGCACGCTGGGGCAACAACAAGTATATCGGCAGGAATGACGTAGAGGTCATCCAGTGCATCGACGAGGAGAACTTCTACACCGTCCTAGACGGCACGGAGTGGGCGCATCCCCCGGTAAAGAACCTCATGGGCATCGTGCCCATCGTCTGCGTCGGCGCTCTCGGCCTGCCCGGCATGATCTTCGGTGGCACTGACATCAAGGACGCGATCCCCGTTGCCAAGCAGATCAACTACCACATGAGCCTGATTGATGAGATGGCCTCCGCGATGGTCAAGCCGACCATTGTTATCAAGGACCCACTCAACGTGCCCCCGGACCTTGCTATCGGCAAGGGCGGCGTGGCCACCATGGGGCCCAACGGCTCCGCCGAGGTCCTCGGCCCCATCAGTCTACCGAGCGCCTTTTGGCAGCTCTCAAACACGCTCCAGACGTGGTTTGACCTGATTGCCGACAACCCCGCCGTTCTGCGCTCTGAGGGCGGCGGCTCCATCATCACGGGCAAGGGCTTCAACGCCCAGCTCGGTCCTATCGCTGCGCGGATGCAGACTCGCCTCGACATTGTGATGAGTGCGTGGAAGCAAGTCATAAAGTACATGCTGATGATGTGGAAGGACTTCCCCGGCGTGACCGGAACCCTGAAGCTCTCGGGCTCGAAGAACAAGGTCACGTACTACATCGAGGCCACTCCCGATGACTTCGTGGTCAACGGCCAGATGTGGACTGAGATTGAGGTTTACCTCGCCGCTCAGAGCTACATGGACCGGCAGGGCAACGCCGTGGAGTTGATGCAGCTCTACCAGAACGAACTCATTGACTGGGATTCCGTGGCCGACGATCTCCCGCAAATCACCAACAAGAAGCGCACACGTTCTGCTATCGACCGCGACCGCAAGTGGAAGGCCGAGGGCCTCGCCATGAGTCAACAGGTCGCCAATAGTGGCATGACCGCCAACACTCCGTTGTCCGACCAGCAACAGACCAACTACGGTCTGGAGCGTGGCTTCATGGGCGAGACGGGACCAGCTCCCGGCCCGCAGGGCGAAGCTCCTCCGGCCACGGCGGGCGCGAACGGTAGCACCGACCCGACCAACCAGCTCATCAGTATCCTCGAAGAGTTCTTCCGGGGCATCCCCAAGCTGAAGGGTAGCGTGTGGTTCGGCGGCGATCCCTTCCTCGCTCCTGAAAAGTTCGCCTCTGATAACTGGTCCGTCACGGTCTGGATAACAGACCCGCAGGACCAGGGCACCATCACGCGGGCAGCCGAGAAGGTCCCCGAGGTCTACGGACACCTCCAGTTCAAGCAGGGCGCTCCTAGTCCCGACGAGCAGACCAAGCAGGTGGCCGGTGGCGATACCTCTGGTACCCCCGGCGGAGCGCCTCCCTCCGGTGTTCCTACTGGCGCAGGAGAGGGCGCAACTCCGCCCGCCGGTATGCCGCCTGAGCTTGCTGCGATGATGGGCGGCGTTTGATGGCTGGACGAGGCAGTAACCCGATCTCAGTTAACCAGACGAAGCAATACGGAGATGTCTCCGCTATCGACCGTCTGAAGAAGGCCACCACGACAACTCCCATGACTGGGAATCCTACGCCCATCAAGGGTCAGGCCGGCGGCGGTCCCACTCCTCAAGGCGCACCTGCCCCGACCCCTGGTGTACCGCTCGAACACCAGGACATGATGAGTCAGATGGCACGGGCCATGAAGACGGCGCAGGTGCTCTCCCAGAAGGCTGCTGCTCCCGACGCGGGGCCGTGGCTCAAATACTACGCTAGCGTTGCCGCACAGAGGTATCAGGCTCTTGCCGTCAAGGTGAAGGCGGAAACTCCGTTCTTCAAGATGCAGGGCTGACGTGGCAATCATTCGCGGAGGGGCTGCTACCCCCACCCGATACTACAAGAAAAAGAAGAAGCTACCGGCTGTTCACGCGCCCGCTGCTCCCCACCGCCCCGCCGCTCCCGCATCCCCAAAGGGTCCTGGCGGCCCTGGTCACGTCAAGAGCGTTGCGCCATTCATTGCCATCGCGAAAAAGTCGCAGGCGGGGAAGTCGCTGGGCCTCAAGGACATCCAGTACATGCAGCGCCTTGCGTGGACGACCAAGGTAAAGGGTGGGGACGACCAACTTCGTCAGGCCATCGACATCGCTCGCAAGTGGATTGACGGTCTGAAGGCCAAGGGCGGTATCGACGTAAAGACCAAGCAGGGCGAGAAAGTCAACATCGGGGCTGGCGGCCTCGACTACCACCCGTTTCACGAGAAAAATGTAATCCAGCCGACCAAGGCTTACCAGAGTTACCTCGATTCCTACAAGGTCAAGGTACCGTCCTTGCAGCCATCGACGCCTTTCGTCGACCTATCCACCCCCGCCACACCGACCCCGCAGGCATCGGACCTACCCGTGCCTCCCGCAGACGATCCGGTTAGGAACATCGCGCTGGGGCAGTGGCGGGCTACCGGCACGATCCCCGGCCCGCAGAAGATGGTAGACCTACTCGCCGCCGGACTCTCGATGACCGACGTGGACCCCGCCAGCCAAGTACTTGGCCCCCTCGGTGCCGATGCGTGGATGCAGTTCATGCAGGCGGCGCACAAGTTTCCGTCGAAAGTCCCGCCACCCGCAGACGATGCAATACCCGTGGGGGGTACTGCTGCCGACCTTATGTTCAAGCAGGCCGACTTTTCCAAGGCCCCAGACCCGGATGCGGGTAACCATCCCGGCTTCTGGAGCTTTGGGACGGGAGGGCTTTGGAACCGCGCAAAGCAGTGGTACGGCACCACGAACAAGGCGGACGCCGCTTTCTCCAATCCGGACGAATATCTCGGCAAGACGCCCGAGGTTGTCTCTCCGGGGGCACGTGATCTCGATTGGTTCATGGGTCTTGACGAGGCGCAGAAGAAGGCTGTCCAGAAGGCACTTGCCGAGAGGGGGTTCACTCCCGCCAAGTCCGGGCCGCTCGGCACCATGGGCTCCGTTATGCCCTACGTCTCCCAGGTCAACCAGTTCGTGTATAGCTCAAATCTTGCCGCCGCCATGTTCTCAAAAGACCCTGGCGAGAAGGGTGACGCCGCCGATATATTGAAGCGCACCAACGTGCAGGGTGGCGGGACGGAACTTGGACAACTCGCGCAGTCCATGAACGGCTCCGACGACGAACTTTTCCTCACCACCGTCTATAACGCCTCCATGATGGCTCGCCCGGTGGGCGTGAGTGAGTCGGGGTTTGCGCTCTGGTACTCGAAGAAGTGGGGTACCGAGAACCTTCCCCAGACCGAACAGGCAGGGGCGCAGGGCGTTAGCAAGGGCGGCGTCTTCGCGTCTATCTTTGACGATCTGAAAGCACCTCCCGAGGTCGTGTGGCACTTTGTCGCCACCTCCGGCAAGCTGGGCGATTTCGTTACCAAGGGGATGGCCTACGACGCCAAGGCCGTTGCTAAAGGCGCGGACTGGATGTGGAGCGCTCCCGAGACTGCTCCCGTGGTCGGCCCCACTATCAAGGCGGTACATGGTGGCGTGAATACGGCATTTACGAAGGCGAACGAGACAGTCGGCCTCGCCTTTTCCGAAGCAAACCGTATTGCCGTTGCGTATAGGATCAATAGCCTCCTGAAGGTCGACCCCAGCTATAAGCCGGGTGGACCGGGAGTGCCCATGGTCACGAAGGACCCCTCCACGGGAAAGATGGTGGGGACCCTGGACCCGACGGGCAAGACCTTCCCCAACCAAGACGCCGTAGACCACATCAACGGCTACGCCAGTATGCTTGAGACTGGCGCTAAAGCATGGAAGATGAGTGAGGGTCGTGGTCTTTGGTACCAATATCTCTCTGACACCGGGGTTGACCCGGCCGACCACGAGTTTCTCGCTTTCTGGGGTCAGATGGGAATTGACACAGGTTTCTGTCCCATCCTCCAGTCGGGTGCGGCTGCGGTAGTCGGTGGGGCACTAAAGAGCACGCCTGCGCTCGCCGCACTCAAGGCGCTCCAGGTGAAGAGTCATGCTGAGATTCTTACGGCCTCGACAAGTGCATCCCGCATCAAGGCACTCTACAACGTCACCGATGAAGCGGCTACAGAACTCGCCGGGATCAAGAACCTTGATGAGATAATGGTCAAGCTGAATGGTCCCGATCAGTTTGGGGCCAAGTATTTCGATCCCGATTTGCACTTCACCGCGCGGTCTATTGCGCAGAATTTGCGCGTCAAGATGACTGGCAACACCAAGCTTGCGCCGGCGTACAGGGCGTTCATGTCGCCGTTGCCGGAGGGCGTGTTCGATTGCGTTGTGGACACCGACCAGCAAGTCCTTGGTGCCTTGCGCTACGCGGGCCTCGACTCCAAGACCGCCCACGAGTTTGCTGATGGACTCATTCAGGCTCGCCTCGGTGCTGCCGACTTCCCCGAGATGGCTGTGCGCAACTATCTGACGCATCCGAAGACTGGCTTCAATGCCCTCATTGAGAAGCACTTCAGGGGTCAGTCTGTGTCAAAGGAGTTCTTCCAGGGCGCTTCAGTTTCTGCTCCGGGCGCGATGCTGAAGGAAGGGGGCCTGATGAGCGATGTGGCGAGCGCCTTGAGGGCGGGTCGGGCACCTCTCAAGGCCGTCCCCGGGAAAGGGGCGTCTACGAAGCTCGACGAACTGAACTCCTTCGTGCGGCGTCTCCGTGGAAAGAAGGCGGGGGTGGAGGCTCCCGCTACGCGCGTTGGATACTCTCTCCGTCCCGGTGCGACTGTGGTCGACCGCCTTCAGGAGGGCTCGCTGGCCCTTCCCCCGGAACTCACAGAGCCCGTGCTGGTGAAGGTGCGGGCCGCCAACAAGGTGATGGAGGACATAGACAAACGCCTTCCCGGTGCCGACGCCAAGACTGCCGCTTCTCTTGGTGCGAAGCGTGCGAGTGCTGAGACTTCCAAACAGGCCGCCATCCATGAACTCAACATAATGGAGCCGCAGGTTGTCGGTATGCCGACCGCCGCCACGGAGGCGCAGTTCGCCAAGACCTTCTCGCCCGACTACACCCCGACAGAACTTGCTCTCTTTTCCGGTGGGAAGGGTATGCAGGATTGGGCCATCATTCAGAAGAATCTCCACCTCACCGACATCAACTCTGCCTTCAAGCGCATGTGGCTCTCACGCATGGGCACCATGCTCACCATCATCGGCTCCGACGAGATGCTCAGGGCAATGTTGAACGGGGTCAACCCCCTTGGTGGTATCAAGGGCTTGAAGAAGCTCCCCGGCTTTGAGGGTACGCTATCCGCTGACGCCGCTGAGGCATCTCTGCGCAGTCCCTCGACCATGGTGAACATACACGGTATCACTGACGTGAAGAGGGCGACCGACTGGGGTGAGATAGGCCCGGATAGTGCCGACATCACGACGCGCAACATGGGAGTACACCAGTCACTCAAGACCTTCAATGCCGAAACGTCCATGCCGGTCAAGGACTGGCTAGAGGCTCGCGATGCAGCATACGCCGACCTTGTGGCGGATGCCGAACGCGCGAAACTCCCCATCACGGTGAAGCCCCCGAAGGTTGGTGATTCTGGAGTCAAACTCTACCATGGGACGACTACGGTTGAGGCCCCCGGAGGGACCGTAGTCAAGGGGAAAAACTGGACCAATGATTATCAAGAGGCTATGGAGTATGCCCGTCGGAAGGCTGCTAAGGATGGGTCCAGTCCGGTGGTCTACACGTCATCGTTTGACGAGGTAACGGGGCGCAGTGCGGCCGGAGATATTAGTTCCCAGTCTGGACGAGTGGTTGCGCTCAACAAGTCGGACCTTACTCCGCCGAAGGTTGGCGATGTAGCGCCGGGTGTCGGTCGCGCCGAGGTGGACGCACAAATAGCGGACCTTGAGCGAGAAGCCTCGATTCTCATTGAGGGCAAGCCGGAAGCACGCGCTCCCGTAAACTTCGACCAGCCCGTCACGGACGCGGACCTGCGCGGATACATCAGGGCCAAGGGTGGCATTTCACGCGACAACGCTTTCTGGTCAAAGCCGTCTGGGAAGCCTGGTGACGTGAGTGTTGGCGAGAACCGCAGGATGTTCGGGTATCTCGACACTCCGAAGGGTGGAATGCCGATAGACGAGCTAGCGGACCTTATCGGCAACGACGCACCAGGGTTCGGCATCTACGACAGCGGCGACCTATTCGGGTGGCTGCAAAAGCAGGGGGCCGAGAAGGCGACCACTACCGCGACGGAGGCCAACACAAGGCTTGCCGAGATAGAAGCTGAAATCGCTCGTCTACAGGCCGCATCTCCCAAGGCGTCTGTCCCGCTCAGTAGTCTTGACAAATCCGAGGCCGCACCAACCCCTATCCTCAGCGAGCGCGACCAGATTGCTCTGCACAAAGCCAAGGCGTCAGCCGCAGCAGACGCAGAACTTGGACGCTTGATGCGCGAGGACGGGAGTCCCCTAAACAACCTGCTGCGCGAGCGCAACTCCAACGCCTTCGACCCACAACTCCTGGCTGAGGGCCTGGACAACGAGCCGTGGATAAAGAGCATTGGGGACGAATGGAATCGTCGCATCCACGCCATGATGAGCCACAACGTCACGGAGAGTCACCTGCGCACCGGCGAGATAGGTCCCAACGATCTCAAGAGCGCCACCGTGCAGAATATCTATGGCCCCGTGCAGTATGCCATCGACCGCAACCCCGTCGGGAACGCCCTCACCTACCTGCCACTCAAGTTCTCCGACACGGTATTGGGGACGCTTGGGCACATGGCTACGCACCTGAAGAAGCAGGAGTTCGGGATGTTCTTTGACGAGCGCATGGCGACCCTCAAGGGAATTGATATGCCCCGCCTAGAGAAGCTGGAGGTGTCTCGCAAGTACGCCGTCGCTAAGACGGACGAACTCTCCTACCTCTCCGGTCGCACCCTCGTTGAAGAGAACATGCGCAACGTCGTCATGTTCCTCCCCGCCTACCGCCAGTTCCTGACGTGGTGGGCGAAGCGTTTTGCGACCCACCCCTTCGGTACTCACCAGTTGATGAAGGGTCTCTCGTCCGTACCTCCGGTACGCATCCCAGACGATACGCCACTCATTGGCGGTGTCCAGTGGAATCCGCAGTCGATGAACTTCTTTGCCGGACTCAGCGGTGAGGGCAATCAGAGCTGGCTTCCGCCAGTGGCCCCCACGATCACCGTACCTGCGATGGTTGGGGCGCTCACCGGGAATCCGGAGGCGAACGCCTTCTACAAGAAGCTCAATGGAGGCTTCGAGCCCGGTGGCCCGCAAATGCGCTGGCTCGATTCGCTGGTCTACGGAGCGTTCGGGGCCACGTTCTATGACGTTGAGAATCGACTTGGTATCCCCGATCCGGGTAGCAAGCAAATCGACACCTCTCGTAAGAAGCGCATTGCAGCGGAGATTGTTGCGCAAGCCGTGATGACGGACGGCAAGGGTATCGACGCTGGTGCTGCCGTTGCGGCGGTGAGGCGGCAGGAGCTTGGCAAGGGGGCCATACAGTGGCTCCTCCCCGGCACGTGGAGTGCGAAGAAGGCCAAGTTCACGACCACTCTGTCGGACGGTACCAAGATGAATCTGGACATGGGCCGCATCGCTACAGCCCAGTGGCAGTATCTCTCCGCCATAACCCCTGAGGCCAAAGCCAAGGTGCTTGTTGATTACCCGGAGTACGTCGCCGTAGAGAAGTATTGGTCGCTACACGGCGAGAAGGCGCTTGACTATCTCTCTAAGAACCGCTGGGTCATCGGACTTGTTGGTCAGAGAAACGAATCTGCTCCCACAGACGCAACCCCGATTACGCCACCCGGCGACCCGCTCTCACCACAAGCCCTTGCCATCAGTATGCAGGCTCGCTACAACGATGTGGATAAGTACGTGCTCTCGAAAGAGTACCAGGCGCAGAAGAAAATCTGGGACAAGGGCTTTGCGGAGAAGTACAAGAATCGCAAGGGTCAGGCCAAAGATGCTGTAAAGGACCCGAAGCAGGCATTCCAGGACTGGTACTACAAGCCGCGTCAGGCAAAGTTCTACGCAGACCACAAGGCTGAGATGGACCGCCTGCTTATGGACAACAACAAGCCCGTGGGCCTCAAGGAGCACACCACTGTTCTGAAGCGGGCCGGTGAGCAGCATCTCTTTGCCAATCCCTACGTTTTCCCCGATATGCTGGGCCGGACGAAGGAACAGCAACTCAGTGCGGGCGACTACGAGGGGATGAAGCGCCTAGAGGGTTCGGGCCTGCTCTGGGGCAAGGAACTTGTGCAGGGCTCACGGCGCTACGATCAGTACGTGGGGATGCGTAAGGAGGAGATTGCTGGTATCCAGCGCCGCTTCCTCACCGCCGCTCTCGCGCCATACAAGAGTGGCGTCCATCCCGACGACTGGGCGCTCTTCGGTAAGGGTTGGAACGAGAAGACTGCTCCGGCGCTGGGGAACAAGCTGCTCGGCTTCCTCGGGGAGATTGAGAAACGCAGCGCGGCTCTAAGGAAACTGACGTTCGCTACCAAGGAATACAAAGCCGAGTATTACAAACTGCAAGACTATATCCACACCGTGAAGACGAAGAACAAGCTACTCGCACCCTACATCGGGGCCTCCGCGCCCAAGCTCCTCGGCACTGGCCAACTCGCCCTCGACAAGCCTGCTTTCGTGAACGCGAAGCCGGAGACGATGGCCGAGTGGAAGAAGCTGCGCATCACACTCTACAGCACTCCCGGCGTCGTCACTGCGAAGACCATTCTGAAACTCAAGCAGAAGGCTTCACCAGAGTTGCAAGCCAACTGGGACGAATCCACGAAGGCACTAGGCTGGGACTTCACCTTCCGCCTTGCGGCACAAGGACGTGATGCGCTTACCAAAAGCAATAACCCATACGGTTGGTACAAGGGTTGGACCATCGAGTCCAAGTATGGAACCACCATGCAGAACTGGATGAAGCAGAACATGCACGCCTGGATCAACCCCAAGGCTCCTATCAGCAAGAGTTTCTTCCGTCAGTGGGGAGAAGCTGACAAGGCCGCTGGTGGGAACATAATCTACGACTTACTGGATACAAGTAAGTGATTCTGGACGGTGTTATAATAGAGATAGTAGAAGAAAGGATGTGCTGACTATGCCAACTCCCCCCAAGCCACCCGGCGGCACACCCGCGAAGCCCGGCACACCCGCCAGCCCCGCCAGCCCCGCCAGCCCCGCCAGCCCCGCGAAGGCAGGCGGTCCCTCTGCCGCTGAGATAAAGGCGAAGGCCGACCAGAAGAAGGGCTGGAAGGACCGTTGGGAGCGGGCCTATCAGGACCTCGTAAGGGGCAAGTCCAGCATCCCCAAAGCACTCCTTGCCATCATCATGTCAAAGAAGGGCGTGTACTCCACCGACGCACTAGAAACTTGGGTACGCAAGAACGACGCGAAGCACTACAAGGATACGAAGATTTTCTACGACCGCGTGAAGAGCCTGAATGACAATCTGAAGACCCTTCTTGGACAAGACTACAAGGGCATGAAGGATATGCCGGGGCTGCTTACCAAGTTCGGTTTGGCCGACCCCGAGAAGAACGATGAGGCCAAGTTCTTCAGTAAGGTAGTTGTCAAGAGTAAGTCGTTCAAGAAGCAGTTCAAGGGCTTCAGCGAGTGGTTTGCCCTGGCGCAGCACACTAACCTATTCAAGACTTCCCTCGAAGCTGCTGCCGCGTTCGTGACAGCCAAGGCGACCCTTGAGACGAAATACCGCGACGCCATGAAGACCAACGTCGTGGATGACGCTTTCATCCTTGCCGCCCTCAAGGGCAATTGGGACGATACGCAGTTCACTCTGAATCTTACCTCTGGCGACGCCTGGAAGACCACCATGGGCAAGCCACGAGACGATGAGTTCAAGCGGAACTGGGATGCCATCTTCAAGGGAACGCAGTATGAAGGCCAGTATGGTGACCTTATATCCAAGTATCGCACCGGCAGTATGGATTGGGCATCCTTCGTCAACAGCGACCTGAAGGACTCATTTATTGTCAGCGCTGCTTTCCCTGAGTATAGGGCGTGGGCGGATAAACAGACGGGGCTAGGTGTTTCTGAGGATACGGTCAATATCACGTCCTACCTGGCCGAGAAGGGTGCGGCTAGGGAGAACTTCGCCACTCTTTATAAGGAGATGCTGGGAAACACTGACGCCGTTATCCCCGAGGCACTACTCAAGAGAGCTTTCGATGGCAACTGGAGCGACGCCCTATTCAAGCTGACCGTGAAGAAGGAAGACGCTGGCTACAAGAGTACCGACACCTACAAGAATGACACGGCGAGCTTCGACCTCTATTGGAAGAAGACCTTCGGGGAGAACGCGGTGCCCGACCAGTCTCTGCGGGATGTCTACGCCACCGGGGAGTATCAGGACCCTATCCAACTATTCGATCAGGTCAAACAGACCAACGAGTTTAAGAGTCAGTACGGCAACTGGGACGCCTTCTCCGCAGGACAACAGTCAGTGGGCAACGCGGCAATGACCGACCCCTTGCTTTACAACGAGTACAAGACAGCATTCCAGAACGCCTTTGCGGACCAGGGGATGCAGGCACCACAGGACCTTGAGAGGCAGTTCTTCGCGAGTGGTGAGACTACTACCGACTTCACCCAACACGTGGGTCAATTCACGCAAAACAAGGAGGCTTATGGCTGGCAGACTGGTGAGCAGGCTGACGTGGCCACCGCTACCGATCTCGTAGACAAGACGCAGGGCGGCTTGCTCAGGAAGAAGATGCAGGATGCCCTGGCACAACAGAAGGCTTACCTTAATTCCAATGCCACCCCCTACCGCTCTCAAGAGACCCAGCAGAGCGGACTCGTAACTCAGAAAATATAGGAGAGCACCATGACTGAAGAAGTCGCCCAGCCAGAAGAAGAGACAGAAGAATCCATTTGGGACGTGCTGGGCATCGCCGAGCCGGAAGACGACGGTGAGGAGTACGAAGCCGAAGAGGAAGATGCCGAAGTAGTGGCCGAGAAAGAAGACAAGCTAGCAAAGAAGCTGTCTGCTCGCGTGGACAACCTCCAGAAGAAGTTTGACACCACGATGGTGCAGAGTGCTAAAGAGAAGTTCCTTGCCAGTGCTAACGAGCTTGAGAAAGACCTTTTCAAGACAGTCTCCGCAGACATCAAGGACATGGAGTCGCTTGCTCGCATGGCCACTATGGTGCGTGAGAAGTCCAAGATTATGCAGAAAGAGATCGAAAAGTACGATCAGGAGGCTAAGGTTGACGCTGCTGCCAAAGCTCGTGTTGCCTGGGGCGTCAGTGGCTCCCCCGTTGGCGTAGTCGCACCAGCTCCTAGCGACGAAGAGAAGGAGTTGGCTGAGCGTATTGCCAAGGGTGACTCAAAAGCTGCTCTGAAGTCTATGTTTGGAGACGATAGTATCCTTGGCGGTCTCTTCCATTAAGCCGATTTCAACCTGTGTTATAATAAGGTAAGAGTTCTATACGACGCGGTAATCGTTACTCAATGCCGGTCCTTGCTTGAGTAGCGTTCCACAGCAGAATCGCCTCCTGGCGTTCGGGGCTGAGTCGCTTTCAAGAGCACACAAACTCAACCCTGAACAAAGGAGGCCAACATGGCTTGGCCCGCAGTAGTCCCGACTGCAACCTGGGACAGAACTTCCGGTACCGAAGGCCGTCAGGTTGACGGCGTCCTTCACCCCATGCTCTGCGCTAAGTCGCAGATGCTCGATTCAGTAAAGGTCGGCGCTCAGACCGACGAGCCGAAGATTGAGTGGGTTTCCGCTCAGACCAACGCTCGTACCGTCTTGGGTGTCGCTACCGGCACCACGATCCACAACTCCGGCAGCGCCACGGCGCTGGCTCTCGGCTCCGGTCTGGGTGCGAAGATCAAGGTTGGCGCGATTATCCGCAACGCCAGCATTGCTTCCGGCATCGGCACCTACAAGGTGGACGAACTCATGCTGGTTACCGCCATTAACGGCGACGTGCTCACCGTCTATCGTGACTACGGCAACAACAACGGCGGCGCGGGTTTTGCCACCCTCGGCACGGACTCTACCTATGAAGTCATCTTCACGGGCGTTGAGGAAGGTTCCGGCCCGAGCGTCAACAAGTACAAGCCGACCGTGCTGGACTCCAACTACACCAGCATTCTTGACTTCTATCTGACCGTGACCGGCACAGAGATGGCCCGTCGTCCCCTGATTGCTGCGGACAACATGCAGCGTCAGTACGAGGACCGCATGATTGAGCTGAAGAACGACCTCAGCGCATTCATTCTCTACGGTGCTCAGGCTCCTGCGAACCCCGCTGGTACGGATGCAAACATTCGCACCACCAAGGGCGTCCTTCAGGCGCTTGCTCAGGCCGGTGGCAACTGTGACTACACCTCTACCGCAGTCACCGAAGATGGCATCAACAAGCTCTGCGAGAACATCCTCTCGGCGGGCTGCGACCGCAGCGAGACGTACAAGATTTTCGTACATCCCGCTCACGCTCGCGTCATCTCTACTTTCGGCGCTGACAAAGTTCGCGTCGAGCGCGTGGACAAGACGTGGGGTCGCTACATCACCTACCTCCTGACTGACCTCGGCTTCGAGCTGGAAGTTGTGCCTGATCCCCTGGTCCTCAAGAGCAACCTGTTCCTGCTCAACATGAACAAGGTCGAGCTTGTTCCGTTCCGTCCGTGGATGCAGATGGAGTGGGGCATGGCAACTAGCACGCCTGACGGCACGGATGCGTACAAGAAGCGCATCCTCGGTGAGTACACGATGCGAGTCATCGACCCACTGAAGGCCCACGGCTGCATGACCCTACTCAGTTGGCCGACCTGAGCCTCTGAATGATTGGGGCGGGGGCTTCTGGCCCCCGCCCCCTGACTACCAAGGAGGCAGGTTGAGTGACTGACCATGCCGTGCATAGAGCGGTGACGTGATGACCTACACCGACAACATCATCCCCGCGATGACCTCCTACACGGAGCCCAGCGGCGTGGTATCGGCGAGCGGCTTCATCAACGCCACAAGTGCCGAATGGATGGCATTTGACAACCAATACGATGTCGTCGGATGGCTCGACGACGCTGGGACCGGATGGCTGCAATATCAGTTCCCGGTCGTGCACGCCGTCACGCAATACGCCGTCACGTCAATCGGCGGTGGCGCATGGTGCGCCCCGAAGACCTGGTCGTTCGAGGGTAGCAACAACGGCTCAACCTGGGACACGCTCGACACGCAGACGAACGTCACCGACTGGGCCTCGACGGGCGGCGTGCGCAAGGTCTTCAGCTTCGCCAACTCGACGGCCTATGCCTACTACCGCATCAATATCACCGTCGGCAGCGACGCCGGGTACGTGGGCGTCGGCGAGCTGGAGATGATGGAGACGGTGGAGACGGCGCGGTGGTTCCGTCGTCGGGGCCGGAATGGGCAGCCTGACCGTGTTATGCGTATGAAGGGGTGACGTGATGACGGCACGGCTGACAGCTCCTCGTACCACGATAAATGTTCGTGAGTTCGGCGCGGTCGGCGACGGCGGCCACGACGACACCGCCGCCATCCAGGCCGCCTGCAACGCCGGGGAGTACGTCTACTTCCCCACCCCTCCGCTGTGCTACGTCATCACCGACAAGATCACCTGCCCCAACAACGTTCTCTCTGGCGACTCGCGCATAAGCGATGGGCCAGGGACTTTCTCAAAGATTGTCACTTGGGACAACAACTCGACCATGTTCGAGTTCACTGGCCCCGTCTCCGGGATGCGCTTCATTACGCTGCAAGAGGCTTCTGGAGTTCCGAACGGAAACGGTATGAAACTCGTGACGGTCGGCAACGGCACCGACTGGTCGGCCTCCTCTCACTTCAATGACTGCTGGTTCACCGGCGGATACACGCAACTCGAACTAAACCTTTGTCAAGGTTTTGTCATCACCGACTGTGTATTCGACGGCGGCTACCAAAGCGTCGACTGCAACTCGACGCCCAACCTTCTCTTCTCTAACAACATCATCTGTCAGCCGTACAACCAGGGCATGTGGATTCACGGAGACAATAGTTACAACCTGCAAATCATCGGTAATGAGATTCAGGTGCAGGCGACAAACCCCGCCAGTCCGTGGCGTCCGACCTTTGCCGGGATGGGGATGTCACAGTCGGGCATCTGGTTCGATGAGTGCTTTGGAGCCCTTGTCGACGCCAACGTCTTCAACGCGAACTATCAGGGTATTGGGTTGAATTCGTATTCAGGCAACGGTGTGCGCGACATCTCCATCAGCAACAACCTATTCACGGGCCACTTCGCCCCATCGGTCGCGATGAACAGCGTTAGTCGAGTGACGCTCGCGAACAACCACTTCGTCCCCTACGCGCCCGGTATCGGAACGGAGATAGAGAACGAACTCGTGGAATGTCCGCACGTGCTCGTCGCCGGGGCATCCGACCGCGTTATTGTGCGCGGCGGCAGCATGGTTGGCAACACCAATCGCATTACGGGTGTGCAACTCGGGGTCGGCACGACCAACTGCTACGTGGGCGACATCATGTGGGAAGGGCTCGGCCCTATCGACGACTTCGGCGGCACTGGCAACACGAGCGGCCCGTTCATCCCGGCGCTAACCTAGGAGGCCGACATGCTCATAACATTCTCGACCGGCACACCCGGCCTCACTCCCGGCTACGCCATTCTCGAATCCGACAAGACCGAGTACGCGGTGCGCACCGAGACGGGCATCACCGACCTCGGCGGTGGGGAGTATGGCGTAGACGTTTCCAACGCGACCCTCGCTGGCAGGGTGGTCTTGTGGGACACGGGAGAGACTGTTCCCAGATATGCAACAGAGATGTTTGCGTTTACATCCGAAGCTCTGGACATCGCGGCTATCAAGGCCAAGACCGACACCATCGGCGGCTTCGGTGCAATCTCCTGGCCCTACACCCTTACCGTGAGCGGATTGCCATGCGCCGACGCCAAGGTCTGGGTAACAACGGATGTTGAAGGAACAGATGTTGTGACCTCCGGGCGTACCGACAACTTCGGAGCACTAAATCCAGTGCCCCAACTGGACGCAGGCACCTATTACTTTAGGGCAAAGAAAAAGGGCGTAAACTTCCCTGCTTACGATATTGAGGTGGTCGTATGAGCGGCACAGGTATCGGCACCCCGGCCGTTGGCGGTACAAACGACCTCGTTGCCCTTGTAAATGGTGAGCTTGAGAACCACGCCGCATCCGGCTCGTGGAGCGCCGCTGGCGATGGGATAACCACAACCTTCACCGTCGCTCCCCTGGCCCGGTACATCGTAGATAGCGATGCCTGGGTGGTCGGGGCGGGTGGCGTGGCAACTACGGAGTTTACCATGGACTTCGACTCGGGAGTCATCACCTTTGACGACGCCCCCGCCCTATCTGTCCCCCTGACGGCGCAGTTCAGTCACGTCTACTGGGCCGACGGGCTTGTCTTGCAGGCAATCAACGCCGGTATCAACAACCTCTTCCCCGCCTTCTACGTGCCCAAGGCAGACACTAGTATCTCTCTCGTGGCTGACACCTACGAGTACGCGCTGCCTCCGGAGACGCAGTTCATCACCGCCGTTGAGACTCGCGCCGATGCTACGGGGGGTTACACAAAGATGGCCCGTAGTAAGTACGAATGGCTGAGCGACGGGGACCACCTGAACCTGCGCTTCTTCAGTGCTCCTTCGGGCTTTATGCGCGTGCGCTGCATAAACAGACCGTCCCCACTCGTTGACCCTTCCGACACGCTGGAGACTACTTCCGGGCTGCCCAAGCGGGCCAAAGACCCAATCATCTCCTACGCCTGTTGGTACCTGCTGACGCAGAAGATAGCTCCTCGCATCCGCTCCGACATTGCCGTCAACACGCAGGGCGTCGGTACCCTCTCGCCGCGCCAGATAAACGATGGCGTGCAGGCGTGGATGATGCGTTACCAATTGCAACTGGCTGCGACGAAGATGCCGCCGTGGTTAAGTCGATGACTTTTCTTGGAATCGTCAACCCCCGTTTCCCCATTTAGGAGGACCAAATGTCTCTACAACCACTCTTCTCGACCGAGGTAGTCAATGCCGAGGCCGACGCAGCTACGGCGCTGGCCGACAGCGGCTCCATCAAGTGCTACTCCGGTACGAAACCGGCGACGGCCGACACGGCTCTTGGCGCGGCCGTCCTGCTCGCTACGCACGCCCTCGCCGCAACCGCCTTCGGGGCCGCATCCGAGGGCGTCTGCACGGCAGCCTCCATCGGCAGCGACGTGTCCATCGACGCCACCGGCACGCCGAGCTTCTTCCGCGTGTTCAAGGCGGACGGGACTTCGGAGCTGTGGGACGGCACGATTGGCCTCTCCGGCTGCGACCTCAACTTTGACTCGGTGACGTGGCAGGCAGGCGGCACGGCCGCGATCACCGCTTTCACATTCACCGCCAACAAGGCTGGCCCGACTGCGTAAGGGGTAAAAGATGGCCGCTCCGATAATCATAACACTTCCCGTCACGAATGTAGACAAGCACTCGGCTACGTCGGGCGGCTCCATCTTCTCCGATGGTGGCGAGACGCTGAGCGAGTACGGGGTCTGCTGGAACACCAGTGGGCTTCCGACCCTCGCCGACCCGCGCACCATCGACAACAGCGTCAGTCCGTACACCGGCATCGGGGCCGTTCACGTCCGCGCCGCTCTCCACGGCCATGGCACCTACAACGCCGTCACCGGTGCCAGCACCTACAACGTGATGAACTACGGCGCTGCCGGGAACGGCACCACAAACGACGCGCCGGCCATCGAGCGCGCATTCCTGGCGGCCCACGCACACTCGGCGTCCGGAGCCGCCTCAACGGTCCTTTTCCCGTCCGGCAAAACCTACCTCGTATCGAGTGGGTGGGACATGCCCACGATCAGGACAAACGACTGGGTAGGGGCGACGCCTACCGTCCAGCGCAGCGGCATCGTCAAGATGTCCGGCTACGGAGCAACCATCAAGTACCCCAACGCGAACCCCCGATTCTGCTGGCTTCAGGCACTCAACGCAGGTGCGGCCGACACACAGTACAAGACGCACGGCAACCTCATCATTGAGGGCTTCACCATTGACGACAACTATCGCGCCCCGAGCGGCGCCTGCGGCGATGTGTTCTGGATTCCTGCCTACTACAACACCGATAACGTCGTCATTCGCGACGTGACCATGCTCGACCACGTGACCCATCGCACGACCTACCAACAGAATCGGAACGTGAACGGCGTCAACATCATGAGCAACTTCACGAGTCGCGGTCAGGCCCACACGAGCTACATAACCGACATCACCATCGAACGTTGCACGCTGTACGGAGGCAAGCCGGTGGCGATACTCGTGGACGGCACGGGCGGCATGGCGACCATCGGCAGGAACCCCGTCATTATCGACAACGTCCTCCTCACGGGCAGCTACTTCGATTCCTGTAACGCATGCGGGTCGAACGTACACATTGGGGCGCACGCTTGTGGTGGCACGCTAACCGTGACGGGCTGCACGTTCAACGACTGCTCCGACGACGGCCTTGAAATCAACGCCTTCGACTCGGTCACCATCACGGGCTGCACGTTCCATAACAATCGCCAGCCCATCTGCCATACGTGGTTCAGCTTCCCGATGAGTGCTGGACTGCCGACATGGTTGATCAGCGATTGCCACTACTCCGGCCTCTGCCACTACTATTGGGACTTTTACACGACGACGCCGGGGCCAATACGCTCACCGATGATGCCCGAGGTGCGGAAGTACGCCACGACTGCCGAGTACGCCCCCGGTGACACACGCTCGTGGGGCAACTTCACAATCGAGGACTGCACGATGGAGTTCGGAGTAGCAAACGCCTACGCCTCGCACCTCAACGCCTTCACCATCGGCAGCAACGGCGTACCGATGGAATCTCTGACCATCACGAACTGCGACATCACCGACGTGGGTAGCGGCGGCAACCTCATCTACGTGCGGCAGGGCAGCGGCAAGGGGCGCACGCTGCCGGTGTCCATCCACGACGTGCGCTGGCGCAACTCGACCAGCGGCTCCTACGCGACGCTGCCGCTCAGCAAGTGTACGTTCGTCGGGGCCTATTCACTGTCTACGGACATGAGCTAGTCATGGCCACTGCAGGTTCCGGCGGCGTCCGTGCTGACGCTTCTCTCGCGGGAAGCGGGTCCAACGGAGATATCTATGTCAGTCACATAGAGAATCTGCTGCCCGGCACGCGCTATTACTTGCGCGCCTACTTGACCAACCCCTCCGGGACGGACTACGGAGACGAGTCCGAGTTCACCACAGAGTCGGAGCCTGTCACGTCCACCGGCAACGTAGTGGCCTCGGCTACTCTTGTGGGCGCGGGTAGCTACGCGCCGCCGGTGGGCATGGGGATGGTAGCGGCTTCGGCTACTCTTTCTGGCTCCGGTAACTACACCGCCGCCGAAGCCGCCGTCACCATCGTGGGTCCTCCAAAGACGACGCTTCTGGGCGCAGACCTCCGGATCACGGACAAGGACGATACGTCCGTTGGCTACGTGTTCGACCAGACCCAGCCTGCGGTTCTTCATACCGCGACCTCTCCCAACGTTCCCCTCAACGCCGCTATGTCCACGCCCACGCAGCCGGGCGGGCAGTACGACGTAAGGGACACCGAGGGCGACAAGGCCATTACGCACCTCGATTGGGTGCAGGGTGAGGGCCAGAAGACTCTTGACTCCGAGTCTTCCGTGTACTCCCGGTACCTCGAAAGCTCCTACGTTGACGTTTCCACGAAGGGACAGCTCAAACTACTTCGCCCCGTAGTAAGTACCGAGGCGATGAACTCTGCCGGTCCCATCTTCTCGGCCTGTGGCTACATCTGGCTGGGAGGCTCCCTCGGCACGCTCAAGTACACCAACGACGACGGCGTAACGTGGGGTGACGCGACTATTGGCGGCACCACAATCAGCTCCACGATAGGCGGGTTTGCAACGGACGGCACAAGTCTCTACTTCTGTGTCCCCGGTGGTGCCTCAACGGGCATCTGGTCCAACAAGGGCGCGGCGGTCGGAACCTTTGCGAAGTTCGGGTCCACTGGAACGACCTCCCCCATCGAGCACATGGCCTATAACGGGGGCTTCCTCTTTGCGGCGACAGCCCTCGGAGCCGGACTCGTGGACTCAACCACCGGAGTATACACGCAGAAGGTCCCCGCTTTCCTCAACGGCACAAACCAGTCGGTCGCCCTGGTTTCGGCGGGCAACGCCGTGTACTGGGTGGTGGCGCAGAATGGTAGGTCGTATATCTATAAGCTGACCTATGATTCTACGGCGTCGACCATGGTTACGGAGCAGGCCGCCGAGTTCCCGGCGAGCTTCATCGCGACCTGCGGTGTGGGCTATCTTAGCAACGTTGACGTGGGCGGGTACTTTGAAAGCCAAGTTACTGGGGTGGGTAAGGGGGCCGTCTACAGGTTCGCGGGTGGAATGTCGGCCCTTCTCTTTGAGATTGGGGATGAGCCCGAGAAGACGGAAGCTCCCGCCGACATTAGCAACGACAACAGGATTCGGGCGGCCTGTATCGGCGTCAAGGATGAGTATTTCCTCACCGAGCGGGCCTGCTGGCGCTGGGACATCGACGACGGCGGGCATAGCCACGTCTTCGACTTCATTGGGGCCGGGTCTGATGCGCGAATCACTACCGAAACGGCAAGTGACGTGCTTCCTACCGGAGGTACCATCACAACCGTTGGACAGTACACGATTCACACCTTTACGGACTCAGGAACGCTGGTAGTTCCCCCGCGCGTTGATAAATATGGCAATCTTCTTTCCCCCATAGTCGCAGAGGTTCTCGTGGTTGCGGGCGGCGGTGGCGGGTCTAGCGGTGGCGGTGGCGGTGGCGGCTACATAGTTCCTGGTCCGCAGGAACTCAGCGGAAGCATGGAGGTTACCGTTGGCGCTGGGGGCACGGGGGGAATAGCAGACGGGGGAGCTGCGGTAAATGGTGGGCTCGGAGCAGACAGTATCTTCGGTTCACGCACTGCCAAAGGGGGCGGCGGCGGGGGTAAGTATAGGGCGGCTGGTCAGGTCGGTGGTTCCGGCGGCGGCAGCGGTGCTGATGACCTAGCTGCTCAAGTCGGCGGTGCCTCCACGTCTGGTCAGGGCTACGCGGGCGGTAGCTCTGGTAGCACGGCCTTCCCGTATCCTGCGGGCGGCGGCGGCGGTCGCCTTGGCGTTGGCGGCGCGGGACAGGCAAGCTAATGTCGATATCAGTACAGGGAGCCGCCACGGCGACAACTAATTCTGAACGGTGGACCAACTTCAGTCCGAGCTTCCTTCAGTCTATGGACTCCAATCTCGCTACCTGCCATCTTGGGGCGAATGACTCTCCTAAGTGGGGGGCGGCGGATGGCTTTGGCTTTTCCATTCCCCTCGATGCAACAATTACCGGGATAAACGTGGCTGCTTATTGGTGGGGAAGTAACGCTGGAAGTTATATAAATCTTTCTCTGCCTGGATGGGGAACTGCTTACGATACCGGGGCTGTATCGGGAAGGTGGGTCGTTGCCGACTTTCACAACGGGATGCCCACTCCCGAATGGGTGAATGGTTTCACCAGTCTCTTGATACATGTGGAGGTTGGCAGAACTACCGGAGCAGCGGTCGATGTCTATATCGACCGGCTAGAGGTTACTGTAACGTATGAGCCCTACAGTGCCCCCCCGCCCCCTCCGAGCGGTGTCCCCACAGTAACAACCGAAGCCGTCAGTGGCATCCTTTCAAAATCTGCAACCGCTAATGGCACCGTAATCTCCGACATGGGCGCGGGCATCACCGAGCGAGGAGTGCAGGTAGGCATATCGCCGGGCTCGACGTTGAGCGCTTTTGCCGCAGGCGGCGAGACGGGAGCATATACCGTTCCCCTAACGGGACTGGGTCCGGGCGTTCGTTACTATGTCAGGGCCTACGCTCGTAACGTAAATGGGTATGGATTCGGAGCCGACGTAACCTTCACCGCAGCGGCGCAGAAAGCCGGTGACGGTGGACCAGGTATAGCCAGCGCCATCTCTGGCCAGTCGGCCGGGTACTCGGGCGGCGGCGGCGGCGGTATGTTGAGTTACGGTGCTCCCGGTGGAGCAACGCACGGTGGGGGAGCGGGTAAAGGACTGGGTTGGGGTAATGGTAACCCCGGAATCATCAACACTGGCGGTGGAGGTGGCGGGGCGGGTTCGACAAGCCTTGGTAACTGTTGGGGTGGCGATGGTGGCAAGGGCGTCGTTGTCATCCGCTACAGGACTGCCGATGCAATCGCGACCTCCCCATCACTCAGCACGAGTATCTTCCGTCCCTCCCTCGCCTATAGGGCGGGCAGGCTGTTTGCCCCCTACTCCAAGGGCGAAGACGCCCAGATTCTCACCATCACGGGCAACACTCTGGCCTCGCCCACCATTGTCACCACGTCAGCAGCCCACGGCATTCCCGCCGCCACGGCTCAGGTCGTGGTCATCGCGGGGAGCGTGGCATCTGTACCGTCCATCAACGGCTCCTACGTGGCAACCAGGATAAGCGATACGACCTTCTCTATCCCCGTCAACGTGACGACTGCGGGGACAGCGGGCTTGGTTCTCTACAATCACAGCGTTGGCTGGGCGCTTACCTCGGGCGGATACAGCGACATCGGTTGGCTTACGCAGTCGCCCACCACATTCCACACCGGCTCAATGAAGAAGGACTTCAGGTACGCCTCCGTGTCGCACGATGTCCTTCCGGACGGTGCTACCGTCAGGCCCCTGAGCTGGCTGATCGATGGTGTGTACGGTACGGCCAGCGGAGTTGCCTACAGCCCGCAGGAAACTAGGTACCCGATTGATCAGCAGGGCTACTCCATCGAGACCACCCTTGGGATGACCCCGGACTACACGGGGAGCATCTCTCCCGTGGTGAGGGGCGTCAACGTCATCTGGAACTTCGTCAAGAACAAGAAGCACACCTACTCCCTCGACTGTAGGAGCGGAGCGAACGCCGGAAGGTGGAATGAGAATCCTCTGACAGCTCTGAAGTTCCTCTACGCCACCGCCAACGAGCGGGCCTCATTTGAAGATAGGTTCGCCGGAGTCTACCAAGGAGCAATCGAGTCAGTGGAGTTCACGCCTGCGCCCATCTCCCCTTCGGAGGGTCCGAGCGGAATTGCAAAGATCATAGTTAGGGAGGAGGCATAATGATTGACCTAGAAAGACGCACTAATCCAGACCCGACCGCCCTCACAACTGAGGCCCTGTCCCGCGAGGTAAAGGCACTCAAGGACCTGCTCACGCTGCGCTTCGAGGAATTGGAACGGGTGTGTCTGGACGGAGACGCCACCCTCAAGAACACGACTGAACTTCTCCGAGACCTCACCGACGAAAAGTTTGACGCCGTGGCGAGGGAGATGCATCTCGTTGAGAATCAGCGGATCGAGCAGAAGCAGGACGCAATGGCCAGCCTCGCGGCGGCTCTGGCGGCCGCCAAGGAGGCGGTCAAGGAGCAGACCACGGCGTCCGGCCTGAGTATCGCCAAGAGTGAGAACGCGACGAACGAGCAGCTCAAACAGCTTACGGCCACATTCAATACCGCCATCGAGGGCGTGAACCGGAGCATCAACGACATCAAAGAGCGCGTGGGCAAGATCGAGAGTTCTATCTCCTCGCACGTAGCGGGGCAGGCGGGCGAGGGGCAGGGCGAGGAACGGAATCAGGGGCTGGTCTTCAACATCATCATGGGGCTGGTCGCCATCGGCAGCCTCGTCATCGCATTCGTAGCCCGCTAGGAGGTGCCCGTGAATCTTGAGACCATCCTCATCGTCCTGGTCGTCGTGGTTATCGCAGTCATTCTGTTAAAGCATATCTAGGTTCTACAAAGGGGGGGCGGAGGGTAGACGCCTCCCTTTTCCATGCTATAATAAGGTCACGGATTACTAAAGGATAACTAGCGGGAGGGTGCTTATGCCATCCAACATCGCCACCACGCAGAAGATGCTGAAGTATGCCAAGGAACACAAGCTCGACCCCGGCAGCCCGAGCCTCACGAATCCCCTGTGGGGGCTTGGCAAGGCAACACTCGCCTGGCGCGTCTCGGGCCACATGCGCAGGCACGGCAAGAAGATCACGCAGTCGGCGCGCAAGACAGACCAGCTCGTCGCCTACCTGTTCCCCGACCTTGTGCCGGCGCTTCACATCTACCATCCGAACTACAAGTGGGCCGGTGCGCCGGTCGCGCGGCGGGGCAGTCCTCCAGGCATCGTCTGGCATCACTCAGTCGGGTTCGGCTCCGCTCAGTTCATCCACAAGATTCACCTCAACATCGGTGATCGCGGCATCGCCTATCACTTCTACATCCGTCGCGACGGCAAGGTCTACGCCGGTCGCCCCGAGAACACCATGGGCGCTCACTGCCTCGGCCACAACGACTCCATCGGCGTCTGCCTTGAGGGTAACTACGAGGCACACGACGACATGCCGGTCGCGCAGCTCAAGGCCGCGCAGGCAGTCCACCGCTACACGCACAAGAAGTATGGTAAGTCCGACTGGCAGCATCGGAATATGTCGGGTAATTCCACGGCCTGTCCTGGAAAATACTACAACTTCAACAAGATCACCTCGTGAGCCTGACGCACTGCAAGCAATATTGTCAGAACTACACCAGGTGCTGCCACGTAATTATACTCATGGACGCTTACCGCAACGAGCACGGTGAGCCCTGCCCCTTCGAGACGGTGATGTTCGCCGATCATCAAGTGCCTCCGTGTATCGTTCCGAGGCCGGAGAAGTCGATACCTGGGAGGGATTACTCGTGACCACACCCCGTATTTTATTGTACGATCTGGAGGTAACGCCGCTGCTTGGGTGGGCTTATAAGAAGTGGGATACCAATTTGATTTCCATAGAAAGAGACAGCTACATCATGTGCTTCTCGTATAAGTGGTACGGCGAGAAGAAGATAAGGAACGTGGCCCAGTCCGACTACCAGGGGGCATACGGGGAATTCCCCTACAACGATAGCCTAGTTGTCTTGCAGCTCTGGACGCTTATGGACAAAGCAGACATCGTGGTCGCCCACAACGCTAACAAGTTCGACAACCGCATAGCCACTGCAAGGTTCCTTTTCCATCACCTTGGCCCGCCCGCTCCCTACAAGAGCGTGGACACCCTCATGGCTGCTCGTCGCTACTTCAGGATGGCGTCCAACTCCCTGAACGACCTTTGTGAGAAGCTCGAACTTGGGAGCAAGCCAAAGGATACGCACGGCAAGCTCTGGCGTGACTGCGTAGACGGAGACATGGATGCGTGGAAGAAGATGAAGAAGTATTGCAACCAAGACGTGGCGCTGTTGTCCAACCTCTACGATGAGTTGCGTCCCTTCATGACTTCGCATCCCAACCTCGGGGGGCTAGCCGGAGTAGAGGATGTCTGCCCACGGTGCAGCTCTACATCCCTGCAGCGCAGGGGCTTCGCCCACACGGCAACCTGCACCTACCAGAGATGGCAGTGCAACGAGTGCGATGCGTGGAGTCGCTCGCGTAAATCAGACAACACACATCCCACACTCGTAAATGCCTAGGGTGCGGAAGGACGGCTTTAGATGACCAATGTTTGCCGGTGTTCAAAGTGCGCTCACTTCAAGCTGACGGATGCCCCGCAGGGCACCTGTGACGCTACCGGCCTGCCCACGCTGGCGTGGTGCGGCTGCACGTATGACTTCGCTTTACGGTTGGAGGAGAAATGACAGTGCTAGAAGCCCGCATCCGCCGCCGCTTGTTCGGAACGCGCTACGTGCATGTATTCCGTAACGGCGAAGAGGTATTCGGCGGCGATGACAACGTAGTGAAGATACAGATACGCCGCACGCACGCGGGGGTCCGGTTGTGGTCGCTCTGGTCGGAGCGTCGAGACGACGTTGAAACGGACTTGGAAGTGATGGAGTGGTACCTCCCCAATATTGACGAGTTGAGGGTGGAAAGGGCATGAGCGACAAGGGAAAGCAGACTGTCCGAGAGCTTCTGGCGTCTGTCCGTGAATGGGCGGCAGACATAGACGAGATGATTATGACGATAGGCCACGACCACTGGCCCGACATCAATATCGAGGACTTCAAGCGCATCGGAGAATCTGCGGACATTATACCCCTCTTGCAACTGTGGGGAGAGATGGCGGCGACACGGATGCAGATTGCATCGCTGCCGGAGTGTGACAAGTGACCCCCTCAGCGGAACCCGGCCCCATAATGTCCGGCTGGTACGTGATGCTGGACGACAACGGCGACCTGCATCTGACGCCGAAGTGTGCTGGATCGGAAATCGAAGGCAACCACTTCAGCCTGAACGGCCACTGGATATTCTTCCACGAGCACCCTCGAGCGGATGTGCCCGACCACATCCCCGCGAGATGGGAGTCGGAGCAGTGATCCCCCCCACCCTCAAGATATGTGACCGTGTTTACACGGTCACCGTCCAGCCCATGGGCGACGACGCCACTGGGGCCTGCTGCAACTGTCGCCAAGACATCACCATCGACGACGGCTCGCACCCGGAAACTCAGGCGTGCGTACTTCTGCATGAGGTTCTTGAGGCCATCAATTCATCTATGAACCTGGAACTCCCGCACAACACGATCACGTCGCTGGAGTTGGCGATTTACGGGGTGCTGACCAGCAACGAACCGTGGTGGGAGCGCCACTTCATCGACGATGGGGAGGTGAAATGTAAATGAATGAGATCATCGCATTTTTGGACGGCAAGAAATCCATAATTGGCACCATCGTCCTCGGCATCATCGGCGTGCTGGCATCGGCCGGCGTTATCAGCATCGATAGCGTGTACGTGCAGATCATCACCCTGGTCGTCGGCGTCCTGACCGGTATCAGCTACCGTGCCGCCATCGCCAAGAGTACCTACTGAAAGCGGAGGGATACAACCACTGACCTATGTGGTATCATGCTATTGAAGACTAACGGAAGGCCCGCTACGGCGGGCTTTCCCAACCCCAGCCAAGGAGCATAGATGGATTTCCAGCCTGTGAAGAATGCGATAGCCGTCATTAGCATAGAGAACGTACAGATCACGCAGGGCGGGAACCCCCCGACCAAGGTGAAGCTCACTTGCGGTAGTCAGTTCACGTGGAATTATTCTGCCAAGGCAAACGCCGTCAACTGCGCCGCCATTATGACCATCGGCGCTCGCATCAAGATCAGCTACGACGTGGTTGAGTCCACCATGCACCCCGGCACCATGATGAAGTTCATCAACGAGGCCGTGCCCGCCCAGCCCGGAGAGGAATACACCTTCCCGCAGAAGGAGAAGTGGACGGGTGGCGGTCGTGACACCGGCAGCGGCAGCAGTAGCAGCACTGGCGGTAGCAGCGGCTTCAGCAAGGACGGTCAGTTCAGAACGCCCGTGCAGATTCAGCGGCAGGAGGTTATGAGCGCGATGGCCCTCCTCTGTCAGCATGACGATATGAGTACCGAAAACTTCCTCAAAGAGTGCGACAAGGCGCTTGCATGGGCAGATCAGACCCCCGATGCCACATTTCCGGCGGATACTGGAGCAGACGATGGAGGTACTCTCAGCCAAGCTCCTGTGAGTCTTGCCGATATGCCCGCCCCTGCTGCTGGCGACGATGACGACATACCATTTTGATAGCAGAATGAAGAAAGTCCCCGAGAAGCTGCCGGAGAAGTTCCCGAAGAATGTTAAGGAGGGGACTGCTATGGATTACCAGGACGAGGCACTGGCCTTCCCCAAGCAGAAGGCCAAGAAGAAGCGGAAGGGATGGAAGAGGGCATGACGCTCCTCGCTGATATTTACGACACGTTCCTCAAGGCCCGGCAAGTCGGGGACAAGAACGCGCAACTCTGTTTCAACAGCCTATTCATGGAGCCGAAAGTGGACAAAGTGCGCGACCCCATGCGGCTCTATGCTACCGACATTGGCAAGTGCCCACGTCAGGTCTGCTACCGCCTTCTCTCTACCGAGAAGGACTACGAGTCTCCCGAGAAGCAGCGCAACGATCAGAGGATGTACGACGTAGCTGAGTATATCGAGGCCATGCTCACCGCCGCCTTCATGTGGAGGGGCGACCTTATCTCCCACCAGACTCCGGTACCCTTTGCGAAGCGGGACAACTGGGGTGGGCGCACCGACCTTATCGTGGAGCTGGACGGCCACTACCGCGTCATCGAGGTCAAGACTCACCGGGGTAACGCATCCAACTACACGCTGCCCAAGGTGCCCCACGTCCACCAGGCATCCTCCTACCACTGGGAGCTGGCAAAGGAGTATGAGCTGGACGCTGCGCCGCTGCTCTGGTACGTGAGTCGCGACGGATCGGGCGAGCCCAACGAGTACGAGGTGCCCCACGTTGAAGCCGAGACGGTGGCGCTGATGGATGAGCTTGACGAGGCACGTACCGTCGTATCTGAGATTGACCCCTTCAGCTTGCCCCCGCAGCTCGACAAGGTGCTACAGCTCAGGAGCTACGGAAAGTCCGTAAGCTGTGAGCCCAACTGGCAGTGTGGCTACTGTGCTTACGCGGGCACCTGCCAGCCCGACATGAGCAAAAGCACGTGGGCCGCGCTGGACGGGAGCGGCTGGGTCGTGAAGAAGGCTGCCGACGTGGCTAAGCTCGCCGCGTGGGGAGAGAGGAACGCCGAGGGGATGCTGCACCCACTGGGCGTATCGTGATGAGCTTGAAACAGGACATCGATTGGTACAAGGATGGCGAACGCGATCTTGACTTCCTCTGCCACCTTCTGAGTGGATTACTGGCCGAGCGGGACGCGCTGCGGGACAGGCTGTGCGACGGGTGTGCGAGCAAGGGGCGGGACTGCGAGCCGTACCGCACATGGGGATGCGTTCACCCCGACTTCGCCTGCAACCGCTGGGCCGAGAGGGAGAAGGCTTGACCCCCACGACTCAGCTCCCTCCCTTCGATCTTGGAGCAGAGCAGGCAATCCTCGGCGCCATGCTGGTCAATCCCGCAGCCATCGGCGCGGTAAGCGACCTAGTGGAAGCGGAGGACTTTTACAAGATCACCAACAGGGAAATCTTCACCTCCATCCTTGGTGCCTGGGTAAGCAACACTGAGGGCGTCGATACAGTCACCATCAGTGCCCGGCTCCCCGCCCAGAGTGAGTACATTCACACGCTGGCAGATTACGTACCATCGGCGACCAACGCCACCCAGTACGCCAACATCATCAAGACGACCTCCACCCAGCGCGCCCTCATAAAGGCGGGGTACGAGATCGTCGAGATGGGCCACCGGGCCACCGAGGAGCCCAACGCCCTGCTAGACTCGGCTGAGGCCCTAGTCTACAAGCTGCGTCCCAACGTGGCAAGCGACACGCAGTCGCTAAAGAGCGTGGCCTCGGAAATCTTAGACGAGTGCCTTGAGGGCATGCCCCCCGACACCGTGAGCACTGGTTTCAAGACCTTGGACGAACAGACTACCGGCATGTACAACGGAAACCTCATCATCATCGGGGCCAGGCCCGGCATTGGCAAGACTTCTCTTGCTCTGAACATCGCCCGCAACGTTGCATCTAACGGCACCGTGGCCTTCTTCAGCCTTGAGATGAGCAAGGCGGAGCTAACCGAGAGGATGCTATGCAGCATCGCCAACGTTGGCCTTACCAGCGTGCGATCTCGCAACCTCGGGCCGGAGCAGCTCTCTCGGCTCATGCAGAGCCACGATGCGGTCACGGCACTAGACATGGAGGTTATCGACAACCCCTCACTTACCCTCCTGTCTCTCAAGAGTCGCGCCCGGCAGCTTGCGGCCCGCAAGCAGGTCAAGCTGATCGTGGTGGACTACCTCCAGCTCCTCACTCACGGGGGCAGGCCGGAGAGTCGCTACCTTGAGGTGTCTTCTTTCTCCAGGGAGCTGAAGGCCCTCGCCCGCGAGCTGCACTGCCCCGTACTGGCACTGAGCCAGCTCAACCGTGAGAGTGAGTCCCCCCTGGGCGACGGCAAGCCGAAGCTCAGCCAGCTCCGTGAGTCGGGATCACTCGAACAGGACGCCGATCAAGTTTGGCTGTTGTCTCAGCCCAACAAGGATGACTTCGGCGGCAGCAAGTCGGTGGATATTCACGTCGCTAAGAATCGACACGGCCGCGTTGGCATCGTCAGCTTGCCGTGGGTTCCCAAATTCTGCAGATTCGAGGAGTAGGAGGAGTTGCTATGAGCAGCCTGACACGAGACATCAAGTGGTACCAGGAGGGAGAACGTGACCACGACTTCCTCTGCCATCTGGCGGACCACTTGATCGACTACATCGCCGAGCTGGAGGCCCATGCCGAGCATGACGAGGACAACATAGAGGGCCTGCAACACGCACTGGTCCGGGCCAACCAGCGGTACACGCAGGCCGAGGCCACCGTCGAGCGGCTGAAGTGCTGCGGGAACTGTGAAGAGTGGAATGAGGCGGGCGGCCGGTGTTACGCGAACTCAGACAAAGTGGCGTGGACGAAGCACTACGACCCCTGCCACTTCTGGCCTCCCCGCTGGGCCGAGAGGACCGCGTCGTGACCTGGCGCTATCAGGCGACCCATCGCACGGTCAAGACGGCTAGCGGGAAGACCGAAGACGTGTTCGAGGTGCGCGAGGTGTACGAGGGTCTGAGCGTAGACGAAAGCCCCGGTCTGAATGTAGACGGCAGTCCCGCATGGACCGAGTCCGCCACGGCCCCCGTTTCCGACACACGGGATGGACTCATCGAGGTTTTGCAGATGATGCTCAGGGACGTGCGGGAGTTCGGCGTGCTGGAGGTGGGGGAATGACGGCCGAGGATGAACTACGTGAGTTGGCCGACCTCAACGTCCGCAAGTGGGGCGTGCAGGACTACGAAACACTCGCCCTCGCCGTGGCAGAAGAGGCTGGCGAACTAGCGCAGGCCGTTCTCCAGCACAAATGGGAGGCTGGGAGCGAGGAAAGAATCCGAGACGAGTCCGTTGACCTTGGCGCGCTCACGCTGCAAATCATCGACCTATTCGATGTGGGCACGTGACCGCCGTGACTGCGACCCAAGCCGCCGCGCTCATTCGCAGGGCGAAGCGGACGAAGCTGGAGGACCGCCTGTTAGCGGACCTCGCTAATCTCGGCCTGCCGGTGCCGGAGCGGGAGTACCACTTCGCGGCCCCAGCGCGTGATTGGAGGTGCGACTTCTGCTACCCGTCGCACATGCTAGTCATCGAGTGTGAGGGCGGCACGTTTTCGGGTGGCCGCCATGTCCGGGGCGCAGGGTTCGCTGAGGACTGCGTCAAGTACAACTGGGCATCTCTTCTCGGCTACACCGTGCTCAGGTACACCGGCGCGATGATCCGCTCGGGTGAGGCGGCGCGGGAGATTGCCGAGGCGCTGAATTGACCTCGCAGGACAGGGCGAATCGCAACTGGACTCGCGCTCAGCCGTGCCTCATCTGCGGCGGCCCGTCTGGTGATCCTCACCACTTCCCGGTGCGCAAGGGCAAGGGTGCTGGTGATGGACTGCTTGAGATGGTGCCCCTTTGCAGAAGAGACCACGACCTCGCCCACGAGGGCGACCTTCGGGTGCTGGGACAACTCGCTACGGCGGGAGCCTCTTACCACGACTACATCAGGAGCCTATTCGATGAATGAGGGACTTAGCGCAACCGACAGGCGCGCCGAGAGCGCCGCCTATTACCAGGCGCACCGAGAGGAGCTGGCGGCCTACCGGTACGCCCACCGAGCAGAGCGGAAAGCTTACCGCGAGTCCCGCAAGGAGGAGACGCGAGCATACAACGAAGCCTATCGCCAGGCACACCGTGCGGAGGGGCGTGCTTACAGCGTAGCCTACGAAGAGTCTCACAAGGAGGAGCGGAAGGCATACTATCGCTCCAATCGAGACCACTCTCGTAAGAGGGCCGCCAAACGACATAGATGGTTTGCGGGCAACCTACAGATATTGAGGGCCACCCAGGGTTGCGATGATTGCGGCACTCACGAAGGACGACTCGAACATCACCACATAGACCCAAGTACCAGGTTGTGGGAGGTGTCCCAGATGTGCGGCCATTCTCTGGGTGCGTTCCTTGATGAAATTGCTAAGTGCGTCGTCCTGTGTGGCCCCTGCCACCGGGCACGTCACGCCGAGATGAGGGCTGCGGTATGACTGTAGCGGGCCTTGATTTTTACCTAACGCCCGAGGACTCGGCGGCGGCGTCCATAGATCAGTCCGACAAGGCCCTCGGGTGGGCAATCGGTGAGCTAACCCAGCTCTACCTGACAAAGCGCAATCTGAGAATGAAACTCATGGCAACCGATGACGAGGAAACGATTGGCGAATTGGAGTGGGAGTTGAAGTTACTTCGGGGCGAAGAAAGCAGCCTCCATAGGATCACTAGTGGCTTGCAAAGTCGACTTAAGGTTGGGACGTGATGGACGAGTTTACGCATGGAGGCACACCACCGACACTCTGGCCCAAGGCTAGACCACTCGGGAGTGTTGAGCCACAGAATACCATTAGCTACCAATGGAGGATTTATGCTCTTGCAGAACAAGTCGAGAAATTATCCTGGATGCTAGAGCTGATGGACGAGGAACCTGCTATCAACTTAGAAGGAGCTGAGCTTCAGTGGCGGTACGAACGCGCAAGCCTAAGCTGAGAGTCACCACCGGCTATGTGGTTGAGGATTTCTCTACCGCGCAGTCTGGTTATGGGAGCCTGACGGATAAGAGCCTCACGCGAGGTCAGGCGATTCGGCACTTCTGTTGGAGCTGTCAGGGTGGGCATGAGTTTGACTGGCGGCTCAGTGATGGCAGCGTTGAGAAGAAGAATCGGCCGTATGAAGAGGTAAAGGCGTGTTCGGCCACCACTTGTTACCTCTTTCCGTTCCGGACTGGTAGGGATGCCTCCTTGAAGCCCTCCGTAAAGCCCTCCACGAGCACGCCTAGTGTCGTTTCGAGCACCAACGCGGGGACTTGAGGGCTCCGGAGGGTATGGGGGGCTTGGGGACTAGAAATGAGCGCAAAAGGGGGCTGAGGGGATTTCCCCCGGCCCCCTTTTGTGCGTCAGGCTGCTACTGTGACTATCAGCACCGCGTCGGGCAGTCTTAGCGTTGAGTCCGTCTGACAGCCCACGCAGACGTACCCCTCGAACGTAATCACGGGCAGTAGGTCAACATCAGTCCCACAGTGCATACAAACGGCAGTTGAATCACTTGGCACGGCTCCCACTCCTATTCCTTGCCATTCTTGCTGATAGCGGCGCGGGCGGCGGCGGCTCGGGCCACTTGCGCCGGTCGCTTACGCTCTTCGTCCCCTTCGCCTCGCGCACGTATCCACTCCTCTAGTTCAGAAATGCGATAGCGTGGCTCCCCGCCGGGTAGCGGTAGGTAGGGAAAGCCCGGCAGGCGCTTCAGTTTCCCCAGATAGTTGGCACTGAAGCCGAACGCAAGGCAAACCACACTCCCGCTTACGTAGGGCTCTACGGGCACATCGTCTACGGTAACTCTCGGCCTCGGCATTACGTCACCTCCTCTACTACCTTCTATTACCGCGTGTAGTGTAAACCCAGTGGTACCCTTGTGTCAAGTAGCGTTGCGTTATCCCCGTTTCCGTGCTAGACTACGCCCATGCCCGGCAGCATCTCCAAGCGCGCGAACAAAGACGGCACAGTCTCTTGGCTTATCACCGTGCCCGTGGGCTACGGTCGCCATGCCAGGCGGATCGTGAGAAGCGTCCGCGTCCCCCGCGATACGAAGAATCCCCCGAAAGCGGCGACCGACCTTCTGGCGCGTCTCCGGCAACAGGCTGAGGGCGGCGTCGTGCCGTCTCACAAGATCACCATGGGCGACCTCTTCGACCGCTGGCTCGCCGAATGGGTCGACGACGATGAACGCTACGCATCCGAGACGCAGGCCGGGTACAACTCCGCAGTCCGCCTGTACCTGCGTCCGTCCATCGGCCATATCCGCGCGCTGTCGCTGCAGCCTTCACACGTTGCTGAGCTCTGGCGCCAGATTCGCGCCGAGGGTTACGCGCTGTCTTCCGTCACGCACTACTACGACATCCTGCACGGCTGCTTGGGCTGGGCGATTCAGCACGACCTCGTGCTGCGCAACGTCTGTGATTCCGACGTGGCCAAGCTGCCAGGTGGGCGTCCCGATGAGAGGCCGGTACTGTCGCTGCGGCAGATGCTGATGGTGCTGGAGAAGGTGCGCGGCACGACGATGGCGCTGCCCCTGATGGTCGCCATGAGCGCCGGCACACGTCGCGGCGAGTGCATCGGCATGCGGTGGGGCGACGTTGACGTGATCGGCAGACGACTGCGGGTGGCGCGCAAGCTCGGCCGCGTCGTGGGCAGAGGCCTGGTCGAGAAGCTGCCGAAGGGTGGCAAGGCGCGCGTTGTGCCGATGCCCGAGTTCGCCGCCGCCGTGTTCGGACCCGCCAAGGAAGGCAAACCGGACGGCTGGTACGTGTGCGGCGGCGAGGCGCCGATGAAGCCTGAGGTGTTGAACCGGGCGTGGCGCGAGCTGCTGGCCAGTCTGGAACTGCCGCCGATGCGGTTTCACGACCTACGTCACTCCTACGCGACGGCACTTCTCGAGAGCGGAGCCGACCTGAAGAGCGTCCAGGACGCACTTGGTCACGCGCAGATGTCCACCACGGCAAACATCTACTCTCATGTCACTGAGCGGCTTCGCGAGCGCAGCGTCGCGGCCTTAAATGCGGCGGTAGTTTCAGCAACGGAACTGCACGGGCGCACATCGAACGAGGAAGTGCCCCCCGCCGAAGGGGCCGAGGGGCACGAAGTCGCTGCAAACTAGCACTTTCCCTAATTCGGTACCGCAGATGCGCCCGTAAGTGTAGGATACGGGGGATTAGGCTCGGGCACGGTCACACCTCTCGTTTCAGGCACGCTTGAGCACTAGGTAGCGGTGTCTGGCGGTATCCATGCTCACCTGCGGGAACACATCGGGCGCACATCGGAATCCTCGCGCTGTTCGCTCCCGACCGGCCCGATGGCCATGAGGTCGGCGCGGTAGAAGCGCCAGCCACGTCCGAGCTTGAACGCCGGCACACTTCCATCGTGGATGCAGTCCAACAGGGTTGACGCGCTGCAACGCAGTAGCTCCCTGGCCTCCTTGAAGACGAGCACTTCGCTCATGTCGTCTCCCTCTCAGCCCCGTGATACTTCAGGATGCTCTCGGTGGATTCCCAGCCGTACTGCTGAAAGTAGCTTCGCAACTCGGCTGTGAGTATGCGGTTGTCGGCCTCGGCCCGACTACGCGGGCATCGCTTGCAGACACCATCCCATCCATCGCGCCACTCCTGCACCTTCGCCAACTCGGCCTCAGCCTGCTTCCGTTCCGCTTCTTCCAGCCGGCGCGCCGTGGTGAGGATGTCACTCTGCTTGCGTAGCTCGGCGTTCTCCTCCTCCAGTTCGGCGATAGCGGCGTCGGCGCTGCGCTTGCTTACCCACTCAGTGCAGCACAGCTCCGGCGTCTCCATGATTTCTTCGCGGTCGTAGTGGTCGGTAACCGCGCTCACGGCGTGATCCTCTCGGCCCCAAGCATTTGTATGGCGATACGGTGGGCTTGTCTGGGGGGCCGCTCGATGATGAGGCGCAAGCCTTTCCGCAGCCGCTCGTGCTCGGCCTCGGCCTGCTCGGCACGCTTCTTGTACCTCCACGCCTCATCGCTCCAGTGCTGCTCGCGCTCGCGTTTCATGTCAAGGAGCGAATTGACTGTCGCAAGCTCAGCCTCGGCCTGCTCCAGCCTCATCGACAGTTCATTCACGTCACCAAGGGGACCGTCGTGGACCGCTAGCAATGCGGCCTCCAGCTCGGCGATGCGGGCGTCCTTCGTGTCGATCATCGTCTTCCCGTGGGCGACTGAGTGATAGCCGTGTCGTCCTCCACAAACGCTGCAAAATCTCACGATTCCTCCAATTCCAGCCGGTGTCCCCGGCCTCGCTGGCCCACCAGCCGCGAGCCCCTGCGGGCAAAATACCGCTTGGCCGCGCTCAGGGCGCTGTCAACGCTCTTGCTTGACCAGCCCAGACTCCGATAGTATCCGTAGTAGTCACTAAAATCTGTGTGGGTGAGGAGGCGCTCCCTAACCTCGGGCACGATAGAGCCACCCTTGGGCCTAGGGGCCACCTCGGCCAGCCTCCGCTTCTTCAAACACTGCTCACAGCTTACCTCCAGATTGTAACCGCTGAGCAGGTTCCCGCAGGCGCAGCGGCGCTCGATGGGCACATACAGGACATTTGCGCCGCCCCGTGCTACCGATGTGGCCGTGGGCGAGCCGTACATTCCCCCACCCCGGCCCTTCGTGCCCCGCGTGGAGGATAGTTCCTCCCTCATCCCTCTGCCTCCATGGCGCAAGCGGGGCAGACGAGCCAGATTGCCTCATCCTCACCAAAGTAGAAGGGATCGTACTTTTCTCCCACTTGAGTACATATGAAGGACCAGCCGGGATTTATCCTTGGACCGCCCGAGCCGTCGCCGTAGTAATGGGGCATCGGCTCTCCGCAGTTTTCACAAAGCTGAGTCTTGTCCACCAGCCCCGGGTGCGCGGCCTCGAAGGCGTCGAACTCGGTCCGTATGTCGCGGCGGATGCCGGAATCGTCCACGAGCCACGAGTCGGCAACGTGGTACACGGCCTCCCGCAGTTCGTCAAAGACGCTCATGCGAACACCTCCTCTAGAATCTCGGAGATATCGTCGAGGGCGTGCCTCAGATTGAGGATTGTGGCCTTCTGCTCGCCGATGAAGATGGCGCGGTCCTGCATCTTGCGCTTGCAGAACTCTAGCTCGGTCTCTTCGATTGGTGGTGCCTTGAGGTACATTGTTTCCACGGTCTACTCCTTCTGGCTGGGTTAATGGTAGCGGCCGACGAAGATGCGCCAGCCGATAATGAGGATGGCGATATAGAGCCAGATCATGAGCGCTCGGCCTGAGCCCAGCGCACCAGATCGGCTATGGCGTTCTCAAATCCCGCGATACGTGCATTCGCACGGCCTAGGTCTTCTGTGATGTCCTCGTAACGAGCCTCAAGCTCGTGGTAGTCCTCAAGCGTGGGCTGCCACTCGGGCAGTTCCTCCTCGATAGCCTTGCTGGTGAAGTCCTCACAGGCTGCTGAGTCGGCATATTGATCCCTGTAGCAGTCGATCTCCTTGCAGTCCCTACACGTCTTCATGCGGGCACCTCTGCCTCTTCGTCGAAACCCTCAGCCTCGTAGGCCATAAGAGCCTCGTCTATGATGCGCTCCTTCTCGGCCTGCTCTGCCTCCAGTTGGTGCATATGCTCTTCATAGAGGTAGTGGGCCTTCAAGTCGTCGCGCGCGTCGTAAGTCTCTGGCGGGTATGCGGCCATCACGCTGCCTCTTCCTTTGGATTGCCTACCAGCTCGCTATCAGCATCTTCCTGAACTTCTTCGTTCCAACGACGGTTAGCCTCAATGGTTACGACGCCTCTTGCCTCGATAAGTACGGCGATAAGGTCGTCTAGCGCGGCGCCTGAGTCGATATCAAAGTACATGCGCATGGCCTTACCGTATGAAAGAACATGCGTGCTGCTCGTCGTGACGCTTACGTGTACCTCGCTGAGGTTGGAAGGGCGCACCTCAACTCCGGCCTCTTCCCTGCTGATATAAGTAGTGCTCATGGCCTCTCCTCGTATGCCTCGACAAAATAGCCCACAGTTACAGCGTGTCCATAAGTGGTGTCGCAGTTGTTGCAGATAACTACATCATCAGCCTCGCCCCACTCGCCCCGGTGGTCACAATGCCGGGATTGATCGGCGTTAGCTGCGCAGTTCGGGCAATAGGTCGTGGGTGTGGCCTCGGCAATCATGCGTTCACGCCCTTCAGGAGCACGTGCAGCGCCACGAGAGGCACCACGACGAGGGCGAAGGCGTAGGGGATGACCTGCGGGAGGCTGCCGTCAAGCTGGCGCAGCGCGAAGGCTGCGGCGAACAGTAGGGCGGCGTATACGGTGATCCTAAGCATTTTGTGTCTCCTCTTGGCTGGGTGTACAATGCGTTGTCTGCTCTTGGCTGGGTGGACAGAGGGCTGGGGGACGCAATCCCCTGGCCCTCACTCTTTATCAGCGCTCGATTGCCGGATATACGGAAACCTTCTTGCCGTGAAGTCGGCATGCCCTGATTGCCTGCGGGAGAGTTTGTCCGCGTAGTGTCCACTTCCGCCCATCTGAAGCTCGTATAATTTGGACGGAGTAGGTACCTGGTGCCTTCATGCTTGGTCCCCTATCTCTGTCTGCTCTCGCATCTGCTGGGGCCTCGGTGTCGGCGGCCTCCACTTACCCTTGACCGCAGTCTCATCGATAGCTAAATCTAGCCTGGCCTGCTTGCCTTCACCGATGTACTCCTCGCTGGGGAAAATCATCTGCGGGGCATCGATGGTCTGAATCCTGTTCACTTCTCCTCCGTTAGCTTTAGGTCAATGCTACACCCGTTGGCAGTGCGTAGTCAAGCGTTCCTTAGGATGGCGTGGCGTGCGTCTTCGACGGTCTGCGCTCTTTCTCCTGCCATGAAGCGCCGGATACCCTCGGCGCACGCAGGCGCGCAACAATCGGTGTCGGTCTGCTCGTCGTGGCATCGGGAATGGTTCACGTCCAGCTCGTCAATGAGTGGGCATCCACAGTATGCACACAGCCCTTCCATCTTGTTAGTGCTCATGCTCCTACCCTCCGTTATGCGCACGCGGGGCAGTAGTCGCCCGGAGCGTGCAGTTTGCCGCGCACGTTATATCCCTGCGTCTGGCACAGTTCGAGAACAGCATCCTCGTCGTCGTATTCGCGAATATAGCTTGCAGCCTTCTCAGGAGTACACCATCCGAACGTAACGCTTTCGAACTGCGACCCGCTGAAGCTCTCTCCCGTGTCGCATCTGTATGTGGAAACCATCGCACACTCGAACGCGCCGTCTTCACTGGTGCTGTCGTTCAGGTACAGCACGGGGCCGCGCTGAAAGGCTGTGCAGGTTGTCCAGGTGTGCTGCGTGAGCTTCTCGGCCAGCTCTTCGGGCGTCAGTTCTGATGCGTCGTAGATACACCAAGTGCGGTTCTTGTACATCATAGGATCACCTCAACGTAGGCAACAATTGGCTCTGCGGCCGGCGGAGCGACGTGCAGTCTCACAGTCGCGAGCTTCATTGCCGCGCCTAGCTCGCTGCGTGTGTCCAGCTTGCGCCAGTCCGCGCTACTCGCCTGTAGGGTGGCCCAAAGAGCGGCCTGGTCGAACTTGCGTGCGTCAATCTTCATGGTGCGCTCCTGTCTCGTGAAGGGCCTCGCGCTCCTTGTCAACGAGGGAGAGAGAGACGACGATTGCGTATACGTTCTCGTCTAGCTCGATGCGCTCGCGTGCCTCGGCGATTGCCGTGGCCAGTCCTTTTACGCTCGTCCCCGTGAACACCTCTTCGCTTGTGCGGCCATTGACTGGACTGACAAACTTTGCGGTTACAGACGCACTCTGGCTCATCGCTGCTCCTGTCTGTTGTGTGTAGGGCCTACCTCGCCGCTTGCGCTTTACGCGCCGCCCTACAGGGCTCCTGCGGGAGTGTTGCGGCGTCCCTACAGCCCTTCTCCGGTGTCTTCGGTCGTGTCCGTGTGGTGGTAGCAATCCCGCACTTGACAGGCGGGGCAGGTGCCGACGTAGTACCGTCCGGGTGCGTAGTCGTATCCGGACCTGTACGTTTGCCGCTCCGTGGCCTCGATTACCTTGACGGTGTGTCCACAGACCTTGCATTCGGCGATGTGCTGTGTGGTCATTGTGGTATCCCTTCTCCCGCTTCGTGCGACTCAAGCAATCCTGCGCGTAACTCGTCGATCTCATCGCGTAGTAACTCGATGTTCTTCCCGCTGTACTGGTGCCGGTAGATAACCTCTTCCTCGATGTACCATGTCGTATAATATGTGTCGTGGTGGCGAGTGATGTACAGATTGACGAGCACTCCATCTTTTTGCCGTTTACCTTCGATAACGAGCACTGGCCTAGCGGCCTTCGGTTCGCGCGTGTAGGTCATCATTGCTCGACCTGTGCCCGGCGGGCGTTTGAGTTGCGGATGATCGAGCGGATTCGGGATAGGGCGTCGCGCCCGTCCTCGAACGCCTCGCGCTTGCGGTCGAGTGCGGCTGCGTAGAGCTTGCGGCTGCACTTCGCCTGCGCTACTGCCATACTGTGAGCTGCCTGCTCTACGTTCGTATCAGCCTGAATCGCGTCGGCATAAAGCTCGTGACACAAGGCCAATTCTCCGCTGTTCATCCAGTCCATATTGTGGACGTACTCAAGCGCTTGATCGGTGAAGGGCGTCGGGCTCATGGCGTCTCCTTGTGTTGAACCGGCGTGTTGTTGTGGCGGGTGAAGCGCAGCATGGCCGAACCTAGCTCTGAGCGCTGCTGATCCATATTGTGCCAGCGTGCGACGGCTGCCGCAAACGCGGCCAGCCTTTCAGCCTTCTCGGTCTTGTGTTGTGCGGTCATGGCGTCTCCCTTGGCTGGGTTGGTCTTCTCAGCCCAAAGGCAGCCCGTGGCTGCCGGTGAGCTTCGTATGTGGTGAAGATCAAAGTGGCGATACCGCGAGGCCAGTAACGCAGAACGTGCGGACGCTGTCTGACGCGCCTATGCCGGTCTGGTCTTCTACCAACAGGCACACGCAAATGGCAGCCTCAGATGCGGTCTGGGCTTCGACGGCTACAGTGAGGGTTACGCTGAATTCCATGATCATCCTTCCGTCAGGTTCCGTTTGCTTGGTCTAGTAGTATCCTACCCAAGCTCAGTGTATCATACCATAGGCAAAACAAGAATCTTCATGCAGTCCAGGCTCGGGAAAAAAGAATCTTATTCAATTTGTGAATAGAAGAGAAGAACAATCCTGTATGGGGGAATCAAGACAGGGAAAGTCCTATATGGGCGCTTCCTGAGAAGGCTTCATACAGAAGGGCTTATATAAGGGGCCTTCTATATTGGGGGCTTATATAGAGCGTCCACATACACGCATCACAATAGGTGCTTCCCGATCGCGCTTGCCCGTGTCGCACCCACTCTTACTGCCCGATCTCATGCTCATGCTGTAAGGGGACAGGGATAGGGCAGAGTGCGTAACAGCAGATGTGGATATGCCTGCATCTTAGGCGTGACATAAGCAATATGCATGCGTGTACGCATCATGCACGCACAGCAGCATGGGCATGGCTGCCCTTTCTCCCTGCATATGTACACATTACGCATGCATGCGTACACATGGCATCATGCACACAGCATCATGCACGCATAAGGCATATGCATGTGCTGCCTTGCCCTTGCCCATACATACATACACATACTAGTACATACATATGCATTACGTTAGCAAGGGGAGGGGGGGAGGGGAGG
>Ga0209539_1000110_pt1 | contig 48550 bp, 45 predicted proteins | sample BarGraNGADG00312_2_FD_184499 | JGI IMG/M metagenome (GOLD analysis project Ga0209539, IMG submission 184499) | Arctic peat soil microbial communities from Barrow, Alaska - Barrow Graham LP Ref core NGADG0011-312 (SPAdes) (version 2) | ecosystem: Environmental > Terrestrial > Soil > Wetlands >...
TTGAGGTTGAAGGGGAGTTTGGAACTTTTACTGCCCGATTTGAAAACGTTCCGACCGAAAACAAGCGCACGAGTAAACTCGCCGCATACTCGGCGGTTGCGACTCTTAAGCGAATCATCTATCCGGTTAAGCTTGGAACGTGAGAGTCCATTCAGAGAGACGGAAACGTGGTGTACCGGGCTTATGCGAACACGAGTCTATACGTATTTTGCCGAGATACGACCTGCGAACTGCCTCATGGCAGCAGCTGCAGCGCTTATTGGCATTTTGGTTAGCAAAACGACGCTCTCTTTCGGGCTCATTGGCCCCGGCGTCCTGGCGTTTGTCGTCATATTTCTTGTGACCGCAGGTGGGAATGTCATTAACGATTACTTTGACATTACGATTGACAAGGTCAATAAGCCTGACCGAGCCCTCCCAAGCGGGCAGATAACACAGAGGGGTGCCCTGCTCTACGCTATCACGCTTACGCTTTTCGGCGTTGCAGTTGCTCTTTTTATAAACCCTTTATGTCTCGGGCTCGCTACGTTGAACGCCGTCCTACTAGTGCTCTATTCGTGGAAGCTGAAGCGAACTGCACTTTTTGGCAACCTGCTTGTTGGATTCTTGACAGGGTCAGTCTTTCTCTTCGGAGGGGCGGCTGTATCTGCTGTTTTTCTTCCGGGACTGCTCTTTTTAAGCGCGATGTTGGCTATCACATCGCGCGAAATCGTTAAAGACGTCGAGGATCTCCAAGGAGACAAGCTAGTTGGAGCGTCGACACTGCCGATCCGTTACGGGGTCCCTCTTTCTCTCGCGGCGGCAGCGTTTTTTATGCTCGCCGCCGTTGCTGTAAGTCCACTACCCTTCGTCACTTCAATGCTAGGTTTTGCGTACCTCGGAATCGTCGTGTTGGCTGATTTGATCCTTTTATATGGCGTATCGCTGTCGTGGAGGGCTCCTTCAAGAGCATCAGCACTCATCAAGTACGGAATGCTCGTCGTTTTACTCGCTTACGTTATAGGTGGGATCTGAGCGAAAAGACGAACAAAAAAGGCTAATAGCCCCGCTTAAAGGTGCCTAATAGGCACCGCGTGAGTATCGTTAGTTTTAGCGAATTCTCAGAAGGAAAGTATCTAAAGCGTCAAACCGCGGTCGCCACTTTTGACCATAGCGGTAAGCACAGCTTGGCCGAACGAAATCCCCCCGTCCCCTCTAGGCACTTTCGTGTTCGTAAAGAGTCCGAACCCGCGCGCGTCGCACACCTCGACTATGGTCTTGACGATCGCTTTGTTATAGGCGACGCCTCCCGATAATCCGATGTTGTTTATTCCCGCCGATTCTGCTGCTTCCACGGCAATCGTTGCGATGCCTCGTGCAACTGCAGCTTGGGCCGAGGCGGCAATGTTCTTAACGCTTTTGCCTCCCTCTTTCGCGTGGAGCACCTCTGCAAGCAGTGGGCGCGTGTCTAAAACCTTTCGTTTTTGGTAGGTCGTTATTTCAAGGGGAAGTGAAACGTCGGGATGCCCGTAGTGTGCCATTCCTTCCAACGTCATGGCAGGCTCTCCGTCATATGTCCTTTTTTGGCATATGCCCAATGCTGAGGCAACTGCATCGAGCACCCGCCCAGTGCTTGAGGTCATCGCTACGTTCACGCTTCGTTCAATTTGCTCCAAAAGAATCGACGATTCGAGTTCACTCAGGCCTAACGAAGTGAGCGTTTTTGTAAGCTTGTGGACTTCGAAAATACTGTGAAGAATGCCGGCAACCATTCGAACAGGATATCTGGTTGCTAAATCTCCGCCCGGCATAGGGACGGGAATGAGGCTGCCAACTCGTTCAAGGGTCGGTGAAAACACCTCCCCACCCCAGATGGTGCCGTCCCACCCATAGCCTACGCCATCAATAGCGATGCCTATAAGGTCCCTGGGTGCTCCTTCGCCAAAGAGTGATGCAATGTGGGCCTGATGATGCTGAACGGCGTATGTCTCTCCGAGTTCGGTAGCTAAACGCGTAGAACGCAACGTCGGATGGTAGTCATGCGCAATCACGCTTACATCGACACCGCTCATGGAGACGAGATTGTGGACTGAGGTTTCGAGGTAATCGAAGGTTTTCGGCTTATTAATGTTGCCCACGTGTTGGCTGACGTAGCACCGTCCGTCTTTATAGGTCGTCACCGTCGCGTTCATTTCAGCCCCCAGCGCGAGTATGTTCTTATCGTAGTATACGGGTACTGCGAAAGACGTGGGGGCATAGCCGCGCGACATCCTAATAAACGCTGGCTGGTCGAGCACTCTCATAACCGAGTCGTCACAGCGGTTGACGATGCGCCGGTTGTGCAGCAGGAAGAAATCAACTTTGTGACGTAAATTCGCAAGTGCGTCGTCTATGGCGATAATCATCGGTTCGCCCGGAATATTCGCACTCGTCAAAATAAGTGGTTGATCTACTATGTCAAAAATAAGGTGGTGCAGGCCGCTATATGGCAGCATTACGCCCATGTTATGAAGATTTGAGACCTCCCCGAACGTGCCCTCATCGCGTTTGTCGAGTACCATAATGGGTCGTTTGGCTGATGTGAGACGGATGCGCTCCACTTCGTTCACGTTAAGGTTATGCTCCACCCACGCCTCATTCGGCGCCATAATCGCAAGGGGTTGTTTTGTTCTCCCAAGCCGCCGTTTGAGTTCAACTGCGGAATCGAAGATGCACGCGAGATGAAATCCACCAATCCCTTTTATCGCTAAAATGTGGCCTGCAAGGAGCAGTTTTCCGGCAGTGCGTACTGGCTCATTCAAGCGTTTTAAATCTCCATCGAGCAGCGCAAGAGTAGGGCCGCAGCGTTCGCATGCGATGGTTTGAGCGTGATGCCGTCGGTCTTGTGGGTTGCGGTACTCCTTTTCACATTCGGAGCACATTGGAAAGTCAACCATTGAGGTCGTCTCACGGTCGTACGGAAGTCGCTCAGTGACGGTGAATCGTGGCCCGCAGTTAACGCAAGAGGTGGCCCAATACCCTTCGTACCTGCTGCTCTCTCTCAAATCGCGTAGGCAATCGTCACAGGTGGCTACGTCAGGTGAAGTGAAGCCGAATTCACCTTCACCGCTTGAAGCAATCGAAAATTCGGTGCATCCATACGGGTGGCGCCATTCAACATGAACGTCGTCGATGCGCGATATGGGCGGACCTTGTTTGAGCAACGCTATCAACCGAACGATAGCATCGTATGATCCCTCGACGTCGATGTCAACGTGCGCGCCGAGGTTCTTGACGTAGCCAGTCAGATGCAGCTCAACGGCGTGCTTGTAAACGAAAGGCCGAAAACCGACCCCTTGCACAACGCCCTTTACGCGGATTTTCGCTCTGGAGCGTTTGTTCGCTCGCTGTTTCATTTAGATCAAATTGACATGATTCGTCTTGTGTTTTATAAGCGCGCCCCTAAATAATGTCTTCTTGGGTTCAAAAAGATTTAATAACCTTAGCAGCGTTGTATAATGCAGGTAGTCACATGAACAACAGGACCCGCATAGTCAACGACCCTGCTGATTTGGTCCCGCTCTTGCAAGTTTTTAAGTCTGACTCTCATAAGCGGGTGTTTAGCTCATTACTCAACGGGTGGAAAACTGAGAATGAGCTTGAAGAGATATTGCAGGAAGATATTTATAATAGCCTCGAGATCCTCAAGAAAATCGGTCTTATCGAGAGCAAGTGGCGGATGCCTGAGCCAGGACATACTCCGCAGATAGAGTACCACACCTGTTACTCGAAGCTTCGGGCTGACTTTCAGTGTTCCATCTCTGACATGAGTGACCTTATTCGTATAGCGATCACTGATGATGAGGGCCTTCGCAACGTCGCAGATGCGATGGAATGCGAGGTAAAAAATGGCAATTGTTCCGTTCAAAACCTTTCACGCACGTTGAACCAGAGTCCTACCTTCCTTAGGGGCATCGCGAAGCGATCACAACATCTTGTGGTCAAGGGTCATCGATTTGAGCTGTCAAAAAGATAGTCTTTTTTTGCGTCGATGAAGAAAGGAAAGAGCACTAAGATGCAGGTGCTCGTCGAAGTAGCTGCGCTTCAACCCAAAATCAGGCAAAAAGAAATTGCTGACCGGGTCGGAGTGACTCCTCAAGCGGTCTCTGAGTATCTCAAGGAGCTTGTTACGGACGGCTCCGTGAAGTTCAATAGGCGCGGACAATACGAAGTCACCAAGGCAGGTATTGAGCTCATCATCGAATGGACTAACGAGCTCAACAATTACATACGATATGTCACTGAGGACATCGTAGGAAAGGTGGCCATTTGGACGGCCGTTGCTGAAGAAGACGTCAGCAAAGGCACCAAAGTTGCACTAAGGATGCGCGACGGGATTCTGCACGCGTTTTATTCTAATAATAAGTCATCGTATGCACATGGGACGACGATAGGCGATGCGTGCAAAGGAGATGACGTGGGGGTAGAGCATTTACGTGGCATCATCCCGATGGATAGAGTCCATGTTACGATCGCCGTGGTTCCCAGAGTTCAACGCGGCGGGTCAGCAGCTGTTGACATTGAAGCGCTTAAAAAAGTAGCTGAAAATAAGCCCGTCGCAGTTCTGGGATTGGAGGCGCTCGTATCCGTAAAAAAGGTGGGTATCTCTCCACTTATCCAATACGCAGCTGTAGAAGGCGTCATTGAAGCTGCTTTTCGGGGGCTCTCAACGGTCATAGTTGCAGTTGATGAGGCAGTGCCACCGCTGATCGCGGAGCTTCTGTCCCGCGATATTTCCTACGAATCGATTGATCTTAGTGCAGGAAATCGGTAGATGCCTCATTTGATCGCCCACGCGCAGCGCTCCAACATTAGGTTATTTTCAGCAGAGCCTGTGCAATTTGTCTTAGACGCAACGTTGACGCTCGGTGACACCTCCAAGGGTCCGAGGCCAAAACGATTTATGGTCATCAGCGGCGGGAAAGAGCTTTCCAAGAGGCCAGCTGGGGTTCTTGAGCTTTTGCGGCTGCACAACGTGACGCTCGCAGAGCGTGATCATTCCACGGCACGCGAGCAGAAAGCTTTTCAGGACCTAATCGCTCTGTTCGAGGCGTACCAGATTTCCTACGATCGAGTGCATGTCTGTGGGTTTTGCATCGGAAAGCGACGATACAAGCCAGTAAACGCCAATTTTGTTAGCCATGAAGGGGGGCGTATCTGTATGGACTGTGCTCAAACCGAACTACGACGAGAGCTCAGTTTTCGGGGATTTGCGCATTACAACCACTTCTATGCGCTTCTTAACAAGGTACGCGACCTCGACCGTGTGATTCGTTTTCTCGATTCTGGGGTCGATCCCGATTTAACGCTATACGACGTGCTTTCAAGACAAGCTGAAAGCTACCAAAGCGTGCCAATTGATGCCCTCAATGTAGATGACAGATTAAAGCTTCTAATCAAGCAGCGTTTGTCAAAGCTGCTTCCCGTTCAATCAATTGCGGTCGAACGAGGGCTTTTAAAGGGTAGAGACCTTCTCGTAGTCTCAGCAACAGCGACGGGAAAAACGCTCATTGGGGAGCTAGCAGGCGTTAACAATGTGCTCCATGGTAAGGGAAAGCTGTTGTTCGTCGTTCCACTTGTCGCCCTTGCAAATCAGAAACATAGTGAGTTTGAAGGGCGCTACCGTAGCCTTGGCCTAAGCGTTAGCATTCGGATCGGCGGCAGCAGGATTCGGACTCGGGACTGGGTGCGAGCAGAGTCCGACTACTCAGCCGATATTCTCGTGGGAACCTACGAGGGGATCGATCAGGTGCTGCGCACGAATAACGCTGAGCTCCTCGGAAAGATTGGAACAATTGTCGTCGATGAAGTGCACATGCTTGAAGACAAAGAACGTGGAAGTCGCCTTGACGGGCTTATTTCTCGGTTAAAGGCACTGGCCCCGAAATCACAACGCATATATCTTTCGGCAACTGTTGGCAACCCTCACGCGTTAGCGCGTGAGCTCGGCGCTGATCTCGTCGAGTACGAGGAGCGGCCGGTGCCTATTGAGCGTCACCTCATTTTCGCTCATGAACACGAGAAGCTGTCAATCATCAACAAGCTCGTCAGATATGAAATCAAAAGAACCTCGAGCAAGGGTTATAAAGGACAATCGATCATTTTTACTAATTCCCGGGCGCGGTGTCATAGGATATCGAAAGCGTTGTCCGCAAAAAGTGTCCCGTATCATGGGGGCCTCTCGTACGCCGAACGTAAGAAGGTCGAAACGAACTTTGCCAACGGCCGTATAGACGTCGTCGTCACTACAGCGGCACTGGGGGCAGGCGTTGATTTTCCCGCGTCGCAAGTCATATTTGAATCACTGGCGATGGGCATAGACTGGCTTACTGTGCAAGAGTTTCATCAGATGCTCGGTCGAGCAGGGAGGCCAGATTATCACGACGTCGGTAAGGTAGTCCTCCTCGCTCAACCCGACAAGAAATTCAGGGGGCCAGAGACAGAGGATCAAGTTGCGATCAAGTTGCTCTCAAGTTCTATTGAGGATGTCGAAATAGCTTACGATGATGACCAGCAAGCGGAGCAGACTCTCGCAAACCTCACCTTTGGTCAACCAGTTAAGATGCTGGCCCCGTATGATGTCAAAGTGCATCTTGGAAGGCTCAAACGTTTAGGCTTTGTTTCGGATGATGGGCAGGCGACAAAGCTCGGATATGTCGTTTCTGGTGATTTCCTTACCATTGATCAAGCAGTTCAAATTGTTGAGTGTGTGAAGAAGGGACAACCGCCGCTTGATATCATACTTAAACTACACGTTTTTACTGCTGTGTACCTCAATGACATTCAGCGAATGGCGCAGATACTTGGTGTTAACATGTCACCGAACGTTTTCAGTGGTGGAAATCTAGAGATGCTCTTTTCCGGAAGTGGGGATGAGCTTACGCATCTCGACCAGAAAGCGCTAGAAAGCGTCCTCGCGTTTTCAATCGCTTTCGTCGATTGTGATTGCGAGGGGTCGCCATTTTGTGGCTGCCCCGAGCGGAGCTTCTCGAAGTGGATACTAGAACAGCGTGTGAGCGGTTGCGATCCAGCTGACATAGTTGAACAGATGTCGGCGTTTGGCGTGCATGCGTATTCTGGAGATGTCCTCAATTATCTCGATCAAACAGTGCGTTTGATGGAATCTATAGGGGCAATGGCATCAATTTTGCGTAAAAAGGATATTGCACGTGAAGCGCTTCAGACCAAACTGCAGCTTGAAGGGTAAGTGTCAGGTGGTATACTGAGCGTTGATGCGCACATAGTCCTCGGTGAGATCACAGCCCCAAGCCGTGGCTGAGGCCACTCCGAGACCCAAATCAATTTGGATTGAAATCTCAGCGCTCTTCATTATCGCCGCAAGCGCGTCTTTTTCGAAATCATCAGCGTTAGCAGCGCGTATGATTCCTTTTTGGAGCAACACTATAGGGGGGCTTTTTCCGTTTGATAACGACAATGAGAGTAGTGAGGGATCAACGAACGCTTCGGAATAGCCGACCGCGGCAACTATCCTTCCCCAGTTTGGATCAGCGCCAAAAAGCGCGGTTTTTACGAGAGGTGAACGTACGACTGCCTTTGCCGCTTTTACTGCATCTTCTCGATTTCGTGCACCTGTAACGGTGACTTCCATCATCTTCGAAGCGCCTTCGCCATCACGCGCGATCATTTTTGCAAGCGTGATACATACAAAGTTCAGTGCGTCTTGAAACTTGCTTATTTCAATTGTTGTAGGGCTTTCGCCGGTCGCAATGAGAAGGACGCTGTCGTTCGTGCTCGTATCTCCGTCGACAACGACCATGTTAAAGCTTATGTCGGCGGCTTGCTTCAGGCATTTTTGCAGAACGTCAGCGCTGAGCTGCGCGTCTGTGTAAATGAAGGCAAGCATAGTGCATAGCTTAGGTTCTATCATTCCAGCCCCCTTTGCTATGCCTCCTATTCTGACATCGCTGACTTCGACAGCAATATGCTTTGGTACAGAATCGGTTGTCATTATTGCTTGGGCTGCTGCTAGACTGCCCTCTGCCGAATCTGTTAACGTTAATAGAAGGGTTTCGATTCTCGAATCGATCCAATCTACATTGAGTGGGGTCCCTATTACGCCTGTTGAGGCAACAGCAACTTGCGTATCGTTAATTTGCAAACGCTGCGCGAGCGATTTAGAGACGCTTTTAGCATCGGCCAACCCTGCTGGTCCGGTAAAAGCGTTCGCGCTTCCGCTGTTAGCTATGATTGCAAGGATTTCGTTGCTCTGTTTGAGGTGCTCACGCGTGACAATGACGGGGGCTGCAGTGACTTTGTTGGTAGTAAAAACGCCTGCCGCCGGTCCGCCGCCAGTGATGAGCGCAACGCCGTTTCTGCCATCCTTGATACCTGAGGCGTTGACACCGCACACCGCGCAGATTCCCCCCTCAATGATGCGCATTAGCTGCCCTCGGCAATTCCTTTTATTATATCGCCGCGAGTAACGATTCCTACTAATTTGCCATCCTTGTCAACGACAGGAAGTCGATTGATCTTGTGTCTCATCATGTGCTCAGTGGCAGTCTCGATGTCAGCGTCTGCGCTGATCGTGTGAACTGACTTTGTCATAACACGATCCACCTGCCACTCACCCACATCATCACTAACTGAGTCTCTAAGTTCTAGGCGCTCGATTATTTCGCGCACCGGAACCTCGATTATCTCGAGCGGACTAGGCAGCCAGTAGCCGGTGTGTTCGGGAATTTCAAGCAGGGATAATACGTCATTTTCTGTTACGATACCGACAAGTTTGCCTGCAGTCACAACGGGCACACCGCTTACATTGTTCTCCCGTAGCAATTTAATACACTCCCGCACTGTCGTGTCGGGCGTCACCGTAATGACGTTTGGATTCATGACATCAAAAACTTTCATTGTAACCTCAAAGTGATAGAGCAGGAGTCCAGAGCCCCGTTGTTTCATCGAGACCGAACATAAGATTCATGTTCTGAATAGCTTGGCCTGATGCGCCCTTAACCATGTTGTCGATGGCGGAGACGACCACAACGCGGTTCGAGGCGACGTCTCGTTCAATGAAGAGGTCACAGAAATTAGTGCCTCTGACCGATCCGAGTGAGGGCACGTTGAACCGAATGAAGGGGTGGCCGGCGTAAAAATCTTCGTAGAGTGATCTAACACCATCACTATCCAAGTCTTTGTTCGTGAAGATGTGTGCGGTTGTGAGAATGCCCCGTATTGACGGAATAACGTGGGGGGTAAAGTTCACTGTCCCAGCTCCCAATCGTTCAAGTTCCTGCACGATTTCGGCTTTGTGCCGGTGATTTGTCAGTTGGTATGGTACAACGTTCTCAGCCAAGTTGGGGTAGTGCGAAGTCGCAGTCGGAGCAGCTCCAGCGCCTGAAATGCCGGACTTTGAGTCAAATACGATGTGATCTACGAATCCTGCTTTAACCAGGGGCGCTGCTGACAAGATGGCTCCTGTAGGATAGCATCCTGGATTGGCACATAAGTCCGCGTGCGCCACTTCAGGGTGTAGCTCAGGCAGACCATAGACGGCTTCCCTAGGATCGGTATGGGGGCCGTAAACCGACTCGTAACGGTGGCCAAGTCGATAATCAGCGCTGAGATCAATTATGCGGACCTCATCGATGAGATTAGGTACAAGTCCCATGGCGGCGCCGTGTGGAACGGCGAGAAAGACAACATCCGCTGCTTTTGCAACCGATTTCGCTGTAGCGTCCACAAACTTTAGGTCATAAAATCCTTTGAGATGGCGGTGAACGTCAGCAACTTGAGTACCGTCGAGGGCTCGCGAAGTAACTATTGTGACTTCGACTTCTGGATGCTGAACTAGTAATCTCAGCAATTCTCCGCCCGTGTAACCGGATCCGCCGATTATGCCAACTCTGATCATCGATCCTCATTAGACTTGATCTAAGAAAGCCTTTTCGTTGCATTACCGTGTCACGGGGCGGCTCCACGAAGAAGTGGTAAAAACTAAGGTGATGGTTTGAGATACTACCAAACACCACTACCGCAAGCAGTCTTCCCGACAAGCGTCGCGCTATGGGTGTGGGCAGCGTGATAGAGTTTCTAGAACTAAGGCAACGGCTAGTTCACACTTTCCTAAGCAGCAGGTACAAGACTCCAATTAGCAGCGCCGGAGCTCCCAATCCAAGAAGGGAGAATTCGTATACGGACTGCAAAGGTAAGCTTGCGGTGCTGTTTGTTTGAGCTGGCAAGGCTATAGTAGGTACTGCGTTCTGGGATAATGCAGTTGCCTCCGCTGACATAGTAGCTACTTGTGCTAATACAGTTGAGGGCACGATTGAGGTTATCAGTGACGGGGAGTACATTAGGTATGTCTGCGATGAAGTGGAAACACACGCTTTTTGTGTGACCGCCATAGAGCAGTTTTCGAGTCCTGCGGAGGAGTTTTCTTCTTGTATACCTGAGGTTGTTGATACAGGTGTTACTGATTCGCTGGACGTTAGTGAGCTTGCTACTGTAGATTCACTGGACGGTGTAACTTTGGAGACGTTAGACGTGTTAGCGTCTAGAATGGCGTTGGAAGCAGCCGGAGTAGGAGTTGGCGTAGGCGTCGTTAACGGTTTTTCAGTTGGAATGGCAGAAGGATTAGTTGGCGTTGGTGTAGCGGTACTTTTATTGTCTGGTGTCGTCTTCGATTTTTCATTCGCACTAGCCTCTAAAAGAGGGTCTATAGCAGCTTTTAGCGCTACTGTTTTTAGAGGGTAAGCCATTGAAAAAACGATTTTTCCGGTAGGATCAACGATGTATACGGTTGGAGTGCCGTGATTTTTAAGGTTGTCCCCTCCAGTTAAGATAGGCCATTTGATACCTGTAGAGTTAACGTATGTGGAATTTATCGTATCTGCAGTAGCGCCGGTTGTTTCAACGCTTAGAAATTTAACGTTGGCATCTCCGCTGCTGTAGTTATTATAAAGGGGCACTAATACATTTTTAGCACCAGCCTGACAGGTGCTGTACCCAACGCTAAAGAAGTCAAGTACAACGATATTTCCTTTGTAATCGCTTAGCGAATGATTGGTGTTTGACAGATCTGCAAGATGAAAATCGGGAGCATTTTGTCCGCTACTTAAGCTAAATGACGAAGCAAAAGAAGGCACAATCGCAAAAATAAGGAGCGACGACACGATTGCAGTAAGAAGGATGTGTCGTTTCATAGGTAATAACATCGTTTCTATGCTTTTATGCTTTGTCGCTTCATTTCAACTCTAATTCGCAATAAAAGAAGGGGAAGCGGGAAACAGCCCGCTCGGACTTTTACAACAGCTTCAGCACAGTATCTGCGATGTTCACCTGGCTCGGGCTCGTAAACGCTGTTGAAGGGTCTAAGAGTGAGATCGGTCCGACGTTATTTGCATCTTGCGGTGCGGAAGCTCCATTATTTACCGTCATACCGCCGTCATAGTTTACGACCTTACAAGTGGGGCAATCTGTGGATGCTGTTACAACCTGTATAGATAGCGTGACAATGGCGACCCCGATCAGGATAGCCATGACCTTTTGCCTCGGTTCCAAAACATTACCTCCTGTGCCCTTTAGGGGCGCTATTGGTATTCTTTCTGCATTTTCTTTAATGCAATATAAATAGCTTCTCTTTTAGCTTCTGTGTTTCCACTGGAGGAATTGAGCTAAAAAAAGTTTACTTAACCAGAACAAAGCTACGCTTTAGAGATTACTTGGAATTAACAAAAAAATAAATAAAAAAAAGAGGGGTTAAATGAATAACCCTTATTACTGTCTTCTCAAGAACAGGTAAATTGCGCCTACTAATAATGCTGGAGCACCTAGTCCTAGTACTGAGAACTCAGGAACTGTCGACGTTGTAGTCTTTGTTGTTGGAGTTGGTGCAACGACTTGTATCGTTGGCGTTGCTGTTGGAGTCTTTGTTGGCGGTGCTGCTGCCTTCACAGGTGCCGCTGCTGTTGGCGGTGCTGCTGCCTTCACAGGTGCCGCTGCTGTTGGCGTTGCTGCTGCCTTCACAGGTGCCGCTGCTGTTGGCGTTGCTGCCTTCACAGTTGCCGCTGCTGTTGGCGTTGCTGCTGCTTGCTGTACAGTCGTTGTTCCTATCGCTGCTTTTATAGCTGATTCAATCTGCGCTTGTGTGATTGATCCTTCGAACCTTGCTGATTGTGCGCCTGAAACTACGATAGTTGGTGTCTCAGAAACGCCATTTGCTGAAGCTATACCTTTTCCTGGGCTAGTGGTAACATCATATGTGACTAACGTTACGCCGTATTTTGCTGCTGCACTTTGAACTATCGGTTCAGCGGTTTTGCACGCCGAACAGAAGGGTGAAGTGAAAAATACGACTTGTGCGTTGCTTGTTTGGGCCGATGCTACGCCTGAAAATGCCATGAACGTAACTATAAACGCAATTATCGCTAATAAGCCAATTTGCTTTTTAATCAATTTTTGGCACCTCTTCGTAATGACTGTCTTTCTTACGTATTCTCTATTTAGCCGTTTGATCTTATAAATAATGTTCGATTTTAGTCCAAATCATAAATTAAGCATGGATGGTACGATGAGATAACGGGGAACGGACTGCATTTTATGGTTTGACGTTCAAATAGCTTCAGATCGCTTAAAGAAGAAACGAGCTAGTAGAAATGGGATGATTATTGAAACGACAAGTAAAATGACGTTCGCTGCATAACTAAGACCGGAAGTAAATTTTGAAAAGTCTCCGGCAAGAGATTGTATCGCGACGTTGTGGCTGCCTGGATTGATCCAGAGCAGCATTTTTGCGTATCCAGGAAACGTCGTGTAGGGGATATTTGCCGTAGCACCCAAATTTATGGCGTTTAAACCAAGTGCAATGCCGGCATACGTGAAGATCAAGAGCAGGATCCAGACAAAGACCGCGCCGAGCAACGAGTCGAGGCTCGTGCGGGTCAGACTCGAGATAAGAAGTCCGATTGCGATATACGACATAAGATATAGTAGCATTACGCCGATAGAGAGCAACAGGTAGTCGATGTCACTTGAGCTTGGGACTTTCCGTGTGATGAGGGATAGCCCTATACATAGGATGAGTGTCGTTGCAACGAATAAGCCGCCTGCAGCGGCAAGACAAGCGGCGAACTTGCCAAAGAGTATCGTGCTACGCTTTATGGGCCGCACAAGGAGCTGAACGAGTGTTCTTTCGGAGCGCTCACGGGTGAGCGCGTCATATGATAACGCAAGTGCGAGTATAGTTAAGATGATTTGACTATAGGAAAACGCAACGCTAATTATGTAATTTATCGGTTGTGTTGTTGGGTTAGGCGCCCCGCTTGTTGGCGAAATTGAGTGAGTGAGATCAGTGTTTCCATAATACGCGCCAATCAGTGCAAGCAGCACGAATATAGTTCCGAAAACGAGGAAGCGTTTTGTTCTTATAACCGTCTGGAACTCCGTTTGCGCGATCGTTAGAAACGCGTGAGCGTCCTCTGAAAACTCACTCAACGCTTTCTTCCCCCATCATTCGTACATAAGCCTCTTCGAGCGATGGTGATTCGCGCAATGAGCGCAATCGGCCCCCCGCTCGCGTAATAACGTAGTTCACGTCCTCGTTGATGTTTGGGATGTTGTCGACGTTGATCTTGAGCCGTTCACACTGAATTGATCTGACACCTTTTACCGACTTAATGGCCTGGAGGACTCGTTCGTTCATGTTGGCGAGGTCAGCTTCAAGCTGTAGTTCCGTTCCTCTAATATTTTCTATAAAGCTCTTTGTCGTGATTGGCGATGCAACGCGGCCTGATTTCATTAGAGCAACCACGTCACATATTTCGGCGATGGACTTGACGTTGTTTGTGGCGAGAAAGAGGGCAACGTCGTGGACATTGAGTTCGTGAATGAGTGCCAGTACGTCACGCCTACCCTGCGGGTCAAGTCCTGCGCTTGGTTCATCGAGGATCAGCAATTCAGGTTCATTCAGCATCGCCGCAGCAATGCCAAGTCGCTTTCGGTCCCCGAGCGAATACGCGTGCACGCGGTCGGTTTCTTTGCCCTCGAGACCTGCTAAAATAAAAAGTTTCGCGATTCTTTCATCATACTCTCCAGGAACGCCGTAAAGGTTGGCAAAAATTCTGAGATTCTTCTCAGCGGAGAAATTGCCATAAAAGCCGGGGCGCTCGGGCACGTAGCCGATCTTACTTTGCACCTCGTGAAAGTCCGTTGCGATATCGCGATCGAATAACTTGATCGATCCGGCCGTTGGTTTGGTGAAGTTGAGCAACATATGGATGATGCTCGATTTCCCGGACCCGATCGGCCCCAGAAGGCCAAAAGCAGCGCCTTGTTCCACTGTGAAACTTGCACTATCAACAGCGATGACGCCTTTCTTATAGCGCTTTGTCAGTTCAAGGACTTCTATTACGTTCATTGCTTCCTACAACTGCGGCTGTAATCATGGTGAGTTAAATACTATTATATAAAATAGGCGTTTTGGCGTTCGATTGACGTTTCGCCCTTTATAGGCCTGTATCCGCATATGGTATTTAACGCACGAAGCAACCTACGTATACTCTTTGAATATCAGATCAACTGCTTTTGACGTAGCCGCTTCTTCATCGGCGTAGCGGGTTCGTAAATCGAGCTCGAAAAGGCGTAGCGACTGATCGATCTTGACTCTTACGTACTCGTCAATTTGCGCTGCAGGACTGTCGCCAAGGCTAGTTTGGAGCAACTTAAGCAGGGTTTTCTCACGTTCCTTGAGCTTCTTTATCTCCGCCTCGAACTCCTTTATGAGGTCAAGCAAGTCTTCTGCGACCTCCTCTTCAGAATAATTTCTATCTTCTATCATAGTCTGACGTATTAAGAGATTGCTTTAAATCCTTTGGGTCATTTAACGCAGTTCAGGCCAATCGCTAAAAAGGTTCGTTTGACGCCCATAGAGGAATGCTTTGCACTTTTGGGATGCGATTGTGTGCACGAGGGCTTGCGTAACCGTGTGATTTAAGCTTTTGGCATCGAAATGACAAGTTCTTAAAATCACATATAAATAGCATCGTTGACGAAGCGGTCATGATGGGGCGCTCTCCCTCTAACGAGTACTCACACGCGAATATTCGGCGTATTAGCCAGAGACTGAGATATCAAGGCCGAAGCAGGTGGTAGTATACGCCTTTTAAAGAGATCTTTGGTACGACTTGAAGGGGAGATAACCCTCTTACCCGAATCAGTCGACGACCTATGGCATTTAAGGCACCTCATCGAAAAGGGCAATCTTGTTTTTGCTTTGACTTTTCGCAAGATTGAAAGTGCAACTGATAAATTACGGCCAGAGAAGCTAGAGCGGAAGCCGATGCGGCTTGGGATTCGCGTTGATTCGGTAGAATTTCATCGGTTTGCTAATCGCCTGCGAGTTAGCGGGACCATCGAGTCAGGCCAGGATGTCGGGTCACATCACACGTTGAGCGTCGAACCGTTACGTGACGTCTCGATTGTTAAGAAGTGGAAGCGCGATCAGCTTGATCGCATCGCTCAAGCGATCGAAGAATCAAAGCGCCCCGAAATCGCAATTCTCACTGTGGAATCAGGAGAAGCACAGATCGGCGTTCTCCGGCAGTATGGCGTGGAGGAGGTTGCGAACATCACGCAAAGGGCCGGAAAGTTAGACGAAACTTCACAAGTTACTTTTTTTGCACAAATATATGAGCAGTTGGTTCAAATAGGTGCTGAAGAATACGTCATAGCTGGTCCCGGATTCATTAAGGAAGATTTCGTTCGGTTCGCAACTCAGAAGGACAAGGATTTCCCAAATCGGATAGTAATTGAGAATACGACCTCAGTTGGCATTTCTGGCTTTCAAGAGGCGCTTCGACGTGGTGCTGTGGACAGACTCATTAAGGACGCTCACCTCGTGCGTGAGGCGCGCCTGATCGATGAACTGCTTAAAGAGATTGCTGTTGGCGGTAAAGCTGCTTATGGCATAAGTGAGGTTGTGAAGGCGCATGATTGGGGGGCCATCGATAGGCTGCTCATAGCGGATGAGACACTGCGCAATGAGCGAGAAAAAGGAGTGGCCGTCGATGAACTGTTAACTGCTGTGAACAATTCGAATGGCCACGTCGTCGTTTTTAGCACTGATTTCGAGCCGGGAAAGCGATTAGAAAAGCTTGGGGGAATTGCTGCCCTTTTGCGCTTCAAATTACAGGACAGCTAGCACATCAGGGAAGACGGCAAACGAGGCCCGTGTTTCGGCTCGATTTTGTTAAGCTAATACGCTTCGCACTTGAGCTGGTAATAAGCTCTGTCATGATCGCAAGCAGGACACTTCTCCGGGGGTTCTTCGCCGATGTGCACGTAACCGCATTCTCTGCAGACCCACTCAACCTTCTGGTCTTTTTTGAAAAAGGTGCCGGCTTCAACCTGCGCAAGCATCTTCTTATAATTCTCTGCGTGGTGTGCTTCAGCGACACCAATAGCTCGCAGTCTTTTAGCAACCTCGGGCAATCCTTCACTGTCGGCAACGTCAGCAAATTCGGGATACATCGTCGTAGCTTCGTGAAGCTCGCCTTCGATCGCAGCTCCGAGATTCGCTGCAGTGTTGCCCAGCGATATCGAAACGGTGGTGTCGATTTTAATGCCGTCAAGTTTTTCAGCCGCGCCAGCGTTAAGCGCGTTGATCAGTTTGGAGCTCCAACTTGCGTGCTCTCTTTCATTATCAGCTATCAGCTGGAACGCCGCTGCGATCTGTTCAAACCCTTCTTTTTTTGCTATTTGTGAGAAGGAGATATACATGTTTCGCGCCATACTTTCGCCCGCGAAGGCTTTTGCAAGATTTTCTACCGTTTGTCGCATTGTTTTGCCTCAGTGCTTCTAAATACAATAAACAATTGTATATTTTATTTTGGTCAGCCACTTCCAGCGTACGCTCTTTAAGAACGTGATATAAATTTCATTTCAGCGTGAAGGCAAGTTAGGCCTAGAAAAGACTGCTCTTCTTCGAATGATCTGAATGGCGAACGATAGCAAGATGGCAAACGATTATCCAACGATGATGATAACGGAGACCTTTGCGCAAATGCGTTCTTCTTTCACAGCTCAAAAAGAGCACATTTGAATGTCGCTGTAATATTTGGGGCGGCGCGTTTAGTTGCCTTTCTCCGAAACGTCGACAGTTAGTACCCCAGTCTTAAGCGTGCGGGCTTCGCTTTCTGAGAGTGCTCGGCGCTGAGCGCGCGACGAAATAATCGCACTGTTGCCAAATGGATCGTCGATCACGAGGGTCATTGTGCTTTTGCCCTTCCGTACCGAATCGATCATTTCAAGCAGTTGATTTCCCCGCTCTGTTTTTTCTGGATCATTAGACGACCATTTTGTAGCCATGGCGATCACTTCTTCCACTCTACAGAGAACTCCCTCGACATTGGAAACAAAAGCTTCAGAAGCCGGACCCGGTTCAATGATTACGCCGAGTTCTGGAATCTGAACGGTGCCTGAAGAGGATCTGATTACTCGTGTAGTGAAGTCGCCGCTATCAAATTCTATTTCATATCGGGCGGCTTCGCGCTCATTGAGTGTTATTGTGTCGGCGTACTTGAAGCCACACGTGCAATTGGTGCTCACGAGCATAATTTCGCCAAAAAAAGGGATTTCGTCGGTACTGAACTTGAATGTGAGCGCATTTGCGCATAAAGGGCATGTGCTATTGATGGCTGCTTCAAGCGTCATTATTAAAAAGATGCTATATGTACTGAGCTGAACTCGCAGTTTTAGTAAACGCCAGCCCCGATCTTCTTGCGGTCGATCTTTATCGACATCGGGGTTACAATGATCTGATCGTCTCCGAGTCCGGCAATATCACCGTGAATGTCCTTTGCGACTTGTCGCAGTTCCTTAACCACTTTGTCTAGGGTGATGCGGTCCTGCTTAATTGGAGATATGTCAATGATGACGATATTGCCTTTGTAAACCTCATCTTTGAGCGATGTGAGATTGCTGATGTTAATTAACTCTGCGACTTTAACATACGTACCTGCGGGCTCTTCTTCAAATACTTCTTCGTACTCTCCGAGATCCAGCTCCAGATATTCATCAGGCTCAGCATGCGGACGGCTTCCAAAAATTCTATCAATCAAACTTTTTTGCGCCATTTGGAACTCTCACCTACAATCGACTCTTAATCTATTACGCAATGGGCATCTTATAGTTTTCGTGCTATGCTCATCATATATTGAAGCGGCACGTAGCACTGTCATTATTGACGTGATAATCGCTTCTTTTTTAAATGAGGGCATTGCCATGTTTTTTTTAACTGCGTTTATAGCGCAACGTTCCAGACTTTATCGCCTACGTGGTGCACGATCCGCACAGCTTTTCCCTTCGTTTCGTGGATCATTTCAATACCTGTGATAAGCGCGGTTCCGATGCCTAGAGGTTTTTTGTGTCTTTCGTCAACAATAACAACAAAATCTCCTGGTGTTATGCTTTCGTCGGCATCGACGATGCCAGGACTCATTACATCCGCTCCGTTACGTATGAACCGCACAGCGCCCATATCCACGGTTACAAGGTGCCGTTGTGGGTTGAGCTCAATCGCGCCTCGCACAGTGAAAAAGGGCGTTTTGTCGATGCAGAGGGCTACTGGCACTCCGTTTAGAAGAATAAGCGTGTGATCAGACGTTTCGAGCACTTCGAGCCGGCCTTTTAGGGCGTTCTTAGTTTCGTACGTGCTCAGCGTAGCTACTACAAGCCGTGCAGTATCTGTCTTCAGGAAATGCCGTTTTTTCGTCGTCATGCATACGAATCTTAATGAAGATTCAAAGATAAACTTAAGTATGTTATCAGGGAAGAACTACTTGTAAGAGGTGTAGATTGAGTCAAAGGCCGCTTGACATCTTGAATGAATCCTTGGAAACGCCAGTAATCGTGAGGCTGAAAGGGGGTAGAGACTTTAGAGGGGAGCTTCAGGGTTATGACGTTCATTTAAATCTTGTTCTTGATAAGGCCGAAGAGCTCAAAGGCGGCGAGGTAATCAAGAAGTTTGGTACCATCGTCGTCCGCGGCGACAACGTCGTCTATATTTCACCTTAATGTAACTCACATTAAACGAGGCAACTGAATGACTAAGGGAACACCGTCAATGGGCAAGCGGCAGAAACGCACGCACGTGGCATGCAGGCGCTGCGGCGCAGTCTCATACAACTTTCGTAAAAGAACATGCGTCCATTGTGGGTTTGGCCGCTCAAGGCGGCTTCGCAACTATAGCTACCTTAATAAATATTGATCATATTTTAAAGGCTAGCCGATGAAAGACAAGTGCGGCGTGTTCGGAATCGCTTTGGATTCCAAAGATGTCGCATTACCAATCTATTACGGGCTTTATGCGTTGCAGCATCGCGGTCAAGAATCAGCCGGAATTGCGACGCACGACTCTGCAATCCATGTTGAGCGTGGCATGGGTCTTGTTCAAGAGGTATTTGACGAACATCGGTTGGGACAGCTTAAAGGATCGCGAGGTATTGGCCACGTTCGATATTCAACGACAGGCCTCAGTGTATCCGAAAACTGCCAACCGGCGCTCGTGAATTATCAGGGTGGCACCATTGCGATCGCACATAATGGCGATATCGTCAACTCCTTTGATATCAGGCAAGGACTCGAGGCAGAAGGCCGCATTTTTGTGTCAAATTCGGACACAGAAGTCATCACACACCTTCTTGTGAAGGAACTGATGCGAAATGATACTATCACGGCCGTTCAGGAGCTAATGACCAAGCTCCGCGGTTCTTACTCTCTTACGCTACTTATAAATGATACCGTCATCGGCGTCAGAGACCCATTTGGTATAAAGCCACTCTGTATTGGGAAGTTTGACGATGGTTTTGTCTTATCAAGCGAGAGTGCGGCTATTGATACACTCGGGGGTGAGCTCATCAGGGACGTCCGCCCGGGTGAAATCATCGTCCTTAAGCCCGATGGGTTCGTGAGCCAACAGGCAACTAAAAAGGCGATAACGGCACATTGTATGTTCGAATACGTCTACTTTGCTCGCCCAGACTCGGTTCTTGACGGTTCCCTGATCTACGAAGTGCGGCGAAAGATAGGGCAAACGCTCGCAGAGGGGGATGTAGAGGCTGACGTAGTCATTCCAGTTCCCGACTCGGGAATCGCTTTTGCAGTTGGCTATGCGGAAAAATCACAGCTGCCGTACACAGAGGGTCTTATTAAGAACCGCTACGTTGGTAGGACCTTTATCATGCCTGGCCAGGATTTGCGTGAAACGGCCGTAAGGCTGAAACTAAACGTAATTAAGAAGCACGTCGAAGGCAAACGGGTTGTGATGATCGATGACTCGATTGTGCGCGGAACGACGTCGCGTAAGATCGTCGATATGCTACGAGCGGCTGGGGCTGAGGAAGTGCACATGCGTATTGGGACGCCGCCCATCGTCTCGCCGTGCTATCTTGGAATCGATATGCCTACATACGGGGAACTTATTGCCGCTCGGAAAAGTGTGGAAGGCGTAAAATTGATGATTGGCGTTGACTCACTTAAGTACATCACGCTCGCCGGCCTGATTGATTCAATCGGCCTTCCCCGCGAAAAGCTCTGTTTGGGCTGTCTTACTGGCATATATCCGATCGAGAGGCCTGTTGAACGAGCTATGCAACTAAAACTCGATGCATTCGCACTTAACGCGAAGAAGAAAAGTGAGCGTAGTACCTCTCCCCCATTACCTACTTCTTCAGCGTAGGGTGTCCGCAGGCGAGAGAGCCCTACCAGCGCGCGCCTTTAGCCGCTGGAAAACTCATCAAGACTGTATTTACTAAAATCTCTTTTTCCGAGTATCATTTCGAATTCGATGGGCGTCAGCATAGGGGCCTTAAAAAGCGCCGAGTCATCTATCGCAACGCGCGGACAAGCCGTGTTCACATATGCTTCTGCAGGGAACTGGTAAAGCGTCCAAGGAGTTATTTCGTTTATCGTCACTGTGTACGCGTCGTAACCATGTTGTATGGCCTCTTCTACGAGTTTGAATGCTAGGTCAAACCTTTGCTGGCCAGTTTTGGTGCTAACTAACATACAAAATGTATGTGCGTCCATCGCCTTCGCCATGAGTGCGTACCGTTGCTTTAAAATGAGGTCAACGTCTGCAATTGAAGTTTTCTGCAGAAATGGATCTGCGGCGATAACACGTTTCCCAGTTGCCAGCGCGACGCCAATGGCGTGGAAGGCGCCGCTTCCGATGTAAAGATACTCCTCGACGTCGATCGCTCGCGCGGACGAAAAGTTACAGCCCAAAACTTGGCCTCGATACTTGACTCTTCTGTCACCGTTCCCGATTAAGCAACGTAAACCGGCTGATTCGAGGTGACGGCGAACCGAGTCTAAAGTGTGGATGTGTTGAACGTTAGTCGCGATGCCTATCTGCTGTCCGCGGATGAGCGCGAGCGCATCGTTTACTACTGGAATAACATCAACATTGCTTCGCACCTCGACGAAACAGACGTCTCGTGCCGCGATTTCAGGGATTTCTGCGTGACCAAAGTGAACTAACAGATCCGCTTTTGGGTTATAATCCAGATCGCATGCGCCGTAGCACGGATTGCCCGAGAGCAGGACCTTGACGTTGACGTGTTCCTTTATGCACCTTGCTACGTGGGGGCCGTACCGCGTTAGCCCCCCGGGAAACTGGAGTTGGAGCACGCGGGCTCTATTCTCTCGCGCTCGTTCAACAATTCGCTCAATTTCAAAGTCCATGTTTTCTGGTGGGCAGTTTGCTAAGTTTCACGACGGTGATGATATGATGCGATGACCGCTATTCCCTTACGAGCTCTTTTAAATCGTGCATGAAGTCTAGAATCGTCGTTTCATTGATATGTGGCATTATGATGATTCGCAGTGCCCCCCCCATAACGGATAAACGCCAGCCGCGCGCGATGAGTCTAAGCGCTAACTGTTGTAACCGGGGCAACTTGAACGCTACAATGTTCATGACGGGGGGGATTACTGGATACACACCAAATTCCGCAGCTTCTTCTACGCAAAGGTTTGTTAATCGCATGCATTCACGAACGACGTTTCGATATCCTTCGGCGCCAAGATGCTCAAGCACGGCAAGCGTTGCAGCTACTGAAGCGCCACCCCTCGTGCCGGTCATCGACCGTTCCACTGAGTAGAATGTGTTCGTGCTAAGGGCGTCAAAGTCAGCGGCCCTTTTAAAAACTAACCCCCCTGACGGTATTGTGCTTAAGCCCATTTTATGTGGGTCGATGGCTATTGATCGAACGCCTTCCACGTCAAAGTCAAAGGGGTACTTTTTTTCAAGAAATGGGATAACAAAGCCCCCAAAAGCTGCATCGACGTGCAAAAAGGCGTCATTCTCTAAAGCAACCTTAGCGAGAGCGGGAATCGGATCGATCACGCCGAGAGCCGTCGTACCAGCAATTCCGACGACACAAACGGTATCCTCATCGACAAGCTCTTCAACTGCGGTAACGTCAACGGCGTAACGTTCATCGAGACTTGCTTGACGTACCTCTACTCCAGTGAAAGCCTGAGCCTTCTCAAACGACTGGTGTGCCGACTCCGGAACAATGATGTTAGGCTGTCGCGTGCTGGAGATTATTTTACTCGCTCGAACTGCTTGTATGTTTGATTCCGTTCCCCCGGAAGTGATGTAACCGACGGCGTCAGCTGCACCGAGAAAACCACCTAGGATCGAAATGGCGCGTCGTTCGAACGCGGCTATTTCGGGAAACAGGTTCGGATCGCCGAGGTTCGTGTGAATATATTTCATATGTGCTCGTACTGCCACTGGGTGTGGGTACGTGCACATCGAGCTAAGAACTCGGTCGTAGCCTCTGTTTGTCCGCTTTAGTTCATTGGCCTCATGCATTGCTGAATCACTAGTTGAACGAAGTGACGACTAATCTCCGTTCGTCAGGTCACGTGAGGCCTCGAGAACGATGCGCGCCTCTGTTCGCGCCACGGCCTCTCTGACGCGCTCGACGGCGTCAATGTTTGACGATAAACTGCTAATTCCCATGCGTACCAGTTTATCCGCCATTTTCGGATTTGAGCCGGCTTGCCCGCAGATAGAAGTGACAACACCTGCCTTTTTGCAGTGCCGGATGACATATTCTATGAGCTTGAGCACTGCGGGGTGTTGCTCGTTGTAAAGGGCGGCTACGTTCTCGTTATTACGATCGACCGCGAGCGTATATTGTGTGAGATCGTTCGTTCCAAACGAAACGAAGTCGATGCCTTCGGCGATAAGGTCGTCGATTATGAGGGCCGATGCGGGTATCTCTATCATAATACCGACGTCGATCTTGTCAAAGTCGATGCCCATTTCAGCTAAAATCTGCTTAGCCTGTCGAACTTCGTCTTGATGTTGAACTAAGGGCAGCATGATGCCGATGTTGTTGTAGCCATCGTCGATGAGGTTTTTGAACGTTTGAAGTTGCATCTTAAAGACTTCAACATCACGCAAATCGCGGCGTATGCCGCGCCAGCCGAGCATAGGGTTTGGCTCGATTGGCTCCCCTTCACCACCTTCCATCTCTCGGAACTCGTCGGTTGGGGCGTCAAGTGTGCGAACCCACACAGGACGCGGGAAGAACGCGTCGACCACGGTTCGAATCCCCTTCTGAAGTTCGCGAATGAACACATCTTGTTGGTTGTGCGCGATATACCAGTGTGGGTGCTTACCCATTCCGAGGATCATGTGTTCGACTCTTAAGAGCCCAACGCCATCAGCTCTAGTCGCAACAGCTCGCTCTGTGGCCTCAGCTATCGAAACGTTAACTTTGACTTCGGTTGCAGTGATCGGTTTTGATGCGGCGACAGTGACAGCGCCAGCAGCGGGAGTCACCTCGGCCCGCTCGAGCACTCCAGAGAATATGATGCCCTTTTCACCGTCAACGGTTACGAACATACCGTCCGTAAGCTTTTTTGTTGCCTCTTTCGTTCCCACTACGGCGGGAACGCCCAGCTCTCTAGAAACGATAGCAGCGTGGCTCGTCAAACCGCCTTCGTCAGTCACGATCGCAGCCGCCCTTCGCATTGCGGGAACCATATCAGGGGAGGTCATTGGTGTAACGAGTATATCCCCCTGTAAGACTCTTTCGAGCTCATCCACGCTTCTAATGATTTTTACTTGGCCCGACACTTGGCCAGGGGATGCGCCGAGGCCTTCGAGAAGCTTCTCTGCGTCGCTTGCAGTGACCGTCTTTTGCTCTGCTCCCCCACTCTTGATCGTCGTCACTGGCCGTGATTGGACGATGAATACCTCTCCATTTTCGATTGCAAATTCGATATCTTGAGGGCTCTCATAATGCTCTTCGATGAGTTCGCCGAGGTCGAGGATCGTGTTCAACTCACCGTCGCTGAGGACTCGTTTGTTTTGCAAGTCTGCTGGGACTTCCTTTGTGATTGTTTCGCCCGTTTTTTGGTCCTTAACAACCATTATTTTCTTTGTGGCGATGTTCACTTTTATCTGGCGGGTTTTTCTGTCGATTGTGTATGTATCGGGCGACACGGAGCCTGAAACAATGGCCTCGCCAAGGCCCCAGGAACTTTCAATGATCGCTTCTGGTGCACCAGTTGTCGGGTTGGATGTGAACATGACGCCTGATTTTTCGGAGTTGACCATCTTTTGGACAACGGCCGAAATGTTCACAGACTCATGGTCAAATCCTTGCTTGATCCGGTAGAAGATGGCCCGCGCGCCGTACAATGATGCCCAGCATTTTTGAACCGCGACGACGACGTTGTTGGCGCCTTTAATGTTGAGAAACGTTTCCTGTTGTCCTGCAAAGCTCGCTTCAGGCATATCTTCAGCCGTCGCGCTTGATCGTACGGCTACTAAAGGCTCCTTGCCCTCCCTCTTTCCCAACTCTTTATAAGCGGTGATGATGTCGTTGCGCATATGCTGTGGCATTTTTGTTGCTAATATGAGCTTCTTGGCCTTTTCAGCAGCTGCTGCCAGCTCCTTAGCATCATCGACATTCACTTGAAGTGTTGCAAAAAGTTGCTTTGCGATGCCCGTTTCGTCTAAAAAGCGTCGGAAAGCTTGTGCAGTGACAGCGAAACCGCGCGGTACGGGAATCTCCGCGTTTATCATCTCTCCAAGGCTTGCTCCTTTTCCGCCTACAGAAGGAACGTCTTCAATACGGACGTCCTCAAGCAAAACGACAGTTGGTTTGTCTTTCATACTCGGCATCCTTTGCAGTTTGTGAACGCTATTTGCGGTGGTGATTACATAAGCCTTTCCAACAAAAACTAGAAATACGCTTTAGACGTGTAGGTTATTCGAATAGCGATGGCGCACTTCGTGCGCTTCAATTTTTTGACGAGGAATTGTAGTTATGAGGATACTCGTAAGTGACCCATTATCTCAGGCGGGCGTCGATCTGCTTAAGACAGAACACGACGTCGACGTAATGACCGATCTTCTTCCGGAAGAGTTGACCCGCCTTATCGGTAACTACGACGCTCTCATCGTCAGGAGCGGTACAAAAGTTACAAAAGACATAATTGAAGCGTCAAATCTAAAAGTCATCGGGCGTGCTGGCGTTGGCGTCGACAACATTGACGTTGATGCTGCGACGGCAAAGGGCACCATCGTCATAAATGCGCCCGAGGGCAACATGATCTCAGCGGCAGAGCATACCATAAGTCTAATGATGGCCCTTTCGCGGAGCATCCCGCAGGCATGTTTCTCGGTGAGAAACGGTGAGTGGCAACGCTCGCGTTTTCTTGGAGTCGAGGTCTTTGGCAAGACGCTCGGCGTCCTTGGGCTCGGGCGCATCGGAGCTGAAGTTGCGAAACGAATGCGTGCTTTCGGAATGAACGTTATTGCTTACGATCCTTTCATCACCATTGAGCGTGCGAAGGAGCTTCGAGTGGAACTCGCGTCGCTTGACGAGGTTCTCGCGAACTCAGACTTTATCACCATTCATACTTCGTTGACGAAAGAAACATACCACCTAATCGGGGCACCGGAGATCGTCAAGATGCGCGATGGAGTCCGCATTTTAAACGTTGCGCGCGGTGGTATCATCGATGAAAAAGCGCTTTTCGACGGTCTCAAAAGTGGTAAGATAGCTGGAGCAGCGTTAGACGTCTTCGAACGAGAGCCCCCCACCGAAAGTCCGCTTCTTAAACTTGATACGTGTATCTTGACGCCACATCTCGGCGCTTCGACAGTCGAGGCGCAGATAAACGTTGCAGTAGCAATTGCCGAACAAACGCTGAGCGCACTCAAAGGCGAACCGGTTCGAAACGCGGTAAACGTTCCGATACGCCCTGAGACGTTTGGCGCGATCAAGAGTTACATGCCGCTTTCAGAGCAGCTCGGGAAGTTCTGTATTCAGCTTGTGGAGGGGCAGATCAAGGGCATTGAAGTCACCTATGCCGGTGAGGTGGGTCAATGCGATGTCCACCCGTTGACCATAGCGGTCCTGAAAGGCGTCCTCGATCACGTGTTGGAGTCACCAGTCAATTTTGTTAACGCACAGATGTTTGCTAAGAAGCGGGGAATCAGGATCACAGAGACCAAGACTGAGCGGCTCGAAGATTTTCAAAGTCTGATAACAGTCAGAATAGATAGCGATAAGGGTGACTGGTCGGTTTCGGGAACCCTTTTTATGGGGGATCTGTCGCGTATAGTCAAGATCGGCAACTACTACGTTGACGCAGAAACTAAGGGCTGCATGCTGATAACTTCCCACATCGACAAGCCCGGCGTCATAGGTAAGGTTGGCACGTTACTCGGAAACAACAATATCAATGTCGCTGGAATGAACGTAGGCCGCGACAATGTAAGGGGGCGCGCTGTTATGGTGCTCGCGCTTGACGATCCAATCTCAGATGGGGTTTTAGCACAGATCAGAGGGATCGATGGGATATCTGTAGCGACAGCGGTCGTGCTTTGACATTGTTCGACCCACATTTTCCTGTTTTAATCACTACAGCTGGTCCGTTCTTGGCAGTTTAGCGCTTCTTCTTCGAGCTCTTTTTCCGAGCTTTGCTTTTTGCCTTTCGCCGGATTTGAGGTTGCGATGCTGGACGATGAGTCGATTTCTCAACGGCATCGACGAATGGCTCGCGTCTCTCTTCTGAGCTCTCCTCATTAGCCGTCGTCTCAGGAACTTCGCTTGGTGCAGGAACTGCGAGCTTTGCTACCGCTCTTCTTTCCTTGGCACTTCTTGGTGCTCGTACAACTGCCTTCTCGGACGGCACAAAGATCCAAAGAGCAACAAGCACAACAGTGAAAATGATAAGGATGACTATAGCGGTCGGATCGACGCTGTTCAAAACTGGGAGGAAGAACAGCGCGACTATGATTGCGAGAGGGATTCCAGCGAAAATTCCCAGATACAACAGAGCCGCTGTGAACTTGTCTTTTTGCATGTCGCTATTAACTCCATTAACCGCTCTCTCGAACGCGTACGCCTACTAGCTGTGCCCGTTTTTCTACTAATCTCTTTTGATCAGATAGCGGATTGATTAGTTTAAGCGGTGCGCGGCAATCAATCCTGCGTACACGCTTTTGCGTTTAAATAGTCTATTACGCGCTTCGCATCATGATCCGAGCACCACGGTCAAGCGCGTCTAGAATACGATTAGCGATGTTAGTGCCCTTCGTCACTTTAATCTCGCCGCCTCTTCCGATGGTAGCAGTGAAAAGGTAGTCATCATCGATTAAAACGTCAACAATTTCGCCAGGACGGGCGTTTGATGTTACAATCACATGTCGATCGGCAAGGTCAATTTCGGCATTTTTAGTGGCTTTTTGCGGGACCTCTTTTTGAGTATCTTGGGATCTTTGCGACTCGTCGTTTGTTTGGAGGACGTCAATGTCGATGCCAAGGGCGTCTTCAACTTTTTCGATGTTTTTGCCACCTTTGCCGATAACGTGTGATATATCCCTATCACTGACGTAAACGTTGGCGCGCGTGTCAGAAAGTATCTCGACAGTAACGGGCGCTTTCGCATATTTATCGATCGCTCTTTCAATCTCCCTTGCAGCGAACTTCCACGTTGGCTTTGCACTTCCCCGCTCTTTAGGGCTTACTGCCATAACGACGACTTGCTTGCTAAAGAGGTAAATTTCATATTCGACCTTGTTCGTTGCAAAGTTCCTCACCTCGATAACTGGCCGTGCAAGATCTGCTTCCGTCATCCCTGACGGCACTTTGACGGCAAAATGGACGTCATAGACCAATTCTATCTCACCTTTCTTGAGAAAAATGACGGTATCGACAACTTGAGGAATGATGCCAAACTCGACTCGGCCAATCAAACGCTGGAGTGCATCGATGCCGCGCGTCGAGTGCACGACGCCAACCATCCCCACTCCCGCGAGTCGCATGTCAGCGAAGGTCTTGAAGTCGTTAGTCTTGCGCACCTCGTCATAAATCGTGTAGTCTGGTCGCACGAGCAGAAGGATGTCGGCCGTCTTAGCCATATCACCTTCGAGCGCAGAATACTGCGTGATGTTGTCCGGAACCTGCAAATCGCGCGGACTTTCCATCGTCTTGACGATAAAGTCCTGTCCTGCGAGAAATTCAGCGACGCTTGCGGCCAACGTCGATTTACCGGATCCAGGCGGTCCTGCGATCATTATGCCCCGCGTCGATTCACTCAGGCGATTCTTAAGTTCGTCGGAGAATTTATAGTCGTCGAGCTTAACCTTCGCTATCGGGCGTACTGCGGTTATCTCGATGCCGTCAGAAAACGGGGGCCGGGCAATAGCTATTCGTATCGAGCCGAGTTGAACAATCGTGGCGCCTCGGCGTTCTATTTCAATAAAACCATCAGAGCGGGACTTTGCTTGTTCGATGACGTCTGTAGCAATGGCCCGTATCTCCTTTTCGCTCATCCGCGTCTTTCTAATATTTACTAACTGAAGATCTGCTATCGAGCCACGCTTAGCTCGCGGAGGGACGCCCTCTTTCAGAAACACCGACATAGTGTCGCGCGTGAAGAACCGCTGTAGCAGCAACGGTTTTTCTGCCCCCTTTTCAGGCTGCAGGTACGTGACGTCCAACCCTTTAGCGCGGGCGACTTCACTCTGAACGATATCGCTCGTTATAAACGTCGCATCATTTTCGACTGCGACTGTTCGGATCATCGCATCGATTTCCCCAACTGAGGCAAGTTTGATTTCGTCCGCCGTCGGTCGCCTTCCTACGTAGATCAGGTCGATCTCACCCGAGCGTTTGCGCTCTGCAAGCGATTTAAGCTCATTAAGCCCTTTAAAGCCAATCTCGCGTCCTTGATTCGCCTGGGCTTCGAGCTCGGAGATCACAGCTTCGGGGATGATGATAGTAGCTCCGCTCAGTTCGCCGTCGTCGATGAGCTTTGTGATCCTACCGTCGATCAACACGCTCGTATCCGGAACATACTTGACTGTCATTCAATCCTGCGTTATGGTAGTTGTCAGGCCATCTTATTAATCATGCCCTCGGGGCGGATAGTTCTGTTAAAGTTGCGCCCGAGCTTCAGTCATTCGCATGTTTCACCAGAAAAAACGTTCTTATGGTCACTCTGGAGGCCTCTAAAAAGATATCTGGTCGTACTGGCCGTGGGTGAGTTAGTCGAGAAGCAGCAGGCCATATGAATTGATCCTGGTATGCTGAATTTTTCCATACACGTTGTCCTCGCAGGGAATAACATTAATAGGAAGGCCAATCTTTGAGACGGTAGCAAAAACGTCAATTCCAGCGGCTTCCATCGACGTTCGCACTCGTTCCGCGTGACGACAATCCCTTTTAAGCGACACGTCAACGATGCCCTTGGACTCCTCGGCGACACAATCTTCGCAATATGCGCAAGGATATGCTGCAAATGCTAATGCTTTGTAATAGCCGCCGTAGAACGCATGTTGTTCGAGCGTATACATCGTCTCTGCTATCCACAAAATGAGTTCTCGCAGAAAAGGATGCCAATTTTCGGGTATTTTTTTAGGGTCTATCGTTGGCATGTCGGGAATACCGCTGAAATGGACGATGTATGCACGCTCGTACTCCTGTAAGAGCGCCCGTGTTTCAGAGGGTCCAGGCACATACGGCGGACAACTTAAGTGCTTTCCGTAACCTTTGCAGCCAAACTGACATTTCCACCTGACCCAATTGCGTACTTCGATATCAGTCGGATGGATGAAAGACAACTCTGCATGGTTCTGCTTTGCTAGCTTTTTGAGCTCGTTTACAATTTTCGGTCCCGATGGAGCTGCTTGTGACACCATTCTAATGCCTTAGTTTCTGTTTGTGTAGCTTTGCTATAAATAAGCAGGCACACTCGATAAACGGCGGTGCTGCAGGCGGTTGATGTGTAGCTGCGTTGGAGTTCCAGCCCTCACCCGCAGAGAAGTTTGGGCATTCCTAGGAATATGCAGCCGCACCTAATGCTGTTAGGTCGTTTTTTAAATGTCGTGCGCACGGTGCGTAAAACGGCATTAGACTGCTTCTGTTAGCGCGCACACTTCAAAAACCTTAAGTAGTATTCGTACGTATAAGCGCGCGACTTTGCTACTATATAGCATGGTGTTAGCTGCAACGGTGAATGCAGACATTCGGCTATCGGAGGGTTTAGCGTGATGATCTGGGGCATGGATGTGTGGGTTTTTACAGCTTTTATATTGACCTATATAGCTATTATCTTTAGCCTTATCTACGGCTTGTGGCCTCGCAAAGAGCAGGAAGAAAAAGAAGGACTTAATGAGGGGGGCTAAATGGCCGACACAGTCACTTTTGTCATCATGCTGGTTGCGTTCTCAGCAGTCATGATATACATCGGCTATCGCGGCTATAAAGCAACTAAGGGCGCTACTGACTGGCTCGTCGCCGGTCGCCGTGTCGGCGCGTGGGTCGTCGCTTTGTCGTACGGCGCGACCTTCATCAGCGCTGTTGCTATCATCGGTTTCGGCGGGCAGGCACAAGTCTTTGGCCTTCAGCTTCTCTGGTTGTCCACGCTGGTAATAATCGTCGGCGTTATTATTGCTTTCATCGTCTTTGGCTACCGCACGCGCATTATGAGCAAAACACTGGACGCCTTGACTTTCCCTGAACTGATCGCCAAGCGATTTAACTCTCGCTTTATTCAGGGATTCGGCGGTGCCGTCATCGCAATTTTCCTCATCGCATACACTGCGGCCGTTTTTAAGGCTACAGCAAGTCTCGTGCAGGTCACCTTTGGCATTTCGTATGAAACGTCGATAATCGTATTCACGGTTATCGTAGCCGCGTACTTGCTCCTTGGTGGCCTTTTTGCTGTCATGTGGACCGACAGCATCCAAGGACTCATTATGGTCGTAGGGATAGGCTTACTCCTCGCAATGGTTTGGGCGTCGCTTGGTGGTGTTATTCCAGCAAACGAGGCACTGGCGGCACTTGGTCCCGCAAAATATGCCCCAAACGGACTTACCTCTGCCTCATCTTTTGGCTCAGTTTCTTTCATGCTCGTCACGTCACTTATCTTCGGTGTTGGTATCGGCGCACTGGCACAGCCGCAGTTGGCGATTCGTTTCATGACTGCAAAGAACGATAAGGTGCTTCGTCAGGGCGTTCCTATTGGGGCCGTATTCATGTTTTTGACTGTCTACGTCGCTTTTACCGTTGGCGCGCTTTCTAACGTCATGTTTAAAAACAATGGTATAGCAATCCCGACCAGCGCCGATCTCGTCATCCCAACACTCATTAACTCACTTTTTCCGTCCTGGTTCGTGTTCCTTTTCCTGTTTGCAATACTCTCAGCTTCCATGTCCACCGCGAGCTCACTCTTCCACGTGAGCGGTTCTGCCGTTGGTCGGGATCTCTACGACAAAGCATGGAAGAAGGGTCTTGCGGGTCAAAAATCGATGTCAGTAACGAAAATAGCGACGTTAGTCGTCATCGCTGCCACCCTGGTGCTGTCGCTTTATCCGCCAGACGCGGTCGCTTACCTGTGTACTTTTGCGTACGGCGCGATCGGCGCGACGTTCCTTGCCCCGTTCGTCGCCACTCTTTATTGGAAGCGGGCAACGCGTCTAGGGATCATCGCTAGCATGGTCGGCGGACTTGCAGCGACATTGCTATGGTATACCTTTGTTTACTCCAAGACGGCTTCAGTAATAACGCACACTAATGTAGCCCCGCCGCTCGGCCTGCTCGACCCGCTTTTTATCGGCATCCCGGTCTCCTTTATATTAGTAATCATTGTGAGCTTGATGACAAAGCAACCGGAAGAGGAGCATATTGCTCGGGCGTTCACTGGCATTTCCTGAGAATATTAGCTGCTGCCGTAAAACTAAAAATTGTATGCGCTGCTAAGCAGCTTCAAAAGGGGAATAGCGGCGAATCTATTAATCTTCTTAGCTGCGGTTTTTAGTTATAAGAAAAAGCCGAAAAGAAAAACGCTGTCCAATGATTAAAAGGACAGCACATCAATCGGCGTAAGTAAGAAACGGTCTAAAAATGAGCAAGCCTAACGGTTAGTCGCTCTCCTGTTCAAATAATGACTTGTCAACGCCGCAAGCGGGACATACCCAATCGTCAGGAAGTTCACTGAACAGAACGCCCTCTACTTCTTCATCATAGACATACTCGCAGATACTGCAAATCCATTTTGCCAACTAATATCACCGCTACCGCATTCTGTGATTGTGCACGTATATAACTTCGCCAGCTGCGCGTGATAGCACGGGCGGCTTACGTGGTTGTTAGTGCACGAGCGGATAAAGTGGTTGCTTGAAAGTATAAACTCCCCTCCTTCTGATTCGGAGGCGTGTATTCTGTTCTTTTATAGGGCTTCAAGGAATCTTACACTGCTTCTTCTTAGGTCTTATCTTGTTTAACCGCTAACGATGTGTTGTGCCCATTCGCGTTTCAGCTACGACTGATGTGAGCGCCACGTCACAGCTCGTTTGGGAGGTTTTTACAGATATACATCGCTGGAGTGTATGGAATCCACTAATCCTTGGGGTCACCAGCATTTCAGGAGGAAATATATGGGCGCCTGGGGGTGCGTTTGTGATGCGATACAACCTTGAGTTTACTCCAATTCAAGTGACCACTCGCTCGTTTGTGCAACAGGTGCTCCCAGGAAGCAAGATCGTCTTAAGCGGAGAGGTTCTAGGTGCGAGCGGGACAATAACGTACGAATTTAGGTCGTTCGGTCCAAAAACGATCGTATCGGCGACTGAAGTATTTGGTGAGACCAACTCCGATTATCGCAACTACGTTATCAGCAGTTCAACAGAACGACTTTTGAGGGCGCAGCTGCGCGGATTGAAAGACTACGTTGAGGGCATTGGACATAAATCCCGAGCGACGCAAGTCTAACCTTCCCGCTTTTAAGTCAATAATTTTGCTGGGTCGGGGGAACGTTTAATTGAAAAGCGCTTTGGCTCAACCAGTAATGATTGGCTGTTTATAACTTAAGTTGCCTAAGTGGCGCTGTCGTAGCGGTAAGTTGGAGACCAACTCGGCTACGCTGAAAATACGCGTGTGCTAACCAATGCGCTTGCGTTTATCCTTGGACTTCTTACCCTCGGTATTTTTGTACCTCTTATCTTCAGCAACGATTCTAGCTACCTCTTCTTCATCGCGAGGTAGTTTTAGCACAAAGGAACCGTGGCACGGTTTGACATAGCTGACCATGATGTAGGCGGGGCCGACTCCAACAGGCACCGGCGGGGCCCCTATTAACCGCCTGTCAAAGACTGCAAAAGCGGCACCGACGTAATATACTTCATCAGCATGTTCACTGATGTAGTCCGACGTCTGTTTGAAAGAGGCGTTCTTGAGCAGGATCTCATAGTCCATTCGTTCTATACAACCTGCCATTTTCTCCTCCTAGCAAACTCCTTTGAACAAACGTGTTGAGATAAGATAGTCAGAGCTTTACTATGTAAACAGCGAACAAGATTCGTGTGCTGCATACACTTCGCAACGCAAGGCGCACATTCGTAACGCTCTTCCTCACTGGAGTTGTATTTTGCGTCGGTTACGTAAGCTCCAACACTTGTTGCAGCTTCTCTTTGTTGAACCCGACGATTATTGTATCGCCCACAACGATGACAGGAAACGAATACCCGCCGGATAGTCGATAAACCTCGCGGAGAACGTCAGTGCGTTTTTCACCACTCAACAAATCAACGTCTTCGTACTCAAAATCAACGTTGTTGTCGTTAAGAAACTTCTTTGTCATGCGACAATGCGGGCATGTACTAAGCGTGTAAGCCTTTACCTTCACACACTACCCTTTCATTTGGCTGCTATTTAAGAGTTTTGAAGCCGGTAACGCGCTCTAGCTCGCTCGCTAGGTGCTGTTGATAACAAGGCAACCGAAACTTGGCAGTAAAAATAAATCGATGGCGCAATGCAAGCTTAAGTAGCTTCGCGCGGCCTTTTTGGGTTGACTAAACCGGTATATCGTCACAGGGTTCATAAAGTTGAGGGTCAATTACCTTGCGTTAGTTGGTGTTGCGACATCAACATAGGAGCTAAACGTGGGCGCGTTTATACGGGCAAGCCACTTGCGCGACCAGATAAAAATTGGCACAAGTGGATGGAGCTACGACGACTGGGTCGGTCCTTTCTATCAAAACAACGAAAAACCAAAATGGCTTGACTATTATGCCAACCTCTTTCAAACGGTCGAAATAAACAGCACATATTACAAAATCCCCAATCAGAAGCTTACCGATATCTGGATCGAGAAGGGCAAGAAGCACGAAGGTTTCAAGTACTCGCTCAAGTTTCCGCGATTTTATGAACTTAACGAGCTCGACGCACTAGCCACCGAATTTGAGCAAGCAGTCGTCTCTCCAATTCATCAAAATGAGCTACTTGGAGCCATTCTTGTCCAACTTACCCCCTATGTTAAACGCATTGAGCATGGCTATAGGACTGACAACTTGGAAAAGCTAGATGCGTTCTTTAACAAGCTACACACAGACGACTATTCCTATTTCGTGGAGTTTCGACACGTCTCGTGGCTCGATGTGACACGGCAAGATTTGGAGCCAGGTATAAAGGAGGTGCTTGAACGCAACAACGTTGGGCTATGTATTGTGGATGGGCCGTCATTTCCCACGGTTATAACGGATTCCGTCACAAGATCGGGTGCGTACATACGGTTGCACGGCAGAAACACCGAGGAATGGTTTAAAAAACACAAAGGTGAGGGCCCTGACCGGTCGAAACGGTACGACTATACGTACACCGAGGAGGAACTCGTGCCATGGAAAGAGCGGATAACACAGATAAAGGCCGATTTAGGCGGTACAAAGCCTATCTGGGTTTATTTCAACAACCATCCGCGAGGCAACGCACCTCATAATGCGCTAACGCTTTTGGAGCTCCTCGGAATACGGGCATCCGAACGTGATGCTGAGGAAAAAGCTCAAAGCCCCACCACGTTGAAGGATTGGGCGTATCGCAACTAACAGGCGAACGAGGGCTGATTGGTTTAGATCTCTGATTCTGCTTTTTGTTGTTTCACGTTTGAAGGCAGATCGTCGTATGCGTCATATACTGCGGCTGCCCCTTCTGCAACGACAACGAATTTGTCGTCGTCAGTGCGGAAGATCACCCCATTTGCGAGGTCTGTCTCTCCTATGACTGCGGCAATAGCGTTTTTCGGTTTGCACCGGTATTCTTTGACGTCAATACCTGTCTTTTTCTGTACCACATATTTCTTTGCCACGTGTTTGCCTCCTTACAGTCTCTTTACATTTCCCTTCGCCTGGCTATGAGAATGGCCAACAAGAATGCAACTATGAAGTACGCTGCCATTACGATTATGCTCAATCGTATCTCAGGATAGTACTGCACTAGCGAAAGCGATCGCGCACCAGCGCTTGGTCCAGCGTATGTTGAAGTATTGAACACCGTGTCGGTTGGGTACGGGCTCTGGAACACGTACCGCGAGATCTCACTGGCAAAGGTGATGGAGAACCAAGGTTTGAACTTCGCGATCGAGCCAACGGCGTCGACAATTGGCAAGATGAGAAAGAAGGTGAAGAACGTCAGTACGAGAGAGTATACCGAACTGCGCATTATTGCGCTGAACAGGTAAGCGATCGCAAGTATGGCGAATAGGTAGACGAGGGAGTAGGCAAATGAAAGGCCTGTATTCGCCGGAATGCTGCCGTCGATTATGCGAACTGAAATAACTGCAATAACGTAGTAAAGTCCAATTGCGCCGACTGACACGAGTACGCTTGCGATAAACTTGCCGAGAAATATAGCAGTTTTCCTGATTGGATTGGGAAACAAAAAGTACCCCGTTTTTGATTCATATTCAGAAACGATCGCATCAGCGCCAAAAAAAGTTGCACTTAGGATTGCCAGGATGCTCAGAAATGAAAGCATGTTGACAGTAAACTCTTTCGGGTCTTTTTCATACGCGGAGCCGATCGCGGGCGGGACGACGAGAAAAATCGCGCTAATTATGATGGTGAGCAAAACGATAGCGAGGAGCCGACGTCCGCGCAGGTATTTCAGGAGCTCATATTTCGTCACGGTGGCAATTTGCCGCAAGCTACTAGGCGCCATGTTTACGCATCCCCCTCAGGCACGAGCTGTAGATATATATCTTCTATGGCCGCTCGTTGCGGCATGTAAGAAACGACCCTAACGCCCGTGTTCATGATCCCCCTCAGCACCCTGTACTGCGCTTGGGATCCTCCACCGAAGCTGATCTTAAGGGTAAGCATTTGCGTTCTATTGACGGACTTAACGTCCTTGAGCGCTTTGATCGCCTTGAACTCAGGTGGGGTAATCGGGTCGAGTGTGTTGATCGTAACCGTCACGTCTTGCCCAGTAGAAAGGTTTTTGACGGAATCGTACTTCAGCAGGACGCCGCGATCGATTATAGCGACTTTATCGCAGACCTCCTGTACCTCGTATAACAGGTGTGAACTCATCAAAATAGTGATATCTGTCTTTATCAGTCCCTTAATAATATCTCTCACTTCGACCATGCCGCGTGGGTCGAGGCCGGACGTCGGTTCGTCGAGAATTAGTATTGATGGCTGGTGCATGAGCGCTTGGGCGATCGCTAATCGTTGTTTCATTCCCTTAGAAAACGTGCCCGTGCGTCTTTCAGCGACGTCAAGAAGCTTTACCTGTTGTAAAACGACCTTCGAGCGGTCTGCTATTACTTTGGCACTTAGGCCGCGTATCGTTCCAATGTATGACAAACACTCGTAGGGGGTCAGTTGCGGGTAGAATTCGGGCGTTTCGACGACTGCGCCAACTCTGTCAAGTGCCGCTTTTGGGTGACGTATAACATCAACGCCGTTAAGGTAGGCCTTGCCGTTTGTGGCTCTGAGCAGGTTGGTCAACATCTTGATTGTTGTTGTTTTGCCAGCTCCGTTAGGGCCCAAAAAACCTACGCACACGCCGCGTTCAACGGCCAAACTGAGGTCGTTTACAGCGAGGAGCTTCCCATATTGTTTCGACAAATGCTCGATAACTATCGGTTCCATCGTTGATCAACCTTCTCTACGTGCTGCCTTTTGCATTCAAGTAGCAAACAACTAATACGCTCTTTATACACAGCACACTAAGCGTTTATACATTTTGGTTTTTTCAAAATTGACGATGAAAAAGCGGTGACCAGTTGCAGCAATGGTGGTTTAGGATCGTGCAGTTGTCGCTTAGGATCAGGTCTGTTAGTCTCTTTCAGATTCAGCAGTTCAGATGTGAAACCGATAAATAATGACTAATTGCGTGATCTCTCGCATAATTAATCTAATCAACTTGACAATAGATTTATTACAAATAGGTCAGATAGCCTGCAGCAGGGCTCGTGGTCTAGTCGGTTATGACGTCGCCTTGACATGGCGGAGGTCGCCGGTTCGAATCCGGCCGAGCCCATCGTTCTTTTTGAAATCGGCCACCCTAGAGCCGTCCATTGGGGGTTTATCGGATACGAGAATCATGGCGGAAAAGAAGCACAACAAGGACGAAAAGTTGCACAACTCTGACGAAAAGTTGCACAACTCTCACGAGCTCGATCTAAGTTGGCAGGAAACTGTCGACCTGCTGCCAGAAGACGAGGTAGAGGGTGGTTCAGAAATCTACTATTTCACCGACGGAGATGGCAACATCCACTCGCGCGAATTCCTTGCTGAAGAACTTATTGATGACGATGTTGAAGACTTAGAAGTATCACAAGAAGGAAAATCTCGCTTGGGGAAAGTCAAAAGACTGAAGCCTGGCACCACGGACATCGTAAACCTCGTCCGAACGCAAGAGGAAACACCTAGGGAAATTGTCTTATCCGTGCCAAAGTCAGGGGAACACCCCCTCGATATTCGGGTATCGAGCGAAGTAACCCCAGATCTCCCAGCTAAGAGTGAATCATTGCAGCCGAGCGATGTTGTTTTCCCAGATAAGCACGTAGTCGTCCATCTTCACGATGGGGTCAGCGCTGATGAACCTAAGAGTGTTGGCCTTGATAGCACCGCTACGCCACTTGCGTTCAGTTTTACGCGAGACGCTCTTGACCAATACGTTGTTTATCGCAACGAAGGTCTTGCGAAGAAATCGAAGGATTGGATCAATAGGGCCTCACAGGCTATGTGGGACTCAACACAAGGTGAGATCTCACATCAGACTATGACGAGCTTTAGGACGTATGTTCTCAGCAAGTATTCGTCAGTCGATGCGCACAGGAAGGTGCTAGGCTTTGCAGCAGCGTTTCTCAAGTATTTGGCACAAGTCAGGGTTGATCCGCGCTATCTTTCCTTCACACTCTTTCTTGAGCGCCCGAAGACTATAAAAGTCAAAAAGGCGCTGACGGAGAGGATTGTCACTCGTGAAGATATTGAGGTGGTGTTTCAGAGGATCGCCGCTAAGGAAGAAAAGGGAACTGATCCTTCGAAGATACGGAACTTCCACGCTTTTGCACTTATAGCAGCTTACACGGGATTGCGGCCCAGCACAATCCAACGCTTGACCGTCGGACAATTCAAGGCTGCGCTTGAAGAAGAGAAGCCTGTTCTCCACGTTCTCGCCGAGCAAGAAAAGAACCGAGTCGAGCATTACGTGCCTCTGCATCCATCGGTTGTGAGCGCAATTAGCGAGGTTTTAGCGCACGGCGAGACTGGGCCAAGATGTAATAGTTTTATAACACCCGCACCAGATATGGTAAGAATAGACGTGGTACGAATGGCCAAGACCCTCCAGGTTTTCGTGGGCTCCACGTTCCGCCACCTAGAGGACAACGATGCCCCGAGCTTATACTCCACAGAACACGCAATTGAACTTATAAGGAGGATAAAATGAGCAATCCGAAAGCAGAAAGGATAGTCATCGTGACGGGAGACGTCGCTATGGATTGGAATCTAGCGCAAATGCGCCCATGTAAAGGAGATCGATCCCTCTGGAGCGCTAATGACGCGACCACCATGTACTGGCAGCGTGGCGGAAGTGCCCTACTCGCAGACTTGGTCGAAACAATCGCGGGAGAGCTACAACAAAAAGGATTTCCCGGGGTTTCCATCCGCCAGACCGCCGCGCCACTTAAGCCCCACAAAGTGCATACGGACGACGATCAGTACCACCACTCATACGCCTCTTGGTCCCCCTTCAAGTCCGGTGATGAAGGAAAGACCCCCTGGCGGGTGGAGAGGTTCCTTAGCATGGATCTAGCGAGGAGCGATATCGCCCATGAATGGCAAAAGGTGGTCAAAGATACGCCCGATGTCGACCTGGTGATCCTCGACGATGCGGGCTTGGGGTTCAGAAACCACCCCGAGCTCTTCCCGTTGGCACTCACTACTAAAGGGAAGACGCATCCCTGGATCCTCCTTAAGATGGCCAGCCCAGTAGCACAAGGCCCCCTCTGGGAGGGCCTGCACCGCACCCACTCCGACCGGTTGATCGTGGTCGCCACAGTCGATGACCTGCGCTTGAGCGAGGTGCAGATCAGTCGGGAACTCTCGTGGGAGCGCACCGCCCAGGACGTCTTCTGGGAATTGATCCACAACCCGTGCGTCAATGCGCTTTCGCACTGCGCTCACGTGGTCATCTCCTTCGGAACTGATGGGGCGATCCTCCTCTCCCGGCAGGAGGTGGGGGGGCAAACCACTTTCAAATGTTCTCTCTTCTTCGATCCAAAGGGCATCGAAGGAACGTGGAACCAAAACCACCCCGGAGGCATGATAGGCGATACCTCCTGCCTCACTGCCAGCATTGCCCGTCAGGTGCTCCTCAAACCGGAGGCGCCGGATATCGATGCGGGGATGCAGGCAGGACTGGCCGCCATGCGCACCCTCCACCTCGAAGGCTACGGTGAGCGCGGCACCACCGCTTACGAGGCCAAACTCGCGTTTCCGATGGACACGGTCGCAGCGACCATTGCCCGGCCGACCACGCAGTTTACAGTCGCCTCGGTCCAAGATCCGATGCGTTTCGTCGAGCAAAAAGGCGAACCTGGCGAGAAACCGCTCATCGAAGGATATTGGACCATCCTACAGGATCGCTACCAAAACGCCCTTGACGAGGTTGCCAAACAGGTGGTTCTAGAGGGCCCAGAGGCCGCCCTGCAGGGGGTGCCCTGGGGCAAGTTCGGCAAATTGTTCACGGTGGACCGCCAGGAGATCGAAAGCTTCCGCAGCATCCGCAACCTGATCTTTGAATACTGCGTGCAGGGAAAGCAGAAACGCCCGCTCTCAGTGGCGGTCTTCGGCCCCCGGGGATCGGGCAAGTCCTTCGGGATCATCGAAATCGCCAACTCGCTCCTCCCGGACCAGATCGAACTGCTCGAGTTCAACCTCTCTCAGTTCGATTCAGAGGAGGATCTGCACGCCGCCTTCCATCAGGTCCGCGACGTCGGCCTGAGCGGTATGATCCCACTGGTGTTCTGGGACGAGTTCGACACGTCCTTGGAAGGGATGCCACTCGGCTGGCTGCGCTACTTCCTCGCGCCCATGCAGGATGGTAAGTTCCAGGAGGGGCAGATCAACCATCCGATCGGACGATCGCTCTTCGTCTTCGCTGGCGCGACGAGCAGCACCGTAACCACCTTTGGCCAGGGACTCAAACCGGAGGAGTTCCGGGCGGCTAAGGGACCCGATTTCGTCAGCCGACTCAAGGGCTATATTAACGTCCTGGGCCCCAACCCGGTCACCAGAAGGGGGGCGAGCACGGCGCCAGACCTGCATTTCATCCCCCGGGCAATCATATTACGTTCGAGCTTGAATCGGGGCTCACCCCAATTATTCGAGAAACGCGACGGCAAGGAGCTGCTCAACATCGACCGGGGGGTATTGCGCGCTCTGCTAAAGACGAGTGAATACAAGCACGGGGCGCGTTCGATTGAATCGATCATCAGCACGAGCCAGCTGACGGGCAAGACCTCATTCGAACGCTCCAGTCTGCCGGCCGAATCCCAGCTCGACCTGCACGTGGACGGGAAAAGCTTCCTGTCTCTCGTTCAACAAGTTGAACTGGAGGGGGACATGCTCGAAAAGCTGGCTGAGGCCACCCACGACGTCTTCTGTGAGGGATTGAAAACCCATAAATTTAAATACGGCCCAAAAACCGACGAGAAGCTCAAGACCCACATCGCCTTGAGGCCGTATGCCGAGCTTCCCAAAGAAATGAAGGAGCAGAACCGGCGCAACGTGCGCGACATCCCGGTCAAGTTGGCGGCGGCCGGCTATATCATGATTCCGGCCCGAAGCAGTGATCGGCCCTTCAGTTTTCCGGGCGAGGGACTCGAACAGCTGGCCAAAGCGGGACGTGAGGGCTGGATGCAGACTAAGTTAGACGACGGCTGGACGGATGCCCCCGAGACCGATCGTGCCAAGAAGCAGCATAAACTCTTGGTCCCGTGGGACGAGCTGCCCGAGGAGGAAAAAGAGAAGGATCGTGACCTCGTGCGCGGCATTCCGACGGTCCTCGCGCGGGCCGGATACACGGTCGTCAAATCCAGCGTGTAGGTAAGCGCTATGGACCAATCCTCACGCACCTTCCCGGGTTTTCGTCAGCTCAACGTTCAGCGACTTCATAGAAGAGCGCAATGTTCTCCAAAAAGAGGTGTTTCCCAAGCTGCGTCAGCTTTGTGAAGCGCACGGCTGTCGCTTTCAGGCAATTGACCTACGGTGGGGCGTGCGGGAGGAGGCGGCGCTCGATCAGCAGACTATGCGGATCTGCACTGAGGAGATCGAACGGTGCCAGCATACCGAACTAAAGCCGAACTTTCTCGTTCTTCTTGGTGATAAGTTTGGGTGGCAACCAGCTCCGTTCGAGATTCGGGCGACGCTTTTTGACGATATTCTTGATAGAGTAAACAAGGAAAACAGAAATCTACTCAGCCAATGGTACCTCCGCGATGACAACGCGGTCCCCGCGGTGTACTGTCTCCAGCCACGCACCGGAGAATTTGAAGACTACGCGGTGTGGGAACGAGTGGAAAGGCAGCTGCGTGCCGCGTTAGAAAGCGCGACTGAACGGATACAGCTTAACGATGCTGAGCGTCTCGACTTCTTCGGATCGGCGACCGAGCAGGAGATTTACAATGGCGCGTTGAATGTTCCAGATGCTAACGAGCACGTGTTTTGTTTCTTTAGGACGATTGAGGGGTTGCCTCACGACGAACGTGCTCACGATTGTATTGACCTCTCAGACGGACAACTCGATCGCACGGCGTCTGAACGGCTCTATAATCTTAAAGAGAAGCTCTGCACGTACCTGCCGAATAACATTTTTACCTACACGGCTACGTGGCAGGGGTATTCCAACGCACAAGAGCATCCAGTAACGACCGAACACTTCGCTCAGCTCTGTGAGGATGTTTACAACTCGCTTGAGGGAACCATCGTTAACGAGATCGAACGGTTCGAGCACATCGATGCGATAGATGAGGAGCAAGCGAACCACTGGGCGTTTGCTGAGGAACGCGCTTCCTATTTTGAGGGGCGGGAAAAAGCTGGGATTTTTATGGGGCTAACCGTGGTTTAGGCGTGCAAGGCTAATCAAAACGATTAAGTGCTTAGTACCAATGCATCTGTGTTATGTTAGCCGAACATTACCCGAACTTTTTCACAGATTTTGAGCTGAGCAAACATAAGTTGTTGGAGATTTGCCATAGCAAAATCTCTGTGCACCACGCAAAAATTGGCTACAATTACCCAACGATACGACTTCCACACACATTCTCTCTACTTGCAGGCTTATCAACTCGAATATTCCAAACCGTTCATGAAGGAGCGTTAGCTTTTCTCGTTGTAATTTCTCCCGGAAAAAACACTTCAGACGGTTCAGAATCCTCCGCCTTGACATGGCGGAGGTCGCCGGTTCGAATCCGGCCGAGCCCATCGTTCTTTTTACGATCGGATACGTTAGAGCCGTCCATTGGACATTTAACGGAAACGAGAATTTTGTCAATTGGTAGCCCAGTTGCAAGCTCGGTAAAAGTTTCTGTGGCGAGGCTGGTGCAGTCGTAGCTCAACTCACAGCACGTTTCGTTCATTGGTGTAAACAAGCTTTTGCGTTTTTGCCCACGCCGAATGCACTGATTTTTTGCTGAGTCTAGTTCAAGATATGAAGTTACGAAGTTGTTGGCCATTTGGATCTGCTTAGGCGTGAACGTTTGGTTGTATACGGTAATGTTATCGGGAAGCGGATCCCAACCTGCACATCGCACTAAGGAGGGCACATGACCAAAACCAATCCCACCTGGGTGACGTATTGCAGAATATACGTCGACGCAAAGGGTGACTCGCACTTTGATACCGTGACGATCGAACAGAGGCTCGCGCGTGCAGCGCCACCCGCTGCCCCGTTCTACGTTTCCGAAGACGGACTCGCGTCGAGATATTGCTTCTATTCGTTTGAGCCCGGCTGGATCGGCGAACTGCACCCGGCCCCCACCCGGCAATTCCTTGCCCTGATGTCGGGTGCGGTGGAGATGGAGACAACAGACGGAACGGTCAGGCAGTTTGGGCCCGGGGACCTCATCCTGCTGGAAGACACGTCGGACAAGGGGCACGTGACGAGGAATATCGGAGAGGGGTACGCCACGTTCCTCGTGGTCCCAGTCCCTAAGACCTGATACTATTCTGGAGATATTGTCTCCTCATCACTCCTTTCTTATGACGTTGCGCCGGGGATATGGAGACCACTTCGATAGAGGGACAAGTTTAGTAATCGCCTACATTAGGCTCCCTCTGATATCGATGCATAAAATCGACGCTTTTTTGCATTAGTGCTAATAAGTGTGCTTTCTTAGCTCATATTTCGTCGCATCTTCTCGACAAACTGGCAGCTCACTAACGTTCGCTGCCAATTCCAATGGTGTAAAGCCCCAAAGCTCTCCCTACGACTAAAAAACAAGCGAGGGAGCGAAGCGACCGAAGCGATATGAGACCGAATAAACTCGATCTTAATTACCCTGATTGGAATCCTTCTGGTATTACTGCTTCTGCGTCTCCTGCTGAGCAGTTGGGGACAGCAGCTATTAAGTTGTGCATTCGTTCGTATGGTACTGTAAAGAACAGTATGTCTGGTTCAAATCCCTGATGTTTTCGCGCTGTCCAGTCACCTGTAGTCATATTCGTACAGCCGGTCATCACGGGATACGCGATAGAGCTGTAGCACAACGATCCGATAACTTGTTGCTTTGGTGATATGCCATCCCAGTAGGTGTCTAAGGTTATGAGACGACACGCTTGTTCTGGATTACACTGAAACAGTACAACATCTGGTCGTAGTGTTGTTTTTTCGAGCGGACAGATCACTAATCGGTCCGCCAATCCTGCCGGTGGTTGAACTGGGAGTTTTAGCATTCTTTCAAAGGATACAACCGAACTGGTGAGCTTCTCTCCTTTAGTAAGGAACCGTTGCAGTCGTCTCCTCTGTGCTTCTGACTTAAACTCCGTGAAACCGCAGAACCTGCTACCGCCGGGGCAGGTTTCTACCTTTTCGTCTATAATAAAACAGTCACCTTCTGCAGCACGTTTCAAAGCCTTACAAATCGATGTTTTCTCATACAATCCCTCTGAAACCTCATCATTGGTGAACGTAATTGCTAGCGGCTCCTTTTTTAACCCCAATACTTTTTTTAGTAGTCCTGCCTGTTCTTTGAATTCCATGCATCTGGCTCCTTTAATTAATCAAATCAAATTATATTCACAATTACGTCTAACACGTTAATATTATCATGAGCAAATCGGGTTAATTCACAAAATAACAAGGATTATGCAGACAGAAACCGGTTAGCGCTTGAGCAACCGGTTTGCACACGCAAACTCGAACCTAAGAGCAAGGAGCCGTCACACGCCCACCCATTTATTCGGCATCCGCGCTCGGCAATTTTGTGCTCTGATATCTGATTTGACACTGAAGAGTTGAGATCGTAGTAATAAGTCTGTTTATTGGTTACGAAGTGTGGTCATCGTCAAGCGTTGGTCTTCGTCTACATCAGGCGGAGGCCGTTGATTTTTGTTAAGATAAGGCCCACCCCCCGATGCAAGTGCCTTCTTATCTGTCAAACCGTGTTCGAGCTGGGGGACAAAGAGAGAAAAAGGATGAAGCAACGCGCTCCGTCTAGGCAGCCGCGTAGAGGTAGGAAAGGACACGTGATTTCGAAAGCTATTTAAACGCTGATGCAGCGCTCACTCCACATGAGACCACTCTGGATGCTGAGCATCCTTGTCATTATCATCATAGTACTCTCCAGCGCTGGGTGTACGAATCCGGCCATCCAGAACGCCTCTACCAACCAGACGATCGATGGGATCACGCTTCCCACCACGACCGGTTCGCCGACACCGGCGGAGGCACGGCAGATCGCGGCGGCAGCATACGTCTTCGGCTACCCCCTCGTCTTTATGGACGTCTGGAAGGATCACCAAACGGCGGTGCCATCGCCGGATCTAACGCGTGGTGTGGCACCCATCAACCAGCTTGTAAGACTGTACCAGACGCCTCCAACAGCGGCGACAGGTGTATCGGCCTCGTATCCAAACGTTGATTTTAGCAATATTGTAGCATGGCTCAACCTGACGCAAGAACCGATGGTGCTGAGCGTTCCTGCCTCGAACGGTCGGTACTACGTGGTCCAGATGGCAGATGCGTGGATGAACGACTTCTCATCACTGGGGTCGCGCACAACGGGAAACGAGTCAGGCGCCTTCGCCCTCGTTGGTCCCGGATGGAACGACACGCTCCCCTCAAACGTGACAAAACACCAGGCACCAACAAACACCGTTTGGATTGCAATGAGGGTACAGCAGAACGGTCCCGCTGACCTTCCTGCGGCAGCAGCCTTCTTGGACAATGTCACCCTGACCCCTCTGAGCGCCTGGGGCACAAACTACACGCCGCCGACTAACGTACCGGTGAATCCTAGCGTGAACGGCACCGATCTCACAGCTCCCGCTAGCGCTGCTCAGGTTGCGAATATGACCCCTGATGTATTCTATAGTCGTATGGCGACGCTTATGGGCGGCAATCCTCCACACAGTGCGGATACACCCGTCATCGATCAGATCGCACGGATCGGTATCATCCCAGGCAAACCGTTTGCTTGGAACGGCCTGAACGCCACGATGCAGGATGCGATCACCCACGGCTATCAGGATGGCATTTCCCAAGTCAATGCCGCGGCTGCCAACTGGCCAAGCGTACCCGTTGTAAACGGCTGGCTAATCCCTTATAATGCTGGCGACTACGGGACAAACTACACGCTTCGTGCCGGCATGGCACTATCGTCTCCTCTCTATAACCTCCCGCAGGACGCGCTGTATTCCCAGTCAAAAACCAATGCGACGGGCGTTCCGTACTCCGGCGCGTATAACTACGTGTTACATTTTGCGAACAACAGTACCCCGCCTGTCAACGCGCTATGGTCGGTCACCCTCTACGACAGCCAAGGCCGCCTCGTACCCAATCCAATTAACCGATATGAGATCTCTCCGCACATTGGTAACCTCACGTACAATCCGGACGGATCGCTCGACATCTATATTCAAAACGCGTCTCCCGCTGCTAACAAAGAGTCCAACTGGCTTCCCGCTCCGTCAGGCGCGTTTGAGTTTGTGTTGCGACAGTACTGGCCGCAAGAGTCCGCGCTGAATGGTTCGTGGGTGCCGCCGGCAGTTCAGACGGTGGGTCTCGCCACAACGACGACCAATGCAACGATGTCTGCAGCGTAGTCCGCCATAGACACCGATCAGCCGAGTGGCTAGCTGTTACGTGAGTGGTGTTGCCGCTCGTACGGGCAGTGAAGCCAACACTGGAGAGTGATAAAGTCGAATAAGGCGGCAGGCAATAGCTGACCGCCCTGCCGCCCAACGAATTAGCGCAAAACATCCGTGCGATTACTTGGAGTATTGGAGCCCCGACGTTTCTGTTACTATTTTGAGTCTACCTTAGGATGACGTGGCTCCTATACCGCATATAGATGTCATACACATGCTCCGGCAAGGGGTGATTGTAATGTTTCCAGTCAATCCCTCTTCCTTTGCGTTGCCGATGTAGGCGAGGACGTTCTCGATATCTTCTTTCGTGATTATCTGGCTTGTCACGTAGTTTCGCGCTTTTACCGCCCGTGGTCGTTCTCGTCGCGCGGTACGAGAGATATCTCATCGTCCCAGGCGTCTTTTATCACGTAGGATTTAGCGACCGCATCGCAAAAATAGGTATGTCCATATAGCGCCCCTCGGAGCGTATTATACTTAGCGACGACGTAAATCGTATTTTTATCAATAAGCACGGTTTCGGGCGCGCCGTTAACGTCTATTGTCGATATGATTATTCCCTTAACACCATCACGCGCTATCTGTGTTTGACTTGGACGGCAGCATGCCATTTTTAACCTTCTATACCCTCGATGTTTATATCAATCGTGAATTTAAGGCCGTTAGCCTCTCGCGTTGTCATATCATTTGTCCTTTATACGTGTATCGTATCACGCTTTGAACTATATCTACTATGGCGATGGAGGAGCGGAGATCCCGCTTTGACTAGTTAGAACGGCTAAGAACTGCGTTTCTATCATATTAGCCCTCCACGAATTGACAGGTAGAAAGTCAGAAGTCCGAATACGAGAATGAGGACTAGAACAACCGCTATAACCTTCGTCTGAAGTGAATTCATCTAGCCGCCTCGCCTCTCATATCGATAATCATGCCAAGCACCAGGCGCTTACGTAACGGGTTAAAATGTGAGTGAAGCTTTTCTTTTTCGTGTTCATCACTCTCGGCACTATGAAACCCAATAACGAGTAAGATCTGAAAAGATCAAAACGACTAATGGGTTCGCCTAGTAGCGTTAAAAATCGTCAGAGCACGGTTTAAATGGTCTAAAAAGTCTTTTAGAAAAGTGTTGTCTATGTTGAATACGATCAATAAGCTTTTACCTGCCAAACACAAATTAGGCAACAAAGCCACAAGGAGGTGAACGAATGGCAAATGAAATGACCCCAGCGCCTGAAATGACTCCAGCCCCGCTCCAGTACCGTAGCGTCGGTGTCAGATTCGTAGCGCTTCTTATCGATGTCATTATTGCTGGCATTATTGCGTCAGTTTTCGCCACTCCGTTGCAAACGCCCGTCTTCAATAGCGCGGATTTTACTAATG
>Ga0209539_1000111_pt1 | contig 48364 bp, 45 predicted proteins | sample BarGraNGADG00312_2_FD_184499 | JGI IMG/M metagenome (GOLD analysis project Ga0209539, IMG submission 184499) | Arctic peat soil microbial communities from Barrow, Alaska - Barrow Graham LP Ref core NGADG0011-312 (SPAdes) (version 2) | ecosystem: Environmental > Terrestrial > Soil > Wetlands >...
GCGGCCGCCCTTCAGGACGATCACGGGCTTGGTCGGCGTGACCTTGCGGGCGACGTCCAGGAATCGCTTGCCGTCCTCGATCCCCTCGATGTAGAGCGCGATCACGTCGGTCTCCTGGTCGGCGCCTAAGTACTCGAGATACTCGGTGACGGAGGTGTTGGCCTCGTTGCCGCTGCCCACGAACCGGCTGAAGCCCACGCCCCTGTCGCGTCCCCAGTCGAGGAGTTGTACACCGAGGTTCCCGCTCTGGGAGACGAAGCCGACCTGGCCTTTGAGGGGAAAGACGAAGGTTCCCAGCGCCGCCAGCGACGATGTCGCGCTGTAGATGCCCATCGTGTTGGGGCCGATAATCGTGATGCCGGCCTCGTTGGCGGCTCTGGCCATCTCGCGCTCGAGCTCTGCGCCTTCCCCGCCGACCTCGCTGAAGTTCGAGGCGACGACAAGAAGGTTCTTGACTCCCTTGGCAGCCGCTTCGTGCACGACGCCCAGGACTTTCTTCGCCGGAATCGTCACGATTGCGAGGTCTACCGGCCCCGGGACATCGGAGAGCGAGCCGTAGGTGGGAAGTCCCAGGATGCCGCTCTCCCGGGGATTGACCATCACGAGCTTTCCGCGGAAACCGCTGCCTATGATGTTCATCGGGATCGTAAAGCCCCACTTGCCGATGGAGCGTGAAGCGCCGACCACCGCGATCGAGGTCGGGTTGAACACCCTGTGAAAGTCTCTATTGAACCTGCCGATCTCCATATCATCACCTGCCGGAATTATCTTGTCGTCGGGCGCTTCGATTAAACTACATGTCCGGACGCCGCTCAAATCCTTGAACAGGATACGGCCGCCGGGAGTAGTAATAAGTCTCATGGTGGAAAAGCTCGAGCGAATTGCGCAAATGCGCGTTACTGTACCCGACCCCTTCGATTTTGCCCTCACAGTGGCCAAGCCGGCGGGCTGGCACTGGTCCACGCCTGCTGAGACATTCGAGGATGGCGTGCTGTGGACGGGGGTTCGGTTCGCGGGCAGGCCATTCGGGCTCAAGCTCTCCTCGCCATCCGGCAACGGCGTGACCGCGGTGCTGTACGCGGACGCGCCGATCTCGGAAGCAGACAAGCGCCAGGTGCGCGGCCTGCTGGAGTTCGGGCTCGGCAAGCACCTCGACATGAAGAGCTTCTACCGTTTCGCCAGGAAGGACCCCGTCCTCGCGAAGACGGTGCGGGACCGTTACGGCATGCGCATCGGCAGGCTCGACGAGCTGTTCGGCCGAGTCATCCTCGCTATTACTCTTCAGATGGCACAGATCTCTCGAAGCAGGAAGATGATGGCGGACATCATCGATATCTACGGTACCCGGATCGCGTTCGAGGGGCACGAGGTGACGCTGTGGCCCGAGCCCCCCACGGTTGCCAAGGTGCCCGAGCAGGAGCTGCGGACAAAGGCGAACATGGGATATCGCGGGAGGCTCCTCTCGGCCGCGGCAAGGTACCTCCAGCACAACCCGATGTCCATCCGCGACCTCGACGCGCTTCCCGATGAGGAAGCAGTCCGCATGATCAGGCAGATTCCGGGCATCGGGCAGTACTCGGCCGGGATCGTCATGACCCGCTATGCGCCCATCGACGCGTGGAGCGTCATAGTCATGAGCGAGCTGCTGCTGGGCAAGACGCCCGAGGTGCCCCGCGCCGAGATCGAGACGATCAACTCGCTGGTCGCCGAGCGATGGGGCAAGTGGTCCTGGATGGCGTTCGCCTACATCCTGAACGACCTCGACAACCTCGCGAACGACTACGACCTGACCCGGCTCATCTGAAAACGCAATAACCGGCGACAGGCACTGTTATGTGCATTTCCGCCCGCACCCAAGTGGTAGAATACGGCGAACCGGGCGCGGGGGAGGACGTCATGCAGGCCAGCAAGGGGAGCAGCGGCTCCAGCAGGATCCGAGCGGCGACGAAAGAGAGACGTGTGGTCGGAAGGCCGCAGGTCATGGAGAAAGACCCCGTCCACAACCGCGCCGAGAACCTCGAGCTCGCACTGGCGGCGCTCAAAGACGCGCTGGGCGATGAGTGGGCCTCGGACTCTCCCTCGATCCTCTGCGGATATGCCCGGGACCAGGGTTTCCAGCCCGCGGCTTATCCTCACATCGTGTGCATGCCCGCGTCGACCGAAGACGTACAGGCGATCTACCACATAGCGAACGAATACCTCATCGACATCATGCCTTACGGCACAGGCCTCTCGACCGTGGGTACGCACTTCCCGCTCTATGGCGGCCTGATGATGGACCTCCGCCGCATGGACAGCATTATCGAGCTCGACGGCGAGAACATGTTCGCCGTGATCCAGCCCGGCATCAACTACCTGATGCTGCAGGCGGCCGCGCAGCAGGTGGGCTGCCGTCTGCTCAACCCGTCGACGGCGGCGACCGCCGGAGTCCTCAGCAACCTGCTCTTCTGCAACATCAACACCATGTCTTCGAAGTACGGGTTCGGCATGGACAACATCCTGGACGCCGAAGTCGTCCTGCCGACGGGTGAGGTCGTCCTGACAGGGGCATCCTCGTATTGGGCGGTCAAAGGCCACGTCGCTGGTCCCGGGCCCGACGTGTCGACCCTCTGGCGGTACGCCCTCGGGACACTGGGCACGGTCACGCGGATGACGGTCAGGCTGTACCCCGAGGCGCCTCACCACGCGCAGGTGTTCCCGTGCTACGAGGAAGACAGGCTCGACGTCCTCGGCGAGGCGCTGTACCTCGTCGCCCAGGACAACCTGTCACTCGAGCTCGCCCACCTCATGAATTCTTTCTACGGGATATTCATGGGGGAGACCAACGCCGAGGCGAGCAAGCTTGCCGAGATGATGCCCAGGCACAACCTGCTGACGATCTTCGGGGGAGAGACGCAGGAGGAGGCCGACCTCAAGGCCGCGGTCACACAGCGGAGCCTCGAGAAGGCTTTCCCCATGATGGACTACCTGCCCGGCGAGGCGCTCATCGACCTGACGGAGGACAACGAGTTCGTGGATTTCGAGAAGTGGGTCAAGTTCTTCAACGTCACCTGCCGCGTGATGAGAGTGCGCGGGTCGTTCTTCATCGGCGCGCTCATCGACAAGATCGAGAACATGCCGCCGGTCGAGAAAGACATGCGCGTCGCGTGCACGAACCAGGTCGGCACGACCGACGACCCCCTGGCGCCCGACGACGCCTCGACCTACCTGCAGCCGTACCACATGGGGCGCTCGGCTTACCTCGAGTACGACATGTACACGAACCAGGCCGACAAGGACGACCTGATACGCATCATGATGGGGTACGGTCGCGCGACCGGGGGAGCGATGAGCAAGGGAATGGTGTTCGCCGCGGGGCTCACCGCTCTGATCAAAGGCATCCCCGGCGCCGAGCTCGCGCTGTCGGTGGCCAGGCCGAACATCATTCCGCTCCTGAACGCCTTCACACAGTTCAAGATGACCCTCGATCCCAACAACATCTCGAACAGGCGCTGGGAGTACGACACCGGCGCGATGAAAAAGCTCAGCCTCTTCTAGCGTCGTTCACTTCTTCTGCTACTTCACCATCTCGAGGAGGGCCTGAACGCGGGTCGCGATCTGGCCGCTGTCGTCGCCGTAGTCTGTCTCGACGTACAGCATCGGGACGCCGGCCTTCTCGAGCGCCTTCTGGACCTTGTAAGCCTCGATCGTGTAAGGGTCGCACGCCGTCAGCGCGTGATACAGGACCGCGTCGACCTTGTAGTCATCCACCAGTCCGAGGATGTTGTCGATGCGCTCGGTGTTGGGCGTGAAGACCGCGCAGTCTATCTCGAGATAGCGGTCGGCTATCGCGTCCAGCATGCCTTCGAGGTCCGACGGCGTCTCGTCGACCAGGTTGCGATACAGACGAGCGCCCGTGCACATCTCCTCGGCTACGATGACCGCGCCGGAGGTCTCCACGACCTGCGGGACCTTCCAGTTCGGCAGCGCCATCGGGCAGCCCGAGATCATTATCCTCGGCCGCGCCGGGCCGCCGATAGCCTTGCCCTGGCTGACCCTCTTGTCCAGCTCGTCGCACAGCTCGTTGACCTTCACGGTGAACCGCCTCGGGTCGTCGTTGAACGCGATCTGGGTGATGAGCAGCGCGTCCCTGCCCGAGATGACCGGCGGGTCCGACTTGCGAAGCTCGGCCAGCCTCTGAAGCGCGCGGCGCTTATCGTTTGCCACCTTGATGGCTTCTTTCAGGCTCGCCGCATCGATCTTTTTCCCCGAGACTTCCTCGAGCCTCGCCGCGAGCGCGCGGACCTCGGCCTTCCACATGTCGCGGTCCGTGTCGCCTTTCTTCTGAGGTAGCTCCATGACATGGACAGGCTGCATGTCCCCGAGGATCTCGTAGAACTTCTTCTTGCCGTCGCACGTCGTCTCGCCCACGAGCAGGTCGCAGGACTCGATGTACGGGCACACGCCCGCGAGCTTGAACCCGAGGGAAGATTTGATGAGGGGGCACAGGTTCCCAGGCAGGAATTCCATCGCTGCTTCGGGAGCGACTTCCGCCCCGGCGCAAAGGCCTACGCTGATGCCGTTGGCCGCCATGATAAGTTCTTCGGGCGCGTACGTGCAGTACGTCCCCACGACTATCCCGCCGTTCTTCTTGTGCGTGACCAGCTCGTGGATGCGCAGCCCGTGCACTTCGGAGAAGACGTAGTCGAAGTAGCTCATGCGAGCCGGGCGGCCCTCCTGCGACTGAAAAACGTCCGCGAACAGGGGAGGAAGCACCTCGAGCAAGCCGTCGTGGTTCTCCAGGTTCATCCCAAGATCTTTCCACATCTGCCTGTAGTCATCGCTCATGCGACCATCTCCTGTCATTAGTAAACCTAATCAAATTGATTAGCCGCGATTATATTGATTGTGGCGGCAACAGGCAAGATGCAGGGACGAGCCCCGGCCTATTGAAATGGTCAAGGCGCAGACGAATGAATCGGAGGCTATTGACTTGGAAGCACTTAAGAACGGCGAGGCGGGCCTGGCTCCCGCGGGAGACATCGAGATCGCGTACAGGGCGTGGGGCGACGGTCCCCCGCTTCTTCTGATCGTGGGCCTCGGGGGCGTCAAAGAGCTCTGGACCGAAGAGTTCATACGACCCCTGGCGCGCTCGTTCAGGGTCATCGCCTTCGACAACCGCGGGACCGGCGAGACGCCGCGCGGATCGCTGCCTTTCACGATCTCTCAATTCGCCCGGGACGCGGCGCGGCTGCTCGACGCGCTGGAAATCCGGCGGACACACATCCTAGGCTACTCGATGGGCGGTTATATCGCGCAGGAGCTTGCCCTCGAGGAGCCATGGCGCGCGGAGCGGCTCATCCTGGTAGGCACCGAGTGCGGCGGCGCGCGCGGGGTCAGGAACGAACCCGGAATACTTCTGAGCTTCGCGGGCAGCTCGCCCGACAGTGGCGGCGACGGCAAGACCGAAGAGCGGTTCTACCTGTCTTCAGAGTGGCTCGATGAGAACGCGGGCCAGCTCGGCAACCTTTTCGGAGGCTTGCCCGACCAGGTCGCCCCCGGCAGCATCGGGCTCCAGGCGGACGCGATCCGCGACTGGAACGGCACGTGCGAGCGGCTGCCCGAGGTCGACAAGCCCACCCTCGTGGTCACCGGGACCGACGACATCGTCATCCTCCCCGAGAACGCTCGCGTCCTCTCGGAACTCATCCCGGGCTCCGAGCTCGTGGAGGTCGAAGGAGGGCACCACGGCCTCATACTGCAGTACCCTGAGGAGCTGGCCACGATCGTCGCCGGCTTCCTGGCGAAGCACACCTAGGCGGTCTGCGGCACCGACACCGCATCCCGCAGTATCGATGGCACCACTATGATCACGATGGCGATCGCCAGGCACATCGCGGCGGCCACCCCGACCGCAAAAGGCGTGGAGGTCTTGTCCGACAGGTAGCCGAGCAGCAACCCGCCGATGGGTGACATCCCCTGGAAGACCAGGATGTAGTAGCTCATGATCCTTCCGCGCATGTTCCGTTCGACCCGCGACTGCAGGACGGTATTGATCGATGCGCTCGCCATGAGGAATGAGACTCCGATGAGGAAGGTCATGCAGATTGACAGGGCGGCGTTGCGCGATATGGCCAGCACAAAAAGGACGAGGGAGAACGCCAGGAGCGAGCCCTTGATGATGTCGCGCTCGGCGAACCTCCTGTTCAACACGGTCACCAGGGGTGCGCCGACCACGGCGCCCAGCCCGATGCCGCTGACCAGCAAGCCGTAGAGCACGTTCCCGCCGTGGAGGACTGTCTTGCTCAGAGAAGGCAGCAGCACGATCGTCGCGATTCCAAAAAATGCCTCGGCCATGAGGACCGTCAGCAGCTTGATGGCCCACGGGTTGGCCTTGAGGTAGCTGAACCCCTCTCGTATGTGGGCCCGGGTGCTGCCGGCATTCGCGGTGACCGCGACGGGCCTGGCACGTATCAGCAGCAGCGCGCCGATGACGGCGAGAAAGCTCACCGCGTTTATGTAGAAGGCGCCGGCGACGCTCCAGACGCCGAGGATCAGGGCTCCAAGGGCCGGGCCCACGAACCTCGCCATGTTGAACTGGGCCGCGTCCAGGGCGATGCCGTTCAGCAGGTCTTTCTGGGGCACGAGGTCGGGGACCAGCGCACGCCAGGCGGGGAAGTTGAAGACGAACGCCGATCCCATCAAGACGGTCAGTCCCATGATCAGCGGGAGCGAGTGATGGCCGAGGCTGACGCTGACCGCAAGCGCAAGAGCGGCGATCCCCATCACAACCTGCGTCCATATGATGAGCTTCCGCCGGTCGACGCGGTCGGCCAGCGACCCGGCGTAGATGACGAAGATGAGGATGGGGAGGAAGCTCGCCAGGTTCACCGCGCCGACCCAGGAGTTTGAATGGGTCAGAACCCAGACGTACCACAGCAGCGCGGTGGTCTGTATCCATGTGCCGACATTGGAGACGAAGGCTCCTGTCCAGAGCAACCTGAAGTCCCGGTGCCCGAACGCGGACAGGGCCCCGCCGTGGAAAAGCGTCTCTTCGACTTTCGGGACAGGTGCGGTGACGTCCGCTTCGAGGACTTCGAGGGGATCTTTGCCCGCGTCCTCTCCGTTCTCTGAAGGTGGCTCCCTCATCGTTTCAGCGGAATGAGTCCGAAGCTCAGGTCACGTGCTCGAGGGTAACCTGGACGCGGCCGGGGATCGGCTCCATCCAGCTGGTCCGCACGATGCTGCCGGTCCACGCTTCGTAGACACCGGTAACCTTGCCGGCGACAATTCCCGCGTGGAACGGGTTCTCGATCACGAAGTGGACCTTCTTCCCGTCCACCCACGCGGCGACCGGGTTGCCGATGCCCATCCAGGGGAAGTCCCACATGATGTCTTTTACGTTGCTGCCCTGCGGGATCGAGTGGCGCACCGAGGAGGTCTCGCGCATGTACCTCTGCTCGAGGCCTTCCATGAGCGACGGGAGCTCCGCGCCGAACTCGCTTTCGAGCCCTCGGAGGACCGCGTTGAAGCTCTCCGCCGGAAGCGCAACAAAACGCATGCCGGTCTTGGAGTGCCTCAGGATGCCTTTATCGAAATCAAGGTATATGTTGTCCGTAACCGCGCGCGGCACGGCGCACTTCTGGCACTTCTCGAGCTCGATCGTGCCGGGCAGATACTGGGGAGGCGCAAGGTTAAGCTCCTGCTCGGACGGCGGCTCGTCGCTGACCTTCTGGATCGTGATGATGAACTCGTCCGACTTCACGCGCTCCCAGCCGACGCTGACTCCCACCCGCTCGAGGAACTCGAAGACTCCACTTCCGTCCCCGGCGATCAGGGGAACCGAGTGAGGGTTCATGAGCTGCACCCGGGCGCCTTTGCCGCTGGCGTAGTCGAGCATCTGGCCCCTGCCCATTCCAAGGCCGGCCATGTAGTTGAAGATGAACCTGCTGGTCGCCTTGACCATGGCCTCGGGCCGCGCGAGCTTCCCACGCGGGGCCTTGGCGATGAACCCGGGAAGCAGCGTCTTGATGAAGCGCTTTCCGACCTCTTTTTCCGCCCGCGCGATGATCGGGTCGATCGAGAAGTTCATCCACCGCGAGACCCCGTCGTAGAGGCCCCGCAGCTCGTCCACCTCGAGATAGACCAGACGGGTCTTGTTCGAGTCGCGGCCGATGATCGTGCCATCGGTGCTCCACGCCAGGAACTTCCCGTAGGGGACGGGAAATCCGCAACCCTTGCAGTATTTCATCGAGATCACCTTCCGCGAGCTGGCTCCAGGCTTTGTCAAGCGTCAGAGCCCCAGCTCAAAAGAAAAACAACCGGTGCTACATATATATGTCTCGCCCGGGTTTCCGTCAAGTTTGAGATGCCATCCGGAGCCCTGATTTCGCCTGTAAACGGTGATTTCAGGCCCTCGAACTGCTATAATAGGCTAACAGCGGCAGACATCGGCAAAGAGGGGGAATCATGGCAGAAAGCATCTACAAAGTCATCGAACTGGTTGGATCCAGCCCGGACTCGTGGGAGAAGGCTGCGAAGAACGCGGTCGAGATGGCTGGCCAGTCTCTCAAGGAGCTCCGCATCGCGGAGATCTCGGAACTCGACATGAAGATCGAGGACGGCAAGGTCGCGGCCTACCGGGCCAGGGTCAAGGTCTCCTTCAAGTACATGGGCAAAGAATAGAAAAAAAGCACCACTGGGGTCAGGCCCCAGTGGTGCTTTTTTGTGGAAAACAGAAGGCCGGGAGGCTGGAGCTTCCCGGCCTTTGTCGTGCACAAGCGTACAGCACTGACACTAAGCCTTCTTCGCCAGGACGGTCTCGACCGGGAGGCCCCACATCAACGCCCGCTTCTCGCTCTTTACTTCGAAACCGGCTTGTTCCAGTGAGCGCGCGGCGAATATGGGCCTGCAGTCCACCAGCTTCGGCATCTTCCTGTGGGACCAGCCGTACGCCTGCGACATCACACCTTGCTTGCCCAGGTTCGTCATCGACACTATACAGATCCGGCCCGCAGGCGTAAGGACGCGCCGGCACTCACCAAGGACCACCGGAATCTCGGGAGTGTCGATGAGGTCGAGCGAGAAGCTCATGAACACGGCGTCGAACGACGCGTCAGGATAAGGCAGCCGCGCCGCATCGCCCACGTCGAGCTCGACCCGTGACAGCAGGCCGAGCTTGCTCAACCTGGCGCGGGCCACGCGGGTCATCCCCACGGAGATGTCTATCCCGGTTACTTTCCCACCGGGCCCCACAGCCTTCGCGAGCGCCGCCAGGGCGTGACCGGTGCCGAAGCCGATCTCGAGGATGCTCTCAGCTTCCCGCACGCCGAGCAGCGCGAGACCGGCGTCCGTGTGCTTGCGCTCCGCGCCACCCGCGACGACGTCGTAGAACCGGCTCAACCGGTTGTAGCTGGCCTTCGCCTCGTCCTTCGTCCTGGTCACTCTCTGGGTCTCCATGCCTTTAACTCTAATCGGGGCGAGCTCATATTCAAAGAGCGGGCACGGTCCGCGGCGCGCGGCGTGTTTGGCAGTTGCGCGAGGGTATATAATGTCCACGGTTCAGGACAGGTGTCAGAAGCGAGCGACATCTCGGGGGGTCCAGTTGCCGGAGTACATTCACCATCCGCTCAACGAAGAGATACGGAGCATCGGCGGCTACTATAAAGTCCTCGAGGAAGACGTCATCGACTTCGAAGGCAAAAAGTTGCTGGTGACACTCAAGGGCGCGCAGGCTGACACGGCCTGCTGCGGGCCGGGGGGCATGGGCTTTCTTTCGGTCGCGGGCTACGTCTCGTCCTGGAAGTCCAGGAAGACCGATGAAGGCCTGCCTGTGAGCGACATCAAGCACGTCACGGACCGCGAGGCGCGCAAGCGCATCAAGGTGCTTCTCAAGCAGAAATTCGCATACATCGACCTCGTCCAGTTCGACTGACCGTTCCCGCCTGGATGTTGTTGACTATGGCGGGGCTGTGGACGAGACTATACAAGCCTCAAAGCGGATACGTTCGATACTGACTGCCGGCGGGGGGCGCCGGCCTCGACCGGGACTGTGAAGTTCCGGGATCGACTGACCATATCGGGGTGTGGATTTAATCGGGAAAGGGAGTGATTAAATGGTTGGGATCCGTTCATATGGAGGGTATGTTCCCCGCTATCGACTGAACAAGATGATCATCTTCGGGTCGATGGGATGGCTCAACCCCGCCAACATCATGAACGCGCAGGGGGAGAAGGCGGTATGCAACTTCGATGAGGACTCTGTGACCATGGCCACTGCCGCTGCGCAGGACTGCGTCAAGGGGTACGACAAGTCCGAGATCGACGGTGTCTACTTCGCAACCACCACCGCGTCGTACAGGGAACGCCTCTGCTCAAACCTGATCGCGGGTGCGCTGGCGACGAGCGAGAGCGTCAGGACCGCCGACTTCGGAAATGGCCTGAAGGCCGGCACAACCGCTTTGATGGCGGGGCTGGACGCGGTAGCCGCGGGCAGCGCCAAGAACATGGTCGTGGCCGCCGCCGATTGCAGGATCGGCAAGATGGCAAGCGTCCAGGAGTTGATGTTCGGTGACGGAGCGGCAGCGATGATGGTGGGCAGCGACGACGTCATCGCGGAGTACAAGGGTTCGTTCTCCACGGGCCACGACTTCGTGGACCACTTCAGGGGAGCCGAGACGAAGTACGACCGTCAGTGGGAAGAGCGCTGGATGCGCGACCTGGGAATCGCCGACTTCATCCCCGAGGCCATCAACGGCCTTTGCGAGAAGCTGGGGATGGCGGTCACGGACTTCGACAAGGTCATCTATCCGACCTACTTCGGCGGGGCACGAAAGGCGATCAACAAGAAGCTCGGTCTCGAGCCCGAGAAGGTCCAGGACACCATGCAGGCCGTGATCGGCGACACCGGTTCGGCGCAATCCATGATGATGCTGGCGAAGGCGCTCGAGGACGCGAAGCCGGGCGACAAGCTGCTTATGGTTTCTTACGGAAGCGGCTGCGACGCCCTCGCCTTCGAGGTGACAGACGCGATCAAGAAACTGGCGCCGAGGCGCGGTATCTCCGGCTCGCTTGCCAATCGCGCCGACCTCGACAACTACCAGAAATACCTCCTGTGGCGTGGGATGATCCCCGCGGAGCTCGGCCTCCGGAGCGAGGAGCAGAGGTGGACCCGCTGGAGCCTCATGTGGCGCCTCCACAAGGCGATGCTCGGGCTCACAGGCTCGAAGTGCAAGGGCTGCGGCGAGCCTCAGTTCCCACCCCAGAGGATCTGCGTCAATCCCCAGTGCGGGGAAGTCGACAACACGGAGCCCGTCGTCCTTTCCGAAAAGGGCGGGACGATATTCAGCTTCACCTCTGACATGCTGTCCGCGACCATCAACCCGCCGGCAATGTACGGCACGGTGAACTTCAACGGAGGCGGACGCTACGTGTTTGACTTCACCGACTGCACGATCGACGATCTGGCGGTAGGCGGGCCGGTCGATTTCAGCTTCCGCGTCAAGCACAGAGACAATATCCATGACATCACCAACTATTTCTGGAAGGCCGTTCCAGTGGCAGAGGGGGCGAAGTAAATGGCAGAAGGAATCAGGGACAAGGTAGCAATCCTGGGAATGGGTTGCACCAAGTTCGGCGAGCGCTGGGAGTCGGCCCCCGAGGACCTGGCGGTCGATGCCTTTATCGAATGCCTGGAAGATGCGGGCATCGAGAAGAAGCAGATCGAGGCCGCCTGGCTCGGCAGCCACTTTGACGAGATCAACATCGGCAAGGGCGGCAACTTCCTGGGCATGGCCTTGAAGCTCCCGCTCGTGCCCGTTACGCGCACGGAGAACTTCTGTGCGTCGGGCACCGAGGCGTTTCGCGGCGCGTGCTACGGAGTCGCGAGCGGCGCATACGACATAGCGCTGGCGCTCGGCGTCGAGAAGCTCAAGGACACGGGTTACGGCGGGCTTCCCGACACGCCCGCGTTCGGGCAGCAGCAGGCGATGATAGGCCCCAACGCGACGGCGCCAGGTATGTTCGCGCAGCTCGCGACGGCCTACTCGGCCAAGTACAACGTGCCCATGGAGAAGATCAAGGAAGCCATGGCGCACATCTCCTGGAAGAGCCACCAGAACGGCGTGAACAACCCGCGAGCCCACCTGCGCAAGCCCATCCCGATCGAGCAGATCTTGGGCGCGCCGATGATCGCCTACCCGCTGGGTCTTTTCGACTGCTGCGGCGTGAGCGACGGCTCGGCGTGCGCGATCGTGACGACGCCCGAGATCGCCGCGAAGATCAAGCCCGACCAGGACCTCGTCAAAGTGAAGGCCCTGCAGGTCGCGGTCTCGTCAGGCGAAGAGGCGCTCTTCACCGACTGGGACGGCGCTGGCATGCTCACCACGCGCGCGGCCGCCACGAGGGCGTACAACGAAGCGGGCATCAAGAACCCGCGCGAAGAGATCAGCATGATGGAAGTCCACGACTGCTTCTCGATCACCGAGTTCGCGACGATGGAGGACCTCCACATCTCGGCTCCGGGGACGGCGGCGGACGACATCCTCGCCGGTTTTTACGACCTGGACGGGCAGATCCCGTGCCAGCCGGACGGCGGACTTAAGTGCTTCGGGCACCCCATCGCCGCCTCGGGTTTGAGGATGCTGTTCGAGATGTACAACCAGCTCCTGGGCCGCTGGCCCGAGGAGCGCGCGGTGAAGAACCCCAAGTACGGGCTCACCCACAACCTGGGCGGCGTGCCGAACCAGAACGTGTGCAGCATCGCGATCGTAGGCAAAGACTAAGACACGAACCGAACAAATTGAGCCGCGTCTTTCGAGGCGCGGCTCTTTTTTATGTCCATCTTGCTGAAGGGATGCAAGCAGCTTGGTGGAATTCCATCCCTTGGATGAAAAGGGGGCTGGAATGGCTGACGAGCCGGTTGTGCTCACAGTAGACCTGAAGAAGTACTTCCCTTCCAAGGGAGGGACGGTGAAGGCCGTGGACGGCGTCGACCTCTCGGTGCAGCCCGGAGAGATCTTCGGGTTCCTCGGCCCGAACGGTGCCGGCAAGACCACAACGCTGCGCATGCTTACGACACTTATCACGCCGGACAGCGGCAAAGCCCTGGTGGCCGGATTCGACGTCTCCTCCCAACCAGGAGACGTGCGGCTCAACATCGGGTACGTGGGCCAGAACGGAGGCTCCGACCGTCCTGCGACCGGTCGGGAGAACCTCATACTACAGGGACGTTTATATGGGACAAACCGACCCGATGCAGCCAGGCGAGCGGCCGAGCTGATCGACCTGCTAGACCTCACCGAGTTCGCGGACCGCATCGTTTACACCTACTCGGGCGGGCAGCGCCGGCGCCTCGACGTCGCCATCGGCCTGGTGAACCGGCCGAAAGTGCTCTTCCTCGATGAGCCCACGACAGGGCTCGACCCGCAGAACCGCGTGAACCTCTGGACGCAGATAGAGAAGCTCAAGTCGGAAGGGGCGACAATATTCCTTACGACTCACTACCTGGAAGAGGCCGACGCCCTGTCCGATCGGCTGGCCATCATGGACCACGGAAGAATTGTAGCCGAGGGCACGCCCGAGTCGCTCAAGAGAGAGGTCGCTCACGATTGCATCACGATCGGAGTAGCCGGCTGGAAAGAGCACGTTCCACGGCTGGAGGAAACGCTGGGCAGGAGGGACTTCGTCAAGGAGGTCGGGCAGGAGGGGGAACGCCTGAGGGTTTGCGTGAGAGACTTCGCCGGAGCACTTCCTCAACTGATGCGCCTGCTTGACGAGCAGGGGGTGGAGCTGGAGTCGGTCGAGCTTTCGGAGACATCCCTCGACGACGTGTTCCTCAAGAAGACCGGTTATTCGCTCCGAGACATGACGATCGAGGAGTGATGCGTCAGTGAAAGTTCTTACGGACACAGGGCTGCTCTTCAAGCGGAAGATGATGGAGACGCTCCGCAACCCGATCTACATCATCATCAGCATGTCCACTCCGATCGTTTATCTCGTGCTCTTCGCGCCGCTCCTCAACAAACTCGTCGGTGTTAGGGGCTTTACGCAAGGCCACGTGCTGGATGTCTTCATCCCCGGTCTGCTGGTGATCATCGCCTTCCTGAGCGGGTTGTTCGTAGGATTTACGATGATCGACGAAGTCAAGAACGGCGTGCTCGAGCGCATGCGCGTCACGCCCACCAGCAGGTTTGCCCTGCTGTCCGGGCGCGTGCTCAGGGACATGGTCAACATGCTGGTCGTGGTCGTGCTCTTCGCGCTCATCGCGATACCGTTCGGCTTCCACCTGCACGTCCTCGGTTTCCTGGTATTCCTGCCGCTGCTGGCAATGATGCTCATCACAACGTCGTCTTTCGGGAACGCGATGGGCGTGATCCTGGGTGAGGAAGACAAGCTCGCGCCGATAGTGCAAGGGATCAACCTGCCGATCATCCTGCTTTCCGGGATGCTTCTGCCGATGGAGCTGGCGCCCAAGTGGCTCCAGGTGATCGCCCACTTCAACCCGGCGTACTATGCCGTCGAAGCGGGCAGGCTGTTGACGGCGGGCTTCATAGCAAAGCCCAAGGTGCTCTACGCCTACCTGTTCATGGTGCCGCTGACGGTGATCACTGTAGCCTGGGCGACGCGCACGTTCAGGCGCGCCGTTTCCTAGGGTCGTTCACTTTCCACTTTTTGGGGGTTTGCCGCTGAAGATCGGAGGGGCAGAGATGATGAGATCAAGGCCTCCACTTCACAACAGTCTCAAACCTGAGACCATCTTCTATGGCCTTCCCGTTCAGGCTGTAGAATTCCACATCAGTGTCGCCTGACCGATCGTAGAAATAGGCGGAACCGTGAACAAGTCCCTGGCCCATGGCCTTGAGGTTAAATGTCATCTCGACTGTCTGGCCTGCTTTAACCGGCCCAATTTTCATCGATCCGTCTGACTGCCGAGGGATCGTCGGCGAATAAGACAAGACCTCTGCCTGACCATCGACGCCCGCGACGATCTCTAGATTCGAATAATCGTTCTTGCTGACATTTGTGATGGCTATCCTCCACTGGAAATCGGCCCCCGAATAGACTTCAGTCGGTGCTGTACCGGTGAAGGAAGCCGCAACTTTCTTCACCGTGACTATGGCTTCCTGCGGCGATGTGGAGTGGAATACAGAGATGACATAGATGGCCATCGCCACGGCCACGATAGCAGTGGCGATCGCCACATAAATCATTTTGTTGCTACTGCGGGGCGCAGGCGTCGCCCAAGGACGCGAGCCCCACTCTACTGTCTTCTGTGCGCTGGCGCCGGCGTAGAATCTTGCCGCCTCAGCCTCTGCCTCAGCCCGTTTCTCGGGCGAGATGCCGTGTGCGGCCATACTGGCCAGACCATCGTATCTTGCCCGCAGTCCGGCATCCGACAGTGCCTCGTAAGCATTGGAGACTTCCTTGAACATCTCCTCGGCGTATGTGGCACCCGGCGGGTGCATGTCGGGGTGGTATTTGCGCGCGAGCTTCACATACGCGGTTCGGATCTCGTCTTGAGTCGCGTAACGGTTGACGCCAAGTATCTGGTAAGGGTTATTGGCTTGAGGGGCTTGGTCAGCCATCGTTTTCTCGCGCCACGAGGTTAGAGTAACTTCTTCGTGCCGCCGCCTACGCGCTCGTATGCGAAGTCGAACGGCGTCTCGCCGGTGAGGAAGCGGTCGAGGTCCTCGCCGTTGTAGAGCTTCATGGTGATCTGGCGCACCTTGTTGGTGACGAGCTCGAGGAGAGCCTTGTTGACGGGCTTGTCGTACAGGTCGCCAAAGTCCAGGGGCATGCCGATGCGGCACATCGCGCGCTTGTACATGACCGATGAATAGCCGTTGCCGGCCTCGGGGATCTTCGTGAGCTTCTCGACATACGGCGCGGGCACGGTCGGCAGGCGCCGCTCCGCGAGCCCGATCACCGTGCATGGGATGACAGGCACGCGCGCTTTGAGCGCCAACCTCGCGAACCCCGTCTTGAACTTCTTGATCCTGTCGGCCTTCCCGGGGTCCATGATCGTCTCGCCCCCCTCGGGGAATATCCCGACGATCTCGCCGTTTTTGAGGAGCTCGAGGCCGCGGTCCAGTTCCTTCGCCGCGTCCTTGCCGCACCTCATGGTGATGGGGAATGCGCCGGTCCACTCGTGGAGCTGCGCGTAGCCGGGGATCTTCCAGGACCAGGATGCCGCACCGTAGTTGATGAAACGGTTGCGGACGGAGTAGGACAGGATCACGGGGTCGAGGCTCGCCCTGTGGTTGCACACGATGATGGCCGGCCCGGTGTCGGGGATGTTCTTCTGACCTTCGATCTTCAGGTGCGTCTGCATCTTCACTATAGGACCAATGAAGAAACGCAAGGTCTCATAGAAAAGCATCTGGTTCGCGTCCATCGGCACCACTCCTAAAGAAGAACTGCAGCAAGAGTGGATACATTATAACGAACACGGGCGCCAGGGGCGCGATATTCTTGTATTAGAGAGCGACGTCGCGCCCGGCGCCGAAGAACAGGCGCGCCGTCTTCGCGGACGGGCAGTCCTTCCTCCAGTCGGTCGCGTTCTGCGCGCAGTGCCTGCACGAGTGCGAGAAGTGAAGCACCATGGTCAGGGTGCTCAGCAGCATGTAGAAGGCGAGCAGTTTCTTGTTCTTCCGGATGCCGATCGCGGGCGCGTTAGAGATCGTGCCAAGCGCCAGCAGTTCGAGCCCCGCGCCGAGCTTCATGTCAACTTCTTTGCCATCGACCTTGGGCAGATACATAGAGGTAAGCTTGCCCAGGTACAGGGAATAACACATGTTGCCGTAGCCCGCGCAACGGCAGCAGATCAAGTACCTCGGGATAGTCGCGAAAAGCGCGAAACCTCCGACAAGAGCTCCCAGAGCCTTCCAGGACCTCGCCCTGATCATGCCGATGACGCCTACCAGCATCTGCAGCCCGAAGACGAGGAACCTCAGCCCCATCATCTTCGGATCCGGGCCGCCGTACTCCGCGCACTCGCTGCATTCGCAGGCCATCTCATTGCCTCCCGTAGTCCGTTACTGAATCGGTGCTTCGAGCTTGAAGCCGCTTCCCCTGTACAGCAGCACGCCCGACCGGAAAGTCGCCTCGACCTGCTCGACCGCCCTGATGTCCTTGAGGGGGTCGGCCGACAGGAGCACGATGTCCGCGAGCTTGCCTTCCTCAATGGAGCCCAGTTCGGTCTCCATGTCCAGCAGCCTCGCCGCCCTGATGGTCGCCGCGCGCATGATGTCCGGGCGAGACATGCCGAACCACTCGAGCACCTTCATCTCTTCCGCGATCATCCCCGGCCACGAGAAAGGCGTGCCGCCGTCGTTCCCGCAGCAGATGTTCGCGCCGGCCTCGTACATCATGGCCAGGTTGGGGTTCTTCATGCTGAACGAGTCGAGGTAGAGGTCGGGATCGAACATGGACTTGGCCCCTATTCCCTGCCCGGGCTTTCCGCACAGGTAGTAAGCGAGCATCTTGCGGTTCGAACGCATGACCGCGTCCTCGGAGAAAGCCGGGGCGAGCTCGCGGAATATCATCTCGCGCTCGGCCTGCATCGCCTCGACCAGCGGGTCCTTGCGTGCGGGGTGCCCCTTCGCGGCGATGCCGAGCACCATCCCCACCGAGAGGGTGGGGGTGAGGCCGTGGTCGCCCTTCATGAACGCCTTCACGTCGGCCGGTTCGAGGAAGCCGTCGATCGGCAGGTGCTCGAAGTCGTCCACGCCAAGGCGCACCGCGCGCCTGAAACCCTCGAGCTCGGACTGGTGTACCGCCACCTTGCGGCCGAGGCGGTGGGCCTCGTCGATGATGGCCTTCACCGACTCGTCGTCGATGACGGGAAGCGGCTTGTGCCCGTAGAAGAGCGAGCGGTCGTCAAAAAACAGCTTGATGAACCTGGCGCCCTGGTCGATGGCGCTGCGCACGGCCCACCGGCCGGATTCCGGCGAGTCCACGTTGATCGCCAGGTCTCCGTACTTGCTCGCGATGAAGCCGGGAAGCTTGCGCGAGAACTCGGGGTATCCGCCCTTCGCCTTGAGCGCCGGGCCGCAGCCGACCACGCGCGGCCCGAGCAACTCGAGCTGCTCGACCAGCTGGGAGATATCGTTCAACAGGAGCGCGATGGAGGAGGCGTCCCTCACGGTCGTTACGCCGTGCACCGGGCAGTCCTCGAGGTTGCGCAGGGTCTGGCGCTTGACCGACAGAATCAAAGACATGTCGATCATCGCCGCGCCCGGCATCATCGCGTGCACGTGGCAGTTGATGAGCCCGGGGATCATGAACAGGCCCGAGCAGTCGAACGTCCTGTCGGCCTCGACCTTGTCGAGGTCGCGGGTCGCGACCAACTCGGTTATCACTCCGTCGCGGAACACGACGCCGCGCTCCTTGAGGACCTGGCCGCGCTGCACGTCGATGAGGTTCGCGCCTCTGAGATGGACGGAGTGCCCGTGCTCGGGCTTCCAGTCGAACGGGGGGCGCAGAGTAGAAAGGCCCGACCTGACCGAGTGGACCTTGGCGGCGAGGTAGCCAGCGCCGGCTACGCCCGCGACCGCGGCCCCCTGGGCCAGCCTGGCTTTGAGACGTCCGTTGTCCCTGTCAGATGCCACTTCGACCTCCAGAGGGTTGGCGACCCGCTTATCATATAGCAGACGGGCTCATCCGGCTTGAACGCTGCTCACTCGACTTTGAAGCCCTTGGAAAGGGTCGCGGCTTTTCCATCGATGTTCCGTACGCGCACGTCCCACTTGCCCGCCTGGGCGACCGTGATGCCGAAGGTCATGGTTGCCTGTGCCGGCGATACAACTACGACGTCCTCGGCCTCTATCTCGGTCGTGCGCCTGATGAGCCAGGCCCGCATGCCGTCCCGGAAGTTGGCTCCGGCCAGGTCGGTGATCTGGACGGTTTCGGTGTTACGGCCCGTGCCCGGCGTTATCCCGGACAGAGCAGGCGGCGGGCAGTCGACCGCGACGGCGCCCTGGAGCATGGCGGTATAGCCGTCCGGGTTCTTGACGATCACGCTGTAGTAACCGACCGGCGTGCCCGTGACGTCGAAGTCGCAGGTGATCCTCTGCGGCGAAACCACCTCCACGTTCGTCGCGCTTATGTTGATTGGGCCGAAGTTGAGCTTGACGTCAATTCCTTCGGCGAAGCCGGCGCCCTCGAGGTTGTCGACGTGCACCGGCCCGGCGTTGCAGCTGTAGACGGGGTCGATCCTTTCAACCGTGGGCATCACGTGGAACTCCGAGCTTGCGCTGCCCAAGTCGGTGTTGACAGTCACCTCACCCGTGCACACGCCGTAGGGGACCTCGCACGTTATGCGCCTGTCACCCCAGGACATGACTTTCGCGGCGATACCGTTGATCAGCACCTTGCCCGCACGCGTCCGGCGATCGCCGAAGTCCGTGCCGTCGATCGCAACCGGTTCGCCCGCTTGTGCCGCGTCCGGGGTCACGGCGGCAACAACAGGCGCCGTTCCTTCCAGCGCTATGGTTGCCACGTGGATCTCAGAGATGTTGCCCGGCATCGCCCCGTCGCGGAACCTCACGCTGACCGTGCGATCGCCGGCCACGCGCTTTAGCTCCCAGCCGGTGCTGGCTTCGTACCGCCGCCACAGCGCGTCGTCCTCAGACTCGCTGTCGTTCCATATCTTCATGTCGTGAAGCCCTGAGCCGCCGAGGTCCACCGCGTCGTTGGTCAGGGTCACGTATGCCTGGCCGGTTCTTGCCGCTCCGCCGTCGATCTGGAACGAGGTGCATGAAGGCGCCTGCGTGTCGGGCTTTTTGCTCTTCGATACCTTGACCGTCTTTACAGCAGGCGAGGCGGAGTCCGTCGCATGGCCCACGTCGGTCGTGACGCCATAGGTGCGGTGGTCCGCGGCGTCGTTGTCGAAAGCCCCCGCGAACGTCCCGTTGGTGACTTCGTAATAGTGCCCTCCGCTCAAGTATGGCATCGGGAACTCCATGAAGGCGCCCTCGAGGTCGCCGCTCCACCCGCCGCCCGGGATCACCTCGTAACCCGTAAGGCGATTGGTGAACGTGCAGCTGGCGTTCTTCACCTTTCCCGGTTTCGGGTCCCAGGTCGTGGAGATCGCGGGCTGCTCCAGGGTGTGCAGGTCTGTCGGTCCGCCAACGTTGGTCTCGGCGTAGAACGGCCACGAATACTGAAGGGGATTGCCGTTCTGGTCGTTGGCGAGCTGGTAGTAGAAATTCTCCACCGCTCCGTCGTGCACGCGCACGAACCGGTAGCCGGGATACTCCCACCGCGCGTTCCAGTCCCCGTCAGGCGACTGGGTCGACGTGGTGTTCACGAACTTGACCTCTCCGCCACCGGCCGTCCACCCGATGGAGCCGTAGCAGTCGGAGTGGTCGTGACCCGACAGCACGATCGCGACCTTGTTCTCGCGCGCCAGCTTTATAAGCGCAAGCCTACCCTCGCCCTTCCCGCCGAAGGGCTCGATGCCGGGGATGACCCCCATGCCCTCCCACATGCTGCCCGACCCGTCGAGCTTCCATGGGTCGTGGTGCAGGAGCATTGCCTTCATCTTCGAGGAAGCGTGCGCCTCCAGGTCCCGCTTGACCCAGCGCAGCTGCCCGGTGAAATCGTCTTCATCTACGGCGTCCTCGCGCTCCTGTGTCCATCCGGCCTCGTAGGGGTCGCCGCCGCCGGTGACCTGTCCTTGCCACTTGTATGGGCCGAGCAGCCCCGGGGGGCCCGCCCAGTGAAGGTCGCGCCTGGCCGCCGGCCAGTCCATGGAGTTGATCGCCGTGAAGTGGGCGTCCGGCCCGTAATCGAACGAGAAGTAGCGCGGGCCGAACAGGTCCTTCCAGGAGTCGAGGTAGTCCTCCTCGAGGTTCTGGTTCAGCTGGTCGTACCTGGTCCAGCCGTCGTGGTTGCCCGGCGCCATGAACACAGGGACCTCCAGCTTCAGCGTCTCCGAGTAGAACCAGTCGATCTCGAACCAGGTCTCGTAGTATTTGGCCGCCCAGGGCGAGTCCTTGTAGGCGGTGAAGTCCGCGTAGTTCTGCTGGTAGAGCCAGGTCAGGCCGAAGTCGTAGTCGCCGGTGTAGACCAGGAAGTCCGGCTTCGCCCGGTTCATCTGCTGTATCGCCTTGTGGTAGTAGGTCGCGCCGTAGCCGTCGGCCTCGCTGTACTCGGCGTGCCTCCAGTTCCGCTCGTGGGTGTTGGAGCCGATGTAGGCCGCCTCCGGCCCCCAGACGTGGATGTCGGTCAGTTGCGCGAAGGTGAAGTCGGTCTTGAACTCCTCGACCACCTGCAGAGCGTGGGGCTTGAAGTCGGTAAGTGAAGAGCCGTCCTTCAGGGTCCCGGTGACGGTCAGGTCGTAGAGGTGCACGGGCACGCTCGCAGGCACCCGCACCGTGACCAGGTAGATGTACGCCCGGGGCTCGAGCTCCCGGGAGTACTCGGGCCAGTGCGTGCTGTAGCCGACAGTGAAATCCTCGATGGGAAGCTCGCGGGTCGCCGGGTAAGCGCTGTTGGTGGTGGCGGCGGCGACGTGGAACCCTGTCAGCTGTGGCAGCCCCTTGCTCCAGTCCTGGTCGCGGGGGTCGAACTCCAGCGTGAGGTGCTCGCCGCTCTTGATGATCGCCGGGAATCCCAGGGTCGGGTAGATGACCTGCCTGATGTGGTCGCGGTTGATAGGGACCTTCTTCATCTGAACCTCCGGCTGTCAATAGGGCTCGTCGCGAGTGGAGCAAGAACCGATTATACCGGGAATGTTGTGGGAGGCGCACGGGACTGCGCGGCCCTTGACCGCTACAGCGGCGGGTCCTCATGCGTTCAACCCTCTTCGACCGCGGGCGCGGCCCGGGCCTCTCGCGGGGCGGGCTTTCAAGGCACATGGCTAATCGGCACCCCGCCGGCCGTACATGATAGACAAATCCGTTCGCGCCTTGATACCGGGCCGCCACGGCAAGCAGGCTTTTTCGGTTTGCACGAAAACAGAGCCGGCCTGCCGGGCGCGCGGGCTCGCGTCGCGCTATACTTTTCCAATGCAGCAGAAGGTCGAGGGGTTCAGAAAAGAGAAGATGCGGCGGGTCATCAACGCCAAGTGGTTCGGCATCACCATGCTTGGGGGCATCGTGCTCGTCGCCGTCCTTGGATCGCTTATGGTGCTTCACTTCGAGCGGGCAACAAATCCGGATATCAAGACCTACGGCGATGCCGTGTGGCTTTCATTCGAGACGATGACCACTGTCGGGTTCGGGGACAAGGTCCCTATCACGCCGGGTGGAAAGGCATCCGTCGTGATGGAGATGGTCATCGGGATCACTCTGCTGACAGGCTTCATAGGCACGAGGGCTTCGGCGAAGGCCGAGGAGGCCCAAAGGAGGACGAAGGGATTGGACAAGACTACGTCGCTCAGAGGCCACTTTGTGGTGTGCGGGTGGAACCAGCGAGGCAAGTATACGCTCGAGAGGCTTGCTGCTGCCGCAAGGGGCAGCGGCATCCCGGTGGTGCTGCTCTGCGGCCTCGAGGAGACCCCGGTCAAAGATGACTATGTCTTCTTCTACAAAGGGAGCCCTACAAGCCTCGAGGACCAGAAGCGAGCGAACATGCAGTACGCACAGTCGGCCATACTGCTGGCGGACGAACAGTCGGGCGGGCCGCCGGGAGACATCGACGCCCGTACGGTCCTGGCCGCTCTGACAGCCCACTCACTGAACCCGGAAATGAAGATCACCGCCGAAGTCCTCGAGCCCGCCAACGCAGAGCACCTGACCAACGCCGGGGTGGGAGAGGTATTCGACCATAACCTCATCGGGGGCAACCTGCTGGCGCAGTCGGCCATGAGATACGGCATCATAGAGGTTGTCACCGCTCTCGCCAAGAAGGACGTTGATGCCAAGATCTACAGGATTCCCATCGACGAGACGATGGTGGGCAAGACTTGTGGGACAGTCTCGACCGATGTCGAAAGGGACCAGGGCTACGAGGTGATCGGCCTCCGTCGACCGGACGGCATGCAAGTCTGTGACGCCACATCGATACTCGGCGAAGGCGACGAGCTGATAGTCCTCTCAAAGACCGTGCCGCCGAACGCGGACTTGCCCGATTGACCGTCGGCTGAACCCTCGGCACGTCCGCGAATGGCGGCCGGGACCGCCATCCGCGAACCCACCCGGCGTCCGGCTACTTGCCGGCTCCATTGTCTGACGAGACCAGTGAGAGTATCTCGCTGCCGTAGCGCTCGAGGCGGGCGGGGCCGAACCCCTTGATGGCCGCCAGCTCTTCTTGCGTGACAGGCTTCGCGCGGGCGATGTCCTCCAGCGACCGGTTCTGGGCGACGCAATACGGAGGGACCTTGTCCTGCGAGGCCCTCTGGGACCGCCACGCCTTCAGATCCGTAACGAGCTTTTCCTGCGACGGGCTCAGAGCGATCTGTGCTTCGTCCTTCGTCACCACCGGGCAAGCGGTCTCATCCCCGGCAACGGCACGGCCCTCTTCCGGCTGCCCTTTTGCAACGGAACCGGGCAGCCCGGGTTCGACCGACGTGGCGCGCGCAGGCGCTTCCTCGAAGAAGACCAGCACCGACCAGGCGGGCTCGGCGCCCTGCCGCATGGACGCAGTCACCTTTCTCACACGGACCGCCTCCAGGAACTCGCTCGCCGCGGCCTCGTCGATGGCCGCGAAGGGCTGCTCGAGCCTGATGCTCACCGTCCTGCATTTCATTTCCATCCCTCCTTGCTTGGATTGCTTATGAGTGATTCTAGACCGGGGGTGTGACATTGAAACCGGGCCAGGTCGGCCTGTTCGCATGGCGGCCGCGGGCAAACATCGTTGTTGACCGCCGGGGCGCGCCCGAATAGTCTATGCCCCAAGGAGTTCAGGCATTTTCCACGGAGGGGTGTTGCAATGCGCATGGCACTTGTCGGAGCCGGGTCACTCGGCACAATCCTCGGGGCGCTCCTTTCCAGGCACGGCCTGGACATAGTCCTGGTGGACGCAAACGAAGATCACGTGGCCGCGTTGAATTCGTCGGGCGCCACCGTCACCGGCCACCTGGATATCGAGGTGCCGGTCAAGGCCATCACCCCCGGGCAGATGGAAGGTGACTACGACCTCATCATCTACCTCGTGAAGTCCACCTTCGACGACGTGGCGCTGCCCGCCCTCCTTCCACACATGCGCGAAGACACCATGCTCATAACTCTTCAGAACGGCGTGCCCGAGGAGCGGGTCGCTTCTTTCATCGGGCGCGAGCGCATGCTGGGCGGCGCGGTCGGGTGGGGCGGCACCTGGATCGGCCCGGGCGTCTCACAGCTCACGAGCGATCCGTCGGAGATGACCTACGACATCGGCGAGCTCGACGGCTCGAAGACCGACCGGATAGAGATAATCAAAGAAGTCCTGGACAACGCGGGCGAGGCGATCATCACCGACAATCTCACCGGTGTCCGCTGGACGAAGCTCCTCGTCAACGTCGCGATGTCGGGGATGTCCACCGTGCTGGACGTGCCTTACGGCGGAATACTCGACGACGACAAAGCCGTTACCGCGGCAATCTGCATCATGATGGAGACCATCAAAACCGCGCAGGCGCTCGGAATCAAGATGGAGCCGATGCAGGGGGCCGACCCCGCCATCCTCTTCGAGATAGTCAAGCAGGACCTCGAGAACGCCAAAGGAGCCGTACGCTTCATATGGGACCCTCACCGCGACATAGTCGGCAGCATGCTGCAGGACTGCAAGAAGGGTCTCAAGTGCGAGGTTGACGCCATCAACGGTTACCTTTCGGCCAGGTCCTCCGAGGCGGGTGTCCCGACGCCCGTGAACGATCAGGTCGCGGGCCTGATAACAAAGATCCAGGACGGCGAGCTCACACCGGCTTTCTCGAACCTCGAACTGATCGAGATCCCCGACGTGAGGTCCTACTTCGATTGACGAGCGTTGAGCCTGGAGACAGGCTTGCGCGGCGGGCCTGGATGAGGCTCGCGCCAGAGATACTCGACAACCTGTGCGGCCGAGAGACGGAGGTGCGGCATGACGAGAAGGACGTTGGCGGTATCGGCGGCCGTTTGCATAGCGGTCATCGTGGCGGGGTTGATCGCGGGCTGCGGAGGAACGCAGCCGGCCGTCACAAAGGTTGTGCCTGCAAGCGCGGCGAACGGCGCGACGATCGCGCTTACCGGCACCGGGTTCGGCAAGACGCAGGGGTCGAGCAAAGTCATGTTCAACAACACGGTGGCCGTAGTGGCCTCCTGGACCAGCACGGCCATAGCCGTTAAAGTGCCGCCTGACCTGAAGGCCGGGTCATACATGCTCAAGGTGGTCGTGGGCGGCACCTCGAGCGCCGGGACCACCTTCAAGGTCACGGGCGCGAAAGAGCCGCCGGCATCCAACCAGGGCGAGATCGAGCACAACACCCCGGTCCAGGCCATGCTCGCTTATCTGAAGGCCAAGGGGGAGCCCCAGACCGGGTGGACGTTCGTGGTCGACGCGGTGAGCAAGACGGACCCGAACTGGAAGATCGACGCTTCTTTCTACATCGGGAACCCGCAGGCCGGGTTCTGGCTGCTGCACAACGTCAACGGGACCTGGAAGGTGCTCGACTACGGGACGGGCTGGGACCCTCAGAAGCTGGGCGCACCTGCCGACCTGAAGATCGTGGCCCTCAATCCGCCGGCCCCGACGCCGCCGCCGAAGCCGACGACCGAGGCCGAGACGATCCAGGCCTACCTGGCTTCCAAGGGGAAGCCGACGGACAACTGGTCGCTCAGCGTAAAGAAAGTCTCGAGCATAGACAGTAACTGGGAGGTGATCTCAGGCGTGCGCAACGGCGTCCAGGACAACTTCCTCCTGGTGTACAACAACATGCTCGGCAACTGGGAGGTCCTCGCAGACGGCGGGCCGCCCTGGACCGGCGTTGAGTTCAAGGGCGCACCTGTGCCCTCGGACCTCGCCAAGTAATACAAGCAGCGAAAGCCCCCGCGGCGCGAGCTCCGGGGGCTTTTTTCTGCCCGCTCACCACTACCTTCCCGCGAGAGCCTGAAACGTTACAAGGATGTAACAACCTCGTAACAACCCCGAAACACGCCCGAAACCATAATGTCACAAGCCGAATAACGGGCCGTCCCATCGGCCAGAGATCTTGCGTCATCCAGGCCCGGCGCGCGGCCGGAACCATCTAGGAGGATCGGAATATGGGGAAGATCAATGCCGGTGACACCGCCTGGGTACTGACGGCGGCCGCGCTCGTGATGATGATGACTCCCGCGCTTGCATTTTTCTACGGAGGGATGGTGCGCAGGAAGAACGTGCTCTCCACGCTCAACCTCAGCTTCATCACCATCGGGCTCATCAGCATACAGTGGGTTCTGATAGGTTACACACTGACCTTCGGTAAGGACGTGGGCTCGGTGATCGGGAACTTCCATTTCGCCGGGTTGACTGGTGTTGGCAGCGCGCCGGCGCTGCTCTACGCGGCAAGCATCCCGGCACTCGGATTCGCTTTCTACCAGATGATGTTCGCCATAATCACCCCCGCGTTGATAACCGGTGCTTTCGTCGAACGCGTTCGATTCAAGACATTCCTCGTATTCACCGTGCTGTGGGCGACCATTGTCTATGACCCCGTAGCGCACTGGGTGTGGGGTGTCGGAGGGTTCATTCACAGGATGGGGGCTCTGGACTTCGCCGGGGGGACGGTCGTCCATGTCACCGCGGGCTTTGCGGCCCTCGCATTCGCGATGGTTATCGGAGCACGAAAGGGGTACGGGAAAACGCCAATGGAACCGTCAGCGATCCCGTACACAGTGCTCGGTGCTGGCTTACTGTGGTTCGGGTGGTTCGGCTTCAACGGAGGGAGCGCCCTGGCCGCAAATGGTCTGGCGGTGCATGCCGTCATGACGACCAATACCGCGGCGGCGGCGGCGGCGCTTGTATGGATGTTCCTCAGCTGGCGCGATAACAAACCGAGCGTACTGGGCATTGTGACCGGCGCGGTCGTCGGCCTTGTGGCCATCACCCCCGCCGCAGGATACGTGGAACCCTGGGCAGCGATAATTATCGGTGGCGTGGCCGCGTGCGTCAGCTACTTCGCGATGCAGTACAGGCAGAAGACGAAACTCGACGAGTCTCTGGACGTCTTCTGCTGCCACGGGCTCGGCGGCTCGACCGGCGCAATATTGACTGGCCTCTTCGCCACCACAGCCGTTAACAAGGCCGGCGCGAACGGGCTCTTCTACGGGAACCCCAAACAGCTCGGCATACAGGTTGCCGCGGTCGCCATAGTGGCCGCGTTCACATTCGTTGTGACCTACGTACTCGCGAAGGTCCTGGACATGGTGATGGGCCTGCGCGTCACCACCGATGAGGAAGAGGTGGGCCTCGATATCAGCGAGCACGGAGAGACCACATACGCGGCCTGAGAACAGGACCGCTGCAAGGAGGAACACTGGCATGGCCAAAAAGATAGAAGCCATCATCCGCGAGGAAAAGCTCAGTGACGTCAAGGACGCCCTTCGCGATATCGGCATCGTAGGGATGAACTTCTCTGAGGTGCGCGGGCACGGAAGGCAGGGAGGCATCACCCTCACCGGGAGGACGGGCACCTACCAGATCGACCTTCTCCCCAGGGTGCAGGTGAACGTAGTGTTGAGCGATCACAACGTGGAGAAGACCATCGAGACGATACGGCAGGCCGCGAAGACGGGCGGCGATGCCGGCGACGGCCTGATATTCGTCTATCCGGTCGACGAGGTCATCAGGATCAGGACCGGCGAGCGCGGCAGCGACGCGCTGAGCTATCAGGACGATATCGACAGCAGGATCGCGAAATACTACGCGCCGCCGGTCAGCAAGAGAAAAGCCCCCGGAGCCCCGGGGCCCGCGGACGTTGAGAGCCAGCCGGCAACAGGGAAACGTCGCAGGAAGCGGGGCGCCTAGATCAACTCTCCGGAGGCACGAGCTCGCCTTCGGCGGAGCGCGGCCTCCATTCGGGCCTGTATTTGAGGACCCCCAGGAGGAGAATGCCTGCAGTGATCAGGAGAAGCAGGACAGGGTAGGTCTGAAAAGGCCATTTGTTGATGCCGCTGCCGTACAGGGAGATGACGGCCGTCATGCCAACCGCCGCCCCGGTCAGCAGGTACGACCCCGACAACGCCGCGACCGCTATGACCATTCCGGCGTACCATGGCATGAGCCACGGGGTGCTCATGAGGAACGCGAAGAGGATGACGCCCGAGTAGAATAAGAGAGAATCAAGGTCTCGCACCTTCCAGCAGCAGAAGACGAGCACCGCCAGAAAAGCCAGCATGAAGGCGCCCCGCGCCAGCGATCCCCCGAGCGACGCCGCGTTCGTGGTGTGCATCCCGAGGCCGTGAAGCGCCTTCTCGACATACACCGAGAAGAACTTCGGGACACTCACCTGGTTGAAGTCGGACCCCACCGAGATGATCCTCTTCAAGCCGCTTACGCCGGGCCACATGGGAAGGTAGAACAGCAGGGGCAGCCCGACCACGGCCAGGGCCGCCTGACCGTACTTGCGAAGGGGCCAGCGCGCGTTCTGACGCAGGAACAGAACCAGCATCGGGATCAGCACAAAAACGGCTGTGGTCTTGATCAGCACCGAGAGCACCGCCGATGACACGGCGAGGACCGGCCGCTCCTGTCTGTATAACAGGAAAGCAAGCACGAGCAGGAATATCATTATCGTGTCGTTGTGGCCTCCTCCGACGAGATGGATGATGAGGAGCGGGTTGAAGGCGACCGCCGCCAGTATGAACGCGCGCTTGCCGGCGTGCATCCTTCGGGCCAGGCTGTCCACCACGAACAGGCTGCCGATGAAAAACGCTAGCGCCAGCAGCTTGAATGCGATCACGTTCGCGACGGCGCCCTTTCCGGATAGCAGGACGGTGCCGCCGGCGATGGCGTTGAAGAGCGGGCCGTAGACGGATGGGGTGTGCTGCCAGCTGATGAAACGGAGCGCCGGGTCAGACGGAAAGGCTGCAGGCACGGTCGTGGCCGGGTTCCGGCCGTAGACCGCGAGCGCTCTTCCGTAGAACGCGTAGTTGAAAAGGTCCTTGGCGAGGATCGGCGGGACGAAGAGCAGCCAGAGGCAAAGACCTACCGAGGCCCCGATGATGAAAGCTCTCGAGAGTTTCTTCCCATTGCGCGCAAGCAATACCAGCACCCACACGTAGAAGGCGACGATCGCGATCATCACCGTTATGAAGAGCGTCATCATCTGGCTCTGCGACATGGAGCCGATGCCCAGGACGCGGGCGCTTCCCGAAAGGAAGCCGCCGAGGGTCAGGACCTTGCTGGCCGGCGCGGCCACTCCGAGCCCGAAGCCTTTCTGGACGGCCATGACGGAAACGAGCCAGAAACACGGGAACATCAATGCGACCGGCGTCCGCGGATCCGTGAGGATTGACCGCAGGGCGGCAAAAGCGCGGTTTTCTCTGGAAGCTGGTGCCAAGTCTGACGCCTCCCGGGCCGGAGTCCTCATGTTCGTTTGAGGTTGCATATTCTACACGCTGGCCTCGCTCCCTGCGACCTTGCTTGTTTTTACTATTGAAAGGGTCGGGGCTTTGCCCGAGAATATAGCTTTGGCAATCACGAAAGAAGACAGCAGTGCATTGGTTGATTGATTTCTTCCTACATCTGGACGTACACCTTGAGTCCTTCGTGGCCACGTACCACCTGTGGACATACGTGATCATGTTCATAATCATCTTCTGCGAGACCGGCCTGGTCGTCACGCCGTTCCTTCCCGGGGATTCGCTGATCTTCGCGGCGGCGGCCATAGCCGCCCTTCCGAAGCACCCGCTGAACGTGTTCGTGCTGTGGGGGGTCCTGTGTGCGGCCGCCATCATCGGCGACAGCGTGAACTACTGGATCGGCAACAAGCTGGGGCACAGGTTCTTCCGAAAAGAAGACGCCCGCGTCCTGAAAAAGAAATACCTTGACGACACCCATGACTTCTACAAGAAGCATGGAGTTGCCACGATAGTCCTCGCGCGGTTCGTGCCGATCATCAGGACCATCGCGCCTTTCGTAGCCGGTATGGGGGACATGGCCTACCCCACGTTCTTCCTGTACAACGTGATCGGGGGAGTCGCCTGGGTGACGCTTTTCACCGTGACCGGGTACTTCTTCGGGACGGTGCCTTTCGTCAAGCGCAACTTCAGTTTCGTGATCATCGCCGTTGTGCTGATCTCGATCATCCCCCTTGTGTGGAAAGCCCTGAGCGAGCGGTCGAAGTCGAAAAAGGCCGCAGCCATGGAGGCCCAGAGCGTGGTTCCTCAGGTAGAGGGCCCGGAGGAGTGATGAGGGACATGGTCCGCACGCTCCACGAGCAGGGAGGGTGGCAGGCGTGGACCATGTGAGACCGTCCAGCGGAGAAGGATCACGGCAGGCCGTGGTTAGCGACGTGATGGACGCCCTGGGCGACGCGTTCCCCTGGGAGCTCGCCGGCGAGGGCGACGGCAGCGGCCTTCTTCTAGGCACGCTCCAGGCTCCCGTGTCCAGGGTGCTCTGCTCGGTCGAGCTCACATCAGAGTCTGTCGAAGCGGCAGCCGCCTCCCGGTGCGAAGTCCTGGTCGTCCACCACCCGCACATGCTGTCGCGCGCGAAGGCGCCACTCGACGCCGGCACTCCAGGCGGCAGGCTCGCCCGCAAGGCCGCCGATGCCGGCTTGAACATCATCGCCTGCTACAGCCCGGCAGACCTTGCGGCCGGTGGAGCCGCAGATCTTATGGCTCGAACGCTCGGCATGTCCGGGGCGCGGCCGCTGGTGCCATCGACGAGAGCTTTCATCGGGAGGGTGGTGGTCTTTGTGCCGCCCGACGCGGTCGGGCGCGTCTCGAGCGCCATGGCCGGCGCGGGAGCCGGGATCATCGGGGACTACACACAATGCTTTTTCGAATCGAGCGGCGCGGGCATTTTCCTGCCGGGAGAGGGCGCAAAGCCTCATGCAGGCGTTGCCGGCCGGCTCGACCGCGTGGACGAGGTGCGCCTCGAGACGGTCTGCCCCTCTTTCAGGCTCGGCCGCGTCACCGCCGCCATGATAGAAGCGCATCCATATGAAGAAGTGGCTTATGATGTTTACCGCACTGAGTCCGACGTCCCATGGGGCTCCGGGCGGATCGGAGAGTTGACGCGCGAGAGAACGCCGGTGGACCTGCTCGAGGCGATGGCAGCCTGGTGCGGGTCGCAGGACGCGGTCCTCGTCGGCGAGCCCGATCGTGCTGTCACGAGGGTCGCGGTGGCCCCCGGCCCCTGCGACAAGCTCATAGAGCAGGCGTGGCGCCAGGGGGCCGAAGTGCTCATCGCGGGCGAGGCCGGCTGGCACGCGACCGTTGAAGCCTGCGAGGTTGGCCTCGCACTGATCACCCTGGGGCACCTCGAGAGCGAGCGCGAACTTGTGCCGGTGTTCCGTGACGTGATCCGCCTCGCGTCCGCAGCCGTTGGATGGGGCATGGAAGTCGAAGGATATCAAGACCAGGGGGGAAGATGGGGCTAGAGATGACGCCCGGTGAGCTCGCGGCAACGCTCCGCGGCATACAGGAACTGGACACGAAGATATTCGGGCTGCAACAGGAGATAGAGGACCTGCCCGACAAGCACCACCTGGGTGAGCTGGCCGACGAGCTGACGGCGGTGAAAGATTCCCAGGCCTCCTCGGAGACGGGCCTTGAAGAGCTGCAGCAGAGGCAGCACAAGCTCGACGGGGAGCTCGATCTGTTGAACTCCAAGGTCAAGAAAGAGGAAGAGAAGCTCTTCAGCGGAACGATCATGAACCCCAAGGAGCTGTCCGCCATCCAGGCCGAGATCTTCTCGCTGCGAAAGAAGCGCGACGAGATGGAGACGGAGGACCTCGAGGAGATGGAGGAGCTCGACCGGCTCACGACTGAGGTCGCGACCTCCAAGGTGAAGACCGCCGAGATCGAGGAGAAAGAGCGCGCCGCCAAAGAGGTCCATGGCGACGAGCTCACCGACAAACAGGCGGAGATCGCCACGCTCGAGCGCAGGCGGGACGAGATGAAGACGAAGCTGGAACCCGACGTCCTCGCAAACTACGAGAAGCTTCTCGCGACCAAAGGGGGGCTCGCGGTAGTGCCCATCATCCAGGGAAGGAGCTGCGGCGGCTGCCACATAGACTTTTCGCGCAGCCAGATAGACAAGTTCCAGCACGAGGAGGGCGTCTTCCGCTGCGAATACTGCCGCAGGATACTGGTCAAGTGACGACCGGGAGCGACAAAGCGGGGGGTCGGGAGCAGCCCGCTGAGGCGCCGTGGCTCATCATCCACACCGACGGCGCGTCTCGGAACAACCCGGGCCCGGCGGGTGCAGGGGCCACCGCCCACGACGAGGACGGAGCACTGTTACTCGAGGTCAGCGAGTTTCTGGGGAAAGCCACCAACAATGTGGCCGAATACTACGCTCTCATCCTCATGCTCGAAGCCTGCCGCGACCTGCCGTATTCCCGTCTCAGGGTGTATACCGACAGCCAGTTGATGGCCAACCAGGTGACCGGGGGTTTCCGGGTCAAGCACAAGGGATTGCAGCCGCTCGCGGCGCGTGTGAGGTTGCTTTTCGAAGACTATTCCGAGGTAGAGGTACAATATATTCCCAGGGAGAAGAATACCGAGTGTGATGCCCTTGCCAACAAGGCCATCGACGAAGGATTGCTCGGCCTGAAGGAGCCGTTGCTGGGCTCCGGGGACAGCACTCTTTTCTAGGAGCAAGTGTAATACAGGGGTCGACCTTTTTGCATTTTGTGAGATGCAAGCCGGGCCTCGGACATCAAATGCAAAAAAAGAGTCTGACGCCTGTTTTGCGTTTTGGGGGAACACGATGGATTGCTGCGTCATTGGATCAGGATATGTGGGGCTCGTGACGGGGGCGTGTCTCGCCGAGATGGGCCATGCCGTCATCTGCGTCGACCGCGACGGCACAAAGGTCGAGGCGCTGTCGGGCGGGCAGGTGCCGATCTACGAGGCCGAGCTCGAGACCCTCGTCCGCAAGAACCTGAAGTCGGGGAACCTCAAGTTCACGACCCACATCCACGACGCGGTCTCCAGGAGCGAGTTCATCTTCATCACCGTAGACACCCCGTCGGACGCCGAGGGGAACGCGGACCTCACGCACGTCGACGAGGTGGCGCGCGAGGTCGCCGCCGCCATAGACAGTTACAAAGTGATCATCAACAAGTCCACGGTCCCGGTGGGCACTACCAAGCGCGTGCTTCGGATCATCGAGGAGTCGAGGCCGGAGTACCAGGAGTTCGACGTGGTCTCGAACCCCGAGTTCCTGCGCGAGGGGACCGCCGTCGGCGACTTCATGAACCCGGCGCGCATCATAATCGGCAGCGACTCGCAGAAGGCCGCCATGCGGATGACGGCGCTCTACAGGGGAATCGACGCGCCGCTCCTCATCACCGACCCGGCTTCAGCGGAGATGATCAAGTACGCGTCCAACGCGTTTCTGGCGACCAAGGTGTCCTATATCAACGCGATAGCAAACCTGTGCGAGGCCGTGGGCGCCGACGTCCGCGAGGTCTCCCTGGGGATGGGTTACGACGACCGGATCGGGTTCGAGTTCCTGAAAGCCGGGCCGGGGTTCGGAGGCTCGTGTTTCCCAAAGGACTGCCGGGCGCTGCTGCACATCTCCCGGGAGAACGGCTACCATTTCGAGCTCCTGGAAGGCGTGCTCAAGGTGAACACCGAGCAGCAGGAGCGGATGGTCGCCAAGATCGAGAGGCTTGCCGGAGGCCTCGATGGCAAGGCGATAGGCCTGCTGGGCCTCGCCTTCAAGGCGAACACGGACGACGTCCGGGAATCGCCCGCGATCGTGATCGCCGGCATGCTGATCGAGCGCGGGGCGGCGGTCACGGTGTATGACCCGCAGGCGACGGACAACTCGAGGCAGGAGATACCCTCCGCCATGTTCGCCGACGACCCGTACGCGGTGGCGAAGGACGCCGACGTTCTCGTGCTGCTCACCGAGTGGGACGAGTTCAAGTGGCTTGACTACGGCAGGGTCCTGGAGCTCATGCGCCACCCGATAATAGTAGACACCAGGAACTGCCTGGACCCGGCGGTCCTGCGAAAGCTCGGATTCACGTATGAAGGAGTCGGTAGATGAAGCTGTCCGTGATCATGCCCGTGTTCAACGAGAGGAACACAATCCAGGAGATACTGCGCCGCGTTCGCGCGGTCGACCTTGGCGAGATAGAGAAAGAGATCCTGGTCGTCGACGACGGCTCGACCGACGGGACCTGGGACATCCTCAAGCTCGAGGAGGACTCGACCACTCGCATCCTCAAGCACGAAAAAAACCAGGGAAAGGGCGCCGCGGTCCGGACCGGGATGGCGCAGGCTACGGGAGACTTCCTCGTCATCCAGGACGCCGACCTCGAGTACGACCCGGACGATTACCGCGCGCTCCTTGCGCCGTGCCTCAAGAAGAAGGCCGAGGTCGTCTACGGTTCCAGGTTCACCGGGGAGCACCGCAACATGCTCTTCTGGCACATGCTGGGCAACAAGATGCTCTCGCTGGTGACCAACGTCCTCTACAACACGACGCTCTCGGATATGGAGACATGCTACAAGCTCTTCTGGCGGCCGGTGCTCGAAGGGGTTCAGATCAAGTCCAACCGGTTCAACTTCGAGCCCGAGATCACGGCCAAGGTGCTCAAGAAGAAAGTCCGCATCTACGAGGTCCCGATCTCTTACGCGGGCCGGGAGTACGCCGAAGGCAAGAAGATCACGTGGCGCGATGGAATCTCCGCCCTGTGGGCGCTAATCAAGTACAGATTCGTCAATTGATCATACGATGAGGATGCATAAGGAGGAGTTTTGAAAATGCAGACCTTTATCACCGTGGCATTGCTTATCATAAGCATCGGACTCGCCGTGGCCGGACAGATCGCCATGAAAGCCGGCATGAACGACGTCACGAAGATGAACCCGAAGACGGGAATCGCCGCGCAGCCTCTCCAGATGAGCGACTTCAAGCATCCCGGCACCCTGATAAAGAGGGTGTTCAAGGACGGGCCGTGGGCGGTCGCAGGAATAGTCCTCTACGCCATCTCGGCGCTGTTCTGGTTCGTCGTGCTCTCGAGGACCTCGCTGTCGGTCGCTTATCCCATGGTGGCGGCCGGCTACATCGTGGTGGTGCTCTACTCGAAGTTCGTCTTCCAGGAGAACGTGAAGGCGATCGCCTGGGTCGGGCTTGCCTTCATCGTGATCGGCGTGATCATCACGGCCCAGGGGCTGCCCGCCAAGAAGAAGGTCGAGGTGAAGCCCAAGAGCGCCGTGGTGCAGATGGCGCAAGTGCCTGAGCCCGAGCTGCCCGGCGGTGCCCCAGCGGACGAATGAAGACAGTCTCAGTCATCGTCATAAGCTTCAACGGAGCCGACGACCTGCCGGCCTGCCTAGAATCGGTGGCCGCGCAGGACTACCCCGAGCTCGAACTCGTAATCATCGACAACGGGTCAGGTGACGGGTCGCGCGAGTGGCTGCGCGACTGGGTCGAGCGCGGCGCGCCAGAAGGCAGGTTCTCCTCGGTCCGCCTCGTGGAAAACGACACGAACGCCGGCTTCAGCCCCGCCCTCAACCAGGGCATCCGGGCTTCCGCCGGCGAGCTGGTCATGCCGCTCAACACCGACATCGTCCTGGAGCCGTCCTTCATCGCCAATCTCGCCGCGCGGCTCGAAGAAGAAGGCGTGGGCAGCACCAGTGGCAAACTCCTGCGCTTTCCACCCGGCGGTACCAACAACGTGATCGACTCGGTCGGCCACGAGATGTTCAGGAACAGGCTCGCGTGGAACGTTGGAGAAGGGCGGCGCTCGCGCACGGCGTTCCTCGAGCCCGTGGAGATATGGGGCACGTGCGGCGCGGCTCCACTGTATTCGCGTGAGATGCTCGATGACGTCGCGGTGGGCTCGGAGATCTTCGACGAAGACTTCTTCGCGTTCTGGGAGGACCTCGACCTGGACTGGCGCGCCCGCATGCGCGGCTGGCGCTGCATGTACGAGCCGTCGGCCGTGGCCTACCACAGGCGCGGCGGGGCGGGTTACAGGAAGTCGCTCCTGGTCGAGCGCCACAACTACAAGAACCGCTTCCTCCTGATGATGAAGAACGACTCGGGGCGCTACGTGCTCCGCAACCTGCCGGGCATCCTCTTCACCGAGGTCGTCAAGGGAGGGGCGCTCCTCGTGCGCTGCCCGAGGGCCCTGCTGTCGCTCGTCGACGTCGTCAAGCTGGCGCCACGCATGCTCGCGAAGAGGCGCGTGATACAATCCCGCAGGCTGGTGCCCGCGAGCGAGCTCGAAGCGTGGTTTCAGCCGTTCGGCTACAGGGCGTGGGTAAAGAGGCACCTTTTGAATCGCGGCGAGATGGTTACGGAAGCGGAGGCCGGGGTCAGTTGAGCGAAGTTGCCGCCATTGTCATCAACAAGAACGCGAAGGAGTTCCTGCGCGAGTGCCTGGGCACCATAGGCTCGCAGGATTTCGCGGGCTCGATATCGGTGTGGGTCGTGGACAACGACTCCGATGACGGAAGCGCGGAGATGGTGCTCTCCGAGTTCGCGGACGCGAACCTTGTCTGGAACTCTTCGAACGTCGGTTACGCCCGCGCGTGCAACCAGGGCATCGCGGCGAGCGATGCGCCTTACGTCATCATCATGAACAGCGACGTCGCGCTCTCGCGCGACACCGTCGCCGAGCTCGTCGGCTACCTCGAGCGAAACCCGCGCGCCGGCGTCGTCGCGCCGTTGCTCCGGAACAGCGACGGCACCCTGCAGTACTCGTGCCGCGAGTTCCCTTCCATCGCCACCGCGTTCGTCCACGCGTTTCTGGGGCTGTTCAGCTCTGACAACCCTCACTCCGCCAGGTACAAGAAGATGACCTGGGACCACTCCCGGGAGACGGAGGTCGACTGGGTCTCGGGAGCGTTCATTGCGATGCGCCGCGAAGCGCTGGATGAGATTGGCGGTTTCGACGAGAAGTACTTCATGTACGTCGAGGACGTCGACCTGTGCTGGCGCATGTGGCGCGCGGGCTGGAGCGTCGGTTTCATACCACGCGGGGAGGTCTACCACCACATCGGCATGAGCAGCCAGGCGGTGCCCGCGCGCATGGTGTTCCATCACCACGCCAGTATGCTACGCTTCCACCATAAGACTTATGACGGCCCGATGCGCCGCACCGTCAACGTCGGTGTGGCCGCCGGGATCTCGGTCAGGTTCGCGCTCATAATGGCGCTCAACACCTTTTACAGGGTCCGGGGAGCGCTCGGCGGGGCGGCAAGGGTGATAATGCCTGGGAGACAGTGATGGAGCGAGTTCTTGTGACGGGCGCGGACGGGTTTGTGGCGGCGCATCTGATCGCCGAGCTCGCGGGCGAGCTGTTTTGCGAGATAACCGGAGTAGGCCTCAAGGAGTCACCCTCCATCGACGTCGACTGCCTCGAGTACGCGCTCCTGGACATCACAGAGTACGAGCCTCTCAAGGACCTTCTCGAAGAGTTCAAGCCGGACGCCGTCTTCCACCTGGCCGCGCTGCCCTCGGTCGCTCTCTCGTGGGAGGACCCGTGGAGCACGTACAGGGTGAACGTCCTGGGCCAGGTGAACCTCATGGAGGCTATCCGGCGGCTCGGGCTGGAGACGTCCGTGCACATAGCATGCTCCAGCGAGGAGTACGGCAAGGTGCCGCCCGAAGCCATGCCCATGACCGAGGGCATGCCGTTCAATCCGTGCAGCCACTACGCTGTGAGCAAGGTGGCGCAGGAGGTCCTGGGCCTCATGTACCACCAGGCGTTCGACTGGCGCGTGATTGTTACCCGCGGCTTCAACCAGGCGGGCCCCGGCCAGTCGTCCGACTTCGTCATCTCTTCTTTCGCACGGCAGATCGCCGAGATCGAGGCGGGGTTGTGCGAGCCGGTCATGATGGTCGGAAACCTGGAGGCCAGGCGCGATTTCATGGACGTGCGCGACACCGTGCGGGCGTACCGCATGGTGATGGAGAAAGGGAAGGCCGGCGCTTCGTACAACGTCTGTTCAGGCCATGCGCTCGCGGTCTCCGACGTCCTCGACAAGCTGCTCGAGATATCCGGTGCGGAGATCACCGTCCAGCGCGACCCCGTCCGGCAGAGGCCCAGCGACATCCCGCTGCTCCTGGGCGACAACACGAAGCTGCGCGAGGAGACCGGTTGGGAACCGATCATCGACCTCGAGAAGACCCTTTCAGACACTCTCGACTACTGGCGCGGCCGCGTGGCGGGTGAACAAGGAGACGCGAATTGAAAGCAGCAATGCTCGTCGGTGGCTTCGGGACGCGCCTGAGGCCCCTCACGCTGACGATGCCCAAGCCCATGCTTCCCCTTGTGAACATCCCTTTCCTCGAGATCGAGCTGCTGCACCTGAAGCAGTACGGCGTCGATGAGGTGATCCTGTCCACGGGATACCTTCCCGCGATCTTCGACGAATATTTCGGAGACGGCTCCAGGCTGGGCCTCAAGCTGGTGCACGTGACCGAGGACGAGCCCCTTGGAACGTGCGGGGCGATCAAGAACGTGCGGGAACACCTCGGCGACGAGCCGGTGATCGTGTGCAACGGCGACATACTGACCGACCTGGACATCGACGCGCTCGTAGCGTTCCACGACTCCGCCGGGGCGGTCGTCACGATCACGCTGACGCCGGTCGAGGATCCCACCGCGTACGGCCTCGTGCCGCTGGACGAGAAAGGCCGGATCCAGGAGTTCCTCGAGAAGCCGTCCTGGGACCAGGTCGTCACGAACATGATCAATGCGGGCACGTACGTGCTCGACCCGAAGGTGCTCGACCAGGTGCCGGCAGGTGAGAACTATTCATTCGAGAGGCAGTTGTTCCCCGACCTGCTGGAGCAGGGGGAGCCTATGTTCGGGTTCCCGTCGGACTGCTACTGGCTCGACCTGGGAACCCCGGAGAAATACCTCGCGGCGCACCACGACATCCTCGACGGCGAGATCGAGGTCGCCGTGCGTGGTAAAGACCGCGGTGGCAGGGTGACCGTCGGCGAGGGCGCGCAGATCCACGAGACCGCGCACCTGCACGGCCCGGTCCTGATCGGTGACGGGGTCAAAGTCGGACCGGGAGCGAAGATAATAGCCAAGTCATGCCTGGGAAACGGCGTGACTGTGGCGGCCGAAGCGAAGGTGGAAGGCTCGATCATCCTTGACGGAGCGATCATCGGCGAGAGGTGTGTCGTGGAGAACAGCATCGTGGGCCGGCACACGGTCCTCGGCGCCGGATGTCATGTTGCGGACTGCTCGGTCTTGGGTGATAATATCGTCTCTGGTGACGAGAACGAGTTCCGCAAAGGGATTCGAATCTGGCCTTCAACTGTCATCGAGGCCGGGAAAATAAGGTTCTGACAGAGCCGGCTTTAGCCGGCGCGGTCGTTTCTAGACAAAGAGAGCACACGGGCCGGCCCGCCCGGGACGCTCTCGCTGCTTGCGGAGGTGCGTTTTGAGGGTCCTTATCACTGGAATCACGGGCTTCGCGGGAAGCCATTTGGCTGAGTATTGCCTGGCCAGAGGCGACGTCGAGGTGTTCGGGACGGCGCGGTGGCGCAGCCGGATGGACAACGTTGAGGACATCGTCGATGACGTCACCCTCATGGACTGCGACCTCAAGGACTCCGTGGCCGTGCGGCATTGCCTCGCCGAGATCCGGCCGGATTACATTTTTCACCTTGCCGCCCAGAGCTTCGTTCCGACCTCCTGGAAGGCGCCCGTCGAGACGGTCTGCACCAACATGGTCGGCGAGATCAATCTCTTCGAGGCGATGCGCGAGCTGGGACTGGAGAAGACGCGTATACAGCTGGCCGGCTCCAGCGAGGAGTACGGGATGGTCTACGAGAACGAGGTCCCGATAAAGGAGACCAACCCTCTGAGGCCGCTCAGCCCGTATGGCGTGAGCAAGGTGGGACAGGACCTCCTCGGTTACCAGTACCACGAGAGCTACGGGACGCTGGCCGTGCGGACCCGCGCTTTCAACCACACCGGCCCGAGGCGCGGGGACGTCTTCGTATCGAGCAACTTCTCCCGGCAGATCGCCATGATCGAGAAAGGCAAGACGGAGCCCGTCATCAAGGTGGGCAATCTCACGGCCAGGCGCGACTTCACCGACGTGCGCGACATGGTAAAAGCGTACTGGCTCGCGCTCGAGAAGGGCGAGGCCGGTGACGTCTACAACCTTGGCACTGGCAAGGACGTGACCATCCAGAAGATGCTCGACATGCTCCTGTCGTTCAGCGACATCGAGATAGAGGTCAAGCAGGACCCCTCGAGGATGCGTCCATCGGACGTCGAGATACTGCTTGCAGATACGACAAAGTTTCACGAGCTGACGGGGTGGGTCCCCGAGATCCCTCTCGAGAAAACTCTCAAGGATCTCCTGGATTACTGGCGCGAGCGGGTGTGACAACTGGAGGCTTTGGCCTCCTGCCAGCGAATCTGGCATTGAAAGACCGGCATCCCGCCGGCTGCGGAGATGGCATTACTCTTCGGTGGCATATGCCACGTTGACTATGGGGCGGTGGCTATGATCAAGTTCGGCACCGACGGATGGCGCGGTGTTATCGCGGACGACTTCAACTACGACAACATCTGGAAGGTCGCCTGCGCGGTCGCGAGGTACGTAAAGGGCAACGTGGAGGGCCGCGATCCGAAGCTCCTTATCGGCTACGACACGCGCTTCAGCTCGGACCTCTTCGCACGGCTGTGCGCGATCGCCGCAAAGGAATACGGCGTGCCGGTCATGGTATCCGAGCGCTTCGCGAGCACCCCGTCGATCTCTTTCGCCACCAAGAACCTGCGCGCGGACGGCGCCATCATGATCACGGCCAGCCACAACCCCCCGAGGTTCGACGGAATCAAGTTCAAGGGGCCGTACGGCGGCTCCGCGACGACCAGCATCACCGGCGAGATCGAGGCCTCTCTGAGGGCGGTCGAGAAAGACCCCATACCACGTCCCGACGTGCTCTTCGAGGACGTCATCGAGCCCGGCAAGGTCGATTTCTTCGACCCCATCCCGGCCTACCTCGACAAGGTCGTCTCGATGGTCAACAAGGACGTCTTTCCAGCGAAGCAGTTCAAGATAATGTTCGACCCCATGTGGGGAGCGGGACAAGGCCTCATGCCGGAGGCGCTGAAGCGGCTCGGCATGGAGTGCGGTGAGATACACAACCAGCACAACCCGCTGTTCCCCGGGCTGCAGCCCGAGCCGATAGGCAAGAACCTGGACGGCCTGCGCGAAGCCGTCATGAGCGGCGGCTATCACGTCGGCATCGCGGTCGACGGCGACGCCGACCGTGTGACCGCGATCGACGCCACCGGGCGGTTCATCAGCAGCCACATGGTGCTCGCGCTGCTGCTCAAGCACCTGGTGGAAGTCCGCAAATGGACCGGCGACGTCGTAAAGACCGTCTCCACGACCACCATGATCGACAGGCTCTGCGAGAAGTACCACCGAAAGCTGTACGTGGTCCCGGTCGGGTTCAAGTACATCGCCGACCTCATGCTCGAGGAGGACATCCTCGTAGGCGGCGAGGAGAGCGGCGGGACCGGCATGAAGAACTACATCCCCGAGCGGGACGGCATCCTCATAGGCCTCATGCTCGTCGAGATCATGGCCACGAACAACAAGACGCTCGGGCAGCTCATCGACGAGCTGATGGACGAGCTCGGCCAGCAATTCGTATTCCTCCGCAAAGACATCGAGCTCACCCAGGCTCACAAGGAGGCGTTGCTCGCGAAGCTTCACGAGCTCCAACCCGCCACGATCGGGGGGCTGAAGGTCGTCAACGTCGAGACCATCGACGGGCTGAAGTTCCACAGGGAGGACGGCTCATGGGTCATGCTGCGCGTGTCGGGGACCGAGCCCGTCGTGCGCGTCTACGCCGAGGCGACGTCCGAGAAAGCGGTCGCGGACCTGGTCGATGAAGGAGTGAAGCTGATAAACACGGTGGCGCCCAATGAATGACGAACTTGAATCGAAGGTCGACCTGGACAACGTGTCCGAGATGGCCTCGGTGGACGAATCAGGGATGGTCGCAGTTCTAGAGACGTTCCCCGAGCAGGTCAGAGAAGCTATCGACATCGGGCAGTCCGACATCGTCCTTCCGTCGGTCCCCGGCCTGAGAACTGTCGCGGTGCTGGGGATGGGTGGATCCGGGATCTCTGGTGACGTGACAGCGGCCCTCTCGGCAGAGAGCGGTATCAAGCTGCCGGTCGTCACCGTAAAGGGATACCGGCTTCCAGCGTTCGTCGACGAGAGCAGCCTCGTGTTCGCGGTGTCTTACTCGGGCAACACGGAGGAGACGCTCGAGGGGCTCGAACAGGCGCTCGCGGGCGGTGCGACGGTTGTCGCCGTCTCCAGCGGGGGCGAGCTCACTCGTATTGCCGAAGAACAGGGGATGCCTCTCTTCAGGATCCCGGCCGGGCTCCAGCCACGCGCGTCGCTCGGCTACCTGTTCGTCCCGATCATTTGCGCGCTCGAGAGGATGGGGCTGATCGAAGGCGCGGTCGAACAACTGCGCTCGGCAGTGCCGCTCCTGGAGCACAGGCGCTCGGAGTACGGTGTCATCTCGGCGCATGAGGACAACCCGGCCAAGCGGCTCGCGCAGGACATGCTCGGCTACATGCCGGTCGTGTACGGGGCCGAGGGCTACCTGGCGGTGGCGGCTAGCCGGTGGAAAGCGCAGTTCAACGAGATGGCGAAGGTCCCGTCGTTCTGGAACTACTTCCCGGAGCTGAACCACAACGAGACCGTGGGCTGGCAGAACCTCGCCGAGGTCTGTTCCAGGTGCCACCTGATCGTGCTCGGAGATCCCGCGATGCACCCGCGCATCGAGAAGCGCGTAAAGATCACCCTCGACCTGCTCGAAGGAGAGGTCGGCAGGGTGACGCGGGTCTGCGCCCGCGGCTCGAACGCGACGGAGAAGCTGCTCGACCTCATCAGCCTGGGGGACTGGTCGAGCGTATACCTCGCGCTGGCACTGGGGCAGGACCCGACGCCGGTTACCAGAATCGAGAACCTCAAGAAACGCCTGATGGAGGCATGACGCGAGTCCCGCGCACTCAGGCCGGCCTCAAGGCCGGCCTTTTTCAGAAGTGCGCGGCCCGCAGTGGCAGGAGTAAATTTGAAACCTGAAGAGGTGCTAGAGAGAGCGGACGAGGCGGCAGCCGTCCTGGCTGATGAGCTTGGCTGCAGGCCGACCCTGGCGGTCGTGCTGGGCACAGGCTGGGACAAGCTGGACGACGACTATCGGACCATGCGGGAAGTAGAGTTCGCCCGCGTCCCGGGGTTCGGCCCGGTGTCGGCCCCCGGCCATAGAGGGAACGTGCGCCTCGTGGAGACCGTCGGCGGGCAGGTCCTCGTCCAGGAGGGCCGGATGCACTGCTACGAGGGATACAGCTCGCTCGAGGCCAGCTTCCCGGTCTGGGCGCTCGCGGCTCTGGGAGTCAAATCACTTGTGCTGCTCGCGGCCGCCGGCGGCCTCAACCCGGTCTACATGCCCGGGGACTTCATGCTCGTGTCCGATCACATCTCGCTGTTCGGCGACAACCCCCTGAAAGGCGTCCCGCAACCTGACGGATGCGAGAGGTTCGTATGCGGCGCGCAGTTCTACCCGGACAGCGTGCAGGAAGCGATCGAAGCGGCCCTGCCGCCGGGGACACGGGTGGAGAGGGGCACATACGTTCACACCACCGGCCCGAGTTTCGAGACCAACGCCGAAGCGGGGATGTTGCGCCTGCTCGGTGGTGACGCGGTCGGCATGTCGATCACCGCCGAGACGATCGTTGCGGGCTTCCTGGGCATGAAAGCCGGCGCCCTGTGCTGTGTCTCGAACGTCCTGCTGCCGTTCAAGTCCGCGGGGGAGTCCGCGGACGCCGTGTTGAGCCTTGTCAGGGATAGCGTTGCCGGACTGGGCGACTTCCTCGGAAAACTTGCAGCGTCGGCTGGTATGATAGGCTGATCGAGTTTGTCTCAATGGTTCGAAAGGAGATGCCGCTAAATGGATCACGACGTTAAGGACCTGGCCCTCGCGCCCGGTGGCAAAGCACGGATCGAGTGGGCCGGTCTTGAGATGAAGGTGCTGGAGACCATCAGGACCCGCTTCGAGCGCGAGAAGCCTCTGGCGGGGGCCTCGATCGGCGCCTGCCTGCACGTGACGACCGAGACCGCGAACCTCATGCTGACTTTGAAGGCGGGCGGCGCGGACACCTACCTGTGCGCGAGCAACCCCTTGAGCACGCAGGACGACGTCGCGGCTTCGCTGGTGTCGGATTTCGGGATCAGCACCTTTGCCATCAAGGGCGAGGACAACGATACATATTACAAGCACATCTACAGCGTGCTGGATAACCACCCCCGCATCACTATGGACGACGGCGCGGACCTCGTCACCACCCTGCATACCGAGCGCAAGGACCAGGCCGGCGATGTGATCGCCGGGACCGAGGAGACGACGACAGGCGTCATCCGCCTCAAGAGCATGGAGGAGAACGGCGTCCTGCTGTTCCCGGTGGTGGCGGTCAACAACGCCGACACGAAGCACCTGTTCGACAACCGTTACGGCACGGGGCAGTCAACCCTCGACGGCATCATCAGGGCCACCAACCTGCTCCTCGCGGGCAAGGTGTTCGTGGTCTTCGGCTATGGCTGGTGCGGGCGCGGCATCGCCACCCGGGCGATGGGCATGGGCTCCCACGTCGTGGTGGTCGAAGTCGACCCGCTGCGCGCCCTGCAGGCGACAATGGACGGCTTCACAGTGACGACCTCGATGGACGCGGCCGCGCGTGGCGACATCTTCGTGACCGCCACCGGCGACGCCCACGTCCTGCGCGCGGAGCATTTCGCCGTGATGAAAGACCGCGCGGTCGTATGCAACTCCGGCCACTTCGACGTGGAGATCGACATCCCGGCCCTGGAGAAGATGTCTGCGAGCCGGCGCCGGGTGCGCGAGTTCGTGGAGGAGTTCGCGATGAGCGACGGCCGCAGGGTGTACCTGCTCGCCGAAGGCAGGCTCGTGAACCTCTCGGCGGCCGAGGGCCACCCCGCGAGCGTCATGGACATGAGTTTCGCGAACCAGGCCCTGATGGCCGAATACGTCTTCACGCACGCCTCCGAGCTCGAGAAGAAGGTCTACGACGTTCCGGCCGCAATCGACGCGGAGATCGCCAGGCTCAAGCTCGAGACGATGGGCATCAAGATCGACTCGCTAACCGACGAGCAGGAGAAGTACCTCAGGAGCTGGACAGTAGGGACTTAGATGCGCTCGATCAAGCCCGATGAACTGGAGAAGCTCGCCGCGGCCGGCAGGCGCATGTACGAGGGCGGCCTGGCGACGGGGGCGACCGGCGCCATGGGCGTCCGCCTCACCGGCGGCGTGGTCATGGTGACCGCATCCGGCACGCGCCTCGGGTTCCTGTCCAAGGAGGACCTGCTCGTGATGAACGGCTCCGGGCCGGCTGGCCGCAACGGCAGGAGCGTCGGCAGGGAGACCGGGATCATCAGGGCCGTGCTCGCCTCGCAGCCGGAGGCCGGCGCGGTGATAAAGGTTAACGCGCCTTACACCACCGCGCTGTCCCACAAAGGACGCAAGGCCATCGAGAAATCGTCCGCCCTCCTCGCCGACCTCGGCGGCGTGGCGTTCGTCCCTTACTACCGCCCCGGCACCGCCGGGCTCGCGGGCGCCGTCGCGGAAGCGGCCTGCTCGAACCGCGTGGCCTTCATCGAGGGCCAGGGCGCAGTCGTGTGGGGGTCGGACATCGAGGACGCGATCGACCAGGCCGAGGCGCTGGAAGCCGCGGCCCGCGTCGTCTTCATCCTGAGCAGCAGCAACGGGTCTTAGGGGGCCTGCCATGCCGCTCAGCATCGAACCCGGCGACTCGATCTTCTTCAAAGACAACCGGCTCCACATCATCGACCAGACGATGCTTCCCGCGACGACTGTCATGCTGGAGCTCGCGACCCCTGCCGAGGTCGAAGGTGCAATACGCAGGCTTGCGACTCGCGGCGCGCCGGCGATCGGCATCGCCGGAGCCTACGGCGCGCTGCTCGGAGCTCTCAACGCGGAGCCCGACGTTTCTTCCATCGTAGCCGAGACCCGCGAGGCCATCGCGTTGATCGCCGCATCTAGGCCGACCGCGCGCGATCTGTTCTGGGCCCTGGAGCGCATGGAAAAAGTGCTCTCCTCAGGCATCGAAAGCCCCGACGAGCTGCTCGAGAGGTTGAGAGATGAAGCCGATGGCATCGCGAGCGACGTCATCGAGACCGACCGCGCGCTGGCCGTCGCCGGCCAGGAGCTCGTCAACGCAGGCGCAGGGGTGCTGACGCACTGCAACTCCGGCGCTCTCGCGGCCCTGCGCTACGGGACCGCGCTCGGCGTGCTGATCGAAGCCCACAAGAGAGGCAAGGGCATCCACGTGTACGTCGACGAGACCAGGCCGCTCCTTCAGGGGTCGAGGCTCACGGCCTGGGAGCTGGACCGGGCTCGCGTGCCCTACACGCTCATCACGGACAACATGGCCGCGCTCCTCATGAAGCAGGGAAAGGTCGACGCGGTGATGACGGGCGCCGACCGCATCGCGGCCAACGGCGACAGCGCCAACAAGATCGGTACCTACGGCCTCGCCCTCCTTGCGCGCGCCCACGGGATCCCCTTCTACATCGCCGCTCCCGGCTCGACAGTCGACCTGGGCTGCGCCGGCGAAGCACAGATCGTGATAGAGCAGCGGGACCCCGACGAGGTCCGCATGTTCCGGGACTGCCCATCCGCCCCGCCCGACGCCCCGGTCTACAATCCGGCTTTCGATGTCACCCCCGCGGAGTACATCGATGCCATAGTGACCGACAAAGGGGTACTGCGCCCGCCTTTCTCCAACAGCCTCGCTGTTTTTGCCTGACCGCCCGGTGTTGAACAAGACCCTCGCGCCCTGTATGATTTGCTTGTAATGCTTTTGTCGCCGACATCCTCTCCTGCGCCAATGCGAATACCCGGGCTTGCTGAACAGGTGATCGACCTCATATATCCGTCTGCGTGCGCCGGATGCGGCAAGGCGTGCGTCCGCCCCGTCTGCGATACCTGCTTCATCGCCATCGTGCGCAAAGGGGCCGGCCCCGGCCACGAGCGCTTCGAGCCCGCCGCGGGGCACTCGTTCCGGGACTGCCGCGCTGTGGGCGACTACGCCGGCCCGCTGAAGGACATGGTCCTGAGGCTCAAAGATTCGGAGAAGCGCGTCGCGGGGCCCCTGGCTTCACTGATGGTGATGGCCGCCGGTAACGACCCCGACTACATCCTCCCCGAGGCCGTGTGTTACGTCCCATCCACACGCAGGAAGATCGCTCGCCGCGGGTACAACCCGGCCGAGGTCCTGGCCGCCGGCTTCGCCTCGCGGCTCGGCCTGCCCCTCATCGGCGCGCTGCGCGTGGCTCGCCGTGTCGCAGACCAGGACAGCGTCCCGGGGCGCCAGAGGTGGGCCAACGTCGAAGGCGCCTTCTCGCCTGCCCTGGGAGTGACACTTTCGGGGAACGTCCTGCTCGTCGATGACGTGCTGACAACTGGGGCGACGGCGATGGAGTGCTCACGCCTTCTGCTCGGGCTCGGAGCCGCGAGTGTGCATGTCCTTGTTGCCACAAGAGCGGTTTTGTATAAATCACCCGATAGTTCATTTTAGATCGAAAGCCGGCCGCCGGAGGCCCGATTCTTCACCCGATCTCGCTATTTCCCGCGTTCTCAAGGGCATCTTCGGCCGCTTTTGGTGTAAACTCAGGTGTAGCGGCAAGCTGTCAGGGTTCAGTAACTGGACCTGACTGACGATACATATTTGGTGACCAGGAACCACTATGGGAAAACTACCGGTCGCAGAGGCCGGGGTGGGCGGAATGCAGTTATCCGACAGAGAAATACAGAACACGCTTGACCTCTTGAAGAATAGCAAGAAGATGGGCGCGGGCACACAGCCCGCCCAGCTCAGCGAAGAGGAGATCGAGGGCATCCAGCAGGTCGTAAAGCAGATCGATTCGATGCCCGAGATTCGCAAGGACAGGGTGGAGAAAGTCAAGAAGGCGCTGGAGTCCTCGAACTATAACGTTACCGGCGACGACGTCGCCAAGAAACTCATCGGCCGCATCTTTTCCGACAAGCTTCACTGATCAGGCCCCGCGGGCCTGCTTGCTTCCTAAATACCTGGGCGATAACATCGTCGTGTGGTAACAGGTACCTTCAAAATTTGTTCTTTTGGCGGGCCCCGGTCTGTGGTTGAAAGTCGATGCCAGTCGCAGGCGAAACGACCCACGTAAGGCAACTAATGGTTGCTGAGCATGGTGCGGCTTAGGGGTAAGTCCTGCCCCCGAATAAACGGGGAGAA
>Ga0209539_1000112_pt1 | contig 48110 bp, 38 predicted proteins | sample BarGraNGADG00312_2_FD_184499 | JGI IMG/M metagenome (GOLD analysis project Ga0209539, IMG submission 184499) | Arctic peat soil microbial communities from Barrow, Alaska - Barrow Graham LP Ref core NGADG0011-312 (SPAdes) (version 2) | ecosystem: Environmental > Terrestrial > Soil > Wetlands >...
CATCCGCCCCTGGCGAGCGCAGCGAGCCGGCCGCAACCTGGCTCAACGCCTGTTCAGGCTATGGGTGAGGGGGATCTAAGACTCAAGCAGGTAGTGGCGACCGCGGTCATCTATTTTGAAGTCAGTGAGAGTCAGGACCGGTGAACCTGTGAAGTACTGTGAAGCCAAGTGTTAAGCGTGAACATTGAGTTTCTGCCACCCTGTTCACGATTTGCTTGAACCTCAGATCATATTCTGCCCAAACACTATGGGATCAGCCTTGAGCAGTTTTACCGTGACTCAGGGTCCTGCCTGAAGGTCCAAATATGGCGCACGCAAGCGTGCGCGACTCGTGACCGACCGGCGCATTCATGCGCCGGATCGGAATAAACCCGGCCCGATCGGGCAGAGTAAAATCGGGAATCAGAGCAAGCTATTGGCCAGGGTAAGGGCCGGGTTTAGAAACGCGAAATAGAGCGAAAAAAGCCGGGCTCAAACGAGCCCGGCTTTGTAATTCGCCTATTTCTTATTTCTTGCGCGGCGGGGCCACATGGATCGCCTTGCCGTGAGCGGCTTCGGCGGCTTCCATGATGGCTTCCGGAAGCGACGGGTGCGCGTGGATGGTGGTCGCGATGTCCTCGGCGGTCGCTCCCATCTTCATGGCGACGGCGACCTCGTGGATGAGGTCCGACGCGTGCGGGCCCATTATCTGGGCGCCCAGCACCTGGTCGTTCTTCGCGTTTATCACGAGCTGCACGAACCCGTAATCCTCTCCCATGGCCATGGCCTTGCCGAGGGCCCCGAACGAGAAACGCGACACGTTGACGTCGATCCCCTGCTCCGCGGCCTTGTCCGTGTTGAGCCCGACGCTCCCGATCTCGGGAGTGGTGAAGATGCACGCCGGGACGACGTGGTAGTTCATATGGGCGTTGCCGCCGGTGACGTTCTCCGCCGCGACGAGCCCCTCGAACGTGGCGGTGTGCGCCAGCAGTATCCCGCCGACGACGTCGCCGATGGCGTATATGCCGTCGACGCTGGTCTCCATCATCTGGTCGACGATGATCCGCCCGCGCTCGTCCATCTGCATTCCCAGCTCATCGAGTCCCAGGCCCGCCGAGTTGAACTTGCGGCCGATCGAGACCAGGAGCTTCTCCGCCTCGAGCTCGTCTCCCGTGGAAAGCTTTACCTTGATGCTGTCAGGCTTGTACTCCAGCACCTCGGTCACCGTCGTCTCCGTACGCACGTCGATGCCCTGCTTCCTGAACGAGCTCTTCATCTGCTTGGCTACCCTGCTGTCTTCCGTCGGCAGCATCCTGTCCATCAGCTCGAGCATCACGATCTTCGTACCGAGCGTCGAGAAGATGCAGGCGAACTCGCTGCCGATGACCCCGCTGCCCACGATGATCAGGCTCTCGGGCACGTGGTCGAGCGCCAGCGCGTCCGTCGAGGTCATGACCGCGGGCTGCTTGAAATCGAAGGTGGGGAGCTCGGCCGGGTCCGAGCCGGTCGCGATGATGATATTGCCAGCCTCGAGCTCGATGGTCCCGTCTTTGGTCTCGACGGAGACCTTCTTGTCCTTGGTGATCTTTCCAGTGCCCTCGATGAGGTCGATCCCGTTGGCCTTCAACAGCTGCAGGATGCCCCCGACGAGCGTGTCAGTGACCTTCTCCTTGCGCGCCATTATCGCGGGCCAGTCCGGCTCGATCGCCCCGATCTTCACGCCGAACTTCTCCGCCTCGCGTGCGTGGGCGATGAGCTCGGTGGAGGCCAGCAGGGTCTTTGTGGGGATGCACCCCCAGTTCAGGCACGTCCCGCCGACCTTCTGCTTCTCGATGATCGCGACTTTCGCGCCGCGCTGTGCCGCCCTGATCGCCGCCGGGTAGCCTCCGGGACCCGCCCCGATGACGACAACGTCATACTTCGAATCGCCAGCCATGGCTCGCTCCTTCCTTGTGAGTCGTGGCGCGTGCGCCAAAACAGCCAAACTTTCTCACAGTTCAGCCGCCCGAGTCAAACGAACCACGGCCCGGCGAGTGCCCCCCGGGAAGGCCCGCGAAGGGGGTCCCGGCGGGTGGTTCGAGGGGCTGGAAACCGGCCCCGCGGCTTCTTGCATTGACGGGGAGTCACATATATAATTGCCGCGCGATGTGCCTCCATGATAAGGGGGCATATTTTATGCAGGGAGGCTGCGGCGGCTGGCCGCGGCAAAGGGAGTATCCGGACGGAGTTAATCTCAAGGGTCTGTCCAGCGCACCTGTGCAGGGACTTGACCCGACTACTTTTAAGCTGAAACCAGGATTCCAGAGGGTGGATATCACCCCGGAAAGGAGTGATGCTCCGGCGAGATGGCACGTCAATGACGGATCTGGACTTTCAGCCCCCGGTGGACGGGGACTTTGATGGAGATGGTCACCTAAGGAGGGACAATGGCAGCAGTACCCAGCGACCTCGAGATAGCACAGGCTGCGAAACTTCAGCCCATAGTAGACATCGCGAAGAAGATCGGACTGACCGAAGACGACCTCGAACTGTACGGAAAGTACAAGGCGAAGGTCCACCTCGACGTGATCGACAGGCTCAAGGACAAGCCTAACGCCAAGTACATCGACGTAACCGCCATAACCCCGACGCCTCTCGGCGAGGGCAAGACGGTCACCTCGATCGGCCTGACAGAGGCGATGAACAAGATCGGCAAGAACGCGATCATCTGCCTGCGCGAGCCCAGCATGGGCCCCGTGTTCGGCATCAAGGGCGGTGCCGCCGGCGGCGGCTACAGCCAGGTGGTCCCGATGGAGGACCTCAACCTCCATTTCACCGGCGACATCCACGCTATCGGCGCGGCTAACAACCTCTGCGCCGCGTACATCGACACCAGCATCCTGCTCGGCAACAAGCTCAACATCGACCCGATGACCGTGTCCTGGCGCCGCGTAGTCGACATCAGCGACCGCGCACTGCGCGACATCGTGGTCGGCCTCGGCGGCAAGCAGAACGGCTATCCCAGGCAGACCGGGTTCGACATCACGGTCGCCTCCGAGGTAATGGCGATCCTGGCGCTCGCCGAGAACCTGCAGGACCTCAAGGAGAGGCTGGCGAGGATCGTTGTGGCTTACACCTACGACGGCAAGCCGGTCACGGCTTCCGACCTGAAGTGCGCGGGCTCCATGGCGGCGCTCCTCAAGGACGCCATAATGCCCAACCTGATCCAGACGCTCGAGGGGAACGCGTGTTTCATGCACGCCGGCCCGTTCGCGAACATCGCGCAGGGCAACAACTCGGTCGTGGCGGACCTCATCGCCGCCAAGGTGAGCGACTACCTCTTCACCGAGAGCGGCTTCGGCGCCGACATGGGCGCGGAAAAGATGATGGACATCAAGATCCGCGTGATGGAGAAGTACGGCATCACCCCGGACTGCGTGGTCATCACCGCCACCATCCGCGCGCTGAAGATGCACGGCGGCGCATTCGAGGCCAAGCCGGGCAAGAAGATCGACGAGAAGCTGCAGGCGGCCGAGAATTACGACGCCCTCGAGGCGGGCTGCCAGAACCTGGTCAAGCACATCGAGAACATGAAGCTGTTCGGGATCCCGACGGTCGTAACCATCAACCGCAGGACCACTGACCGCGACAAAGAGGTCGAGATGGTCCACGACATCGCCATCAAGGCGGGCGCGGACTTCTGCGAGCCTATCGAGGTATGGGCCAAGGGCGGCGAGGGCGGCAAGGAAGCCGCCGCGGCGATCGTCAAGGCCTGTGACATGCCCAAGGACTTCAAGTACATCTACGACGTGAACGCGTCGATCAAGGACAAGATAGAGGCCGTGGCCACCAAGATATACGGCGCGGACGGAGTCACTTACTCGCCGGAGGCGGAGGCAGCGATCACGCGCCTCACCGGCGCCGGCTTTGACAAGCTGCCGCTATGCATGGCCAAGACCCACCTTTCACTGTCCCACGACCCGAACCTGAAGGGCCGCCCCACCGGCTGGAAGCTCCCGGTCAGGGACGTCCGCCCGGCGGTCGGTGCCGGTTTCGTCTACCCGCTCTGCGGCGAGATGAAGACCATGCCCGGCCTCCCGAGCGAGCCCGCGGGCAACAGGGTGGACCTGGACGAGAACGGGAGGATAATGGGCCTGTTCTAGGCTCGCCTCCCACGAGACGATAATGTTGGCATCACGGCGGCCGGATAACCCGGGCGCCGGACGCCCGTTTTGACTAGCAAGTGACCAAATTGGAAAAAGTCAGAGTCTGTTTTTATCCTGAAAACCGCTGCATCGAGGTCGACAAGGGAGAGAACGTCCTCAGGGCCGCGATGAAAGCCGACGTCCACATCAACGCGTCGTGCGGCGGTGAGGGTTACTGCGGCAAGTGCCGGGTAATCGTCGAGAAGGGCGACGTAAAGCAGAAGATGCAGGTCAAGCTCTCCGAGGAAGAGATGAAGCAGGGCTACGTCCTGGCCTGCACCGCGACCCTGGAGTCCGACGCGGAGATCCGGGTGCCGATCGAGAGCCAGCTGGGCGACAAAAGGGTGCTCGAGCGCAGGCCGCCCATACCGCTTAAGGGCTACACTCTCTCGGCAAAGGACTGGGCCGAGCGGCTTCCCCAGTGGGAGCTGAAACCCCCGACCACCAAATTCCACCTGATACTGGACAAGCCCACCCTCGAGGACAACCTGAGCGACGCCGAGCGCATCAAGCGGGCGCTCGTGAAGATCGCGGACCTCAAGGACGTCGTCATCGACTACCCGATGCTCCAGGCGCTGCCGGGAATGATCCGGGCGTCGAGCTTTGACGTCACCGTGACCGTCCTGGACAGGGGCAACGAGGCGCGGGCAGTCCGCATCGAGAAGGGCGATACCACGCCGAGGCAGGCCGCCCTCGCCATCGACCTCGGGACCACCACCGTGTCAGTGCAGCTGGTCGACCTCCAGACCGGCGAGGTCACGGCCGAGGCCTCCGACTACAACGGGCAGATCTCGTACGGCGAGGACGTCATCAGCCGCATAATATATTCGACCCGGGCGACCGGGCTCGCGAAGCTCCAGTCCGCCGCGGTCAACACCATCTGGAACCTGATACAGCAGGTGGTGGAGAAGACCAACATGGAGTTCTGCAGCATCACGCACCTGTGCGTGTCCGGCAACACTACGATGATCCACCTTCTGCTCGGGCTCGACCCGCGCTACATCAGGGTCGACCCTTACATTCCGGTGGCGAGCTACTTCCCCTGGATCAAGGCGAGCAACATAAGCATCAGGATCGCCTCGGGCGTTTACCTGAGGGCTACTCCCTGCATCGCCTCGTACGTCGGCGGCGACATCGTCGCCGGGGTCCTGGCCTCCGGGATGTTCAACGCAGAGAAGATAACCCTTTATATAGACATCGGGACGAACGGCGAGATGGTGGTCGGCAACAAGGACTGGCTGCTCTCGTGCTCCTGCTCCGCGGGGCCGGCGTTCGAGGGCGCAGGCGTCAAGCACGGCATGCGCGCCACGCGCGGGGCCATCGAGCAGGTCCGGATCAACGAGGTCAGCTACGAGCCCATGATCATCACCGTCGGTAACAAGCGGCCGATCGGGATCTGCGGCTCGGGCCTCATCGATACCCTGGCCGAGCTCTTCCTGACCGGAGTGATCGACGAGCGGGGCAAGGTGAACACCGAGCTCGACACGCCCAGGGCCCGGATGAGCGACAGCGGCGGCGAGTACGTGCTGGCCTGGGCCGACGAGAGTGGCACCAACCGCGACATCGTAATCACCGACGTCGACATCGACAACCTGATGAGGGCCAAGGCGGCCGTCTTCGCGGGCATCAACGTGATGCTCGAGGAGGTCGGCATGACCGTGGACATGGTCGAGGAGATACTGATCGCCGGCGCCTTCGGCCGCTACCTCGAGATAGACAAGGCGATAATCATCGGGCTGCTTCCCGACGTCGACACCGAGAAGATCAAGTTCGTCGGCAACGGCTCGCTGCTCGGCAGCTACCTGATGGCGCTCTCCAAGAACCTGATAGAGGAGGGCGACAGGATCGCCAACATGATGACGTACCTGGAGCTGTCGACCAACCCGAAGTTCATGGACCAGTACATCTCGGCCCTCTTTCTTCCCCATACAAACATCGAGAATTTCCCGACGGTCAAGCGCCGCCTCGAGGAAGCCCGCGCCGCGAGCTCGCTGAAGCAGCCCAAGGGAGGAGACGGAAGTTGACGGCGGTGATGGCTGTCACGGGAAAGGGCGGAACCGGCAAGACGACCATCTCGGCACTCATCATCAGGCACCTCGTTGAAATGGGCGCGAAGCCCGTACTGGCGGTCGACGCGGACTCCAACGCGAACCTGAACATGGCGCTGGGCGTTCCGATCGACAAGACCGTCGGAGACCTGCGCGAGGACCTCTCTAAGAGGGTCCAGAAGCAGACCCTTCCCGCCGGGATGTCCAAGCAGGACATCCTGGAGATGGAGATCGAGCAGGCGACCGTCGAGACGAAAGATTTCGACCTGCTGGCGATGGGCAGGCCCGAGGGGCCGGGCTGCTACTGCGCCATCAACAATATGCTGAGGACGTTCCTGGACCGGATATCCGACCGCTACCAGTACGTGGTGGTGGACAACGAGGCCGGCATGGAGCACCTGAGCAGGAGGACGACGCGCGGAGTGTCCTCGATGTTCGTCGTGAGCGACCCGTCGGTCCGGGGCCTCGAGACGGCGGCCCGGATAAGGGCGCTGGCCGAGGAGATGGACATCGGGGTCGAGAACTACTGGCTGGTCCTCTCCCGTGTGAGGGGAGAGATGACGGCCAAACTGAACGAGGCCGCCTCATCCACCGGCATGGAGCTGGGCGGCGTGGTGCCGGACGACCCCGAGGTCGCCAGGCTGGACGCCGAGGGTACGCCTCTGATCGAGCTCCCCGATTCGTCGGCGAGCTACATCGCGGTAGGGAAGATTCTAAAGAAGGCTCTTCAGGGGGTGAGCTGACAGATGTACATGGAAGGACGGATAGTTGATTTCCTGGACAAGCTTGCGTCGAAGTCGCCCGAGCCGGGCGGAGGCGCGGCGAGCGCCCTGGCCGCGGCCATAGGGGCGGCGCTGGTGGCGATGGTGGGCAACCTCACGATCGGCAAGGAGAAGTACGCGGACGTGCAGGACAGGATCGAGGAGATGGTCAAGCTCTCGGACGAGGTCAGAGTGGCCCTCCAGGAGCTGGTCCAGCAGGACACCGAGGTCTACGCCGTGCTCTCCGTGGCCTTCAAGATGCCACGGGACACCGACGAGCAGAAGGCGGAGCGCACTGTCAAGGTCCAGGCGGCTCTCAAAGAGGCGACCATGGTGCCGTACGATATCGCCGACAGGTGCCTGGACGTGTGCGAGCTTTCGGCCCTCGCGGCCGACATCGGCAACGTCGGTGCGGTAAGCGATGCAGGCGTCGCCGTGCTTCTCGCTGAGGCAGCGGCACAGTGCGCGGCGCTCAACGTGAAGATCAATCTGACGAGCATCAAGGATAAAGATTTCGTGGACGAGAAATGGACGGGGATTCAGGATATACTTTCCCGGGCAAAAAAGTATAAGGACGAGGTAGTGAAGGTCACATACGACAAGCTGGGCTAGGAGGTCTTTAGATGGCGGAGATCATAGACGGCAACGCGATAGCCGACGAGATCAAGGGCGAGATAATAGCGGAGAGAGACAGGCTGAAGGCCAAAGGGATCGACCTTGGCGTCGCGACGCTGCTGGTCGGCGACGACTTCGGGTCGAAGATGTACCGCGGCCAGGTGGAGAAGAACTGCGAATCGGTGGGCTTCGCTTACATAGAGAAGACCCTCCCGGCCGAGACGACCGAGGAAGAGGTCATCGCGGTCGTCAAGGCGCTCAACGAGGACGAGACCGTCAGCGGCATCCTGCCGCTCAGGCCGTACCCGGAGCACATCAGCGACTCGGCGGTCATCAACAACATCAGGGTGGACAAGGACATCGACTGCTTCCACCCGTTCAACATGGGCAAGCTGATGCTGGGTGAGCCCACCCTCGCGCCGGCGACCCCTTCCGCCTGTATCGAGCTCATGGAGCGCGTGGGCGTGAAGTTCGAGGGCGCCGAGATAGTCGTGGTGGGACACTCTAATATAGTGGGCAAGCCGGTCGCCATGCTCGCGCTGAACCGCAACGCGACAGTGACCGTGGCGCACGTCTTCACCTCCCAGGCGGGCAACCTGGCAAAGCACACAACCGGGGCGGATATCCTGATAGTCGCTGCCGGCAGGGCCGGGCTCATCACGCCGGACCTGGTGAAGGAGGGCGCGGTCGTGATCGACGTGGGGATCAACCGCGTGAAGGTGCTGGACGACGAGGGCAATCCCGTGCTCAACGACAAGGGAAAGCCGAAGACGAAGACAGTGGGCGACGTGGACTTCGACGCCGTCAAGGAGAAGGCCAAAGCGATCACGCCGGTCCCCGGCGGAGTCGGCGCGGTCACGAACATGATGCTCTTCAAGAACGCCTTGACCGCTGCGAAGATGCAGGCCGGCCTGGAGTAGATGGTACGCGGAGGCCCCGTTGATTAATATCATGGCGGCCGAAGCGACGGGACAGTAGAAAGGATGTGGATTCAAGATGGCGTTTGAGGTACCAAAGGAGACCACTGATTCCAAGATACGGGAAGTCACGCTAGGGACCGGGGACGTTAAGGTCGGGGGAGAGAACATACTCCCGTTCTACCTGTTCGAAGGCGCGATGCCTAACCGCCCCAAGATCGCGGTTGAAGTCTACGACGACAACCCGCAGACCTGGTCTCCCGTGGTGGCGGACGCGTTGAAGGACGTAATCGCTGACCCGGTCGCGTGGGCGAAGAAGGCCCAGGACGAGTGGGGCGCCGACATCATCGCGCTTCGCCTAAAGAGCACCGACCCCAAGGGCGACGACAAGCCCGCGGGCGAAGCAGCCAAGACGGCGGCGGCGGTTGCCGACGCGGTCAGCATTCCTGTAATAGTGTACGGCGCGGAAGACGCCGAGAAAGACGGCGAGGTCATGAAGGCCGTCGCGGCCGCGGCCGAGGGCAAGAACCTGATCATGGGCCCGGCCAACGAGGACAACTACAAGACCATCGGCGCGGCGGCGCTCGGCTACGGGCAGTCGATATCCGCGAAGACGCCGATCGACGTGAACCTGGCGAAGCAGCTCAACATCCTGCTCTCCAACCTCGGAGTGGACGTCGGCAAGATCATCGTCGACCCGACGACCGGTGCGCTCGGCTACGGCCTGGAGTACACCTACTCGGTCATGGAGCGCTTCAAGATCGCCGCGCTGCGCCAGGACGACAGCATGACCCAGATGCCGCTCATCGCGGACGTCGGCCCCGAGGCCTGGAAGGCCAAGGAAGCCAAGGCGCCCGCCACTGATGAGCCGCAGTGGGGCGACGAGAACAAGAGGGGCGTGCTCTGGGAGATCCTCACCGCGACCGCCCTTTTGATGGCTGGCGCGGACATAGTGATAATGCGCCATCCCGACGCCATTAAGACAGTCAAGCAGGTTATAGACAACCTGATGTCCTAACACGGCTCGACGGCCGCCCCCGGAGGGCGGACCGAAGGCCCGTAGGCCGGAGCGAGGAGTTGAATAATGACAGATTTCGAAGAAATGAGTTCCTGCGAAGCGACGATTGATATGCTGAAGAAGGCTGAGGCCGAAGATCAGTCGACCGCGTTCAGCAGGGCAAGCTCGATGAAGGAGTGCACCATCGGTGCCAGCGGCATCTGCTGCAAGAACTGTGCGATGGGGCCGTGCAGGCTCACGCCCCCTAAAAAGGAAGGCGAGCCGGAGAAGCGCGGAATATGCGGAGCGACCGCCGAGGTGGTCGCGGCAAGGAACTTCCTGAGGATGGTCGCCGGTGGCGCCTCGGCGCACTCCGACCACGGCAGGGCTGTCGCGCACACGATGATCCTGGCGGCGAAGGGCGAGACCAAGGGTTACGAGATCAAAGACCGGATCAAGCTGCTGGAGGTCGCCGCGGACCTGGGCGTCGAGATCGACGACAGGCCGGTCGAGGAGATCGCCCTCGACGTGGGCGAGAAGTGCATGGGGATGTTCGGCAAACAGGAAGGCGAGCTGGAGTTCGCCTGGAGGGCCCCCGAGAAACGCAAGGAGCTCTGGCGCAAGCTGGGCATCTTCCCACGAGGGATCGACCGGGAGGTCGTCGAGGCCATGCACCGCTCGAGCATCGGCGTGGACCAGCAGATGGAGAACATCATGCTCCAGGCCTCGCGGTGCGCGCTGGCTGACGGCTGGGGCGGCTCCATGATAGGGACCGAGCTGCAGGACATCATGTTCGGCACCCCGACTCCGATCAAGGCGAAGATAAACCTTGGCGTTCTCGAGGAGAACCAGGTCAACATCATCGTTCACGGGCACGAGCCGGTCCTCTCCGAGATGATCCTGCTCGCGGCCCAGAACGAGAAGATGATCAAGAAGGCCGAGGAGAAGGGCGCCAAGGGCATCAACATCGCCGGTATATGCTGCACTGCGAACGAGATCCTGTCGCGTCACGGGATCCCGATCGCCGGTAACGTACTGCAGCAGGAGCTCGCCATAGTCACGGGAGCAGTCGACGCGATGGTCGTAGACGTCCAGTGCGTATACCAGGCCATCGGCGAGCTGTCCAACTGCTACCACACCAAGGTCATCACGACCAGCCCCAGGGCGAAGATGCCGTTCGCCGAGCACGTCGAGTTTCACGAGGAGCACGGGCTCGAGACGGCGGAGAAGATCGTCGAGATGGCGATAGACAACTTCCCCAACAGGGGCAAGGTGGACATCCCCAAGAAGACCACCGATTTCATCGGGGGTTATGACCACGAGTACATCAACTACATGCTAGGCGGCCGCTTCCGCGCATCGTACCGACCTCTCAACGATGGCATCATCGACGGCCGCATACGAGGCGTCGTGGGCGTCGTAGGGTGCAGCAACCCGAGGGTGCCACACGATTCGGTGACCGTGCGTGTGGTCGAAGAGCTCGTGCGAAACGGCTGCCTCGTCGTGATGACAGGCTGCGCCGCCCAGGCGGTGGCGAAGACCGGCCTGATGAACCCCGAGGTGGCCAAGAAGGTATGCCCGCAGGGTCTCTACGAGATATGCGAGGCGGTCGGCATCCCGCCGGTCCTGCACGTCGGCTCGTGCGTCGACAACAGCCGCATCCTGATCGCGCTTACAGAGATGGTGCGTGAAGGCGGCCTCGGCGACGACATCTCGGATCTTCCGGCGGCCGGCTGTGCCCCCGAGTGGATGAGCGAGAAGGCCATCGCCATCGGCCAGTACTTCGTGGCCTCGGGCGCGTACACCTTATTCGGTGTGAAATGGCCGACGTCGGGAAGCCAGAAGCTGACCGACTACCTTTTCGAGGGTTACCGGGAGCTGTACGGGAACACCTGGGACTTCGAGCCCGACCCCGAGAAGATGGTCGGGAAGCTGCTGACCGCGATAGATAACAAGCGCGACGCGCTTGGAATACTGGGTAAACGTGAGCGCGTACTCTACGACATGGCGATGAGGCGCGAGCTGTCCATAGAGTAGCTGGGGCCGCATCTAAGCCCGATTTCTAAGGAGGAGAACGGATGTCGAAGATCATCGCAAGCGCCGCCATCAGGGGTACGCATGCAATACATGACAGGGTTGCAGCACGCCTGGACGAGGCGCTGCAGAAATACGGAGAGAATCAGGAGATAGCTTTTCCCAACACGGCTTACTACCTGCCGATCATTTACGCCATGACGGGCGTGAAGGTCGAGAAGTTGAGCGATTGCCCGAAAGTGATGAAGATCGCCGAGGACCTTATTCCCCCGCTAATACCTGAGCACCTGTGGACGCCCTACCTGGGGCCGGTGCTCGACGCCGGGATGGCGACGCTCTTCATGGAGGAGATAGAGGAAGGCATCAAGTACTTCGACGGCCCCAACCCCGTCGACGGGATATGGCTGGGCGCCGCGGACGACGTGATCATGCGCGAGCGCGGCGTCGAGTTCGTCGACGGCACGGCCCCCGGTTTCTGCGCGCTCGCGGGCAGCGCGCCCGATCCGCAGACGGCCGAGAAGATAGTCAAGGAGCTCCAGGAGAAGAACCTGTACGTCTGGACGAGCGGCAACTTCAACGGTACCACCGTGGCCGAGCAGCTCGACAGCATCAAGGTGCAGCTCGGCTGGGAGACGCGCATCGTGCCTTACGGCCACGAGATAGGCTCCGCGGTCTACTCGCTGGGCTTCGCCGCTCGCGCGGCGATGAGCTTCGGCGGGGCGACCCCCGGCGACTACCGCAAGGTGCTCCTGTACAACAAGAACCGCATCTTCGCCTTCGTCATGGCGCTCGGAGAGGTCACGGACGAATGGTACGCGAACGCGGCCGGTGCCATCAACTACGGGTTCCCGACCATCGCGGACACCCCGATACCGGAGATCCTCCCCACGGGCATCTGCACGTACGAGCACGTCGTGTCGAACATCCCGCACGACCAGATAGTTCAGAAGGCGGTCGAGGTCAGGGGCCTGAAGATCCAGGTCACCAAGGTACCGATCCCGATGGCGTACGGCCCGGCGTTCGAGGGCGAGCGCATCCGCAAGGAGGACATGTACTGCCAGTTCGGCGGGAACATAACCCCGGCGTTCGAGTTCGTCGAGATGAAAGAGATGGATGAGGTCGAGGACGGTAAGATCACGGTCGTCGGACCCGAGATAGACGACATCGAGCAGGGCACAGCCCTCCCACTCGGCATAGTGGTCCACGTGGCCGGCCGGAAGATGCAGGAGGACTTCGAGTCGATCCTCGAGAGGCAGTGCCACCACCTGATCAACGGCGCCGAGGGCATCTGGCACATGGGCCAGCGTGACATAGTCTGGACGCGAATCAGCAACAAGGCCCAGCAGAAGGGCTTCAAGATCAAGGACTACGGCGAGATACTGCATGCCAAGCTGCTCGGAGAGTTCCCGGCCATCGTCGACAAGGTCGAGGTGACCCTGTACACGGACGAGGCCAAGACACTCGAGTGGCTGGCCAAGGCGCGCGAGAAGTACGGCGTGAGGGACGAGCGCACAGCCGGCATGACAGACGAGACGACCGATATCTTCTACTCCTGCACGCTATGCCAGTCGTTCGCTCCCACGCACGTCTGCGTGGTCACACCCGAGAGGCTCGGCCTCTGCGGCGCGTACAACTGGCTCGACTGCAAGGCGGCCTACGAGATCGATGAGACCGGCCCGAACCAGCCCATACCGAAGGGCGAGGCAATCGACGAGGCCAAGGGGCAGTGGGTGAACGTCAACGAGTTCGTGTGGAACAACTCCGGCCAGAAGCTGGACAAGTTCAACGCGTACACCATGATGGAGGACCCGATGACATCGTGCGGGTGCTTCGAGTGTATCGTGGCGTTCCTCCCGATAGCCAACGGCGTCATGATCGTGAACCGCGAGTTCACGGGCAAGGAGACGCCGTGCGGCATGTCCTTCTCGACGCTGGCAGGCTCGGTCGGTGGCGGTAACGTCACTCCCGGGTTCGTGGGGATCGGCAAAGTGTACATAACGAGCAAGAAGTTCATCAGCGCCGACGGCGGCTTCCAGCGGATAGTCTGGATGCCCAAGGAGCTCAAGGAGACCCTCCACGAGCAGATGCAGAAGAGGGCCGAAGAGCTGGGCATTCCCGACTTCGTGGACAAGATCGCCGACGAGACGGTGGGCGTGACCGAGGAAGCGATACTTCCGTTCCTCGAGGAGAAGGGCCACCCCGCGCTCACGATGGACCCGATGCTCCAGTAGCGGCCGCGCGGCTGCCATAGAAACAAATAAGACTCATGATGAGACGAGGAAAGGAGTAAGGGAGATGGCACTAAGCGGTCTGGATATTTTCAAGCTGCTGCCGAAGACTAACTGCGGCGACTGCAAGATGCCTACGTGCCTGGCTTTCGCGATGAAGCTCGCCGGAGGGCAGGCCAAGCTCGAGGACTGCCCGCACGTGTCCGATGAGGCCAAGGAGAAGTTGGCCGACGCGGCGGCGCCTCCGATAAGGGGAGTCATCGTCGGTTCGGACGGCACCGAGTTCAAGACCGGAGAGGAGCTCGTGCTCTACCGCCACGAGAAGAGGTTCGTCAACCCGGCCGCGATCGGGGTCCTCGTCAAGGATACCGAGTCGGACGATGAGATAGCCAAGAAGATCGACGACATGAACAAAGACTCGTGGGAGAGGGTCGGCCAGCAGCTCGAGATCAAGCTGTGCGCCGTCAAGTGCGAGTCCGGTGACGCCGGCAAGTTCAAGGCCTTGCTCACCAAGATAAAGGACGGGACCAAGGTCGCGATAATGCCGATGACCGAGGACGCCTCGATCATGGAGGCGGCCGTGGAGGTCGTGGGCGACAAGAACCCGCTCCTGTACTGCGGGACTACCGCCAACCTGGACGCCATGGGCAAGCTGGCCCTGGACAAGGGCCTGCCGCTGGTCCTCAAGGGCGACGGCCTCGACTCGCTGGCAGACCTTTCCGAGAAGGCGACCGGCATGGGCCTCAAGGACCTGGTGCTCGACCCCGGCACGCGCAACCTGAAGGACACGTTCGAGTCCATGGTGGCGATACGCAGGGGCGCGCTGAACGCCAAGTTCAAGCCCTTCGGCTTCCCGACCATCGCGATACCCGCCGAGGAGACGGACGACATCTTCTTCGAGGGTGCCTCCGCCGGCGTGTACATCGCCAAGTACGCGGACATAGTCGTGGTGTCGAGCGCCGAGGCGTGGCTGCATTACCCGCTGCAGGTCGAGATCCAGAACATATACACCGACCCGCAGAAGCCGATGGCCGTGGACTCCAAGTTCTACGAGATCGGCTCGCCGGGGCCCGATTCCCCCGTGCTGGTGACCACCAACTTCTCGCTGACCTACTTCATAGTGTCGGGCGAGATCGAGTCCAGCAAGGTGGACGCGTGGCTGGGCATCGTGGACTCCGAGGGCCAGTCGGTCCTCACGGCCTGGGCCGCCGGGAAGTTCGTGCCCGACGTCATCGCCAAGTTCATAACCAAGAGCGGGATCACCGAGAAGGTGAACCACCGCAAGCTGATAATCCCGGGTTACGTGGCCCAGATTTCGGGCGAGCTGGACGAGGAGCTGCCGGACTGGGAGATCATGGTCGGCCCCCGCGAGGCGGCGGACATCTCGACGTACCTGCGGAACTTCGTGGGAGCTTAAGCGACCTAGTAGGAGGAACAGATGATAGTAACGAAGCAGAAGCCCTTTGAGGTGATACTCAAAGAGCTGGAAGACGCGAAGAAGGTCTTCCTTATCGGCTGCGGCGACTGCGCGACACTCTGCGAGACTGGCGGAGAAGACCAGATCAAGGAGATGACCGAGAAGCTTCAGGCCGAAGGGAAGGAAGTAACGGGCAACGTCATCGTAGAGGTGGCCTGCCACGAGCTGGACGCCAAGAAGGAGTTCCGCGCGCACAAGGACGAGATAGCGGCGGCAGACGCCATGCTGCACATGTCCTGCGGAGCGGGCTGCCAGGCGGCGAGAGCGGGCCTGGAGAAGCCGATCTTCCCGGCCAACGACACGCTCTTCCTCGGCAACATAGTGCGCTACGGCCAGTTCGAGGAGAAGTGCCGGCTCTGCGGCGAGTGCATCCTCGATGTGACCGGCGGCGTCTGCCCCGTGACCCGGTGCCACAAGGGCATACTGAACGGCCCCTGCGGCGGCACCAACGAGGGCAAGTGCGAGGTGGACCCCGAGAAGGACTGCGCGTGGACACTGATCTACCAGCAGCTCGAGAAGGAAGGCAGAGTCGACAAGATGAAGGCCTACCAGCCACCTAAGAACTGGAACCCGACACTGAAGCCGGGTCGCCACGTGGTAGAGCGTGAGAAGGGTGGTGAGTAGGATGACCGTAGAGAACGTGAAGAAGGAGCTCGGCGTCAAGAACGTCAAGCCGTCCATAAAGGAAGTGCTCGATTCGGGCAAATTCCTCGTATCCGGTGAGATCGGCCCGCCGAAGGGGCCGGACATCGAAGAGATGATCCACCACGTGGACCTGATGAAGGACATAGTCCACGCGATGAACATCACCGACAACCAGAGCTCGGTCATGAGATACCCCTCGCTGGGTGTTGCGCTGATCATCCTCGAGAAGGGCGGTGAGCCGAACCTGCAGGTCACCTGCCGCGACCGCAACCGCATGGCGCTCGAGGCCGACCTGCTGTTCGCGTACACGCGCGGCGTTCGCAGCGTGCTGTGCCTGACGGGCGACTCCGTCCCCGTCGGCGACCACAAGGACTCGAAGTCGGTCTTCGACCTCGAGTCGGTCCAGCTGCTCAACCTGATCAGCACCATGGAGGCGGGCAAGGACCTGGGCGGCAACGAGATGAACGCGCCGGTCAGCTTCTACAAGGGCGCCATCGTGACCCCCGAGGCCATCCCGCTCGAGCCGCAGCTCGTGAAGTTCGAGAAGAAGGTCGAGGCCGGAGCCAAGTGGTTCCAGACCCAGGCCATCTATGACATGGACAACTTCGCGAAGTTCATGAAGACGGCACGCCAGTACCCCGTGAAGATGCAGGCCGGACTGGTACTGTTGACCAGCGCGGGTATGGCGAAGTACATGAACAAGAACGTGCCGGGCGTTTTCGTGCCGGATAACCTGATCGATGAGATGTCCGCAGCCGAGAAGGGCAAAGGCGCGGACATCGGGATAAAGATAATGGCCCGCCAGATCAAGCAGATCCGCGAGGAGAACCTCGCCGACGGCGTGCACATCATGGCCATCGGACGCGAGGACCTGGTGCCGCGGATTCTGGAAGAGGCTGAGTTAGACATCAACAAGCTCTAGAACGGGCTGACAAGCCTTGTTCGAGCCTGGTTTAATGGCGACAGGAATCGGTAGCCTCCCGCACAGAGATGCGCGGGAGGCATGCCACCTCATGCTAAGGTCTTTCCCCGGCGCGCCCGTATGGCCGCAGCTCCCGAGGAAGAGCTTCCTCGAGAACTTCTATGCCCAGTACTCCGAAGGGCTGGCCGGGATACGCGTCGACACCGAGGCGGAGAGGATCTGGTTCGACAGGAGCGTCCTCGACGAGGAGCTCGAGGGGTTCTACCAGGCGGTAATCGACCGCGACCTCTCGCACTTCGCCATGACCGAAAGCCACGCCGCCGGCCTCGCGGAGTTCCTCGGACCGCTCGCCGGAGAGCTCGCGGGAGCGACCATCGTGAAGGGACAGGTCACCGGGCCGGTCTCCTTCGGCCTGACTGTCACCGACCAGGACGGCCGGGCGTCGCTCCACGACGAGACGCTCGAGCAGGTCATCGTGAAAGGGCTCGGGCTGAAGGCGGCCTGGCAGGTGGACGCGCTCAGGAAAGCGGCGCCCGGGAAAGAGATCATGATGTTCCTCGACGAGCCATACCTGGTATCCGTCGGTTCCGCCCTCGTAAGCGTGCCCCGCGAGCGGGTCATGCGGGACATGGAGGAATGCCTGCAGCTGATCGGCGCGGACGTGACAGCGATGCACTGCTGCGGGAACACCGACTGGTCGATCGTCTTCCTATCGGGGGTGGACATCGTCTCGTTCGACGCGTCGAGCGAGATGGAGGGCTTTATCGCCTACCATGCCGAGATAGGAGCGCACCTCGCTGGCGGGGGTTCGATCGCCTGGGGCATCGTCCCGAACGACGAGCGGGTCCTGACCGCAAACGCCGGCAGCCTGGCCAGGGAGATAGAGTCGGCCCTGGACACGCTGGAGAAGAGGGGCGTCAACCGGGAGCTCCTGATGAGGAGATTGATGATAACGCCGTGCTGCGGGCTGGGGAACGCCACGGTGGACATAGCAGAGAAGGCGCTCGCGATGACCGGCGAGGTATCGCGGCTCCTCGAGGGAAGGTAGCCGGATGGCTTCAGGCGACGAGCGGAGGATGCCGAGGTGGATGTACCGTCCGGTCATTCACGGCGGCAACCTGCGCAAGGTAGAGAACGTCCTGTCGAAGGAGGGGCTATACACCGTCTGCGTGGGAGCAAGGTGCCCCAACAAGGGCGAATGTTTCGCGTCGGGCACGGCGACGTTCATGATAATGGGCGACACCTGCACGCGCGGCTGCGGCTTCTGCGCGGTCCCGACCGGGCCGGTGAGGCCGCTCGACGAGGGAGAGCCTGAGGCGGTCGCGAGAGCGGCGGTTTCGATGGGACTTTCCCACGTGGTCGTGACGTCAGTCACAAGGGACGATGTGCCGGACGGGGGCGCGTCCCACTTCGCGAGGACGATCCGGGAGGTGCGAAAGGCGTTGCCCGACGCGACCGTCGAGGTGCTGATACCTGACTTCAAGGGGTCGGTGGAGTCGCTCGAGACGGTGTTCGCGGCACGACCTGACGTGCTGAACCACAACGTCGAGACCGTGAAGGAGCTCTACTCCGAGGTCAGGCCCCGGAGCGAGTACTCGCGGTCGCTTGATATACTGTCGGCGGCCGGCAAGGCCGGGCTGCTGCCGAAGAGCGGATTCATGGTGGGGCTCTCCGAGTCGCCGGCGCAGATAGGAGAGCTTCTGGATGACCTGAAACGCGCGGGTTGCCGCTTCGTGACGGTCGGCCAGTACCTGCAGCCCGCGAAGGGCAAGCTGCCGGTGCAGCATTTCTGGAAGCCCGAGGAGTTCATGGCACTCGAGGCTCGCGCAGTCTCGATGGGATTTGAAGGGGTGGCCGCAGGGCCGCTGGTCCGCAGCTCTTACTACGCCGGGCAGATGCTCGAGCAGGCAAGGCGGGCGGGCGGTCAAGGGAACTAGTATTACCGCCAGGGAGATGGCAAGGAGGTCGAGATGTATATCATCGCCGAGAAAGTGAACGTGATAACGACAAAGATCAAGGACGCCATGCTGGCCCGCGACAAGAAGCCCATCCAGGACATGGTGACGCTTCAGCTCGAGGGCGGGCCCGACGCGATCGACATCAACCTGGGCCCGGCTACGAAGAACGGCCCGGAGATAATGCAGTGGATGGTCCAGACGGTCGAAGAGGTCACGGACCTCCCCGTCTCGCTGGACACGATGAACATGGACGCGATGGAGGCCGGTCTCCAGGTCGGCAAGAACCAGAAGATAATCAACTCCATATCCAACGTGCAGGAGCGCATGGACAGGCTGATCCCGCTGGTGTCAAAGTACAACGCGAAGGCGGTCGGGCTCTGCACGAGCGAGGCGGGCGTCCCGCGGGACGATGGCGAGCGTGTCACCAATGGGTACAACCTGATGATGGCGTTTGAGGCTGCCGGCATGGGGCACGATGATTACTGGATCGACCCGATCGTGCTGCCTATCGGCGTGGCCCAGGACCAGGTGCACGCGCTGGTGAAGGCGACCCAGATGTTCTCCGAGCTGCCCGAGAAGCCGCACATGGTGTGTGGGCTCTCGAACGTCAGCAACAAGTGCGGCCTGACCCCGGAGAACGCTGAGTTCGTGAACAGGATCTTCCTGGCGGTCCTGATGGGCCACGGCATGGACGGGGCCATAGTGGACCCCAACGACGAGAAGCTCATGGCGGTCGCGCGCGGTGAGAGCCAGGAGTACGAGTGGGCGCTCATCGGCGAGGGCCTCAAGGAAGGTTCGCTCGACCTGTCCGACCCACAGCAGCTCGCGATCGCCAAGACGATCAAGCTGTTCCACGAGGAGACGTTGTTCGCCGCCTCGTACCTTGAGCTTTAGTAACGACAAAAGCCCGCAAGGGCTGACATAATCAGATGTAAGTCAGCGACGCCCCTCCCGACTTGCATGCCGGAGTTCGGCGCGCGCTGAGGAGATAGTTGATCCGAGGGGATGGTCCTATGGCCAACGAGGAGGCAGGGACGATCGAGTGCGCGTGCGACCGCGCGAAGCTCGACGAGATCCTGCAGAAATACTCTAAGCAGAAGGGTGGCCTCATCCCTGTGCTCCAGGAGGCCCAGGAGGCTTTCGGTTTCCTCTCTGAGGAGACGCTCGATTACATCGCGAATGCCACCGGGCGCACGCTGGCGCAGGTTTACGGGGTCGCCACTTTCTACGCCCAGTTCAGGCTCGAGCCCATCGGCAAACACCTGATCCGAGTGTGCCACGGAACCGCCTGCCACGTCGGAGGTGCCGAAGACATCGACGCCGCCGTTTGCGGCCAGCTGGGCCTCGAAGACGAGGGAACCACCGAGGACATGGAGTTCACCCTCGAGAAGGTCGTCTGTGTCGGAGCGTGCAGCCTGGCCCCGGTCTTGATCCTCGACGGAGTGGCCCACGGAAGACTGGACAGCGAGAAAGCGCGCAACACCATCAAGAACGTCCAGAAGCAGGAAAGCAAGGAACAGTAAAGGAGGCGGGGTCATGAAGAAAGACAGGGTTATCGTGGGCCTCGCCACTTGCGGGATAGCGGCCGGCGGGGTCGCCGTCTACGAAGAGCTCGAGAAAGAGATCTCCGAGCGCGGGCTGAAAGTTTCGCTCGAGGAGACCGGCTGCATAGGCTACTGTTTCGCCGAAGTACTGGTCGAGATCGAGAAGGAAGGCATGCCCAAGGTCACCTACGGTGACGTAACCGTCAAGGACGTGCCGGCGATAGTCGAATCGCACCTGGTAAAGGGTGAGATCTACAGGAAGAAGGCCCTGCTCGTCGAGGGCGAGGAGATGCCCGAGACCGACTTCCTCGCACTGCAGACCCGCATCGTCTTGAGGAACTGCGGGATGATAGACCCGGACAGCATCGACGAGTACATGGAGGCCGGCGGCTACGAGGGCCTGAAGAAAGCCCTGAAGATGAAGCCGGAGAAGGTGCGCAAGGAAGTCCTCGACTCCGGGCTGCGGGGCCGCGGAGGAGCGGGGTTCCCGACCGGGCAGAAATGGAACTTCTGCGCGAGTGCCAAGGGCGAGGACAAGTACATCGTCTGCAACGCGGACGAGGGCGACCCGGGCGCGTTCATGGACAGGAGCGTCCTCGAGGGCGACCCGCACGCGGTGCTCGAGGGCATGATCATCGGCGGCTACGCGATAGGCGCGACGCACGGCTACATATACTGCCGCGCCGAGTACCCGCTGGCGGTCAAGCGGCTGAAGCACTCCATCGAGGAGGCCACGAAGAAGCATTTCCTCGGTAAGAACATACTGGGCAGCGGCTACGACCTGGACATCATCGTCAAGGAAGGCGCCGGCGCTTTCGTCTGCGGCGAGGAAACGGCTCTCATCGCCAGCATCGAGGGCGAGCGGGGCATGCCCAGGCCGAGGCCGCCTTTCCCCGCCAACAAGGGCATCTGGGGAATGCCGACCAACATCAACAACGTCGAGACGTTCGCAAACGTCTCGTGGATACTGAGTGAGGGTGCGAAGAAGTACGCCGCGCTCGGGACCGAGGGAAGCAAGGGGACCAAGGTGTTCTGCCTGACCGGCAAGGTCCGCCGCGGCGGGCTGGCCGAGGTCGAGATGGGCACCACCCTCCGCGACGTCGTGTTCGGAGTCGGAGGCGGCATCAAGAACGACAAGGAGATAAAGGCCATACAGACGGGCGGCCCGTCGGGTGGTTGCATCCCCGCGTCGCTCCTCGATACGCCTGTGGATTACGACTCTCTGAAGAAGCTCGGGGCCATCATGGGCTCTGGCGGCATGGTGGTGGTCGACGACACGACCTGCATGGTCGACCTGGCCCGCTACTTCCTGAACTTCACGCAGCTCGAGTCCTGCGGAAAGTGCATCCCGTGCCGCATCGGTACCAAGAGGATGCTCGAGATACTGACCCGCATCTGCAAGGGCGAAGGCGAGCCCGAGGACATCGACAAGCTCGACAAGCTCGCGCACGACATCGCGGAAGGCTCGCTGTGCGCTCTGGGCGGGACCGCCCCGAACCCGGTGCTCACCACGCTCAAGTACTTCCGGGACGAGTACGAGGCCCACATCAACGACAAGAGGTGCCCGGCCGGCCTGTGCGTCGACCTGGTCACGTTCCACATCGACCCCGAGAAGTGCAACGGGTGCACGGTCTGCGCGCGCAACTGCACGGTCGGTGCCATAACGGGCGAGAAGAAGAGCCCTCACGTCATCGACATCGAGAAGTGCATAAAGTGCCGCGAGTGCCTCAGGCGGTGCCGCTTCGACGCCGTCTACACGGTATAGATTGGGGGTAAGAGAATGCCCGAGAAGATAAAGCTGACGATAAACGGCAGGAAGTGCGAGGGAGAGAAGGGGCAGACCATACTCGAGGTCGCGAACGCCTACGACATCTGGATCCCCACCCTCTGCTACGACCCCAGGCTGGTGCCGTTCGGTGCGTGCCGCCTCTGCCTGGTCTCAGTCGAGGGTGCCCGGGCGCTGCTTCCGGCGTGCACCGCAGAGATAACCCCCGACATGAAGGTGACGACCTCCAACGAGCGCATCGAGTCGATACGAAAGACGATCATCGAGCTCCTGCTCTCGGACCACCCTGCCGACTGCATGACCTGTGAGTCGACAGGCGCCTGCACGCTCCAGGAGCTCGCCTATAAGTACGGGGTCAAGGACACGCCTTATAAGGGCGACACTCACTCGTACCACCTGATGGACTCGAACCCGGTCATCGAGCGCGACCAGGATAAGTGCGTCCTGTGCGGCCGCTGCATCCGGATCTGCGACGAGGTCACAGGGCCCGGCGTCTACGGCTTCGTGGGTCGCGGGTTCGACGGTATCGCCACCACGCCTTACGAGCACGAGCTGGAGAATACGCCCTGCCTGTTCTGCGGGCAGTGCATCTCGACGTGCCCTGTGGGCGCGCTTTCGTCCAAGCTCTCCAAGGGTCTCGGAAGGCCCTGGGAGTTCGAGAAGACCGACACTGTCTGCCCGTACTGCGGCGTGGGCTGCACGCTGACGCTGTGGGTGAAAGACAACCAGGTCGAGAACGTGACGGCACCGATCGACGCGGGCGTGAACAGGGGCAACCTCTGCGTGAAGGGCCGCTTCGGCTTCGGCTACATCTCTTCGCCCGACCGGCTCAAGCAGCCGCTGATCCGGGACAGGAAGGGAGTGCTCAAGAAGGCGACCTGGGCCGAGGCCATAGCGCTGATAGCGAAGAAGTTCAAGGCGATCGAGAAGAAGGAAGGCCCCGACTCCATAGGCGGCCTGGCGAGCGCCAGGTGCACCAACGAGGAGAACTACCTCTTCGGAAAGTTCATGCGCACCGTGATCGGCACGAACAACGTCGATCAGTGCGCCAGGTTGTGACACGCTCCGACGGTCGCCGGTCTGGCGGCCACGTTCGGAAGCGGCGCGATGACCAACTCCATCGAGGACCTGGCGGAAGCTGACGTAACGCTCATAATCGGCTCGAACACGAGCGAGGCCCACCCGATCATCTCGATGCAGATAATCAACGCGGTGAAGAAGGGCACGATGAAGCTAATCGTGATCGACCCGCGCAACATCCAGATGTCCGACTACGCGGACATCACCCTGAACCAGAGGCCAGGGACCGACGTCGCCGTCCTGAACGGCATGATGAACTGGATCATCAAGAAAGGCCTCTACGACAAGGAGTTCATAAAGGAGCGGACCGAGGGCTTCACCGAGCTGAAGAAGCTCGTCTCGAAGTACACTCCCGCTTACGTCGAGGAGGTCTCGGGCATCCCCGCGGCCGACCTCAAGATGGCCGCCGAGCTGTTCGCGAACGCGGGCAGCGCGAGCATCCTGTACTCGATGGGCATCACGCAGCACACGACCGGTACCGACAACGTGAAGTCGGTCGCCAACCTGTCGATGCTCACCGGCAACCTGGGCAAGCCGGGAGCCGGGGTCAACCCGCTTCGCGGCCAGAACAACGTCCAGGGCGCCTGCGACATGGGCGCGCTGCCCGACGTCTACACCGCGTATCAGAAGGTCGCGGACGACGGCGTGCGGGCGAAGATGGAGAAGGCATGGGGGGTCGAGCTCCCGAAGAAGCCCGGCAAGAAGGCCACCGAGATGGTCAACTCCGTCGGTAAGAAGAACGGGATCAAGGCGCTCTATGTCCTCGGCGAGAACCCGCTCATATCCGATGCGGACCTGAAGCACGCGAGGCACCAGTTCGAGAGCCTCGACTTCCTGGTGGTGCAGGACATCTTCCTGACAGAGACCGCGGAGATCGCCGACGTGGTGCTTCCGGGCCTGACTTACGCGGAGAAGGACGGGACCTTCACCAACACCGAGAGGCGCGTGCAGCGCGTTCGCAAAGCGGTCAACGGCCCCAGGGGGGCGCGCGACGACTGGAAGACCATCGAGGATATAGCCAACGCGATGGGCGCGGGGTGGAAGTACAAGAAGGTCTCCGACATAGCCGACGAGATCTGCCAGGTAACCCCCAGCTATGCCGGGATAACGCTCGAGAGGCTGGAAGAGTGCGGGCTTCAGTGGCCGTGCCCGAACGTAAAGCATCCCGGTACGCCTATACTCCACGTCGGCAAGTTCACGCGAGGGCTGGGCTCCTTCGAGCCGGTCGAGTTCAAGGAAGCCGCGGAGACTGCCAGCAAGGAGTACCCGCTGATACTCACCACCGGAAGGCTGCTACAGCAGTACCACACCGGTTCGATGACACGCAGGTGCGAGCCGCTCGAGGCGCTCGCGCCGGAGGCGCTGGCCGAGTTCAACCCGGCGGACGCGAAGGAATACGGGATCGAAGACGGCGACACCGTCGAGCTCAAGACCAGGCGCGGCAAGGTCGAGGTGACAGCGCACGTGACACCGAAGAGCAGCAGGGGCGTGGTGTTCCTGCCCTTCCACTTCGCCGAGGCGGCGGCTAACGAGCTCACCAACTCAAAACTTGACCCTACAAGTAAGATCCCCGAGTTCAAGGTGTCAGCTGTATCGGTCAAGAAGGCCGCGGTCAAAGAATAACGATTAACACTAAAAAGACTAAAAGCCCCCGCAACGCGGGGGCTTTCCCTCTTCCAGACCGGTTTAGCGGCGGCCTTTCTTGCCATCTCCAGCTGACGCTCGTTGCCGCTCTAAACTCGGCCCTCGGTATGTTGGAAGCAAAGCTCTGGTGTGAAAACGCTGTGCCCAATCGGGCCGAGTTTATCGCGAGCCGGCGCTCATGGAGCGCCGGTCGCACCATCGTTGCGCACGCTTGCGTGCGCCATATTTGGACGGTGAGTCAGGAACCCGATCACAGTGAGACCCTGAAAACGAAGTGTATTAGAGATCGACCTTGAGCCTTATGATGTGACCCGCTCAACACCTTTCGGAGCGGTCACCTTCGCGCTCAAGCCCTTGCCGCTCTTCTCGAACCGCGCCTCGATAAACCCGCCCGGGACCGGTATTCTTCCCTCGGCCCATTCCAGGTCCAACGGCCGCGGGTCAAAAAGGAAACTGCGGTAGGCGGGGGCGACCGGCCTGACGCCGAGGACGTATTTCGAGAGCAGCGGCACGATGCCGGCCGACCACCCGTGGCAGAGCGACGAGAAGTGCACGTCTACTCCGCCCTTGCGCCCGACAAACTCCCAGAACGTGCTCCCCGGCTCGCTGTCTACCATGTTCCCCCAGCAGCGGCGCATCAGTTCGAGCGCACCCTCGTCGTCGCGCGCGATGAACCTGGCGAGCGCCTCGTAGTAGTTCATGAAAGGGACCACCCGCTTGTTGTGGAAAGGGACCCCGGGCGTGAGCCTGTAGTACGGGACGTCGACGTTGGTGGAACCCCACTCCTTCCACATGTGCTCACGCAGATACTGGAGCATCAGCTGCTGCCTCAGGGGCTCGGACACGAGGCCCGACACGATGCCGAGCGAGTTGGCGTCCTGCGGGACCCTCTTCCTGTCGGTGCTGGTGTCGAAGAAGACCTCGCGCGCCTCGTCCCACAGCTGCCTGTCGATCTTCTCGCCCAGGCGGTAGGCCCGCGAGACGAAGCCAACCGACTTCTCTTCGTCGTCGATGGCGTGGGCGAGGGACGAAGCGCAGTTCAGAGCCCAGTAGTACATGATGTTCGTGTATGACGGCTTGCCCCACCTGAGGACGGTGAAGCACCACTCCAGCATGTTGAGCGGCGTCTGCCGGAAAAGCCCGCCCTTGCACTGGGAGTGCAGGTAGTCGAGCCCTCCCTTCAGGACCGGGAAAAGGTCGCGTACCGTCTCGATGTCCCCGGTGTGCAGGTAATACTGGTAGAGCACCACTATCCACCACGCCACGTAGTCGCCGAAGCTGCGTGAGGCCAGCCCGATGGTCGTCGAGCCCGGGCTGCACGGCTGGATGTAGCCGTTCGCGTGCCGGTGCTCGGCCAGGGAGTAGAGCGAGTCTTTCACGGAGTCCATGTTGAAGGTGCCGACCGCGACGCCGGCCACCATCACGTCGAGGTCGCCGGTCCAGATGAGCCGGTCGCGCTTCGCCCCGTCGATGAGGACCCAGTCACCATGCCCGATCAGCTGATCGTCCTCGTACCCGCCATGGTCCGTGTGGACGGTGCACATCTCGAGGGTGTGCAGTCCCGCGAACCAGGCTCGGTTGAGCTGCTCGTCGCTGCAGAGGAAGTAGCCGCAGGCGTTGGGGTCGGCGCGGTGAGGAGTGTACTCGACGCGGATGTCTTTTAGAGCGACCTGTCCCGGACGCTCCGGGAAGAGCAGCATGTATCGGAACCCGCCGAAGTGGCGCAGGGTCGCCTCCGAGTCGGGCGAGGCCTTGACGTGCGTGTACTGGATCGTGGGGTCGGCCGCCGAAAGGCCGGCCACCAGCGTCGGATTCACGAGGTGCTTCTTCGACTCGGCGAGCTGCACGCCGACGCGACGGCACGACCCGGCGCCGAAGCGGAGCTTCGGGAAGCCTCCGACCTCTTTACCGAAATCGACGAGGACGCCCAACCTGCCGAAGGCGGAGGCCTCCAGTCCAACTCTTGAGCGCTGTGAATACGCAGTGACTTCGACGGCTTTGCCCGCGCCGTCCGTGACCGCGAGCTCCACCGGCTCGACATCATTGGAGGCGGGCTCCAGCCAGTAATCCTTTATCGCGTCTGTTTCCTTCAAGACCGGTTGTGGCATCGAACCATCCTCAGATGTTGCTCGAGCGGTGCGGGCGAGGACAAAGTACAACAAATCCGCTCCAAGAATCCAACCTCTTGGTTAAAAATCGACCAATGACCCTACCAGATTAAGTATAAAAAGAAATCACTCGAGGACGACTTCAACGGGAGGCGGCCGTTAAGGTCTCACCCACCTGGATTCGAGGTTTAGAGTTGAGCTGCCTTGCGTGTGGATCACCTGTGCAAGCTTTAGAATAGAAGTTGACGAAAGGATCAACATGCCCGAACACAGCTTCCGCGGTTATAGGGCCGAGGTCTCACCCTCGGGCCTCGACTGCTACAGGGTCGCGCTCGGCGAGAGCGACCTGTATATATGTACGCTCGGGCGGCTCGAGGAAGAGGCTGCGGTCTCTCTCGCGACACACAGGCGCGAGCTCGAGGAGTACCTGAAGGCTCACGTGACCTTCGGCACGTCGTTCAGGCCGGTGCCGGCGGCCGGCGAACCGCCGGCGATAGTAGTCGATATGGCTGAGGCGGCGGAGCTCTTCGACGTCGGCCCGATGGCCTCGGTCGCGGGGGCAGTAGCACAATACGTCGGCATGGACCTGCTGGAGCGCTCGGGCGAGGTGATCGTCGAGAATGGGGGAGACCTGTTCCTGGCGGGGACCGGCGCCCGCAACGTCCGGGTCTTCGCTGGCGAGGGTGCGCCGGAGATAAACCTGAGGCTCCAGTGCCGGCCGGAGGGCGTCGGGCTCTGCACTTCGAGCGCTTCCATCGGCCCCTCGGTATCGCTCGGCAACACCGAGGCCGTGACGGTCCTCGCCGGCACAGCCACCCTCGCAGACGCGGCGGCCAGTGCGATCGGCAACCGGGTGCTCGGGCCGGAGGATATCCCTGGAGCGCTTCAGTTCGCGAAGGGGCTCGAACGGGTGGACGGCGTGCTGATCATCGCGGGCGGTTCTGTTGGCATTCAAGGCGAGCTTGAACTGGCGTGAAAAGTACTCTGAATGTGCAAGGTCGGCGGTGGTCGGGGTCCTGAGTCACGGTCCAGATATGGCGCACGTCAGGGCGTGCGCGGCGAACGCTAAAGCGTTCGCGACTCATGTCCGACCGGCTCTCTGCGAGAGCCGGCTCGGAATGACGGCGCGTTTCCGACGCGCCAGAAAGGCGCGTCGGGATCGCGCCTTAGACGCGGGACATACCCGCTTGTCGTCGAAGATAGTTACAATCGTATTTGAGCGAGAGAACGACCGGGCCGCTGCGGCCCGCGGTGAATACGGGAGCATGATTGAAGAATCGTAAAGCGCAGTACCCGGGATACCCGCCTCCTCCCCAGGGCGGCGTCTACGGCGCCGCCGGCTACCAGTACCCTGAGAAGAAGAAGTGGAAGGACAACCTCGGCCTCCCGGGCTGGAGCATCCTCCTTCTTGTACCACTCATCATCCTGCTGGCCCTCTTCGTGATGATCGTATTCGTCGGCCGCCCCTACGTGGTGAAGGGCATCTCGATGCAGCCGACACTGCACGAGGGCGACAGGGTCTTCGTGGTCAAGTACCGGTTCGGCAGGACACCGAGCCGCGGGGACGTGGTCGTCCTGAAGAACATCACCGGCGATTCGGAGATGCTGATAAAACGGGTGGTCGCATTGGGGGGCGACACCGTGACCGTGCAGCAGGGCAGCCTGATGGTGAACGACAAGTTCTATCACAAGAGCACCGAGTTCAACCCGGACGTGCCGTACACCACCATCGTGCCCGACGGCGACATATTCGTGATGGGAGACAACGAGAGCAAGTCGTTCGACTCGAGGACGTTCGGGCCCGTGAGGCTCGAGAACGTGGTCGGCAGGGCTGTGCTCATATTCTGGCCGCCCAGCGACTTCCAGAAGCTGTGACGGAAGGAACTCCAGTGACGGCTTCCCCTGGAGCTCCCGCCGACGCGGCCCGCGAGGCGCAGGGGCTCCGAAAAGAACTTAACTATCACATCTACCGCTACTACGCGCTGGACGATCCCGTCATCAGCGACGCCGAGTACGACGAGAAATACCTGAGGCTGAAGCGTCTCGAGGAGCAGTATCCGGAGCTGGTGACGCCCGACTCCCCGACTCAGCGTATCGGCCCGCCCCCTTCGTCGGGCTTCAAGCCGGTCCGGCACCGGGGGAAGATGCTGAGCCTGGACAACGCTTTCAGCGAGGCCGACCTCATCTCTTTCTCGGAGCGCGTCATGAAGGGCCTGGACGGCACGGGCCGGGATGTGGGGTATGTCTGCGAGCTGAAGATGGACGGCATCGCCGTCGCGCTCCTGTACGAAAACGGGCTCCTGACGCAGGGGGCCACCAGGGGCGACGGCGAGGTGGGAGAGGATATCACGACCAACCTTCGCACTATCCCGGCGGTCCCGCTGCGGCTGATGGTGGACGACCCGCCCGCCGAGCTGGAGGCCATCGGTGAGATCTACATGCCGGAGTCCTCGTTCCTCTCTCTCAACAATGACCGGCTGGAAAGGGGAGAGCCACCATTCGCGAACCCGCGAAACGCGGCGGCCGGGTCGCTGAGGCAGCTCGACCCCGCGGTGACAGCCGAGCGCAACCTTTCAATGGTCACCTTCGGGATAGATTACTCGTCCTCCTCGATCCCCGGTATGCAGTGGGAGCTCCTCTCTTACCTGCGCGAGCTTGGCTTCAGACTCGGCGAGAACAGCCGGAAGGTCAACGACATCGTCGAGGCCTCGGAGTTCTGCGAGGAGTGGGGCCGCAGGCGCCGCGAGCTGCCGTACGAGATAGACGGCGTGGTCATCAAGGTCGACTCGCGCAGGCAGCAGGACGAGCTGGGCGCGACCTCCAAGAGCCCGCGCTGGGCGATAGCGTTCAAGTTCCCGCCTGAGGAGAAGACGACCAGGGTCCTCGACATAATGGTGGGGGTCGGACGCACCGGCGCCCTTACGCCAGTCGCCGTCCTGGAGCCGATCTTCGTCGCCGGCTCGACTGTCTCGCACGCCACGCTCCACAACGAGGACGAGGTCAGGCGCAAGGACGTCCGCGTCGGCGACCGGGTGATGGTCAGGAAGGCGGGCGACGTGATCCCGGAGATAGTGAAGGTCATCACTGAGGAACGGACGGGCGACGAGAAGCCGTTCGAGATGCCGAAAAAGTGCCCGGCCTGCGGGAGCGAAGTACACCGCGAAGAGGGGGAGGCGGTCACCCGGTGCACGAACATCGCGTGCCCGGCCCAGACCTTCGAGCGGATAGTCCACTTCGGCTCCCGGGGCGCGATGGACATCGACGGCCTCGGTGCTATGACCGTGGCGCTGCTGCTCGACAGGGGCAAGATAAAGGACGTATCCGATATCTTTTACCTGTCGCCCGAAGACTTCGCCGACCTGCCCGGCTTCAAGGAGAAGTCGGTCTCCAACCTGATGGTTACCATCGACGTGGCACGCGACAGGCCGCTCTGGCGCCTGTTGTACGGGCTGGGCGTCAGGCACGTCGGCTCGACCATCGCGAAGACCATCACCGATGTGTTCCCTTCGATCGACGCGCTCGAGCGTGCGTCGATCGAGGAACTCGAAGCTGTTGAAGGTGTCGGCCCTCGCATCTCGATGAGCGTCCGTGATTTCTTCGACAACGAGGACAACCTGAAGGTAGTCGAGAGGCTCGAGAAAGCCGGTGTCAGGGTCACCGACGAGAAGCGCGCCGGCACCGGGGAGAAGAAGCTGGAGGGGAAGACGTTCGTCCTCACCGGCACCCTGCCCGATTTCACTCGGGAAGAAGCTTCGGCGATAATAGAAGGCCTGGGGGGCAAGGTCACTTCCTCGGTCAGCAAGAAGACCGACTTCGTGCTGGCCGGTGACGAGCCAGGCTCGAAGCTCGAGAAGGCACGGGGCCTGGGCGTCGAGGTGATCGGCTCCGAAGAGTTCAAGAAGATGACAGGTAGGTAGAGATGGCGATCAGTATCGAAGACGTCGAGCACGTGGCCGTGCTTGCACGGCTGGCCCTGAGCGACGAGGAAAAAGAGACCTACCGGAAACAGCTCTCGGACGTGCTGGAGCACGCGAAGACGATATCCGAGACGGACACGTCGGGTGTGCTCCCCACCGGCCACGCCGTCCCGCTCGTGAACGTGTTTCGCGAGGACGAAGAGCGGCCGTCACTCACCGCGGACGAGGCATACGCGAACGCGCCCTGGGCAGAGCCGGGCGGGTTCAAAGTGCCGAAGATAATCTAGGCGGCATCCATGGACCTTCATTACATCGGGGCGGTAGATCTCGCGAGGATGATCGCGGCGCGCGAAGTGTCGGCGGCCGAGGTCACCGACGCCCTGCTGTCGCGCATTGACGCGGTCGAGCCGGCCGTCAAAGCGTTCATAACCACGACGCCTGACGAGGCGAGGGAGACCGCGAAGGCGGTAGACGACAGGATCGGGGCCGGAGAGCAGTCCGGCCCGTTCGCCGGCGTGCCGATCGCGATCAAGGACGTGCTCTCGACGCGCGGCCTCAGGACTACCTGCGGCTCGAAGATGCTAGAGAACTACGTGCCGGTCTACGATGCGACAGCAGTCGAGCGAGTCAGGAGCGCCGGCACCGTGATGCTCGGCAAGGCGAACATGGACGAATTCGCCATGGGCTCGTCGACCGAGAACTCCTACTTCGGCCCGACCGCCAACCCGTGGGACCTCGACCGGGTCCCGGGCGGATCGAGCGGAGGCTCCGCCGCGGCAGTCGCCGCCGGCGAGGCGCCGTGGGCACTGGGGTCGGACACGGGCGGGAGCATCCGCCAGCCAGCCTCGCTTTGCGGCATCGTCGGCTTGAAGCCGACTTACGGCCGGGTCTCCCGTTACGGGCTGGTGGCGTTCGCCTCTTCGCTCGACCAGGTAGGCCCGATGGCGCGGAACGTCGCGGACTGCGCCGCCCTTCTCGGCCTGATCGCCGGCCACGACCCGTGCGACTCCACCTCGATCGAGGCGGGCGTCCCGGACTACTCGAAGGCGCTCCAGGGAGACGTAAAGGGCATGCGCGTCGGCGTCGTCAAGGAGCTTTCGAGCGAAGGCATCAGCCCAGGAGTCCTCGAGAGCTTCAAGGCCGCCGTCGACAAGCTGCAGGCGGCGGGCCTCGAGTGCGACGAGGTATCGCTTCCAAGTTTCTCAAACGGCCTCTCCGCTTATTACCTGATCGCTCCGGCCGAGGCGTCCAGCAACCTGGCGCGCTTCGACGGGGTCCGTTACGGCTACAGGCCCGAAGGCGAGTTCGCGGACATATGGGAGATGTACGACCGGGTCCGCTCGGAGGGATTCGGCAAAGAGGTCAAGCGCCGCATCATGCTCGGCACGTACGCCCTCTCGGCCGGCTACTTCGACCAGTATTACGGCCAGGCCCAGAAGGTCCGCACGCTGATCGTGCAGGACTACGGCAGGGCATGGGACCGCTTTGACGTGCTTGTGTCGCCGACGTCTCCCTCGACCGCCTTCAAGCTTGGCGAGAAGATGGACGACCCGCTCACCATGTACCTTTCGGACATATGCACCATTCCGGTCAACCTCGCCGGCATCCCCGGCATGAGCGTACCGTGCGGCCTCTCGGACGGGCTGCCTGTCGGCTTCCAGATAATGGGGCCGCCGCTCTCCGAGGAAAAGCTGCTCACGGTCGCCGGCGCCCTGGAGCGGGAGGTGGGCTTCGAGCCGAGGCCCCCCGAAGGCCCACTGACCGGTGGGAAAGGTGGTGGCGCGTGATGGCTTACGAGACCACCATCGGCCTCGAGATACACGTCGAGCTCGCGACCTCCTCGAAGATGTTCTGCGGCTGCTCGACAACCTTCGGCTCGGAGCCGAACACCAACACCTGTCCGGTGTGCCTGGGCCAGCCGGGATCGCTCCCGGTCGCTAACAGGGCCGCTGTGGCGGACACGATACTGCTCGCGCTGGCGATGAACTGCGCCATCAGCGAGCACTCCGAGTTCCACCGCAAGAACTATTTCTACCCGGACATGCCGAAGGATTTCCAGATATCCCAATACGACGTGCCCCTCTCGCACGACGGTCACCTCGACGTGGACATGGGAGACTACGTCCGCAAGGTTGGCATCACGCGGGTGCACCTCGAGGAGGACACCGGCAAGAGCGTGCACATCGGTGAGAGCGGCCGCATACACGGGGCGGAGTTCAGCCTCGAGGACTTCAACCGCGCCGGTATCCCGCTTGCCGAGATCGTCTCCGAGCCCGACATCAAGTCTCCCGACGAGGCGCGCGCCTTTCTTCAGCTGCTCCGCTCGACGCTCGAGTACCTGGAGATCAGCGACTGCAAGATGGAGGAGGGGTCGCTCCGCTGCGACGCCAACGTCAGTGTATCCTCAGGCGAAGGGCTCGGCACCAAGGTCGAGATAAAGAACATGAACTCGTTCCGTTCGCTCTACCGCGCGCTGACCTACGAGGTAGAGCGGCAGGTCTTCGCCCTCGACAACGGCGAGAAGATCGTTCAGGAGACCAGGCACTGGGATGACGTGGCCGGCAAGACGCACCCCCTGCGCAGCAAGGAGGAGGCGTTCGACTACCGGTACTTCCCCGAGCCGGACCTTGCCCCGCTGGAGCCCGACCTCGAGTGGGTCGAGGCCATCCGGGCCAGGCTGCCCGAGCTGCCGGCGAAGAGGCTGGAGCGGTTCAAAGAGAAATACGGCCTCTCGAGCGAGATGGCTTCGACACTGACCGGCGAGAAGGCGCTAGCCGACTACTACGAGGAAGCGGTTGCGACAGGTCAGAACCCGGAGAAGCTCGCGACCTGGATCGCCGGCGACCTGACCGCGATGCTCAAAGAGGCGAGCGTCCCGGTGTCGGCATGCCCGATCCGCCCGCAGTCGCTGGGCGAGCTGGTCTCCCTGATCGACAGCAAGGTGCTCAGCGGTAAGATGGCCAAGGACGTCCTGAAAGAGGCTTTCGAGACGCGCCGCGCGCCGAAGGAGATCGTCGACGAGAAGGGCCTCTCCCAGATAGCCGACGTGGGCGAGATCGACCTGGTGGTCGGCGAGGTCATCAGCGAGAACCCCGACGCGGCGAACGACATCAAGGAAGGCAAGGAGCAGGCGCTCAAGTTCCTGATGGGCCAGATCATGAAGAAGACCCGTGGCAAGGCGAACCCGGAGATGGCCTCCGACCTGATCAAGAAAAGGCTGCTCTCGGAGCCACGACCCAAAGATTGACGGCCTCAGGTGGGTCGAGGCGCGGTATCAAACGCTAGTCCTCCGATTTCACATGGACGCGCGCTCAACACCGCGCCTCTCCAAGGATTCCTCTCCAGGTGTTAAAGGGGCGACACTCCTGTCGCCCGCTTGGGTCACCGGGACCCGGAAGGGTCTACTTCAAGACATGGAGGCGCGGTATCAAACGCTAGTCCTCCGATTTCACATGGACACGCGTTCGACACCGCGCCTCCTCAAACGTCTCCATCGATATAACGCGACCTCAATCGCTAATCCCCGAGGATCAAAGGGGCGACATTCCCCCAGGTATTAAAGTGGCGACACTCCCCCAGGTGTTAAAGGGGCGACACTCCTGTCGCCCGCTTGGGTCACCGGGACCCGGAAGGGTCTACTTCAAGACATGGAGGCGCGGTATCAAACGCTAGTCCTCCGATTTCACATGGACACGCGTTTAACACCGCGCCTCCTCAAACGTCTCCATCGATATAACGCGACCTCAATCGCTTATCCCAAGGTATTAAAGGCGCGACACTTCTGTCGCCCATCCCCAACGGAGATGGAGGCGAGGTTGAAACCTCGCCTCCATTGATTGCTACAAATAACGTAATGGTAGAATCGGAGCCGGCAACAATCCCGGAGATCAGCAGGCGGGGGCAGGATGAGACTGGCAGAAGTGTTGGGCTACCTGATACTGGGCCTGCTCGGGATCAAGCGCAAGGATTATCCAAGAATCGAAGTGATCGACGAGAGTCCATATCACGCTCCTGTGTATCCGACGGCCAACATGTACCTGACGAGTTTCCGCAACGGCTATATCTTTACCTGTGTGGCTCAGAGTCTCGTGGAGCCGATTTGGCTTGGGCTGGTTCTGACGGTTGAAGGCGCCGAAAAGGGGAACAAGAGGCTTCTGATCGGGCCTGTGAGAGTACCAAAAGGAAGACGAATTCGCATCAGGGAAAAGATTCACTTCGAAGGGGAAATCGTTTACGCCTCGGTCACATCATTCGAAGTTGAGAAGTATGAGAATTAAGTCAGGAACTTCACTCTCTTTCCAATAAGAAAAGCGGGGCCTCGATGGCCCCGCTGTTTTTTCGTGCTCGCTGGCGTTAGCTCTCTTCGCCTGCCACCAGCTCTTTGTACTCGGCGGCTGACATAAGGTTGTCGACCTCGGCCTTGTCCTTGATGTCGATCATCGCGACCCAGCCCTTGCCGAACGGGTCCTCGTTGATTGTCTCCGGCGCGTCCAGCACCTCGGAGTTGACCTCCTTGATGGTGCCTGTCACCGGCGCGTACAGATCCGAGACCGACTTGCGGGACTCGATCTCGCCGAAGGCCTCGCCGGCCTCGATCGAAGCCCCGGCGTCCGGGACCTCTATGAAGACTATCTCGCCCAGCTGGTCCTGAGCAAAGAAAGTAATGCCAATGGTGCCGTCGCCGCGCACCCACATGTGCTCTTTGTGATACTTGAGATCCTCAGGGAATTCTTCCATCGCACAGCCCTCCTTTGTCATCGTCCACAAGTCGGCAGTATATCCGAAGGGTGTCAAGCGAACAACCGAGGCGGACGCGTGCGGTCGCCACGCCGCGCCGGGCGGTCAACTTTCCAAAATCGGCCAAGAGCAATAGAATAAAACCTCACACAGTTCCCCGCCGAAGCGGTACAGGCGCTCGGAGGGGATGACGGCTATTTAGGCCTGAAATAAGGCCTTTCGGGCAAGGAAGGCGCAGTTGGGAAAGACCATATCCGAGAAGATACTGAGCGCGCACTCGGGGCTTGACGCGGTCGCCGGGGAGATCGTGGTTGCCGACCTCGACTACATGATGGCCCAGGACGGCACCGCGCCTCTCGCCATCCGCTCCTTCAGGGGGATGGACGGCAAAGAGGTCGCGGCACCGGAGAAGGTGGCGCTCTGCATAGACCACAGCGCTCCCAGCCCGCTTCGCGCGGTCTCGGAGCTGCACGACGTGATGCGGGAGTTCGCGGACGAGCACGGCGTCGAGCTGAACGACGTCGGAGCGGGCGTCTGCCACCAGGTGATGATGGACAGGGGACACGTGACCCCGGGCAGCCTGGTCATCGGCGCCGATTCGCACACATGCACGTACGGCGCACTGAACGCTTTCGCGACAGGCGTGGGCTCTACCGACATGGCGACCGGGATGCTCACCGGCAAGCTCTGGTTCAGGGTGCCGGAGAGCGTCAAGGTGACCGTGAACGGAAGCCTCGCCAAGGGCGTCTACGCCAAGGACCTGGCCCTGATGATGGTAGGCAACATCACCGCCGACGGCGCCACGTACGAGGCGCTGGAGATCGGCGGGCCGGTCATCGATGAGATGGACCTGGACGGGCGCTGCACGATCAGCAACCTGGCGGTCGAGATGGGAGCCAAGGCCGGGCTGATGGAGTGCGATCACAAGACGCTCGAGTTCCTGGCCGGCCGGGTGAAGCCTGACTTCCACCCGGTGACCTCCGACCCGGACGCCGACTACAAGTTCTCGGTCGATTATGACGTCACGACGCTCGAGCCGCAGGTCGCGAAGCCGCACAGGGTGGACAACGTGGGCCTGCTGGCGGAGGTCGAGGGCACACCGATAGCGGAGGGCCTGATCGGGACCTGCACCAACGGCAGGCTGGAGGACCTGAGGACCGCTGCCGCCGTGCTGGACGGTCACGAAGTACACAAGGGCGTAAGGCTGATAATCGCGCCCGCGTCGCGGGAGATACTGCTGGCGGCGCTGCGCGAAGGCCTTATCGAGGTGTTCGTGGAGGCCGGAGCGAGCGTGATGTGCCCGGGCTGCGCGTCGTGTGTCGGCACGCACCAGGGTATACCGGGCGACGGCGAGAACGTGATCTCGACCGCGAACAGGAACTTCAAGGGCCGCATGGGGAACCCGGAGGCTTTCATCTACCTGGCTTCTCCCGCGTCCGTCGCGGCGAGTTGCATCGAGGGAATGATCGCCGACCCCAGGCGATACCTGTAAGGCGGGAAGAAGAATGACAATGAAAGGAAAGGCCCACCGGTTCGGTGACGACGTGAACACCGACTACATAATCTCGGGCCGATACAAGTTCAAGACGCTGGACATGGACGAGCTCGCGAAGCACGCCATGGAGGACCTGGACCCCGACTTCTACTCGAAGGTGGATCAGGGCGACTTCCTCGTGGCGGGTAGCAACTTCGGCTGCGGGTCGTCGCGCGAGCAGGCCCCGCTGGCGTTGAAGCACGCGGGCATCAACGCGGTGCTGGCCGACTCGTTCGCCCGCATATATTTCCGCAACTCGATAAACAACGGAGTGCCGGCGCTGGTCGTCGACACATCTCAGATCGAGGAAGGCGACGAGCTCGAGGTCGACCTCGAGGGCGGCACGGTCAAGGACCTGACAAGAGGCCTGGAGCTGGAGACCAAGCCTCTCCCGAAGGTGATGCTGGACATACTCTCCGAGGGCGGGCTGATCGACTACGTGAAGAAACACGGCGGGCTTACCGTCTGATTTTCGCATTGGTGCCTGTCACCAATGTCGCATTTGGTTGTAAGTTATTAAACTGGGAAGGGCGAGGATGGCAAGGAGAAGAGTGACACTGATACCGGGCGACGGCGTAGGGCCGTCGCTGGTCGAGGCCGCGCTGTCGGTCCTCGAGGCCGCGGGCGCAGAGATAGAGTGGGACCGGCAGGAAGCCGGCGCAGACGTGATGGACAAGTACGGGACGCCGCTTCCCGAGAGCGTGCTGATGAACATCCGCGAGAACGGGGTTGCCTACAAGGGCCCGATAACCACGCCGGTGGGCAGCGGCTTCCGCAGCGTGAACGTGGCGCTTCGAAAGGAGCTGGACCTGTACGCGTGCGTCAGGCCGGCGTTCTTCATCGACGGCGTGAAGACCCCGTACCGCGACATCGACCTGGTGGTCGTACGCGAGAACATGGAGGACCTGTACGCGGGCATAGAGCATATGGTCACGCCGGACGTGGCCGAGTCCATAAAGGTCATCACGCGCCGGGGCTCGGAGCGCATCATCCGGTTCGCGTTCGAGTACATGAGGGCGAACGGGCGCAAGAAGCTGACGATCGTGCATAAGGCCAACATCATGAAGATGACCGACGGCCTGTTCCTGGACATCGGGAGGGAGATGTCGAAGGAGTATCCCGACGTGGAGTTCGAGGAGCGCATAGTCGACAACATGGCCATGCAGCTCGTGCAGAAGCCGCAGATCTACGACGTGATGGTCATGGAGAACCTCTACGGCGACATACTGAGCGACCTTTGCGCCGGGCTCGTCGGAGGGCTGGGCATCGCCCCCAGCTCCAACCTCGGTGACCACGATCTCGCCGTCTTCGAGCCTGCCCACGGCAGCGCGCCGAAGTACACCGGGCTCGACAAGGTCGACCCGACGGCCCAGATACTGTCCGGCTACTTGATGCTGAAGCACATCAGGCAGGAGGAGGTCGCAGAGCGGGTGCTGGCGGGCGTCAGGAAAGTCATCGGAGAAGGAAAGTACGTTACATATGACATAGGCGGGGAAGCGAAGACGAGCGAGATGGCGGCAGCCATAGTGAAAGCGATAGAGGCCGCCTAGCGAAGGGACAGCGCCGTGCGCAGCGACATAGTGAAGAAGGGGAGGGAAAAAGCGGGCCACCGCGCTCTCCTGCGCGCGCTCGGGCTGACGGATGAAGAGATCTCCCGGCCGCTGGTCGGGGTCGCCGGCTCCGCCAACTCTCTCGTTCCCGGCCACATCCACCTGGGCGACGTCAACCAGGCCGTCTGCGACGGCATCCGCAACGCCGGCGGCACTCCGATGCTGTTCAACACCATCGCGGTCTGCGACGGGCTGTCGATGGGCCACGAGGGGATGTATTACTCGCTTCCTTCGCGAGAGGTCATAAGCTTCACGGTGGAGATAATGGTCAAGGCGCACGCCCTCGACGGCGTGGTGCTTGTCCCGAACTGCGACAAGGTGATCCCGGGCATGCTGATGGCAGCGGCCCGCATGGGAGTGCCCGCAGCAATGGTCAGCGGCGGCCCGATGCTGATGGGCAGCCACGCCGATAGCGACCTCGGCCTGGACCTCATCCAGGTGATGGAGGCCGCCGCCTCGGACGAGGTCTCCGACGAGACCCTGCTGGAGTACGAGATGTGCGCGTGCCCCGGGGCGGGCTGCTGCTCAGGGCTGTTCACGGCCAACAGCATGAACTGCCTTTCAGAGGCACTGGGCATGGCCTTGCCGGGCAACGGCACCATACCGGCAGTGGACTCGGCGCGGATCAGGCTCGCGAAGGACACGGGCGCCGCGGTGATGCGCCTGATAGACGAAGACATCACACCTGACAGGATAATGACCCGGGAGGCTTTCCGGAACGCCTTCACGGTCGACATGGCGATCGGCGGGTCGACCAACTCGATGCTCCACCTGCCGGCCATACAGTCACAGCTCGGGATGGTCCCCGACCTGGACGTTGCCGATGAGATCTGCTCGAAGACGCCCAACCTCTGCCGCATCGCCCCGTCAGGACCGTTCCACATGGAGGACCTGCACATGGCGGGCGGCATCACAGCGGTGCTCGGCGAACTTATCGTCGCCGGCCTGGTCGAGACCGGGGCAGAGACCGTGACCGGCAGGACGATCGGCGAGAACGTCGGCGGCGCGCGCAGCGGGAACACCGAGGTGATCAGGACAGCCGCCGAGCCGTACGCGAAGAGCGGCGGACTTGCCATACTGAAGGGAAGCCTGGCGCCTGAGGCTGCCGTCGTCAAGGAGGCCGCGGTCGGGCCGAAGATGCGCAAGCACCGCGGGGCAGCGAAGGTCTTCGACGGCGAGGAAGACGCCATTCGCGCGATACGGTCGCGGGCGATAGGGCCCGGCGACGTCGTAGTCATCAGGTACGAGGGGCCGCGCGGCGGGCCGGGGATGCGGGAGATGCTCCTGCCCACGGCGACGCTGGCCGGGATGGGCATGGCCGACGAGGTCATGCTGATAACGGACGGGCGGTTCAGCGGAGGCACTCGTGGTGGAGCGATCGGCCATGTCTCGCCCGAGGCCGCGAGGGGCGGCCCGATAGCGCTGGTGCAAGACGGCGACGAGATCGAGGTCGACATCGACGCGCGAAGGGTCGACCTGCTGGTCGACGAAGCGGAGCTAGATACGCGCCGCGCCGCGTTCGTGCCGCCAAAGCTGAAGTACGACGAGGGAGTGCTCGGGGTCTACTCGAAGCTGGTCGGCAGCGCCGCTCGCGGAGCGGTGATGGAAACGGGCGAAGAGGAAGAGTGATGCGCCGATGAGGATGTCCGGTGCGAAAGCGATGATGAGGAGCCTCGAGGCCGAGGGCGTCAAGGTCATGTTCGGATACCCGGGCGGCCAGATCATGCCCACCTATGACGCGCTCCTCGACTCGAAGATAAGGCACGTCTTAACGCGCCACGAGCAGGGAGCCGCGCACGCGGCCGACGGATACGCGAGGGCGACCGGCAAGGTTGGCGTCTGCATGTCCACGAGCGGCCCCGGCGCGTGCAACCTGGTGACCGGCATAGCGACGGCCAACATGGACTCGGTGCCGATGGTCGCGATCGCGGGACAGGTCGGCACGCACGTGATCGGCACTGACGCCTTCCAGGAGGCCGACACCACCGGCATCACGCTGCCGATAGTGAAGCACAACTACCTCATAAAAGACGCGAACGATATCGCCGCCACGGTCCGCGACGCGTTCCTGATCGCGAGCACCGGGAGGCCCGGCGCGGTGGTCATCGACTTCCCGTCGGACGTACAGAGGGCGGAGGTCGACTACAGGCAGGCGGAAAGGACATCCAGCCTGCCGGGCTACAAGCCGACGAAAGCGGGGCACACGCGGCAGATAAAAGAGGCCGCGAGGATGATCGTCTCGAAGAAGAGGCCCGTGCTCTACGTGGGCGGCGGCGTCATAGCCGCCAACGGCTCGAAAGAGCTGCGCGAGCTGGCGAAGCTGATGAAGTTCCCGGTCACGACGACGCTCATGGCCAAGGGGACCTTCCCGGAGACCGAGGCGCTCTCGCTCGGCATGCTCGGGATGCACGGGACCTCGTACGCCAACTACGTGATGATGGAGTCGGACCTGATCGTGGCCGTGGGCGCCCGCTTCGACGACCGCATCACCGGGCGGATCGACACCTTCGCGCCGCACGCGAAGATAATCCACATCGACATCGACCCGGCCGAGATCGGGAAGAACGTCAGCGTGGACGTCCCGATCGTGGGCGACGCGCGCGAGGTGCTTCGCGAGCTCGTCAAGGTACTGAAGCCGATGGTCCAGGACGGAAAGGCACAGGAGCTGTCCGCCTGGCACAAGCAGATAAAGATATGGAAGAAAGATTACCCGCTTCTGGTCCCGGAGCCGGACGCCGGCGAGCTGAAGCCGCAGTTCGTCATCGACGAGCTCTACCGGATCACGAAAGGCAAGGCCATAATCGTGACCGAGGTGGGCCAGCACCAGATGTGGGCGTCGCAGTTCTACAAGACCAGCATACCGAGGAACTTCATCTCCTCAGGGGGGCTGGGGACCATGGGCTTCGGACTGCCAGCCGCCATAGGCGCGCAGATCGGCCGCCCGGGAGAGCTGGTCATCGACATAGCGGGCGACGGCTCGATTCAGATGTGCTCGCAGGAGCTGGCCACAGCCGTCATCGAGAAGCTGCCGGTGAAGGTGGCCATCCTCGACAACGGGTACCTGGGGATGGTGCGCCAGTGGCAGGAGCTGTTCTTCGACAGGCGCTACTCGCACACGGACCTGCTCCGGGGCAACTCGCCTGACTTCGTGAAGCTCGCCGAGGCCTACGGGGCGATGGGGATGAGGATAACCACCGAGGACGAGGTGTCGCGCTCGATCGAGGAAGCGATCGCGTACGACGGCCCCGTGATGATGGACTTCATAGTCGAGAAGGAAGAGAACGTCTTCCCGATGGTGGCGCCCGGCGCGTCACTGGACGACATGATAGGAGGCTAGATGAAACACACGCTGTCGGTACTGGTGGAGAACAAGCCGGGCGTGCTGGCGCGGGTCGCGGGCCTCTTCTCCAGGCGCGGGTTCAACATCGACTCGCTCGCGGTCGGCATAACCGAGCGCGAGGACATATCGAGGATCACGGTCGTCGCGGACGTCGAGGACCAGGTGCTGGAGCAGGTGTACAAGCAGCTGAACAAGCTGATAAACGTGATCAAGGTCGTCGATCTCGCCGAAGAGGAGAGCGTGCACAGGGAGCTGGCGCTCATCAAGGTGAAGGCGGCCGGCAGCCAGCGGGCTGAGGTCGTCGAGATCGCGAACATCTTTCGCGCGAAGATAGTTGACATTGGCAGGGGCACCCTGACCATCGAGCTGACCGGCACCGGCGGGAAGCTCGAGGCGTTCGAGGACCTGCTCAAACCGTACGGGATAGCCGAGCTGGTGCGCACCGGCGTGGTAGCGCTCGCGCGGGGCTAAAAGTCTACACAGTAGCTTTAATAGGGCCCCGGGCAAGGCGCGCGCTCAAAGGGAGGAGACATGGCGAAGATATTTTACGACTCGGACGTCAAGCCGGAGGCACTCGCCGGCAAGAAGATAGCGGTGATCGGCTATGGCAGCCAGGGGCACGCCCACTCGCTCAACCTGATGGAGAGCGGGCATGACGTAACGGTAGGCCTGAGGCCGGGGAGCCCCAGCGCGGAGAAGGCCGAGGGGCAGGGGCTGAAGGTCGCGCCGGTCGCGGACGCCGCGAAGGGTGCCGACGTCATCATGGTGCTGGTCCCCGACGACCGGCAGGCCGCGGTCTACGAGGCGGACATAAAGCCGGGGCTCGAGAAGGGCAACGCGCTGATGTTCGCGCACGGCTTCAACATCCACTACTTCCAGATAGTGCCGCCGAAGGAAGTCGACGTGATGATGGTGGCCCCGAAGGGCCCCGGCCCGATGGTCAGGAAGACGTACGTCGACGGGCAGGGCGTCCCTTCGCTGATCGCCGTCGAGCAGGACTTCACAGGAAACGCCTTCGATGTCGGCCTCGCGTACGCCCAGGGGATCGGCGCCACCAGGGCGGGCGTCCTCATGACCACTTTTGCGGAGGAGACGGAGACCGACCTGTTCGGCGAGCAGGCCGTCCTGTGCGGCGGCGTGTCCGAGCTTATCAAGGCCGGCTTCGACACCCTCGTGAACGCCGGATACCAGCCCGAGGTGGCCTATTTCGAGTGCTGTCACGAGTTGAAACTGATAGTCGACCTGATACACTACCACGGTATCAGCGGCATGCGCGAAAGGGTCAGCGACACCGCTGAATACGGGGATATGACGCGCGGCCCGAGGGTCGTCGACGACTCGGCCCGCGAAGAGATGGAGGAGATCCTCGCCGAGATCCAGAGCGGCGAGTTCGCCACCGAGTGGGTGCTCGAGAACACGGCCAACAGGGCGATGTTCTACTCGCTCCAGCGGGCCGAGTCGAAGCACCTCATCGAGGAGGTCGGCAGCAAGCTCCGCGGCATGATGCCGTGGATGAGCGAGTAACGGAGGAGAGTTGAAGAAAGACTACATCTTCACCCCCGGCCCGACGCCGGTCCCGCTCGAGGTGGGGCTCGCGCAGGTCCACATGGTCCACCACCGTTCGGCCGACTTCGGCCGCATGCTCTCCGAGGCGCTCGACGGGCTGAAGTACGTGTTCCAGACCGAGAACGACGTCCTGGTGTTCACTTCGAGCGGCACCGGCGCGATGGAAGGCGCGGTCTCGAACTGCTTCTCTCCGGGCGACAAGGTGGCCGTCTTCAACGGCGGCAAGTTCGGCGAGAGGTTCGTCGAGATAAGCCGGTACTTCGGGCTCGAGGTACTAAACCGCTCTTACGAGTGGAATGTCGCGGCGGACCCGCGCGAGCTCGAAAAGACCATCAAAGAGAACCCCGACCTCAAGGGCGTCATGCTGACGCACAGCGAGACCTCGACAGGTGTCGTGAACGACGTCGAGGCCTTCGGGCGCATCGTGGCGGAGACCGACGCCCTCTTCATAGTGGACGCCATCTCGAGCCTCGGGGCTCTCGAGTTCAGGACGGACGGCTGGAGCGTGGACGTAGCGATAAGCGGCTCGCAGAAGGGCCTCATGACCCCGCCCGGCCTGGCGTTCGCCGCCGTCAGCGAGAAGGCGTGGGCGGCGGTCGAGGAGTCGACGCTGCCGCGCTTCTACTTCGACTTCAAGGCGGCCCGAAAGACCCAGGACAAGAAGACGCCCGAGACGCCGTTCACCCCGGCCATCACGCTGGTGCAGGCTCTCAATAAGGCCATCGAGATGATGAGGGACGAAGGCCTGGAGGCCATTCAGGCGCGGCACGAGCTCTTCGCGAAAGCCACCCAGGCCGCCGTCGAGGCGTTGGGCCTGGAGTTGTTCGCCGCCGACCGCTCGAAAGCTTTCGTCACCACTTCGGTCGTAGCGCCGCAGGGAATCGACTCCGGCGACATCGTCCGGACGCTGCGAAACGAGTTCGGCGTGTTCATCGCGGGAGGGCAGGGAAAGCTCAAGGGAAAGATATTCAGGCTGGGCCACGTGGGCTACTTCGACCAGTTCGATATCACAACTGAGATCGCGGCGCTCGAACTGGGGCTCGCGAAGCTCGGCTTCAAAGTGGAGATCGGCGCAGGCGTTACCGCCGCGCTCAAAGTGCTAAGCGAAGGATCGGCTGGATAAAGGATGCCTGAATACGATTACAGGGTGCTGGTCGCCGAGAAGATTTCGAAAGAAGGCGTGGACAAGCTGAAGTCGCTGTTCTACGTCGACGCGTACGACCGCATGGAGCGCGACCAGCTCCTCAAGGACATCGGGAGCTACGACGCTCTCGTGGTCCGCAGCGGGACGAACGTGGATGCCGAGGTGATCGAGCGAGCAGACCGGATGATGATCATCGGGCGCGCCGGGATCGGGGTCGACAACATCGACGTCGACGCGGCCAGCAAGAAAGGCATCATGGTCGCCAACGTACCGGAGAGCAACATCATCTCCGCCGCCGAGCATACGATAGCGATGATGATGGCGCTCGCCCGCAACATCCCGGCCGCCAACAACTCTCTCGCGAAGGGCGAGTGGAAGCGCTCCGAGTACCAGGGCGTCGAGCTCTACGGAAAGACGCTCGGCATCCTCGGCCTGGGGCGCATCGGAGCGCTTGTGGCGGAGAGGGCCGACGCGTTCGGCATGAAGGTCATCGGCTACGACCCGCTCGTCGCGCCCGCCAAGGCGAAGCAGCTCGGGGTCGAGATGAAGCCCAGCCTCGACGAGGTGCTCTCGGAGGCCGACTTCGTGACGCTGCACGTTCCCAAGACGAAGGACACTTACCACCTCATCGGCATGCCCGAGCTCACGAAGATGAAGAAATCGGCGCGGCTGGTGAACGTGTCCCGGGGCGGCATCGTGGACGAGGACGCACTCATCGAAGCCCTGGACAAAAAGATCGTTGCGGGAGCGGCGCTGGACGTCTTCGAGTGCGAGCCGCCTTGCGACAGCCGGCTGTGCCAGATGGAAGGCGTGGTGGCGACACCGCACCTGGGCGCCAGCACGAGTGAGGCGCAGTACAAGGCGGGCGTCGCGATCGCAGACCAGGTAATCGCCGGCCTGACGGGCGGGGTGGTGACCGGGGCTGTAAACATAAGGATGCCGCACCGCGAGGTGGTCGAGGCGCTGAGGCCATACATGCCCCTGTGCGAAAAGCTCGGCGCCCTGGTGGTGAACCTGGTCCCCGGGGCGGTAGACGAGATCGAGGTGGAGATCGTAGGGGAGATAAGCGAGCAGGACACCTCCCTTCTCACCATGGCGTTCCTCAAGGGTTTCCTCGAGAACATATCGACTGCGCCGGTCACCTACGTGAACGCGCCGCTGCTGGCGCGGGAGCGGGGGATCAGCGTCCGCGAGAGCAAGAGCCGCCAGTCGCGCGACTACCTGAACCAGATCGTGGCCACCGCCTGCGACCGCGGCGAGAAGGTCAGGGCCGGCGCCACCATAGTCGGCAAGAGCCAGGAGATGTTCGTCAACGTCCTCGACTTCCAGATAGAGATCGAGCCGTGTCCCTACATGGCTTTCATCACTTACAGCGACAAGCCCGGCATGATCGGGAAGGTCGGGACGGTCATGGGCGCGCACGACATCAACATCGCGAGCCTGCAGGTTGGCAGGAGCAAGGTCGGCGACTTCGCGGGGATGGGGCTCTGCCTCGACAGCCCGCTGACGCCGAAGATCCTCGACGTGCTCACCGCCGAAGAGGGCATCGAGAAGGCGAAGTTCATCGTCCTCTGAGGCCCGGTGCCGGCCGGGGACGCCCATCAAGTGCAAGTCAATCCGCTGTCCGGCAGAGGAGTCTACCTGTAACATAGAACGGCAGGAGTTTTGACCGCCGATTCAGTCGGCGGCCCTGATGGCGATCGACAGCCGGCTATCCCGGCGAGGTGAGTGACATGGCTGAGAGGATCTACGTCTTCGACACGACGCTCCGGGACGGAGAGCAGTCTCCGGGCATTAGCCTGGGGGTGCGCGAGAAGCTGGAGGTCGCCGAGCAGCTCCAGAGGCTTGGCGTCGACGTGATCGAGGCGGGATTCCCGGCCACCAGCGACGGTGACTTCGAGGCCGTTCGGCAGATATCGGCGAAGATATCAGGTTCCGTGGTCTGCGCGCTGGCGCGCGCGCGCAAGGATGACATAGACCGGGCCTGGGAGGCCGTCAAGGACGCCGCGAAACCGCGCATCCACACCTTCGTCAGCACGTCGGACATTCACCTGGAGCACCAGCTGCGAAAGACGCGCGAGCAGGTGCTGGAGATGGCGCGTGCCGCTGTCGCGCGGGCACGTGACTATTGCGAGGACGTGGAGTTCTCCCCGATGGACGCCACTCGCAGCGACCCCGAGTACCTCTACGCCGTCCTCGAGACAGCGATAAACGAGGGCGCCGGGGTGCTGAACATACCGGACACGGTCGGGTACGCGATACCCGAGGAGTTCGGGATGCTCATCAAGGACATCATCGCGAACGTCCGTGGTGCCGACGGGGTCATCATCAGCGTCCACTGCCACAACGACCTCGGCCTCGCTGTCGCAAACTCGCTCTCCGCGCTCGAGACCGGTGCGCGGCAGGTGGAGTGCGCGATCAACGGGCTCGGCGAGCGCGCCGGCAACGCGTCGCTCGAGGAGATCGTGATGACCCTCAAGGTGAGGCAGTCGCTCCTCGACATGGAGACGGCCATAAACTCCAAGGAGATCAGCCGCACCAGCAGGCTGGTCAGCCTGCTCACCGGCTACTCGGTTCAGCCCAACAAGGCGATCGTCGGGCGCAACGCGTTCGCGCACGAGTCCGGCATCCACCAGGACGGCGTCCTCAAGGAGCGCGCCACCTACGAGATCATGGACGCCGCGAGCGTCGGGCTCATCGAGAGCGACATAGTCCTCGGGAAGCACTCGGGAAGGCACGCTCTGAAGGAGCAACTGGACAGGCTGGGCTACGACCTCAACGAAGACGAGCTGAACGCCGCGTTCACCAGGTTCAAGGAGCTTGCAGACAAGAAGGGCTCCCTCTCGGGCAAAGACCTCGAGGCGATAGCTCTCGAGAACCTGCGGACCGAGGTCAGGGAGTGGAAGCTGAAGGCCTACGAGGTCCACTCCGGCGGAAGCGAAGCCCCGCCGAGCGCGACGATAACGCTAGAGCGCGATGGGGAGAAGATAACGGAGCGGTCGATCGGCGACGGGATGGTGGACGCGTGCTGCAAGGCCATCCGCGAGGCGCTGCTCCTGGACGCGAAACTTTTCGCCTTCACTGTCGAGGCCATCACGGGAGGGCTCGACGCCCTCGGCGACGTGACGATACAGCTCGACATCGGAGGCAGGAGGTGGGTCGGCAGGGGGGTCTCGACGGACATCGTCGAGGCCAGCGCGCGGGCCTACCTGAACGCGGTCAACAAGTACCTGCGCCAGCAGGCGGCATCCGGGGCGTCGAAATGAGCGGCACCAGGCGGATACTGGCGAGGCACCTCGAGAAGGGAAGCGTAAAGCCCGGCGAGTTCATTGAGG
>Ga0209539_1000116_pt1 | contig 47669 bp, 46 predicted proteins | sample BarGraNGADG00312_2_FD_184499 | JGI IMG/M metagenome (GOLD analysis project Ga0209539, IMG submission 184499) | Arctic peat soil microbial communities from Barrow, Alaska - Barrow Graham LP Ref core NGADG0011-312 (SPAdes) (version 2) | ecosystem: Environmental > Terrestrial > Soil > Wetlands >...
GAAAGGTACATTAAGCCCGGGTTCAATATCAAAAATGCTGAGAGGCATTCTGGTTGTATTCCAGTTTACAGTTTCAATCATAATTATCATCGGCGCATTCGTGGTATACGGGCAGCTTAATTTTATGACATCAGCCGATATGGGTATTGAAAAGGATAACCTGCTTGTTATCAGAAGGCCGGATGCTCTTGGAAGGAAGCTTGAATCCTTTAAGGAACAGATTCTTCAGATCCCAGGCATTGAAAGAATTGCCAACGCAACAGCAATTCCAGGTACAGATAACTTTAACAATAATGCCTTTTTTCTGGATAATGATCCTACAAAAGCAACTTATCTGATAAATCAGGATCTGGTTAGCTTTGGATTCGTTGAAGTAATGGGTATAAAACTCGCTGAAGGAAGGTTTATATCAAAGGATTTCGGAACAGATACAACCGCAGTCATGATAAATGAAACCGCTGTAAAATTCTTAGGACTCAGTGATCCTCTAGGGAAATATATTTTAAGACCAAGGGGACCCGGACAATTCGAAAAACTCAGAATAGTGGGAATTATGAAGGATTTCAATATTAGGTCATTGCATGACAAAATTCCACCTGTATGTTTCAATTTAATGAGAGGCAATTATGAAGGCTATCTATGCATAAGATTAAATGGGAAAAACACACAGGCGACGATAAGATCAATCGAAACTGTCTGGAAAGACTATTCCAACAGGCAACCATTTCAGTATTCGTTTTTTGCTGATGAATTCAACAAGAATTATGAGACGGAACTTAAGACAGGGAGAATCTTCATCCTTTTCTCAGTACTGGCCATTTTAATTGCATGTCTGGGTTTGATTGGACTTATTACTTATATGACAACCATCAGAACGCGCGAAGTAGGAATCAGGAAAACTTATGGAGCTACCAGGGGTCTGATTGTAACTCTGTTATCACGGGAAGTTATGGTGCTTATTCTGATCTCATCGCTTGTTGCTTACCCGATAGCATTTTTCGGGATAAAAATCTGGCTTGAAAGTTTTGCAGTAAAGATAAATGTCAGTCCACTCATATATTTAGTATCAAGTGTTATAGGACTTGCAATCGGATGGCTTTCAATAAGTTATCAGTCTTTCAAAGCAGCAGGGCATAATCCGACCGAATCATTAAGATATAAATAAACGGCTCAACGCTAAAACGGTACTATGGTGCGACGGTAAAGCCTCACGCCTCATGCCTCACACCTTTCAGCCTCCGAAGCCTTAGCGAAGGAGGCTCTATTTAACCTCTGTCCTTGATCCTGTTTTAACTACGAGATTCTTCCTCCATTCATATTTAGTGCCATTTCCGAAAGTAAGAAGGACATCATATGCTCCCGGTGGACAGGCATTAGTTAAAGTAAGGTTATCGTAACTGCCTAACTCGAGATTTTTAATAGGAGCAGGGACGCCTGTCTGCTTAGCGGCTGTACCCGCAGGATATAGATGTATATTTTTTACCTCTTTATTTCCACCTGTATAGATGATAACACCGCCATTAAGATTAGCTGCAATCTTATAATTGATATCAGGTTTCATTGTAAAGTTTTCAAGCCAGACTTTCTGTGCTTGTCCGGATATTCCGATTGAGATAAGTACATCATAAGTTCCTGGCTTTATTTTACCAGATGTGTTGTTCGTGGATTCATCAGGAGGAATAGGTTTATTATGTTTGCCTTTAGCATAAAATGAAGGGATACCCATGTTGTTGCTTTGGTCTGTATTGCCTTTGAATTTGTTGATTTTTAAATCATAAAGTGACAACCCTTTTAGGGATCCGGGAGACTCTACAATAGATATCTGGTAGTCGTAAAGAGTTATTGTAACATTTGTTTTTGTTTGAGGCTTTATTAATACATTGCCTACTACAAAGCTGAGTGTTCCGGGTTTCCCGGAAAGCTTAAAGGTAAGTTTCAGATCATATGTCCCGGGTGTTGCCCCCAGCATCTTTACTTCTTTACCTGAACGAAGAAGTTTAAAAGATGAACCTGAATTAAGATCGCCAAGTATTCTGGTAACTACGGTCAAAGGAGTCTTGTCGTCGGCTTTTAACGCCGAATAATCCTGCTGAACCCATACCTGGTTCCAGCAATGTTCAGTTTTTACGGTTATCCCGTTATCAAGCTTATAGGTGTACTCTGAAACGGGTTGTGCCAGAAGCGAAAGAATCACACATGTTTGCAGTGCAAAAAAGAAAATTAACTTTTTCATAAGAGTATATTTTAATCATTGAGAAAGACCCAATCAAATTTACGTTTTTTAAATAACAGATAAAAAAAAATATTGAATTAAGTAAGAATGGTGAATTTTAAAGGAGGCCTGCAACCTGAACCTGATTCTTCTCACCCTTTAACAACCTCAAATTTCCTTATATACTCAGGATCAATATCTATTCCTGAACCTGGTCCGGTTGGGACTTTTACCTTTCCATCCACACTTTGAAGATGAGATGTTTTACATTCAAAAATGATATCAGTTTTAAATCCCTTGAATTCATGATATTGAAGAGCATTAGGAAGGGCAGAAACGAAATGCATCATATACAAAAATCCCAAATCTCCTCCTGTCATATGAGGTGTGCAGCGTATTCCGAGAGCATTTGCCATTAACGCTACTTTCATCGCGCGGATCATACCACCGAAATAGAAACAATCAGGTTGAACAATCTGAACTCCATTATTTGCTATCAGCCAGCGAAATCCATGCAGGCTGTATTCCTGTTCTCCTCCGGCAATTGGAATTATAAGCGTATCGGCAACTTTTTTTGTCTCTTCGTACCAATCAAAAGGAACAGGTTCCTCAAAAAACTGAAAATTGTATTCCTCCAATAATTTTCCCACTCGGATAGCTTCTTCTACTGAATAGAAACCATTTGAATCGGCATAAAGAATCATCTTATCACCAAATGTTTTCCTTGCCAGCGGGATTATCTCCTCGGTTCTGCCTGCAGGACCTACGGCATTAATATCCTCAGTACCAAACATCAGTCCTCCGACTTTGATCTTAAGTGCCCTGGCATTATATTCAGCCACATCCCTTTTTATAAGTTCCATAGACTCGGACACTGGTTTTTCACGGTATTCGGTAGCCTGGTATACTGATACATCGGGGTTGTGAATATCCCCGATGAGCTTACCTATTGGTTTTCCTGCTATACGTCCCATCATATCAAGGATGGCAAATTCGATGGTCGCAAGGGGTACTCCGAGAGCCATTCCTGATAACCTGAAATTGAGTTTATAGATATATACCTTTTCCATTAACAGGTCGAGATCACGGGCATCTTTATTAATAAAAAACGGTTGTAAAAGGTTTGTGAAAATGGGGTATTGCGACCTTAACTGCCCGCTATGCCCGACACATATTCCTTCAGCTCCGTCTTTGGATCTTACTCTGCATAAAAAGCTGTTTTTGTATCTCATTAATTCAAGAGTTTCAATAATTACCGGGATAGGAAATGTCTCCTTTTTAAACACAGGCTTTTTAAGTATTTCGTCAAGAATACTGAGAGTTTGCATTGCCTTCTTATCTCCGGACCTGTTCAAATTTGAACCATATGCCGAAAGAGGTAATGCAGTGCCAATACTGCCGGCAACGGCAGTAGATATAAAATGACGACGATTAGTTTTCATAGTATATTATTTAAATATTATGTCAAATCTATTCCGACGATCTCATAATCGTATATATGCGGTATTGTCAGCGTTATTTTATCTTCCTTTGTTTCATAAGGCAGGTTTTGCCCGCTCACAAGCAGATGAACTCCGCTTATTTTTGTGTCACGGGGAATTTTAATGCTTACGCGGGCAGCTACTGGTATAAACTCTCTGAAAGGACCTTTCATCATCATCGGATTAGTGAGATTTACCAGATGAACAGTCATTGAGCCTTTCTGCCTCCATACGGTAACATCAAGTACACCAGGACCAATTACATCAACTATGGGTTCTTCCTTAAGAGCCCACCGGATTGTATTTCGTAATAGTTTCCCGTGATCAGTGCACATTATTTGCCAGAATGTTCTGTCAATATCCCCGGTAAAATAGGCTATTCGTCCTTTACCAGTATCTCGCAGATAAAGTTCCCTGATATCTGTTTCCGGAGTTCGCGGGTATACATCTTCCATCGGAAGATCGGGATAAGAAGGTATCAGGGTTACGGGTTCAGGGAATGATGCCTTTGGTATAACCCTTACCTGGTTTATGGTGTTGATAATGCGATAAGCCACTTCCAGATCTTTCAATACTGGATGGAACAGGTTTGTGACCGGATCCTTCTTTAAACGCAGGTAGCTGTTTTGCATTGGTCCTTCTATACTCTTATCGTATGAAACACCGAACAGGTCAGCAAGTCCAAAGTCTGTCCGTCGTCTTCCCTCTTCATCATATAAAGACGTTTCGAAGGTAGCAACTATACTGCCTCCGCCTTCGGCAAATTTCTGCAACTGTTTACATTGTTCATTTGAAAGAGTGGCAATATTAGGCAGCAACAGCAATTTAAAGGCTTTCAGGTGTTCTTCGTCGAGCAGCCGGTCATTTACCATCTCAAAAGGCATACGGTCTTCAATGAGAGCATGGTACATCCCCAGTGAATGATCACCGCTATTCTGCTGCCATTTTTCACGTCCGTAGTTCCTGTTCTGTTCTGAGAACACCATTCCGACATTTGCCATTGGTGCTGTATTCCTGAGGTAACTCTCATTCCGGTAATGAACCTGGTATATTTTATCCACTATATCCAGCCAGCGTCTGTCGTAAAGTACACCAGAGAACTTTGTGAACCAGGGCCGCATACCATTTGCAGTTCCTTCTGCAACCCAGATTCTTATTTCTGCCTCACTCTGAACTGAATCCTTCCAGCGGTATTGTTCCTCAAATCCCACACTGAATATTCCCCCCAGTGGTTTCATACCTATAGAAGCACGTAACTCTTTTGCCACCTTTCCGTTGGACCATGGTAATGTTGCACCGCTTCTTGCCTGGTGGTCGGTGAAAACGATATCTGACAGCTGACCCGTTACCACTTTATCAGGAAATCCATTGGGAATGAATCGCGATGAGGGCCTTTCTTTGCGAATCACTCTGTCCCATAGAAGCCATAGCTCTTTAAGACGGTTTGTATTCCATTCTGAATATTTCTGGTAAGATGGATCTGACCGGTCACTGATTTTTGGGAGTTCGAGCCCGGAAAATTCCCTGAAATTTTTGCTGCAATGCTCACAGTAACATATTCCATGTCCTGCCCAACGGTTGGAGAAAATGCCATCGGGTTGATAATTCTTCATTATCTCTTTATGCACCTGTGTCATAAAATCAAAATTATAAGGACCAAGGGCACAGGTTACCCACAGATCTTTATTTGCCCAGTGACGGCGTTTCTCACCATTGGCAGTTACGGCAATCCAATCGGGGTGGGCATCATATACATTCTGTCTGGCTGCATGAGGGTCGGTGCGGGCAATTACCGACATATTCATTTTGCGGCTTCCTTCCACCAGGTAACCAAAAGGATCTGAGGTGCCAAGCCAATCACTTCGGTGGTGCAGAGGTATATTGGTGGGATAATAAGCAACACCACCACCGGCACTCAGGGTAGTACCATCAGCATGGATCTTCTTAAAATATCTGAGCCAGAAATCGGGATCGAATCGTCCCGGATCATTTTCCACAAGGGTCAGCTGGGCCCATCGCATCGGACGATTAAACCACGATTCATCTTCCGGTCTTCCGATATTGGCAAATATTGAAGGTTCAGAAATAGCATATGCTCCAGCCACTAGCGAGGTAGTCTTAATGAAATTTCTCCTGTCCATGATTTGTAATTTAACCTTCAAAAGGTAGTCAATATTATAATGTTATTTTAATGATTTCTTATTTCTGTTCTTAAACATTCTCCGGATTTTTCTAATGTTCTCAGGAATAATTACCTTTGATTAGTTGTCTAATACATCATCAACTCACTTTAATATTTATAGAAAATGAAAAAAAACGTTGAAAATCGTACTATTAACAGCTCTAAATTCATGCGGTTAATATCATTGGCAATCATTCTGGTACTTATTGCACCGGTTATGACAAATGCTCAGGCTGGTAAAACAAATTTTGCCGGTGACTGGACTTTAAATGCAGAAAAAAGTACCCAGCCGCAAGGTGGCCAGGGTGGTGGCATGAGAATGGGCGGCAATTTTGTTGCTACACAGGAAGACAATCTTCTGACTGTTGTTAGAACAAGAACCGGCCAGGATGGTCAGCCTACAACTATGACAATGAAATATACCCTCGATGGAAAAGAGAGTATTAACACATCACCAAGAGGCGACAGCAAATCAACAGCAACATGGTCGGCTGATGGTAAGACTCTTACTATTGTAACCTCTAGAACCATGGATATGAACGGTCAGAGCACTACAATGAAATCAACAGAGGTATGGACACTTACTGATGCAAAAATACTTTCAATTGCATCTACAAGACAAGGTCCTAATGGTGAGGTAAAAGCCAATAACGTCTATGATAAGAAATAACCGTTCGATTATAATCTGAAAATCAAAAAGGCTCCTTGCGGGGCTTTTTTTAATTTTGGAGTCTGGTAAGTCTATATTCAGATTAAAAAGTGTATTTTTAACAGAATTTTCATATTATTTCATAATCATTAGAAAACAATAAAGTACAGACAATGAAAAACTTAATTATATTTCTTTCTTTTCTTTTTGCAGCTATTTTCAATAATGCAAGCGGACAGGAGCGTGATAAGACAGCTCTGGCAAAGGGAATGAATTTTATTGAAACCAGCACCTATTCCGCAGATGATGATGCAAAGATCCTTGAGCTTTACAGAAATTTACGGGTTGCAGATGTGTCCGATGGAATGGACATGGTTGGATTACCGGGTACCGGCCTTGTTGATCCTGAAATACATCCTGATTGGGTTGATTTAAAGGATTTTACTCATATATTCAGGGGTATAGCCGTTACTGTGCGTTATGTGCCAACACAAAAACCAGCCCTGCCTGCACCTGGAGAAGAATTCTCAAAGTGGGAAGGGAACTTTTATAACTCTTACTCACACGAGGCTTTCACACAGTTGATAAGACCCGGATCAGCAATTGTCATTGATGATGTTGAAGACAGGGATATCGGATCGATAGGTTCAAATAATATCCTCTACTGGTATAAACTGGGTGCTGTCGGAGTGGTTACAGATGCAGGATCGAGAGATACCGATGAGGTTGGACTAGAAAGGGTGCCTCTTTATGATAGGAAGAAAGGCCGGGGTATTCGTCCCGGAAGAAATGAAATTGAATCGGTAAACCGTCCTGTTACAATTGGCGGTGTCCTGGTCTGTCCGGGAGATGTTGTAGTTGGTGACGGCGACGGAGTCGTGGTAGTTCCGCGTGCAGTTGCTGAACAGGTGGCTAAATATGCTAACGAAATTCTTTTAAAAGATAAAGTTGGAAGAAGAGGCCTTTATGAAAGCTTAGGACGTCCTCTTGATAAAACGGTAAAATAATTCTGTTCAAACCAGATCAAGATCATGCTGGCGCCATACTGCCAAATGAATGATATTTTTTTATATTTGAATAGCGTATTAAATATTATTTGGAAACATGAAAAAGAATGTAAGCAGACGTCATCTCATTAAAACAGGTATTATAGCAAGCGCAGGTTTAACAATTATTCCATCTGTAGTAAAAGCAGGAAATTATTCTATGTCTGGGAATCCTTTGAGACTGGGTGGCCCTGTCCCGGGTAATTATACTGATCCGGCCGATTGGATCAAAGCTGTAAAAGCATTGAGGTATTCTGCCGCCTATTGTCCGGTTCAGCCTGGTGTATCGGAAACTCTGATAAAATCATTCAGAGCTGAGGCACAAAAGAGTAATATTCTTATTTCTGAAGTTGGTGCATGGAGCAATCCCCTCGATCCGGATGAGCCAAAACGAAAAGAAGCAATAAAAAAGAATATTGAGGCACTGGAGCTGGCTGACGAGATCGGAGCTAATTGCTGTGTAAATATTTCAGGGGCAAGAGGTGAAATATGGGATGGACCATATGCAGGTAACTATTCTAAAGAAACATTCGACCAGATAGTTGAAACGGTCAGGCATATAATTGATCAGGTACGTCCTGTAAAAGCTTTTTATACCCTGGAACCCATGCCATATATGATTCCGGATTCTCCCGATTCATATTTAGAGCTAATAAGGGCTGTAGACCGTAAACAATTTGCAGCCCATCTCGATCCGGTGAATATGGTTTCAAGTCCGCAGAAATATTTTAATAATGCGGCTTTTCTTAAAGAATGCTTCAGAAAGCTGGGTCCATATATAAAATCCATTCATGCAAAGGATATCATCATTTTACCGAAACTGACAGTCCATCTTGAAGAACGCCGTCCAGGACTGGGTTCTCTCGATTATGGGGTATTTTTACAGGAAGCAAGCAACCTTGCCGGTATACCTTTGATGCTTGAACACCTGGAAAAGCAGGAGGATTATAAAGATGCTGCGGATTATGTCCGTGAAGTTGCCGGAAAATCCGGGATACAAATTATGGAATAATATTAATATCAATTCTGCCTGGCTAACCATAAAAAAAGATCCCGCGGGATTTTAATCCTGCGGGATCTCATACTTTGCCTTTCACAACTTATGCCTGAAGTTCAGAGCATAAAACATTTTTTAGTTTTTAGTTTCCACAACAGCATACTTCGAAATCTTCCAGAACTGTGCGGGATCTTTTATCTCAATGCTTGCTATTTTGTTATCTTTATCGCGTATCATCTCGTATGAACTTTTTGGATGATCAGTGATAAGCTTGGCATTTTTTGAATTTACCGGGATACTCTTAACCTGAGTTATGTCGACCTGGGTAAATGAACCTTCAGGGAAATCCTGTATTAATGATTCTTTCTTACCAAGTCCCAGAAATCCGCCTTCTTTGGAAACAAGACCTTTTGCCTTAAGAGCTTTGTAAGTACCTGAAGCCAGATAACCTTTATTCATCTCAGCGGTCTGGAGTGTGATCTTCTCATCCTTCTGTGCTATAGCAACCTGTGCGTCGGTCATACGGGTATTGAGCTGGCCGATCTCGAAATCTTTTTGAACCAGAGCGACTTTCATGTCGGCTATTTCAGTTTCACGCAGTTTCATTGTAGCTTCAATTTCAGCAATCTTAACCTGCATACCCTTTATTGTTCCACCGGAGTTCTTAAGCTGGGCAGTCAATGAGGCAATTTTCTTTTTGTTCTGATCCAGGAGAGCATTGACATACTCAATATCCTTAAGGATTTGTTGTTTTTTGTCTTTTGAAAATTCCTGATCAGAAGACTTCATAGTAATTATGTTTTCCTTCTCTTTTACTGTAGCCAGGTCTTTTTCAATCTGATCAAATGTTAACATCGTTTCATTGATCACTGAATCACGGGTAGTTAACAGTTCTGTAAATGAGCGTTTCTGATTCTCCATGATAGCGAGATGTTTTTTCTGCTCATCTTTATAAAGAGAATTAACTACTATACCGGCTGTGAGCAGAAGGATAAAACTTATAATGGCGGTTATAAGAACGCCTTTTTTCATTCCCTCTTTCTTTGCCTTTTTTTCGTTATTCCGTGAAACCGCATTATCGTTGGGGACATTACGGTTACTGTTTACTTCATTTGTCATTTTAGTTCCTCCTTGATTTAATTTACTTGAATTTAGTGTTATATTTTATTAAAAAAGTGAATTCTGTTTTCTCTGCCTGATCCTGGCTGCATTTTATAATGCTTCTTTGATACTTATATACTCTATATGACAAATGCTATGCCTCGTATCAATAATAAGCTTAATACATTTATTATGAGAATATTACAAATAACAGCAAAAGCTCTTATTTATTCATTTTGAGAAAACAATTCTCATTTCGGGAAAAGAATGATTGTAGTATTATAGTATAGAGAGTTTTTAAAAGAGGATTAATTCAAGACTCCTTTTCTTCTTTCAAAATCCGGTAGATAGTTGATATTCCAATATCGAGCTTTTCAGCAGCAAGTTTAATATCGTTGTTGTTCTTCTTAAGTGTAGCTTTAATAATTTTTACCTGGTATTCCCTCAGGGAGAGAGTGTCGTTGGCAACAACCGATAAGGGATCACCTGTATCAACTACGAGATCGGAAGGTTCTATCTCATCCGTCTCCGATAAAGTAACTGCAAGTTCAATCACTGATTTTAATTCACGAACGTTTCCGGGGAATGGATAACTCAATAGTTTTTTTTGTGTTTGTGCTGATAATTTTTTTAACTGGATGTTATTTTCATAGCAGAATTTCCCGATAAAATACCTGGCAATTATTAGTATATCATTTCCTCTGTCACGTAATGGAGGTAACTCAATGGGTAAACCTAACAATCTGTAATACAGATCTTCCCTGAAGTTTCCTTTCTTTACTTCCTCTTTCAGGTTCTTATTGGTTGCTACTACTATCCGGCAGTCGGTTTTTACAGGTTTGTTACTACCTATTCTTATGATCTCTTTCTCCTGTAAAACCCGCAATAATTTTGCCTGTAAATTCAGTTCCATTTCTCCTATTTCGTCAAGGAATAAAGTACCGCCATCTGCTTCCTCAAACCGTCCGATCCTCCTGTATGCAGCTCCGGTAAAAGCACCTTTTTCATGGCCGAATAATTCACTCTCGATAAGTTCTGAAGGGATAGCAGCAACATTCACAGTAACAAATGATTTGTCTTTGCGTTTTGAGTTATAATGAATAGCCTTTGCAACCAGTTCTTTTCCGGTTCCTGTATCACCGGTTATTATAACTGTAATGTTTGTGCCAAGGGCTTTTTCAATCATGTCATAAACAGATTTAATAGCCGGACTTTCGCCCAGAATGCTTTCGCGGAAACTGTACTTTTTTTGTACTTCTTTGCGGAGGGTTGAAATTTCTCTTTTAAGACCAATACCGTTTCGGATATTCTTGACAGTGTTAAGCAACCTGTCTTTGATATCATCAGACTTGCTGATATAATCATAGGCTCCCATTTTCAGCAGGCTTACCACAGTATCAATATCTTCCTGTTCCGAAATAAGGATAACCTGAACATCACTGTTTTCTTCCCTTATCCTTTTAAGAACTTCAAGACCTGTTATATCTGGCAGTCGGTAATCAAGGGTAACAATATCCGGTGACTCAAAAAGACAATTCAGAAAATCTTTTCCGTTTAAAAAACCCTTTACCTCATAGTCGGGGTTCAGAGAAAGAGTATGGACCAAAAGCCTGTTATACCAATCGCTGTCTTCTACAACAAAGATTTTAAATGGTTTTTCAGACATAGTGATTGATTACTGGTTTATAGTTTATTACAACACGTGCAAAGTAATAAATAAATGGCTGGATTTACCAGAGTTTTAACCGATTTTCGAAATCTGTTCTTTAATAAGTCCACCTATGGTTTCAAATTCCATTAACAATTCACTGACCAGTTTTTCAATTTCCACTGTTTCTGCATTTTTCTTGCTGGTTTCTTCAATCTTTTTCAGGAGATTGCAGAGATCAGAGGCCCCGATATGCCGGCATGGCGGCAGCATTTTATGAGCCAGCTCTGCGATCGATTCCAAACGGCCTGATTTCGCAGCATCCTGCATATCATTCAGCCCTTTTTCTGTGGAATCAATAAAAGAGACCAGCATCTGTTTTACAAACTTTTCATCACCGCCTGAAATATGATACAGATTATGTAAACTTATTTTTTCTGATCCGGAAAATTTTACCTTTTCTTCATTGACGGTATCAGCCTTTGAAACCGGTGCATAATCTTTAATCACAGAAAGAACCGTTGTCAGTAACATCTCTTCGGTAAAAGGCTTTGGGAGAAATGCATTCATCCCGGCCTTTTGATATTTCTCCCAGTCTTCATTCACTGAAGCAGCCGAGATGCAGATCACAGGCATTTCTGATTCCGTTATCTTCATTTCAGTACGGATAAATTGTGTGGCCTTCAATCCGTCAATACCGGGCATCCTCGCATCCATAAACAGAAGATCATATCGATCTGATTTTAACATTTCCAAAGCTTCCATTCCATTAACAGCCTCACTGTACTTAATTTTCCACCTGTCAAGTATAGTCTTAAAAAGCAGTCGGTTGTATTCCTCATCATCGACAATCAGGATTTTGAGATTTCTGATTTCTTCAGGAATATAAAGTGGAGGTTCAACATCTCGTTTAATCTGTTTTTCATCCCCTATCAGGTAAGGTACATGACAGGTAATTTTTGTTCCCTGGTTTTTCCTGCTGATACAATCAATACTGCCACTATGTAATTCTATCAGCTTTTTGACTATCGACAGACCTAAACCTGTTCCGCCGTATTTGCGGGTAGTGCTCATCTCCTCCTGTGTAAAATCTTCAAAAATGAAGTTTATTTTGCTTTCGTCTATGCCAATACCAGTATCAATAAACTCCATAACCAGTTCTATTTCATCAGATTGCTTTTTAATGCTGGTAACACTAAAATGAACTTTACCGTTTTTAGTGAATTTGACTGAATTACTTACCAGATTAATCATTATTTGTTTTAGACGGTATGGATCGCCCAAAAGCACCTGCGGAGTATCCGGACTTATGGAATAGCTTAACCTTGTATTATTTCTGATTGATTGTCTTTCAAACAATGCATAAACATCCTCGAGGATTTGCACGATACTGAAATGTACTTTTTCTAATGCCAGTTTACCATTCTGTAATTTGGAAAAATCGAGGATATCATTAATAATATTTGCAAGGTGATCAGAAGAGGATTTGATAATTTTGAGTGTCCGGGTTGTGGTTTCATCAAATGGTTCATGCAAAAGCTGTTCGGTAAATCCTGAAATAGCAGTAACAGGTGTGCGGATCTCATGACTCATATTTGCCATGAACAGTTCTTTTGTCCTGGCCAGTTTTTCAGTTTCATCTTTTGAATTCTGAAGGGCAATCTGGTAAACATGTGTTTTTCTTACATACCTGATAATAATTAACATTACTAATATTGCCAGTAAGGTACCAGAAACTGAGAACATGCCCAGCCATATATAGGTTTTAGCTGCTAATTTATTGGCTGCCAAAGCTTTTGATTTAATGAGCTCTGAAATTTCATTTTCTATTTTGGTAATCAGATCATAAAACTGTTCTTTGATTTCACTACTGGTGGCTGCTAACTTTGACTCCCTTCTTGTCAGTCTTTCTTTAGTTATACTATCCTGTTGCTGGATTTCCTTAAGATCGCTTATAATTTCCGCTTCGTTCAGCTTGTTTTTATTGGTGCTGCTGAAAACACGTTTAAGTATATTTTTTTCAGAATTACGTGCTTCAACCGAGCTACTATCGAGCCTGACAGATAATTGTTTGAGATATTCGACAACGGTGTGGTTATTATGGAGGTATAACAGTTCGTTCCATATTACAATGTTTTTTTCAATCAGCTTACTTATGGTATCAGTCTGCAGGAGCACTACAGGATCATTCAGACATTCTGAACGCAATTTGCTCACTTTTTCATCAATATTGGATATGATAGTGTAATAGGGTTGAAGATCCTGTGTATCATTAGTAGTGGTATAAATACGAATGCTGTTCTGTGCCTTTTCCAGATCCATTGAAATTTCCCTGATGCTTAACAACCTGAGTTCGGGCTTCACATCGACCTGAATGGAAGAAACAATTGATGACAGATTCCGATAGGAAAGATAGCCAGTTGCTGAGAGTAATACTACTGCCAGTATCATTAATATTCCAATCTTTGTCTGAATTGAGATTCTCTTCACGGGTATTAAGGCAGTATTAATAATACCCCAAAGCTATAAAAATTTATTTTCAATATATTGGTCGAGATAAAGGCGGCAAAGTGCTGGTGCGAATGTGTCTTTTATAACGGAAAAATCATAATTATTCTGGGTACTTCTATCTTCAATAGTACGTGATGGTGAGAGTAATACAGCCAGAGTATTGCTGTTTACTTTTTTCAGAAGCTTTATGATCTGCGCACCGCTAATCCCATTGCCCATATTATGATCAACAAATGCTATAACATCGTTTTCCATAAATTCAGGTGATTCAATTTTTTGCATACACTCAGTGGAATCAATAAATGAATGAAAAACAAGATGGTAATTCATTTTTCGCTGGAAGAAGTGTATGCTTTGTTGCAGTGCATTGAAAATAAGGTTATTGTAGTATTCATTGTCCTCTACCACTAGTACATTTATCTTTTTGTTCATTTCTCTGGCATATTATTCGGTGATGTTATTCCAAAAATGTGCCAGATTGTTGCTAAAAAAGTATTGAAAACGGTATCTGATTAAATGTGAATTGATTAGGATACAGATTAAGTAATTCTTTAAAACCAGTTAATAGAAAATTTTTCTCAAATTGAGAATGAGAATCCAAAAGAAAAAGTGAAAGGGAGAATGGGAGAGTGGGAGAAAAAAAAGCGAATTCCTACTTTCATAAGAATTCGCTTTGATCAGTGAGACACTACTTCCTGCGGTTAGTTTCTCTGTTATCAGAATCTTTGGTCTTTTCGCCTTGTTTTGTTTTTGCTTCGGTCTTTATTCTTTTGGTGCTCCTTGAGGATTTCACACCGGTTGATTTTGATTGCCGGACCGACCGGTTTGTAGCTGCATTTTGCCCAGGATTTGAGACAGATTTGTTAGTCACGGTGGTAGTTGACCTGCGCGTTGTTCCTGTATTCTGCACCGACGAGGGATTAGTGACAGCCTTGTTGGTCACAGTGGTATTTGACCTGCGTACTGTACCAGAATTTTGCCCTGATGAAGGATTCCCCACAGACTTGTTGGTCATAGTTGTGTTGGACCTCCGGGATACATTGGTTCTGTTTCCGGTGGACTTCACTTCGTTAGTTGACTGAGAACCGGATCTTCTAACTGAGCTATTCCCTGAAGAAGTATTTGATGATCTTCTGTATTGATCAGGATGCATTTTGGCGAACTTGGCTTCACCATCCCTTCTCTGATCGGGATGTGAATATGTTGTTTTATAAGTGCCAACCTCGATTCTGTGATAGACATCAGGTGAATAGGAACGTCTACCTGTGTAATAATAGTCATTCCATCTGGAATAGCGGTGAGAGTCCCAACGGCGGTAATGTCCGTAATAATCATTATTCCAGTTATAATGATACCCATAATAGTAATGCCAGTAGAACGGACGCCATGGATGCCAGTAGTTGGGGTAATAGCCCCAGTACCAGGATGAACGCCATGCAGTATAGGAAGGAAGGTAAATAAATCTAACCAAAGGCCAGCCTGCAATTTCAAACGGAGTGGTTCTGACATATGTTATATTCTGAACAGAAACATTACCAGTATATCCGGGATTAGATGTCTGAGCTGCATTTGCATCATCAAATATTGGTTCAATAATATAGTTTTTACCATATAATTCTTCGTCACCTGTCAGCTGGATCTGAACTTGTCCATTATTAAAACGTTGCACTGTAAAAACAGCAACATCCTGGTTTTCTTTAGGGCTTACTGCCACCTGCAGAACAATATTATGGACATCGCCGTCGATATTATCAAATACCCTGATATAATCAATAAGGCCATCGCCATTAAGATCAAGATTATTGATATTGGATTTCTCATCATTGAGGTTTCTTTCGAACTCCTCGAGAGTTTTCGATTCCTGGAATAGCTTCATTACGGCATATAGATTAAGATTATCCCCGGGCAGACCCAGATTTTCCTCCTGCCTATCCTGTGCTATGATTGAGGTACCAGCGGCAAAAAGCGCAACCAGTATAGATGTGATTATAAATTTTTTCATAATGTGTAATATTAAAAGAATTAGTTTGTACAAAGTAATAATAACAAAACTTATACCAACATTTTTTCCGGGAGAAAAAATTGCCTCATCCCGCTTACCGGACATCTTTTAACTCCTGATCGTAAAGTCTTATATTACAGATTGAAAGCTAATATCCGATTAATAGTTGTATTATTATGCGATAAATATTTTTTTCAGAGATTTTGTCTCCTTATAATTTAATTAATTGCTTAAAGAAAGGATATAAATATGTGTTTTTCAGCTGGAGCAAGTTTTGCCGGAGGTGTTCTCATTTCCGCAATTGGAGTTGCGTCAATAAGAGAAGTTCATAAACCCTCACAGCTGGTTTTTGCCAGTATCCCTTTATTTTTTGGTGTTCAGCAGATTGTTGAAGGTTGTCTCTGGGTGACCTTGCCAAATAATGATTACCTTAATATTCAAAAAATTGCCACACATTGCTTCTTAATAATGGCTCAGGTGTTATGGCCAACTATTATACCACTTTCAGTTCTTTTAATGGAAGAGAATAAAAAAAGGAAAAGAATATTACGGATTCTGCTCGGTTTAGGTTTATCTTTATCATCGTACTATAGCTTTTGCTTATTGTCTTTCAATGTAACTCCTCAGATTATGGGCTATCATATTCAGTATAATACTGGTTTTCCGGATTCGCTCGCTATAGTAGCTTTTATAGTTTACCTGGTTGTTACAATAACACCTCTTTTTGTTTCAGGTATTAAAAGAACTCAGCTGTTAGGCATATTAATGTTTTTGTCATGCTTAATCACGGCGATATTTTTTACGCAATATCTTATTTCTATCTGGTGCTTTTTTGCAGCCTTAATAAGTGGTGTAATCTTATGGATACTAAGTGATTCAAAAAAAGAATTCATTTTTAAGAACCTGTCCATGGAAAAAATCAGTTCCGTTATAATACCTCATAAATGAAATGAATAGCCTGGATAAGTCGGGTCTTTTTTTGAAAGTGGTAACCTGTTTTACTTGAATTAAAATAATTATCAGTATTGTAAGTACGGGATGCAATATTTAAATAAAATATTGATCGTAAATTTGGTGGTTGCTCTAGTCAGTATCTGCAATAAATCGACTGCGGAAGGTATTGATATTCACCAATTATGGCTTGATTGCAGGTTAAAAGAAGTAGTAACATTTGAAGTCTTTAATACTGCAATTCTGGGGCATAATAAGATAGAAAAGCTTCATAAAAAGAACATAGTTACCATAATTGATTTCTCAAAGCCATCGACTGAAAAACGGTTTTTTGTAATTGACATTGAAAAAAAACAGCTTCTCTACAAATGTTTTGTAGCACATGGGAAAAACTCAGGTGATAATTATGCAAAAAGCTTTTCTAACCAGTCTGAATCACTCAAAAGCTCGCTGGGATTTTATTTAACTTCTGAGACATATTACGGAAAGCATGGTTACTCGTTAAGACTTGACGGACTTGAAAAAGATATCAACGAGAATGCACGCGCGAGAGAGATAGTTATTCATGGTGCGGATTATGTAAGTGATGAATTTATTAAAAAGTATGGCAGGCTGGGGCGAAGCTGGGGATGTCCCGCATTACCGGTCGAACTTTCAAAAGATATAATAGATAAAATCTCCGGTGGCAGCTGTCTCTTCATATATGGTGATGATAAGTACTATAAAGAGAATTCGGTTTTCCTTACCAGATAATAGATCCACTAACTTAACCGCACTCACCTCACCTTTCACCTCTCACATCTCACATCTCACATCTCATCATTTTTTGCTAGCTGCAGCGGCTTCTTTCACGATGTCCAGATTATACTTTGCTTTATCTGCAATTACCGGATCCTGATTTTTTGCAAGCTGTTCGAGAAGTTCAATTGCTTTATTCCAGTTTTTTGCAAATACGTACTCATTGGATTCTCTGAAAGGTTTCCCTGTATAAAGTTGTTTTGTTTCCTGATTTAATTTAGGGAAGAACTTATCAACATAATCCTCTCCAGCTTGAAATGACTGGTTTCCAATAGCATACCTTGCTTTTGTCAGGGAAGGCTCTATTGTAATAAATCCATACAGTGTGGGCCTTGATCGGTACAATGATGACTGATCAACCTCACTGCGGTTTATCAGATCACCTGTTGATGAATACAGAGACAGGAAAAACCTGGTATTCAGGTAGAAATCTTTTGTTCGGTTAATTCCTTCATTGTCATTATCAACTTTTATTTCCCAGTCAAAAGAAATACTTAAAGAATCTAGAGCCAGTAAAAGATTGCTCTTGTATCGGTTACAGACATCACTAATGGTGTCTTCTGGTAACAATGTTGTGAGAAGTCCGGTTTTGATGCCCCTTTTCAGGGTATCGCCAATTATAAAACTGAAAGAACTATCACTTGAAAATGAGGATAATCCTTCCACTAGTCCTGTCACCCCAGCCTGGTAGGCAACCCTTGCTTTTTGCTTTACATATTCCGGCAATGTATAGTCGAACAAATTAATGAATACAATATCATTATGTCCTTTTTCAATAATTATTTCAGGCTCAACTCTTCTCCCGATATATATTATCCTGGTGCAGGAAGAGAGAATCATTATTATAGTTACAGGAACGAAAAGACTAAAAAATACTTTCATTTATTCTTCCGGTTCAGTTCGACAAAACCTTATACCTCATGATGTTTGAGGAGTTCCTCGACATCATCGAGCTTGCACTTGTAAGACATTCGAACTGTTCGCTTCCGTAAGGAACTTCTATCAGGAATTTTGACATGATTACTGTTTTTGTTAATGGTTACATAATAATATTGTCTCAGTTATAAATTGTAAAACATTAATGATCCAGTTGTTTCTCTTTTTTCCAAAGTTACTTGTAATTAACAACTCACCGACGGTAATGTTCGAATTTTATTAACGTGGATTCCAGCAAAGTTTCAATGGGAAGTACTTACGGATATCAGATATCATATACCCTGAAACTTCCATAAGAATAATAAAATATTTATATTTGAATAGTTTAATTATATCACAATGAAAGTCATGAAAAAATCATTAAAATCAACTTTAGTATTCCTGCTGATTTTGTCAGTATCCGTCAGAGGGATTTCACAGACAGCTCATCCTGAACCAAAAACTCTTGAAATTGGAGCCAGGGCGCCTGATTTTAACCTTATAGGTGTGGATGGTAAAATGTACAACCTGAAAAATTTTAATAATTCAACGGTATTGGTCATTATCTTCAGCTGTAATCATTGTCCTACTGCACAGGCATATGAGGATCGGCTTATATCACTAATGAATGATTATAAATCAAAAGGAGTTTCCATAGTAATGATTTCGTCAAGCTCCGTAAACGCTTTGAATTATTCCGAATTAGGGTATACCGATATGGGCGATAGTTATGAAGAGATGAAGGTGCGAGCTGCCAACAAAGGTTTCCCTTTTCCTTATTTATATGATGGTGATGAGCAGAAAGCTGCTTTAGCCTATGGACCCTCAGCCACTCCTCATTGTTTTGTATTTGACAGGAACCGGATCTTATGCTATGCCGGACGTATTGATGGTTCGGAAAAGCCAGGCACCGGTAAAAGCGAAGATCTCAGAAATGCTATAAACGAAGTTCTGGCCGGGACAACAGTCAAAAATCCGGTAACGAAGGTCTTTGGATGCTCTATAAAATGGTCATGGAAGGATGAATATACCCAAAAGATTTACAAACAATGGGCTGAATTGCCTGTAACACTGGAAGATATTGATATTCAGGGCATAAAAGATCTTATCAGTAACAGTTCATCAGGGAAATTGAGGTTAATCAATATATGGGCAACCTGGTGCGGCCCGTGTGTAATGGAATTTCCCGATCTCGTTATAATAGACCGGATGTACCGTGGCCGCCCTTTCGAGTTCATTTCGGTCAGTGCTGATAAACAGGCAAGGAAAACTGATGTCCTGAATTTCCTGCAGAAACAGCAGGCTTCTAATAAGAATTACATTTTCAACAATGATGATGTATATAAGTTGATAGAAGCTGTCGATCCTCAATGGCAGGGAGGTTTACCTTTCACTCTCCTTATTGAACCGGGTGGAAAGATTTTATATAAAAAGCAGGACACAATAGATCCGGCTCAGATGAAGAAGTTGATTGTGGAGGATAAATTTATCGGCAGGTATTATTAATCAGTCCATGCTAAATAAACATGGTAGCTTATTTAGTAAATCATCATGCCTCATTTAGCGTACTAATTTAAGTATTTAGGGTTCTGTTTTCCTGTAAATAATTATAATTTTTAAATTTATACTGTAACATCAACTTTAACTAATATGAAAGAACTAGTACGTTGCCGCCCTTGTGGATTTGTAATAGAATCAGATAAGCTGGGAGATGTATGTCCTGCATGCGGAATGCCCAGGAAAGTCTTTGAACCTTACAGGGAAAGGGTTTCCCGTAACAGGCTAATTCTTCTGAATTTTGATCTTCATCCCATTGTCATACACCTTTCTCAGGCACTTGTTATTGCAATCCCTCTGGTTGCCATCATTACAAATCTTTTTAAACAATTTCAACCTGAAATGCTTAATAATGTTCTGATGTTTTCAGTGGTTGTTTTTCCATTCACTCTTATTCTGGCAATTATTACCGGAGTAATTGACGGTCTTACGCGTTTTAAAACACTTGCTACTCCGATATTAAGAGTTAAAATTATATTCAGCCTGATAATTCTTTCTTTATCCATAGCACTATTCTTTGTAGCTCCAAAATCTAATCTTTACCTCCTGACAATAGCTTTAAGCATCTTGTCTCTTGGAGCCGGATTTCAACTTGGTTTGTGGGGCAAAAAACTTATTAATGTAATCTTACCAGGCTCATATCCCCAGAAGAAAGGCAGTAAAGTAAATCAGCCCGAAGGGGAAAAAGGGTGAATGGGGAAGGAGAGAGTATCTTCATATTTGTTGATTTCAATATCAGTTTATTGCCAATCAAGTGTTTAGTCAGATCAACCGAATTTGTAATAGTTCCACCGTCAAATTCAATGATTATGTCTCCTTCATGCAGGTTGGCACGCGAAGCGGGTGAGGAACTTTCCAATCACAGGGCATTTGTCAGAATCATCCCGTCGCTTGAATAACAAACCCTTGTTCTGAAGGATACAAAATGGCATATTAAATAACTGATCTCACAAGAGAACTTTGTTATTCTTTTGTTAATGGCGTCAAATAACTGAATTAAAACGGGTTTACGCTTGTCTGATAGATAAAGAATACTTCAAGACAATAATTTATTGTCAATGAAAACATGATATAGAGTGTTAATAACATAAAAAAGTGAAATGATGAAAAGAACAGTACAACTTACAGGAATATTGCTGATGCTTTTACTGGCTTGCAATATATCACTCGCCGCACAGCGCGGGATGATGGGCGCGGCTGATACTACACGCATGAAACACATGTGGATGGCTTCCGATACACTTCACAGACATGGAATGGGCAACAGAACATGGATGGGACCCGGTCGAATGGATCATATGAGACAGTACAAGGGTCATCGCGGCATGTATGGAATGGGAAGTGGAATGAGACCTGATATGGGCTTTGATATGAGAAGAGGCATCGGACCTATGAGGAGAGATAGCATTTCAGGCAGACAGTTTGGTCCAGGCATGATGATGCTCGGAAGTATTCCAAATGTTACTGAAAAGCAAAAGAAAGAGATAACCGATCTTATGACAAAGCAGCGGGATGAAATGAAAAAACTGAGAGAGGAGATGCAGACCAAAATGAAGGCTCTGAGAGATTCCCACAGAAACAGCGTACTCAGTATTCTCACTGATGAACAAAAGAAGTTTGTCGAATTACGATCGGAAAAAATTTCCCCGGCTCCTGGAAAAACAAAATAATTTATTAATTGGATACCGGTTGCCTGTTTCTCATTGCTTGTTGCTCGTTCTTAAATGTAACGAGTAACCAGCAACCAATTACAAAGAGTAATCATTACTTCCAATTCTTATTGTCCTGAACTTCTTAAAAATTATAACTTTGTCTTTAATTATTATTAAAGATATTGGGATAATTTCTTGCTTAAATTATATTGATGAAGGCTGTAACTGTTAAAGAGATCAAGGAAGAATTAACTAACTATACACCAAAAGAGTTGAGGGAACTGTGTCTCCGGCTGGCAAGATTTAAAAAGGAGAATAAAGAATTACTAACCTATCTCCTCTTTGAATCATCAGATGAAGCAATGTATATAGAAAATGTAAAAAAGGAAGTTGATGAGCAATTTGAGATAATAAATAGAAAGACTCATTATTTAATTAAAAAAAGCTTCCGGAAAATTTTAAGAACTATCAGGAAGTATGCCAGGTATTCTCAAAAGAAAGAAACGGAAGTTGAATTGCTGGTATATTTTTGTACAAAACTCAAAAAATTCACCCCCCAGATTCAGAAGAATACCGGACTTAAGAATTTCTATAACAGGCAAATAGACACAATCAGAAAGAAAGTATCTCTTTTGCATGAAGATCTCCAGTTTGACTACGGGTCAGAGCTTAATGCCTTAAGTGACCTGTTCAGTTGATTTACTTCAGGATTATATTGTTTTTGAATAAAACTCACGGGCTTTATCAGGATGGGTGGTTGAAACAAATGCCTTTATTTTTTGACTTGCTAGCATTTTAATGATTATGATTTCCTGTTTACTTTCACCTCTGAATTAGGACGATTGTATTAATTTGGTTTTTAAAAATAATCCCGGAAATGAAAACAATTCTATTGTGCGTTTGTTTAAAAGGGAAATTTGATTCTTTTGAGTTTCCAATTGAAAGTGTTACTTTTGACAAATGTTGAATACCAGGGAAAATATCAGATTTGTAAATATTGACGCGTTTATTGTTCTTTCGATTCTCCTTTTCGGAATATTGATTTACAGTGATTCACGCAAAACCACTACTGAACTGAACAGGAAACCGGTCTCAGCTTACTTTTCTTTGAGTGAGAATAGTGCTGTTTCAAGTTCTTCTGTCAGACTACAGCTTTTTCAGAAAACATGGATATCAAATAAAGATCATTTTAACCTGCTTGCTTTTAACAGGAATCCTCAATCTGAAAGCAAAAAAACAGATCTTAAAGTCTCTCATCTTCTGATTATCAGGCAAAGTTCAAATAAAATTCCTCAATTCATTCTCCGTTATCATCTGTTTCCTGCAGAAACTGATGAACCTCCACATTTAGGTTAATTTCCCGATCTGGATTCTTTCAGATTGCCAATTTTTTAATTAATTAACTTAAAATCAAGAATTATGAAAAGCTTTATATGTTTAATTATTTCTATTGTTGTTTCTATAACACTTGCTTCTGCCGTCCAGGTAACTTCCGCAAACAATAAAAATGTTACCCTGCAGTCAACTGGTACTAATGTTAGTTCAGTTTCCTTACAACAATCGGCGGATATTATTTCCACCAGGTTGAAATTTTCAGGTATTGGCTCATTCGAAGTTAAGGTTTCAGCAGGTAAGGGACAGGTTATAGTTATTTTACCTGATAAAACCGATATATCTGAAATTGAAGGACTGCTTACATCAAAAGGTGAGCTGGCTTTTTATGAAACATATACACATAATGAAATTTCTGATTTGTTAAAACCGGATAATCAGCTTTTTAAATTGCTTAGCCATGATCCGGAACAAGTGTCTTCTGATCCAAGGGTAGGATGTACCAGCAATGAAAATCGAAAGAAGTCAGATGATTATCTCCGGTCGGCAATACCGATTAAGAATTGTAAATTATTCTGGGGATTTGAGTCGGAAAAATCAGGGTACTGTTTATTTGCGTTAAAAACAAATGAGACTGGAAAACCTCTGATAGTACGCTCGGATGTTGAATCTGTTAAAATTGCCACAGGTAATGATCCAAAAGATCAAAAAATTCAGATCAAACTAAAACCTGCTGCAATAACCATTTTTGCGGATGCTACAAAAAACAACCTGAATAAGGCTATTGCAATCGTTATTGATGAAAAGGTTTACTCATGTCCGGTTGTCAGAAATGTCATTGAGGGTGGAGAAATTGAAGTTACAGGCAAATTCACTGAAAAGGAGGTGAAATATTTTCCTGCTCTCTTTAATTCCGAACAACTTCCGGTTAGTTTTAAATTACTTAAGTAACCAAATTAAACAGAGGTCGCAAATGATGCGGCCTCTTCTAATCTATTAAACAGACTGCAACCTTCGATGCATCACCGGAAGAGATTTATAATCTGACCAAACACAGTGTGAAATAGAGAATGCTAGTTTCCAAAAACCTTTTTCAATAACTCTGATGTTCTGGCCATTGGATCTTTACGGATTTTAGCTTCTTCTTTGGCAATCATTATAAAAAGGCCGTTAATGGCTTTATCGGTAACATATTCGGTAAGATTGGGATTCATTTTTTTAACCAGCGGGATCTTATTATAGGCTGATATCAAATCGCTCCAGTATTTGGTGGCATTTACATTATCCAATGAAGTTTTAATTATAGGTTGAAATTTGCTATTCAACTCAGGAGATGTGGTATTCTTCAGATAAATGGTAGCAGCATTGTCAGCTCCTTTCACAATATTGATAGCATCTTTAACAGTCATTCCTTTTATAGCTGCTATAAAAACAGGTTTAGCTTCATTGGCAGCTTTTTCAGCAGCACGGTTCATAGATTCATTAAATTCGTCAACTTTTTTACCCATGCCAATGGTCCTGAGTTTTGATTCCACCTCCTTTGCTTCAGTGGGAAATGGAATTTTTATTTCAGGATTACCCCAATATCCATTCACAACCGATACCAGTTTAACACTTTCGCCAGTTCCGTTTATGAGGGCTTCTTTAATGCCGTCAGCTGCATCCTTTTCAGTCAGACCTTTACTTTTGGAGTTGAGCATTTTTTTTGCATCCTTAAAAAACTGGGCATCTGTCTGCTGCATACCTAGAATAGCGATGAAGACAAGGAAATAAATTTTTTTCATATTACCGGTTATTTGAAGTATTTGATTCTTTATACAAATACCCTGCCATATTTGTTTCACCGTGCCCCATGCCCCATGCACCTTCTGTCAGTTTGACTGATTATCGATTTTCAAATTCTTCATCAGTGGCCACCGGCTTGAATTAGTATTTACTCAATTAACTCGTCCGCATTCTTACTTCATATCTCTCACTTGTGACAAATCCCCTGGAAAAAGGTTCCATAAATCAGAATCAAGTTACATAAAATCTGTAAATTATCAATGAACTGTGGGATGTATTATGGACAATAAGCTGTAAACGAAGCTAATCTTCCAACTCGTTAGACAGACGGGTCTGGTTACCGTTAAAAAAACGACCCGGATGATGCATACCGGGTCGCAATTCTGAAAATAATTCTTACTATTTCTTCGTGAGAATAAAATTCTGTATTGTCCTGTTTCCGGAAACCACTTTTACATCTGAAAAAGATACTGTATCATAATTCTCTTTAGTTGCAAACATGGAATATGTCCCTGATGGTACTCCTATAAAAGCATAGTGACCCGTAGTATCCGCAAAGGCAGTTGCCATTATCGTATCCTGTTTAACCCATATTTTAGCGTCTGCAATTATCACTTTGGATGTGTCAGTTACAATTCCTTCGATTCTGCCGGATGTTGAATTATTGGTAGCCCTTATGCAGGGTTTGAAAATAAATCCATTCACTCCAGCTGAATGGGCCATGTTACCTCTCATGACGAATGATTTGGATAGATCAAAATCAAGAATTAATTCTGAACTCAGCCCTCCGTCGACTCTTATCGATGGGGCAATAAATATTTTTATTCCGGTTTGTTTCCCGCTTGGAACCTTTACTCTAAATTCAAAAGGTTGATCTTTGATTTTTAAACTGGCATGATCTACATAAAGTCGTATAAGATCATAGTTCCCCTGAGGTATTTCAAGGTTTAATAATTCTTTGGTGATTCCATTTCTTAATTTCGAAAGATCGAGTGTAACTGAATCTTCAGAAAGAACAATGAATGGATTACCAATTGTTTCTCCGGCTTTCCTGATTTCTACTTTGGTAATTGTAACGGTGGCTGATTCTACATAGCTGATATTAAACGGATCGTCTGTGATTTTAATTGATAGTTTTCCCGGACTCTCGGCTGTCTTATTGCAACCTGACAAAAAAATGGCTGCTGCAAGAATTATAAAAAATACCTTTTTCATAAGTTTCTATTTTGGTTTTAAAATTATTTACAACTCAAAAATAGAATCCGATTATGAAAATTTCATGAATTTTCAGGAAAGCTGAAAGAAAAACTGGTGCCTTTTAGAAAAGCTGATTCAACAGATATATCAATTCCGTGAAAATCGGCTATTGATTTTGATATAGCCAAACCAATTCCGGTACCCTCTCCATTGTGATCCAGTCTGGTTTTGAAGCGTAAGAACAGGGTACCCATCTGGGCTCTGGTCATTCCTTTTCCGGTATCTGTTATGGTTATCACAAACATGTTTTTTACACGAGAGTTTTTTACTTTAACCTCCCCACCTGCAGGGGTGTTTTTCACAGCATTATTAACTACATTGTAAAACATTGAAAAGATCAACGGCCTGTTAGCTCCTTCGAATTGAAAATCCTGATAAAGTTCCTCTTTCAACAATATTCCGGCATCTTCTGCAATGGGGTTGATCTCAGATATAATTTCATGAAGGACCTCATTGACAGAAAATGATTCGTCACGTAAATACTGGCGGCTCTCAATCCGGGCTATCAGCAACAAAGAATTTACCAGGCTCTGAAGACGATGGAGGGTTTTCAGTGATTCTTCAATTTTGTCTGAAAAATCCGGATCAATATCCTTTCGCAGGAGAAGATTTTCAAGTTTGCTTCTCAGGACTGAAACCGGTGTCAGAAGCTCATGAGAGATATTTACGGTTATTTCTTTTTCTTTCTGAAAAAGCTCATCAATATGAGCCATCAATTCCCTTAGGGCATGGTCGAGATCTTTGAAATCAGAAGTTGTCGTTCTTACAGGTGTTTTATCGAAAATTGAAGGATTGGATATTCCCTTAAGCTTTTTTGTTATCGCATCAAGCGGCCTGAGTAAAAACTGTGTATACTGCAGGTCTGTCAGGAAAGTTATCAGAATGATGAAGGCTAAGAATACCAGCATTACTTTCTTAATGTTCTTTTCGGTATGCAGTATACTCGACAGACTTTTACCAACCTCAAGCAGGTACTTTTCTCCGTCAACCTTAATGGAATATTTCAGAACACGGTAGGCGATCTTTTCACCATCGATAAGTCTCCATGCCACTTCAATATAATTCACATCTTCATCAAGATTGATCTTTTCAATACTTATAAACTCCTCCTTAAGAATGTCGTAGCTTCCAAACATACTGCTGGAATCAGAAGTAATAAATGGTTTTATCCCAAGCCTTGAGATAAGGGTGATAACTGTTTCCCTCTTCTCTATCAGGTCATTGTCTGCCTGTAATAAATTTATTCTTTCAAACAGATAGGGCATAAATATCAGAAACAATCCTGTGAAAACAAGTTTTGAAAGCAGATTGAATAAGGCGAGTTTTATTCTGAGTTTGGCCATAACTTACATGTATTATTCGAGGCTTACCATGTAGCCAATTCCTCTAATGGTTTCAAGCCATGGGGTAGGAGCATGTTCATTCATTTTCTTCCTTACATTCTTGATATGAACATCAATAAAATTGCTGTCGTACAGATCATCGAGAATATTCCCCCAGACATGCTCATAAAGCTGATGTCGGGTAAGTACTTTATTCCTGTTCATAACAAGGTACAACAGCAAGTCATATTCTTTCTTTGTGATTATTACATCTTTCCCACTGTATGTTATCTTCCTCGACTTTAATTCTATTTCGAAATCCCCGACATTCAGATTCTGGTTAAGAATGTTGAATTTCCTTCTTGCAACAGCCTGAATTCTTGAAGAGAGTTCCATCAGTGCAAACGGTTTGGCAAGGTAATCATCGGCACCCAGATCCAGCCCCTTTACTTTATCCTCTACAGCTCCCCGGGCAGTTATAATAATAAATGCTGCATCGCTGTCAGCTTTCTGTGCCTCAGTAATAAGATCTAGTCCATTATAATCAGGCAGGCCAAGATCAAGGAGGATAAAATCATACAGGTTCACTGCAATTTTTTCAGAAGCCTCTGTACCCGAATAGGCCAATTCGCAAAGATAACCTTCCGCTCTGAGAAAAGAGGCAATTTCATTTGCAAGACTTTTTTCATCCTCTATTATCAGTACATTCATTTTTCTAAGTTTATAAGATTCTAAAGCTTGCATTCAGGAAGAACGAAAATCCTTTCGTGGAAGGATAATCGGCATTGGAATATGCTGGCAGAATATATTCCGGATCAGCTTCAATGTTAAAGTTCCCATAGCTGAAAGTGAAAGGCAGTGAGAATTCGAAATCCATGAGACCAAATTTGTATGAGTATGACTCAGTTGTGCCGGTAGCCTTTTTTTTAAAGTGCCGTAAGGGAGGCGAGTATCCAAATTTTGAAGTACCGGTAGAAGTTTCGATTTTGACTAGTTGGCCGAAAAGAGTATTAATATTCGGATCAAAAGATATTAAACCTTTTCCGTTAAAAAATTCAGTTATCTGGAAATATCTTGAATTTTTTATTTGAAGATATCCGCGGCTGTTATCTGAAATCAACCCCCCGATTGAAAGCTTTGTGTAAATCAGTTTCCAGTCAAAACCGGTAGTTAAATTTAAAAATGCGAAATCACTGAAAAGTCTTTCCTGGAGCGATGCCGCAGTCTTATAACCTGACAGATCCGCAGAGATATCAAACCATGAATTGAAGGTATGAGTATAATCGAAAGAGAGCGTGTAAAATGCCACATAAGGACTTACATCTTTCAAATGCGATGCGGATAAAGAGGCAAACAGGTGGTTTTTATAAGCATAAGTCAGACCGGTGGAATAGAAAGGTTTATCTTGTGAGATTGTAGAGCCCAGATATATCATATCACTGCCAAAACCAGCTGAGCAAAATAGTGAATGAATCTGAGATGATAATTCTGTCTTATCTTGATTATCCTTACCAGATTCAGACAATGTATCTGTCTGGGCAAAAGCTTTCAGGGGTATTGCAAAAATTATTATTGCTATAAAAGTTAATGGAGAATGTTTTATTGAAGAGTTCATTCACAATTCGGTTTTATCTTCGGCCCGGCTTACCTGCACCGGCAGGTTTACCAACACCCTGAGGAATACGTGATCCGTTTGGTCGTATAATATCAGGTGGCCGTGCACCTCTAGCTTTACTCATATCAAGCCGTGCGCCCTTAACTTGTTTTATGGATTCCGGTACTGGTTTATTATCAGCATTTCCTGATGGATTGATGTCATCTTTTTTTGGATTTGATTCATTTGCCTTAACCTTAAGTTCATTGTTTACCTTCTTAATCCGGACAGTATCTTGCTGCTGGTATATGTCAAAGGCAAAACACGCATACTCTGTAGAAATCAGAAGCGCAGTAACAAGTAATGCTTTCCCCGGTATTTTCATTTTTTATTATTATAAATTCGAAATCCCGGTTTATCTGAGAAATCGTATATACACTAAGTAAAATCAGACCAGAAACTTCCCGGCATAATACAAAGGTATGAAATTAAGATGAAGAACAGATGAACAAACAGCTCATGAATTAAAGCTTAACCCTGAACATTATTCATCCTGTTAAATGCTTTTTGCAGATCCTCTGGTCCGGCTTTAGTCATACCTTCGCTGAATCCATAAGCAATTTCGGTCTTCCCTTGTTTTAACTGAGTAAAAACCGCCTCTATAAATTCGGTTACCGGAGGAGAGCTGGTGTGTAATCCTTTGCCACCAAGATCCGTATTAAGTGCAGGAGGTATCATTTCAATTACCTCAATCCTGCCTGATTTCAATATATGTCGGGTGGACAGTGTAAATGAATGGAAGAAAGCCTTTGATGCTGAATATATTGGCATCCTTGTTAGTGGAACAAAAGACAAACCTGAAGTTACATTAATAATAGTATCTAACGATTTCAGATTAATAAAAAGTGATGTAAGATGAATCGGGGCCTCAATATTAATTGCTATTTCCTCTTTTGCCTTTTGAAAAAAATCACTATCGGAAATTGACATCCATTGCTGGATACCAGCGTTGTTTATGAGTACATTCAGGTCATTATGATTTTCCGAGATCCAGTTAAAAAGATCTTTTCTCTCTCCTGCATCCGATAAATCACATCTTCTTGTTATCAGGGAGGGATTTTTTTTTGAGACTTCCTTTAAAAGTGATTCCCGTCTGCCGCAAATGATCACTGTATTGTTCTCTTTGATAAACCTATCGGTCAGCCCCAACCCAATACCTGAAGCACCACCTGTGATTAATATTTTATTGTTCGATATTTTCATTAAATATATTTTTCAAATATCCTGTCAATTCTATCAGCCAGATCAAAATCCAGCTTAGTTATACCCCTGGCATCATGAGTGTTTAAATTAATGTTTACAATATTGTAGACATTACTCCAGTCAGGATGATGGTCCATTTTTTCTGCTACTAACGCAACAGCACTCATAAAAGAAAATGCATCCACAAAGGTTTTAAACTTATATTCTCTTTTTATATGATTCCCATCAAGCGACCAGTTTTTTAATTTAACCGGAAGTTGTTCTTTGACATCTTTTTTTGATAATGCTTTCATAATTTTATTTTTTTAGGTTATAAAACCGATGATGAAATGAGAAATAAACTCACCTTAAATTTTCTTCAAGCATTATAATAACCTGTTTTATAGAGTATTCGCATCGGTATATATCATGTCAATTTCTGTATTGCTCCTGATCAGCATATTTGTTATTGAATCCTCATTCTCATGATGATAAATATATGTAGGCATTTTTATCTCCTTTATAGAAATGCCGGCTCTCTCTGCCCTTTCAAATAAATCAGCATCTGCACCCAGCAATATTTTTCTGAATCCTCCTAATTGAACAAAAAGACTTTTTTCAATAAAAAAAGTTCCACCTATGACACATTCACTGAGGCTGATTCTTTTTTCATAATCAAACCTGTCAGGTACGTACTGATTTCCAATAATTTTTAGACCACCATACAAAAATCTGATTGCAGGATCTTGTATCAGAATCTTTTTCCTCGATTCAAGATGTATCGGATTATACTCATCATCAGAGTCAAGAAAAGATATAAATTGGCCGGCGGATAAGCTTACGCCAGCGTTTTTTGACATAGCTTCTCCACTATGATCTTTCAGTAAATATCTTATTTTAGGATATAAATGCAGGTATGGGAGAATCTGTAAATAAGTATCATCGGTACTTTCATCATCTACGATAATTGCTTCCCATTCATCTTCTGTCTGGGAGATCAATGAGTCTAATGCTTTTTTTAAAATATGTGCTCTGTTGTAAGTAGTTATGATTATTGAAAAAAAGGGAGGAGATGCCAGTTTTGCATTTTTATCTGAATTTTGATTAGTTGTTAATTTCATTTTTTCAGGATTTAATAGTTAAACACAGATTTCCTTCAATTGTTTAATATTATTGCTCCTGTCTCAACTACCTTTCAGATTCTCAATCCTCTTCCTGATAGATTCCATTTTATTTATTCTTTCCAGGGAGTATGTTTTTTGATCCGCATCTATGAATTCAAAAAGAATGAGCGATTTTCTGGAGTATTCGATACTTTCGGATTTTTTCCCCTGAGCAAATGTGAGTTCAGCTTCTGCATTGAAAAGTTCGGCGAGAATCTCGAGATGACTATTTGTATAATTGTGCTCATACAGTAATTTATGTGTCAAATCTGCCTCGGGAATTGTTCGAAAGAAAGCAGCATCTTCCTTCAGTATACTATAATATATTCTTCCGATCTGCTCTGAAGCCCGGCGATACTCCCCTTTCTTAATCAATCCAAAGATACCGGCAAGCAACTCACCTAACATTTCAATCATTCGGAGAATATAATCTTTTTGATACATGTCAGTAAGGATTATGCATTTCGAGAAATGCCAATTGCTATTACACGAATTATTGACACCAATCGTAAATATACGCTAAAAAATCGGGGTACCGGATCCCAATGTATGAGTTAGCAGTATTACAGGATAATCTGGGGTTGAAAAGATTATATATTTCTTATTAATTAACTGCACTTTTCAGGATTTCCGTACTGCTTTGATTTTTGAATCAAATGACCATCCTCCAGCACCATAAATCAGAAGATATATGAGGAGCAGGGTCATAGCAAAGTCAGTACGGTATTCATGTGCCCAGGGCCAGAGCCCTTTATGAATCAGGAGTGGCCATTTGGTTGTTATAAATGCGGTAATCATTATGATAATTAAAGGTACTGAAGCTACTCTTGTTAATAATCCTAAAAGGATCAGGCTGCCGCAGACAATCTCAAAAGTACCGGTAAAATATGCCCAGAATAACGGATTGGTAAATCCAATTGTTAAAAATCTTCCTGTTCCCAATAATTCAGGGAACAAGTATTTTTGAATACCTTCAGTAAGAAATATCAGACCAACTACTAACCTGATCAGGATTGTCCCTTTGTCGTTTGTCGTACCAAATATAATTGTTCCAAAACTTTTTTGAGTTTTCATGAGTGAAACAAGTTAAATTTTCGATATAAATATTCAATTTAATTAAAATGTATATAACAAGAATTTATAACTTTTGTTTAAAAAAAACTTATCAATGGCATCTATAAGTTTTACCTGTATTTTACTACCTGCTATAAGAGAGATAAGCAAAACCAAGTGAAAGGTTTTCCGTGTAAGTATCTTAATAGTAATACCGGAAATAAAATATTATCTTTGAGCAATCTAAGCCGACCGGATAATTATTAACTAACCAAATATGATTTTATGGGTAGATCGCAGGAAACATCAAACAAAAAAGAAGTAAAGAATAAAAAGGATAAAAAAAGAAAAGATAAGGAGAAGAAGAGGCTTATCAGGAAAGAGAATGGAAAAAGCAGCTATGCTGATATGATTGCCTATGTTGATGAATATGGAAAATTATCTTCAACGCCTCCGGATCCCAACAAAAAAATTGAGATCGAAGTAGATAATATTGAGACAGGAGCTAAGAAAAATATCCCTTCTGCAAAAGCCAGCTATATAAGAAAAGGAGTAGTAACCTTTTTCAACGATTCAAAAGGTTTTGGATTTATCCGTGACATGGAAAATAAGCAGAGCGTTTTTGTTCATGCCAATAACCTGCAGGAACCTATCAAAGAGAACAATATTGTCACATTCGAAATAGGTAAAGGGCCTAAAGGAATGACAGCACTGAATGTAAGGTTGTTTAAAGAATAACTTTGTTTATTTTTTCTTACCCACTCATTACAACTCGTCGTCTCCGTCAGCTGGCGGATTACTCAAACAGTATTGCTTACAACCGGCCCACGCAACAAGACTCAAAACAGTCGCTTTATCCCAATCCCGAGTACTCGGGGCTGAGGCCATATAAAATTCAATTGTAGTATTCTGGACTTCATACAATGGAATATTCTGACCCAAATCGACATAAACCCAAAAAAGTTTTGAGGCTGCTAAAGCTTACACCCGGCCAGAAAAATCCAACTCGGGGTTGATATCTTAGAATCAGTTGTGGATATGTTTCCGGTAAAAAACTAAACAATTTCAGTAAACAATTGTTCTTACTACAATGACTGACTTATTATTAAATATGAAACTAACCTGTGATTGCATTCTCAAAGAAGAATTGTCAATCTCCTCTCTCAGGGTTTCTATGCCCTCTAATCTTTTAGTTTTTAACTCATTTTTTTTATGATTCATTATGAAAAGTATTTTAAAAAAGATAGTCTCGATTACCTTCCTGCTCGCTTTTGCGCTAAAGGTATTTGCTCCAACCAGCGAATCTCTGATGGTTGCAAGAACTCTTCCGGCTGAACCCTTTAAGAGTCTTATTCATGCAATAGGAATGGTTGAAACTCAGTATGATACTCTGGCATATAATCCTCTTGAAGAGGCGGTAGGCTATTTTCAGATCCGTCCGATAAGGCTGGAAGACTATAATATCAGAACTGGCAGTAACTACACAATGGTTGACCTGTTCAATTATAAAAACTCCGAGAAGATATTTTTATATTATGCTTCAGAGATCGGTCCTTATAATTTTGAACAGATTGCCAGAAACTGGAATGGTTCGGGTAAGAACACTATTCTTTACTGGCAACAGGTAAAGAGATTCCTTTAATCAAAGTCGGAAGTCGGTCTTCCGACTTGTTTATTTTAATCCAACCAGATTAAAAAATAATTTTTTCTGTTTTTTTGTATACGGATTTTAAAGAATCTCATATGAAAAAACAGAATTTTCTTCATTCTTTCTTTTATACCGGCAAAGATTGCATTTACAATCTGCAGCCATTATAATTAGGGAGTGGAAGCATAGAAGTAAATTCAGCCTTTAAACCTTACAGCCTTTAAGCCTTTAAGCCTTTTCTTTAAAGTTTCTACCCCTTATTCCGTGAACTGAAATACAGAGTATAGCTTTTTTATTGCCAACTGTAAGATGAGACTTGCTGTCCGTTGATTTATCCTTTTCCGGTATTAATAGGTGGCGTAATTTTGACATGAACATTGATACAAAAGCTTCATGAAGATGAGGCAGAAGAAAAAAAGGACAGACACCTAAAAAGTATTAATAAAGATTAAAATTATTGAAAATTTAATTCTTAAAGCCATGAAAAGAATGTTATTTGCAGGATTACTAATAGTAGCTTTTAGTACTGCATTGTTTTCAAGAGAATTTGTTGCCGGTGGAAAAACCCACTCAACATTAGGAGACTACAAGATCGAGTTAGCCGATAATCCGGTCACTCTTAACGGAGAACAGTTTAAAGCTTATATAATCAGCTATCAAAACTCACCACTGGAGGTTACAGTCGTCGTTACGAAAGACAAAAAGTGCAAAAATTTCATTGTACTTTCCGACAAACTTTCCGTCCAGTATGTATGCAACGGAGAATATTTCGGCGTTCAAAAACTTGATAAATCATTTGAAAAGGATGGTTATTCAACTTCTGACGGAGCTCTTAACAGGAGTGAGTATTTTCATCAGAAATTAATAGCCTGGGGGAAACAGGGTGATCTTTTGAATACACAGCTCATTGCAGCTTATTTCCCTATGCTTATTAAAGATGATGTAACAAGCAGCAAAATAAAAATCAGGGATTTCTAACGGCCATCCAGCCAACGCTAAGTTTGGGTTTTAATTTAACTATGAAAAGACATCAGCCGATGTCTTTTCTCATTTTACAGTTTGAGGCAACCTGTAGTAGAATATGAATCCGCCTTCCTGTTTAATAAATCTGCAATCGGGATGTTTATCGAGCATCTCTTTTGCTGTCGATTTGGCAACTATATAAACAGGTTTGTCTATCTCGCCATTAAGTAACCACTCTTTGTTACTGCTTTCACTATTCCCTCCCGGCATTTTCTGAAAATAAAAATAGGGTGCATAGCTATAAAAACCAATTGTTGTGACGTATGCATCCTGACCGGAAATACTTTTATAAAAATTGATTGCGGGAGCCTGTGAATATCCCTCAATCTTAGGAACAACTGCCTTCAGATAGAAAAAAATGCAGAAGGCAGTTGCATAGAATAAAATTATAACTCCTTTGAAAAATTGTTTCTGTCTGATGACTATCAAAGAAATACAAATGAAAATAAGATAAGCAACACCTATAAGGAATTCAAAACCATTCCACTTTACTGGTGCATTAAGACACGCAATGGCAAAATCATCTTTAATATATGGTATAATAAGATCTTTATACCTGACAATAAGTGGAAGTCCCATAAGTATTATTGAAAATACCGTTCCTGTTATCAATAGTATCCATACCAGGTATTTCTTAATTTCTTCCTTTCTGTTAACCAGTCCATAAATGTAGTATGCTGCAATATAAGAGAGCGGAAAATATGCAAGAGATGAGTAGTGTACGATTTTCGTTTTAACAATTGAGAATAATATCATTACAACCCAGAAAAGTATTAACATCCATTTAAGGAAGTATTTTCCTTCATCCTGGAAATCAGAATTTTTCCTGAATAAAACCGGCAGAGCCAGAACAGAGATAGGAAAACATCCGAGTAATACTATAAGGAAATGATAATAAATTGGTCCGGAGTGTCCGGCAACGGGATTGATAAACAGGTCAGCCTGATATTTTATGAATTCCCTGATAAACCAAAATCCGTTATTTATCATCTCAGGTCCAAACCATAAGCAGGTAATTACCAGGCAGGATATTATGAAAACGAGTATATTTTTCCAGTTTGAAATTTTTTTGAATTTCATAGTGGCCCAATATACCAGCACTGAAATACCTGCAATAAGCAATCCGACAGGACCTTTTGTAAGCGTCGCCAGGCCAATCGAAATTCCGGCGAAAAAAGCATATTTAAATCCTTTGTTTTCTGCTGTATTTCTGATGCTCTTTGACAGAAATAGAACCGACAGGAAAATAAAAAAATTAAAAAAAGGATCAATAATACCCGATTTAAAATATATGTGTGGCAGAAACGATCCAAGATATGCTAATGCCCATATCAAACCGAATTTTTCATTGAATAGCCTCTTCCCGAGGAAATAAAATGTGATAAGTGTAAAGATTCCTATAACCGCATTCGGGAACCGGGCAGCAAACTCATTGATTCCGAATAGTTTCATGCTCAGAGCCTGCATCCAGAAAAATAGTGGCGGTTTTTCCCAGAAAGGATGAAAGTCAATCTGAACACGGCTGAAATTGCCTGTAACTATCATCTCCCGTGCCGATTCGGCAAAATTTATTTCATCCCAGTCGAAAAGATGGACTGATCCCAGATAGGGTATAAAAAAGAAAATTGCTGATACAATAATTAAATACGGATAAATTTTCTTACTCATTATTGTCTAATTGATCAGTAGTCGCCATTTGTAGATACCTGCCCTGGTCAGAAAGTACAGGAATGATACCCGCAATACTCCTAAACCGTATTTAAGACTCCTTCGAAAATTAATACTCGAGGCATCATCAAAATATTTGGTCGGGCATGTTATCTCAGCAATATTGAAACCATTGTAAAAGATAAGTGCAATCATCTCGTTATCAAAAATGAAATCATCGGAGTTCAGATCAAAATTTATTTTTTTTAGTACTTCACCTGAATAGGCACGATAACCTGTGTGGTATTCTGTAAGTTTCTGATCCATTAAAATGTTCTGAACCAATGTCAGGAACCTGTTTGAGAAATATTTATATTTAGGCATCCCACCTGTTAGTGCGCTTTTCCCTAATATTCGTGATCCAAAAACAACCGGGTACAAACCACTGCCTATAATGCTGACCATCGAAGGAATTAATAGTGGAGTATACTGATAATCAGGATGTAACATAACAACAATATCAGCACCCAGCTCGAGGGCCTTTTTATAGCATGTTTTTTGATTCCCTCCATACCCCTTGTTTTCTTCGTGATGGATAATATGCTTTATACCCAGCTTTTTTGCCAGCTCAAGTGTATTGTCTTTACTGTCATCATCGACAAGGATTACTTCATCAACAAGCTCAAAAGGAATTTCCTTATAGGTCTTTTCGAGCGTTAAGGCTGCATTATATGCAGGCAGCACAACAACTATTTTTTTGTTATTATACATTTACTTATTACGGTACCAGATCGTGAATATTAACAGTAAAATGCAAAGAAGTGCAGAACGCAAGGCCCAGGTTTCCAGAACATTGTAGGAAGCTTTATAATAAGTTAGCCTAATCCCGTTGTATCTGAAGAAAGGATTAAGAAAATAAATGGTGCTATCATTGCATTCAATCTCGGTTCTTATGTAAGTGTCCTGTTTGCCAAAGGAATAAGATCCTGTTGAACAATTTAAAATTCTCATTTTTTCAGTTCCATTCTGACCAATGAATTTAATTATTTTGACAGACTGATTCAAGCTGACAGTAATAGTATCATTTTTAAAAGAGATGGAGCTGACTTCAGGCAATTTCAGTACGGCTGCTCTTTTCTCTTCGTTTGTTTTAAATGAGCTTATATTTAATTTTACCGCGATTGATCGTCCTGTCCTGAGCGAATATAAAATGGAGTCCCTTAACAGGTCAGTATTAATCAGGTTAAAGCTGCTGACATTATCTTTGATGTTTTTCAGATCATGTACATCATCATCAGCCATTAAAAAAACCGGATGTCCCGCTGAAAGGATGTTGTCGTAATAGGAAATAAAAAGATGTTTGGAATTGGCAATTTCAAGGCAGTTAAAGTTGCTCAGATACTTAAAATCCTTATAGGAATAAGCTTTTCTATACATAGGATGCACTATCGTAATAAGGGCTGTTGTATCCTTTTTCAGCTGGTCGATAATATATTGCTTATTACTTAAAGTCTGAGGGAAAGGAAAATCCAGCCAGTTTACCTTTTTTGCATTCAAAACAAGCTGATGATTTTTATAATACTGATAGCCGTGTTCATAAACAGGAACAAACCATTCGTTTTTACTTTCATAATTGTTTATGGTCTGATAATCTGAAATACTGATAATATTATAACCAAATGACCTATATAAACTGTCAAGCAACGGATTTGATCTGGAAGCACTTTTTGCCTGATCAAAAATTTTCCGTGTATGGGCGTGAAAATTGGCCATTCTCCATTTTGTCCGGTCAAAATTCCGGTATGGATTATAGATATAATCACCATTGAATGCCTGCGGTTCTGGAAATGTATATTTTGGATTAACTGCATATTGCAGAATAAGAATAATCAAAATGAGAATACAAATTCCAGCCAGAAATTTAGTTATGATTCTAAATATATTCACAATCAAAAGTTATATTAGTAACAATAAATGTATAAAATTCTTATACTATTAAAGATGAATAGTCATGCCGTATCAAATTTAACCAGATATTCTGAAAAAGAAACGATTTTAGAATATTGTGTATCGGTTATTTATTTTTAACCGCAAAGTACGCTAAGAAGGAGTGCCCCCTGGCCGTGTTGCGTCCTTCCCCCAAAGGTATGATTTCTAAAACCATTACTTAGTTCCAGTTGATAAAATACTGATATATAGTGAGCCGGTGAATATGCTATGATTGAACAAGTATACTTAACTTCACGTTTAATAGCAAATCACCTCATGAAAGAAAAAATAACTTCAGGCTGGCAAAAACTTCTGACCGGATATCCCTGGTTCAGATGCGACGGATGTTTTCCGATAACTGCCTATTCGGAGTTTATGCCACCACCATTGCTTGGATATAAACCGTATGGTAAACCGGATCATGGAATTTTAAGTGAAGATGATCTGTTCGGGTGGAAGATATCAGAGCTGGAGGAGGAATATGAGCTTAAGCCGGGGATTGAACACATCGGACACCAGATTATGAACAATATTCTGAAACTTGGTAAGGGACTTCCGCAGCATTTTATCAGTGGTCATGGTAATGAAAACCTTTTGAATAACCCATACTGGCCGCCTGAACTGGCTTCTCACGCCGGATCTCTGATTAATGAGAGATATATTACATTATTGCCACTTATGCTTTCCCGTACACAGGATGATAAAGGAAGAGTGATATGGACTTTTTTTGGTAACAGTATACATGAACCAGAACAGGTTTTCTGGAAAAGTTTTTTTTCATCACCCGACACGGAAATAGCGGAAGCTGAATCCATTTCTTTCTTTACAGATCTTTTATCAGAAGCTTATGGAGAAAAATTATCCGGTGATGAATCTCTTTTCAATGCGGGATTCAGGATAATGCCTTCTGAAGGATCTGTACTTCCCGGTTGGACAAAGAAATTTATCGTTAAAGATGATTCATCATTTCCAGATGTCAGGTATCTGTTGACATTCAGACCTTTCAGCCTGATGCCGGATACAGTAAAGAACAAATATCTGTCGGGCAATTTATCATTACTTCCTTTTCCGGGAAGTCTGGTATTCTGGGGTATGCCTGGTTACCTGCGACTGAAAAAAGAATTGGCTGTTGCAGCCCAGATCCCTTTACTTAACCTTGTGGCACGGAACAGGGGGATAGGAGGATTCCGGGTGACACAATCAGGATGGCTGCATGAGCCACATCCCGATAGCAAGAACATGATAATAAACGAAAATCTTATTCATGATACTTATCATCGTACACATCGCTGGCAGCGGGTCGAGAGATATCAGGATGAACTTAATGAGATAGCGCATAAGATAAAACTGATAAAAGCTTTGTTCAGTACTGAGCCTGAGGCAATGGGTTTATATAATAAGCCATTGGCTTGTAACAGCCAGCTTTGGAGCCATAAATATGAACTTTTATTAGATGGCCCCGGAGCCAACAGGAGAAAAATACTGGAGGTTGAGAAGACCTTTTCAAAGGGTGGCCTTTTCGGGTACAGGATCTTCTATCCGCCGATGCGCGTCGGGGAGCATGAAATGTATCTGCATCGCCCCCTTGTAGCCTTTATCCCGGCAGACTCGGATCAGGCTGTTATAAGATCCGAATCATTGTACGGTTATGTTACAGGTTATCACAATAGTGACAAGGATATGACTCATCCTGTAGAGCTCTGGCCACGAATGCAGAGACGTGAATTGTATCTTTCAGCCTTGCATGATTTTAGTACACATAATGATCATTATATTCACCAGACTTCGCTTAACATTATTTCATTATTTGAGAATTGGGAAAAACAGGCCAGGAAAACTTTAACCAGATCTTTTGCGCAGAGCCTGTTGAATATGGCAAAGCATAAAACTCTGGAACAATGGTTTGATGAACTGGATATTCGCGGAACCATTCCTGAAAAGACCAATCAGGTAAGGGAAGCTCTTGAAAAAATTACTGAACAAAATTATGATTCACAACTGCCGGACTCGCTGACCTATACTGAAACGGCAACAAGACAATTCGAAGAACAGTGGTGGAATGATATTAAATTTCTTTCACAAGGAGAATTTGTCTATAAAGATAACGCAGATATAATGCTTGATGAAACTACTCTGTCGATCGTTCAGAATCATCATCGCGATCTTGAACACCTTGGCGATTATTTTATTAAAAGATATCGTAAAGTGATAACAGATGCAGGTATGGAAGGGCAGGCAACGGTAGGAGAACTGCCTTTTAAGTGGGATACGATGTTTGATTTTCTGCAATACGGAGGCTGGCTTGCCAATCAGAAAGGAACTACTCATGAACGCAATATTCTGGTGGTTATCCCGGGGAAGAACCGCAATGAAGCGGTAGTACTTGGAGATCATTACGACACTGCCTATATGGAAGATGTCTATGCAAAGGAACGAGGCGGATCCGGAGCGCGGTTAGCAGCAAAAGGTGCAGATGATAATTATTCTGCCAGCTCAACGCTTTTACAGGCAGCACCGATCCTGTTAAAACTATCAAAAGAGGGAAAGCTTGAACGCGATATCTGGCTTTTGCATCTTACCGGAGAAGAGTTCCCCTCTGATTGTATGGGGGCACGTCATTTCTGTCAGTCTCTGATCGAGAAAAACCTGAACCTGAAAATTGATGAGAAGACAAATTTAAACTTATCAGACGTCGAAATTGCTGGTGTTTACGTTATGGATATGATAGGTCATAACCGTGATACTGACCAGGATATTTTCCAGATATCACCGGGTAAAAGTGCAGCATCATTATTCCTGGCTTATCAGGCGCATCTTGCTAATATTTTATGGAATGCTTGTACCTATAAATGGAACAGACAGCCTGAAAGATTGAATAAAGACCACGGACATCGGATTAAAGAGTCACAGGAGATACCTGATATTGCCAGGCATCCGGCTTTAAAAGGGGAGGTACGTACGCAGTATAATCCACATAGCTCTATATTTAACACAGACGGTCAGATATTTTCCGATACGGGCGTTCCGGTGGTGCTTTTTATGGAGAACTACGACATTAACAGAAGTGGCTATCATGATACAAAAGATACGCTTGAGAATATAGATCTTGATTATGGTGCAGCTTTTGCGGCAATTGCAATTGAAACTGTGGCACGCATTGCAACATTAAAGAAAATCGGTTTCTGAAAATTAATGCAGCTCAATTAGTATTATTACAACCTTTATAACTTTTACATCAATTAAATCTTATAATTATGGAACTATTATTCAGAACAATACCGGAAAAACGTGATATAAAACGAGTTATGGAAATAGTTGAGTCAACAAAATTTTTCTATGACCACGAAGTTGAAATAGCGGCTGAACTGGTAGCTGAACGGTTAAGTCAGGGCGAGTCAACAGGGTATTATTTTGTTTTTGCAGAAGTTGATGGTGTTACGGCAGCTTATGCCTGTTATGGCCCGATTATAATGTCCAAAACATGTTATGATCTTTATTGGATAGCCACCCATAACGATTATCGCGGGAAAGGTATTGGCAAAAAACTACTTGAGGAGACATCCAATCAGGCAAGAAAAATGGGATGTAAGATATTGATTGCTGAAACATCGGGACTGGAGCATTATGCACCGACAAGAGCGTTCTATATTAACAATAATTTCATACTTGAAGCTACACTGAAGGACTTTTATACTGACGGTGACGATAAGCTATTCTATACAAAGAGGATCGGGTAGTTAATTCATACCCGTTACGATGTTTTTTGCCCCCTAAAAGCGCCACATCGTTGTTTTTTGCCCCCCAAAAAGCGCCACATCGTTGTTTTTTGCCCCCCAACCCCCCTAAAGGGGGGCTTATTCGGATACATGAAGGGAAATATATTAAAAAATGAGGATTAACCCCCCTTTAGGGGGGCAGGGGGCAAATCAGAATCCTATTGAGCTATATCGACTTTTACAGCTGCTGCCTTTAGACCTTTCGATTCAGCTTTTACTGTAAATGAACCTTTTGCACCTTTTTCTACGGCAACAATTACAAGACACAAACCATTGTATGCTTTCTTTGATTTAGCTTGAAATGACTCATGACTGGTAGCATCACCGTTATCGGTAGCAACAATCTTCCCGGGTCCTTCAATACTGAAATTCAATTGATTATTGCTTCGTGGCACGAGAAGTTTGTTCTTATCTTCGATCCTTACTGTAATAAAAATAAGGTCAGTGCCATCAGGATGAATGACAGGTCTGTCGGCTGTCAGAGACAGCGCAGATGCTTTTTCAGTAGTACGTACGACATCCTCAGCCCATTTTGCCCCGTTCTTATAAGCAATTACTTTAAGTTCACCGGGTTGATAAACAACACTATCCCATTTCAGGCGGTATTCAAATTCCCCTTTTTTCTTTTTGCCAAGCGATTTGCCATTTAAAAAAAGTTCAGCTTCATCACCGGATGTATAAACATGAACAGGTGTAACCAGACCTTTTCTTTCGGGCCAGTTCCAGTGAGGAAGAATATGAGCCATAGGCAGCTCGGCTCTCCACCTTGACTGGTAAAGGTAGAACCGGTCTTTTTTGAATCCTGCCAGATCAACTATTCCGAAATAGCTGCTGCGCGATGGGATCTCAGTGACACCGTTGTCATCCAGCATTTTTTTGGTTTCTTCATATCGTCTGGAGGCGGGGCCTTGTCCGGTAAGATCACCGGAATATGGTGTAGGTTCACCGAGGTAGTCGAAGCCTGTCCATACAAACTCACCAAGAATAGAAGGATACTTATCAAGAAAGGCCCACTGCTGATCAGCTGTAGATGCCCAGGCAGGATATGCAAGATCATAGGATGATACCTGGAAAATTCCCTTGCCGGGAAGACTCTTATTCAGGTTACCCTGAACGACAGGGAAAAAATATTCGCCTCTTGAGCTGACAGTAGAAGCAGATTCGGTTGAATGGAAAGGAAGGTTTGCATTGTCTTTCAATGCAAAGAATGCGTCATACCTGTAGAGACGGTAGTTTATTCCGAACACATCAACTGTTTTCTGGAAACCATTTGTGCCCGACTCATCCTGGTTACATCCCACGGTGACTGGCCTGGTATTATCTTCCGATTTGACAATGGCTCTCAGACTTTCTGAAAGTGCCGGGTTATTCTGATCGTTCACTTCATTACCTGTGCTGTACATAAATACAGACGGATGATTACGGTCGCGGCGGACCATTGCCTTAAGATCCTCACAATGCCATGCATAAAAAAGCAGATTATAATCTTTCCTTTTCTTTGGGGTTTTCCATGCGTCGAAAGCTTCAACCTGGATTAGGAATCCTATTTTATCGCATAGATCTACAAGTTCAGGAGCGGGAGGATTGTGGCTTGTCCTGATGGCATTGCAGCCCATCTCCTTTAGGATTTCGAGTTGCCTTGCAGCAGCACGTAAATTGAATGCTGCACCGAGCGCGCCCAGATCGTGATGGTTACAAACACCCCTGATCTCAACTCTTTTGCCATTGAGAAGAAAACCATCCCTTGCAGTAAAATTTATTGTCCTGAAGCCAAAATTGGTTTCAAATCTGTCAGTTACAGTTGTTCCCTGCATAACGATAACAGCAACACGGTAAAGTTCAGGATTGTTCAGATCCCACAGAACCGGGTCCTTAACAGGAACATCAATCCTGAATTCATGATTCTTCATTCCCTCGATTGTCGCTGAAACAACAATCGATTCTGCAACCGGGGTAGGGGAAGGTTCGAATTTATCATTCAGTTTATAAACAAGAGCTTTTACGGTAACAGGTATGGGATCACTTAAATAACTTACAACATCAGCCTGTACACTAAGGATACCTCTCTCTTTCTTAATTTCAGGAGTAGTACAGAATACACCATTATTTGCAATATGCAGTTGTGATGTTTTAACCAGCCATACATTCCTGTAGAGGCCTGCTCCCGGGTACCACCTGGAATCCCAGTTCTTAGTGTCGAGCCGTACAGCAATAATATTTTCCTTACCGGTAATAACATAAGGTGTGAGATCGAGCCGGAAAGAGGTGTATCCATAAGGCCATTCGCCTACATATTTCCCGTTTAGCCATACTTTAGCATTAGCCATTGCTCCATCGAAATCTACATAGATACGTTTCCCTTTATCATTGTCGCTGACGCTGAAATGTTTCCTGTACCATCCGATCCCTTTCCATGGCAACAGACCGGTATTATTCTCCAGTGTATCGCTGAACGGACCTTCAATGGCCCAGTCGTGCGGCAGATCCAGTGAGCGCCAGTTATTATCGTTGACAGCAGGAAGCTGAAGGTTTTCGGGTTCCCTGTCGGTTGCAACAGCTTCGCTTGAAGCATTGAAATATTTTACAAATTTCCATCCCTGGTTGAATGATTCACGGGTGCGCGGTGAGTCCTGTGCCAGTAAAGCATCACTGATATAGATTGTTATCACAGTCATTAATAATGTTAAGATTGATATTCTTTTCATATTACAGTTTTTTAAGAATTTTCTCTAAAGTAATTAAATCCCCTGAACCGATTAACTTTTTTTCTGATAAATAACTTCTTGTGTTGATACAAATCCGCTATCTGCCCGAACCTTTCATAAATAAGAAAGGAGGATGTCTATGAGTTTAACTAAAAAATAATATTTAAATTTTTTTATGCAAGAAACAAATTTTTTAAGAACTTTAATATTTACTAAAATGAAAACACTTGGAAAATTAGAAATTAATCATGAAAGGATACTTGAAAATGATGAATTAAAAAGCCTGAAAGGTGGCTATTGGTACGGTCCGTGTTGGATTTATTATTATACTCGTCCTGGCGTTGATCTACAATATATTTCGGCTTCTAGTCAAGATGCTGCACAAAGTGCTTGTGGTGGTGGGGATCCTACTGTAGCTTATTGTAATTGTGGATGATGCGGTACATTGAATGTTACTTTTTATTGACTGAATGCGATTAGCTATAGTTTGTGACTTGACTAATCAGAGCTTCTTTCAGATATTTATTTTGATTTGCAATTCGAGGCCTTATTAATAACATATCTTTAAGAAGCTCTAATATTATACTAGTCTTTGAGAACCATTCTTTTATAAGCTTATTGATAAGTATATTTTAAGAATTACATCTTATTTCATCGTAAAAAACCTGTTTCCAGTTATATTGAAAATCAGGCAAGTTTTTACCAATTTGAAAATGAAGTCTTTTACAATGACCTTTATAATGATACCTTATTTTCGCTTAATAGCAGATATGATCTTGTTCCAAAATATAATTTTACCCTGGGAAGGTTTAAAGAACCTATTTCTGAAAGAGCCAAGCTCATCGGAAGTGATCAATCAAAATATATCTACATATGGAATATCTTTCAAACTGCTGATTATCTTTTCCTGAAATGTAAGTTTAATCTGAATTTTCCAGCAAAAAGACTGACTCCTAAACCATCGCAAATTGTCGGAATTCCCCCTCAATGGTATAACACATCCTTTGCTTTGGGTCTATACAACAAAAAAACTGGTGACTTAGTTTTTAGCAAACCGACCAGTACAGATAATCCTTTATTTACTACTGGACTATATAATGATATCGATAATGGTCCAAGATTCCTACCTCAGAAACAAATTAATGACTCAACTATGGTAATGTGGATTGAGTCAAAACAACTGAAAGAACATATTGCAAGTGATGATTTTAAAAACGATAGTCCTAAATACCCAGAAAAGAAGAAAGAACTTGAAACATTCGCAAACAGCTTGAGTGAGTTTGATAATCCGGTGTTAATGTTTGTGACTTTTAAAAATAAATGAAATTTCCTCTCTTCAAGCAACTCGATTCGATGGACTGCGGCCCGTCATGTCTGCAGATGGTGGCGAAGCATTATGGGAAATCATATTCACTTCAGGCACTTCGTTCACGAGCTTTTATTGCAAAGTCTGGTGTATCTATGCTTGGTATCAGTGATGCTGCCGAAAGTATTGGTTTCCGTACTCGTGGCTACCGCCTCACCTGGGAACAACTCCGCGATGAGGTTCCGCTCCCCCCCTCGTATTGCCGATGGAATCACAATCATTTCTTTGGGAGTTATCTTTTCCAGAGATCTCCGTATTGGAGAAAAAATGATGGTGTAAACGTGGCTGCAGATTATCTTATAAATCAATTCTTACGGAAATAGTATATTTGTGTTAAAATATGAGTATATGTTTTTAGAAATTTTTAAAGAAGAGATCAGTGCACTTTGTCAGCAAAATAAAGTCAAAAACCTTTATGTTTTTGGTTCGGTTCTAACAGATAGATTTACTGATAGTAGCGACATTGATTTGATAGTTGATATTGATTCTAATGACCCTTTGGATTATGCAGATAACTACTTCAACCTTAAATTTGCTCTTGAGGACTTATTAAACCGGCAAATTGATTTGCTGGAAAACAAGGCTATAAGAAATCCCTATCTAAGGGAGAGCATTGACAATTCCAAAACGCTTCTTTATGCATCCCGAAATTAAACTCTGGCTAAAAGATATTGAATTATCAATAAAAGAGATGTACGAGTTTCCCTCACCTGCAGAGAATTATGTTACTTTTCAGAAGGATTTAAAAACCCGAAAAGCAGTTGAACGTAATATTGAAATTATAGGTGAAGCTATGAGAAGGATCAGGGAAGTTGACCCGGATATCCTGATTTCAGATTCACGAAAGATAATTGATACCAGAAATCGTATTATACATGGATATGATTCTGTTTCAACAGATGTTATATGGTTGATTGTAACCCGTAATCTCCCGATTCTTGAGAAAGAGATTAAGAGGTTGCTTGACTAAATTTTACCAGACTCACGTGCCCTGCTTTGCCAGCCGAAGCCTCGGCGAAGGCTGGTGCACTCCTCCTTCGCTACCTCCTTCACTAATGTTACGGA
>Ga0209539_1000117_pt1 | contig 47499 bp, 85 predicted proteins | sample BarGraNGADG00312_2_FD_184499 | JGI IMG/M metagenome (GOLD analysis project Ga0209539, IMG submission 184499) | Arctic peat soil microbial communities from Barrow, Alaska - Barrow Graham LP Ref core NGADG0011-312 (SPAdes) (version 2) | ecosystem: Environmental > Terrestrial > Soil > Wetlands >...
AAAATCCTGACCGGCGGCTACTCTTTGGCTTGCTCCCTGACCTTTTATAAATGTTATATCACCTCTCATTATTTTACTTTTTTATTGGCTTTCGCCTGTGAGGTTATTTTCTTTTCGATAGGCTCATTGGCCTGTGGAATTTCATCTGAATGCCTTAGTATTAGCTCGCAGTTTTCTCTTTCATACAAACTAAACTCTCCGTCTTCGGATACCCATACCTTATTAATATGTGGCAGTGCTTCAAATGTTTTTTGAGTATCCATTATTGAATGTATCTACCTTCTTCAATCCATTTCGCACCGTCAAACACAAGTTCGATAATTCCCTTTAATCCTGTCGAAAGGGTTGCCTTGCCTGCTGTTTTCCAATTTGAACCGTAAAACTTTAAGAACGGTGTTCCGGATGGAGCTGTTAATATAATCTCAATCTTATCACCAAAATAGCAATTAGTTACGATAGGTTGTTTTAATGTAAGACTATCCTTAAGCGTTACGTTATAGATAGTAGTATAAGCGTTCGAACCCACAACAGTACTATCGGAACCTGTTACATCTGTAACCGTTACTACCTTGTAATTAAGAACACGGCCTGTATTGTCCTGATTTTTCAGTGTTCCAAAACGTGGAGAAGTCGATTGAGCAAACATTGCTATCGAAATAGTGAGTAAAAATATAACTGCAAATAACTTTTTCATATTGTTAAGATTTTAACAAAAGGGCGTCGGCTCTTTTATGTGGCCTTATCCCTTTTGATGTGACTAATTAAACCGTAAAACTTCCACTTGTTAAAGTGGTATATAAAAAGACTTGTTCTGAGAATCCGTACTGAACGTCAAACTTCATAAGTCCTTTTAAGAAAAAGAGTTCTGAGTTGTTTTGTAGTCTCTGGAGCTGAAGGTTGTTGTCTTCAGTTGAGTTCATACCTACGTAAAGATTTGAGCTTACGTCATCCAGACCTTCTACGAATAGAATTGTATTGTCTGGTAAACCTGCCAATCCAATAACCTGAAATCCTTTATAAGGTTGTGTTTCGCCTGCCTGAGTAGTTTGACCTTTAAATGTAAGGTTAATACTTGCGCCCTGGTACAGTTGCTCTGAAGCAATAGACATAAAGAATTTAAGTCTTTTAAACCTGTTAGGGCGACTTAAAAGTGCTTTTTTGTTAACAGCGCAAAGAGTAATCAGTTTATCCATTGCCTCTAAAATGTTCGTAGAAGTTGAACCTACTGAAGCAGTAGAAATTAAAGGGTAAGGACTTGTCACCTTAAGTACTCCGGAATCTGCGATCATCTTTTTCAGGAAACCATCAAAGAAACAGATCTGTCCGTTTCCGGCTGTACCTGGAGTTGCTGAATAAGTTGTTGAACCCATCCAAAGACCGAGTTCAATTTGCTCAAACGCACGCTCTAAGCCGATTTGCATCATGTAGTTTTCGGCTGTAACCGGAAGTTCACGAGCTAACAAAGTTGGTGAAAGTTGTTCTGCAAGCCAGTGTTGTTCATAATCACGGGGATTAAATTCAACATAGACCATAAGGTCCTGAGGTTCCAAAACACGACCATCAACTGTAAAGGTTCCGGATGAAGTAGGAGTTGCGGCTCTGGGCTGCATAGGGTTTGCAAAGTCTACACGACCTATGGTGTGTTTCTTTTTAATGCCGTCCTGAACATATACGCCACCTTTTTGCAGAGTATCCATTCCGAATGTTGCAGGTAACCAAAAGTAGCTTGCAAATGTTCCGGCGTAACTGGTATCACTAATTACTAATGCCATTTTATCTGAGTTTTATTTTATTTATAATTAAATTTTACCTTCTCTGCGAAGTTTGTTCTTTGCCATAAGTCCAAGTGCTGAAGTAGGTAATTGACCAGCATCTAACTTATTTGGAGTTGCATCTGTGATAACGGGAGCGATTTTATTCAGTGGAAGGTCTTCAATCATAGATTTTGTTTCATTAAAACCTAATTTCTTAGCTGTCTCTGACCATTTTAGAATTACAGTAGCTTCGTTTTTGATACGACCTGCTTTTGCGTAGCCTTCGATCATGTTCTTGACCTTTTCGCCTTCAGCTTTGTCTTCAGCGGCTTTCTTGTCAGTCTCCATTGCATTGAGTTTATTTTTGCAATCTTCGAGTTCTTCCATGCACTTGTCGTAAGTGGCTTTTGCTTCGGCAGCTTTGGCTTTCAGTTTATCCATCTCGTCGCCGTCAGCATCTTCTTTTGCTTTGGCTTTCATTTGAACTTCTTTAAGAGAGGCTTCGGCTGAAGTGGCTCTCAGTTCGATGACCTCAATAGCCTTTACGATGCTATCTTCGGGTGCTGAATCATTTAAACCCAGCTTCATTGTTACCTTTATCATTGTCTCAGTATTTGTGTTTAATATTGAATTTAAAACCGTGTTACATTGTTTGTGAAAGTCTTTCGTTACCGATTGACCTCTTAAGTATTTTGTATTTGAGTTTGCGCTTGTTTCTACTGAGTCGCAAAGTCTCATTTCTAATGCTTCGCTTGGTGAAATATACGAATCCCGGTTCATCATTTTAACTACTTCGGGCTCTGTCATTCCTGAACGTTGTTCAATGATCTTTACAATACCGTTTTTAATAGTGTCCAGCATTGCATCTTCACCACCATAAGGGTTATGAAACATTAACCACGAGTAATCTGACATGATACGTTTACGACCTGTCAAAAAGATAACCCCTGCAATAGAAGCAGCTGCACCTACGCAATAAGTATCAACGGGAGTTTTGGTTGAAAGTATAGAATTACAAATAGAATAGCCGTCCACTACTGAACCGCCAAAGGAATTAATGTAAACATTGATTTTCTTTTTCCCTAATGTGTCTACAAATAGAAGTTCTTGTTGAAATAATGCACCGTCAATGCCTGGGCCTTCACCTTTTATGATATTACCGGATTTGTCAATTGAATCAGCATCGTTACCAATATGCTTATTGATTAAAAAGATAGGCTCGTCTGCTGAAGGGTCGATACAATAGTTCATGCAATAAAAGTATTACATGAAATTTGTCTATTTTATTTTTGTGTCAAATGTGAAGCTAATTTATTATTAAAACAAAAACAGCTACCAAATAAATGATAACTGTTTTAATGGTTTGCCTGAACCGTCAGGTCTAGATAAGAGTTGAACTATTTTTCCATACCAATCCTTAACCACCGAGCAGAATCGAACTGCATTAATCTTAAATGTTTTTAATTGAAATATTCGTTTGCAACTGATTGTATTCTATCCATCAACATTCTAATATTTTCGTTTTTGCTAATGTCCTCATAATCATTATTGCTTACTTCAATAACGTTGATCGAAAAGTGAAAAGATGCAGTATTGTTTCTTGATGACCATCCACATAAATCGGTTGCCATTTCGCTTGTAGGTATGCCAAACGATATAAATATTTTTTCTGTTTCCTCGAGTGCATTTTCGTGAACGTGATTTTCTCTCCAGTTTTCGAGTGATTTTATTTCTCTCGATAGCTTACTGTCATAAAACTGACATGCTTCTTTTTTTAATCTAAATAATTTGGCTTTCATTGGTTTTTAATTTTGGTTTCAACAAAAAAACAAAATTAAAACATTGATATGTAAAATAAAGCGTTAAATATTTAACAATAACAAAATAAAAAGGCCGGGGAAACCAATAACCCGACCCTCTTAACCAAACAAATGAAAAACAAACAAAGATATTATTTTTTAGCCATTCTCAAAATATGTTCACGTTCTTGAATAGACATACGATCAAACTTCTCTTTGACTGCATCGGTTACAATACTGCTTTCACTTTGCCCTGTATATTCCGCCTGTGCCTCTGTCAGTCGCTTGTATAATGGTGGCAAAGACGCCTGAACTCGTATGTATTTTTTATCGGCCATTAGTTTACGCTTTCGTTCTTAAAATATTCCTGAAGTAATGTTTTGCCAGTCCAGATGGTTTCTTTTCGTATCTCTACGCCTTCAAGACTCCATTCACTTTCTGCAAACTCTTCGCCATAATTGTCAAACGCCCACTTCTTTAAAATATCAAAATAAGCTTTGCTTAAAATAATAGCTTTTAAGCGTAAACCAAATTTACGATTATGGATGATACAGGCCGCACACATATCAATAGCAATGTTGTTTTGCTTTTGATAATTATTTAGGTCAATTATAGGTAGTTTTTTCATTTTTATACAGGATAAACAACGTAAGAAACATCAAGGTTCTGAACTTCCCCAGGGCTCCTAAATTGTAGGGTAAATCCATTAATTGTTATTGTTGAGTCAATAACTCCAACATATGTATAAATATCACTTGCCGGAGCTGACCCTATTGAAATAAGTGATAAGCTTACTATATAGCTAGTTGTTGATAATGGCGTTGCAAATACAACATTATATGTTCCAACTGTACTTGGAATGTCACCAATATGTACCCGGCCAACTGCTAACGGCTGTAATCCTGGCCCCGCAAAAGATAAATTAGGATATATACCAGAAACACCGCTTCCTGTTGCAATAAGTTGGGCCGGTATTGTAAAATTCATTGCATATCGAGCTGAATAATCAGCAAGTCCTGTTCCCGTTGTCCCAGCCTGAACTAATACCTGCCTTATATTGTGAACGTTTTTTACTGAGCTATCTGTAAATGTTACAGGGTCGGCATTGATTGTATATTGACCAACATATCCCACAAAAACAGGTACATCAGTTCCGGTTGTTGAAAAGCTAGCACCTGGAACGCTGAATATTTCGCCATTTAAAAATACATAACCTCCTGAAATAATGTAATTAGATCCTGAACCTGTATTAATGCAACCGCTCAAAACATACATAGTTGTAGCGCTATAGGTTGGCCCAATTAGGCTAATTATAATCCCGGCTAATGCTTCACTGTATGCCTGTTGCAAGAAAACAAGTGTCCCGCTTTTTATTGGCATTCTTGCCGAGTCTGTTATTGAACTAACGTCTAATATTTTCATGATTAATATGTTGTTACCGTGTAATTTAAACTCGTTGGAATGTATTGATTTACAAAATTCCTGACCGCCTGTTCATTTGTTGATGCAAATATAGCACTTGGAATGTTAATTTGAAAGTTATTCGCGTATGTGAATGTGTTATTGTTTCCTATTTTGTCGGCTGAAGTCGTTTGGCCTACTGAACTTGAATAAGCCTCAGTATGACCAATAAGAAAACCAACAACTGAACTCGAAAGGTTTGTAATATAAATATCGCTTACAGTGTCACCTATCCCGGACGGTGTCTGTGGTTGCCTGAAGGTACTGTCAAATTCTTTATTTAGAGCGTATTCCAATACCAACTTAGAACCATTATACAAAACCCGTTCCTGTAAACCAATAAAGTTATCCTGAATTAAAAGCCAGTTTGTTGTAGTTGGTAAATCAGTATTTCCATCAATCAAACTTGCGTAGATTTTCTTTTGGTATTTGACTTGTTGTAAATAGTTATAGGTACCTGCTGAATATGGCAAAGCCGTTGAACCCCCGTAGTACGAGCCAAAGAACAGATCCCTTAACCACTGCAAAGGTCTTAAAAGTGATTGAATAAATGCAATAGTGTTCTTATACCGTTTGTCGGGTGGTAAAAGATTTATTGCAGTGTCGTTTATGTTAACGTCGTAGATCATAATTTATCCAATTAGTATCACTTCTTTTCCGGTTTCCGATTCTTGATATTGAGTATGCTGTTTTGAAATCTTTATTATTTCGGTTGCTTCTACTTCAATATACTCATTTCCGCAATCGTTTCTGTCATCCTTAAACACAATCATATCAAGTGGATAATTGCGTAATTCCTTTATTAATTCAGCTACTGTCATAATTATTCAGCTATAAAGTTAAGTGAATCCGCAAAAGCGTAACCTGTTGTATTTTCTCCGCTGATATACCCAGCGATCGTATTCCAGAGCCTCTGTTGAGTTTGTTTGTTTAGGATAAGGTTTATTCCCGCTGAATACGAATCGGTATCAGCACGCCCCCTTACATTAAGCAGTACCACATCATTAACACCTGTCACATTCCTGATCACGTTTTCGAGGTCAGTCATTTTAAGTGAACCGTCAAAGTTTGTAATTGAAAGATTTTGTAAGAATGAATTTAAGGCCGCAATAACATTTGCACTTATCACTGCTGAATATTGGCCCTGGTAATAAATATCTGCATTCACATACAACTTATCGGAATCCAACGAAACAACCGTGTAGTTTATCCCAGCTGAACCAAGTTGATTTATGTAGCCTTGTGCGGCTGCTAATTCAGTTGAAGGACTAAGTTTAACAAATGGATTTCCTTTAGCTACTTTGATTGTAACCTCATTTGATGCAGTTGATTTAACGGCGCACGCTGTAATAATTCTTAATGTAACGTCAACTAAGGGATAAACTGGAATAGTACCAACTAATTGTAATACTTGCGGGTCAGTACTTGAATATTGAAAAGCAAACATTTGCGCCTGAATCCAAAGACCGGAAGCCGCAGCACTTTGTGAGGCTGTCTTTTCGAGACTTAATTTAAGTACATCCATCAGTTGTTCCAAATAGGCCGTGCAAACTGAAAAGATATAACAAAATAGTCGCATCATGTTTCGTTTGCTCCACTTTGTCGGGTCAATCGTTATATTGATAGCCGCAAACGCTGCGACTAATTCTGTATTGATCTGGGTTTGAATATCGGAAATTGACCTAGCCATTATTATATATTTTAGTTTCGTAAACTGATTCGGGTTTATGTTTACAGTTAATGTAAACTCGAATACCTCTATCCATTTGCTCAAAGCTTAGTTCGTAATTAAAGATGGATAAAGCTTCATCGAAAACCCTTTGGACTACATCTTTATTTGTTTCTCTAAACTGTTTTGTAGTTTCACAATCAACAATAGTTTTCGAGTACATTATTAGTGTGGAGTGTACAAAATAAATCATTAATCTGTATTTCTCTTCAGGTGTCATTTTATTGTTTTTTTATGAGTTCAGATATTTTTCTGGCATAACCAAATTTGTCTCCCTCTGTAAAAGCGTTTTGTACAATCTTTGCCATTCTTAGTTCAAATTCTTTTGATGCTAAATACGGATTAGTCTCTTTGAGCGGTTCCATAATTTCCATCATTGCTTTTTGCGTGAGTCCTTCTAACATTGGTTAATATTGTTTAACTGGTAAAATATAATCTGCTTGCGGTGTTTGTGCCGGTACTCCACTTTCAACACTCATATCCATTGTTGTATCGGCTGTATTTATAAACCTGCCTGCACTGTCATCAAATGGACTGCCCTTTGAATCGATAAAGTTACAAACAAATTCAAGAATATACTCATAAAGATTATCATGGTTTGGATCTTGCGATTCATTCGTGCAAACCATAGGACCGCATCCAGTCGGGCAATAATTAGAAAGTCCTGGATTAACAGGATTATCGTAATTAGCTAAAATTTGATCTCTTAAATCAAAGATAATCAAATCCTGCTCAAATGTGCCGTCCTGATTATAAAAATCATGTATCAAATGAATCCTTATGCCTAAATCGGCAGTTCTTATTCCAAGTCCGAGAGCCTCAAAATTAACAGGTGAAATGATTTCAACAAATGCAGCGGGACGGGGCCAAACATAATCTTTGCCGTCTTCTAAATTCTTTAATTGATTATTCCAAATACGAGAGTAAAGATTAACCGCTTGGCTATCCTGGTTCATAACCTGAATAGCTGTAAGTTTGGTTAATATGTCCTGTATTGGTGTCTTAATTCCTGACATTATCTTTTAAATATTCGTGTAACAATTTCATCAAGTTTTTTCATTTGCATTTGAGTTAATTCAGTCGTTTGACCAATAAACTCACGGCGAGGCAAACGGCTATTCCCTTCATTTTGTGCCTTTGCATACGGTAAATCAACAATCATTCTCAGAGTTCCGTTACCTATTTCGGCTGTTCTTGCCATTGTTGCAACTGCTAATCTCAAAGTGCCTCCACGTTTTTTAAATCCCGCACCGATTAAAATAGGACTTGTTTGTCTCTGTAATCCTTTTGTCTTTGGATATTTGTAAGCCTTTTCACCGGGTTCACGTCTTTTTACTTCTTTCCACGGTTCACCATTAAAGCCTTGATTTTTGAATGATTTTACAAAATAGTTCTGAGCTTGGTTTGCTAATAACACAAGTGTCTCCCGTCGCATTGCAACAAGTTTCCGCTTAATGTCTTCAAATCCAAACTTAGTATCCATTTATAATTAGTTTACAATTGTTATTTACTTCAAAGTTAACAAATAAAAAGTATGATTAACAATTTGTTTCATGTCGGCTACAATATTATCCAAATCGGAATCCATCGGGTCGAGAATTGTCGCAATGTCCTGATTTAAAAATACCATAACGCCAATTAAATAATCATTGACATTAATTCCGGTTGAAGCGGTAAACATCAAAGTACCTGGAATTTTGCCATATTTGCCCTGATACGTTTCAATGAACTTATCCGCGAGGTCAAGCCATGTTTCATAAAACTCATTTAACGCCTTGTGTTCGCTGTAAGAGGTTGTGTTCAGGTGTAAGAAATGGATCTGGTCTCTTACTTCAAATAGCTTTTGTAATGTTTTTAGTGGGGTCATATCTCTTTTATTGGTTCAAATACAATATCATTATTTTGATCTGGTAGCGGCTTGGAGTGGTCTTCTCCATCATAATAAATGCTTTCCGGTATTCCATTGGGAAACGCTTTGCACGTTGGCGGTATGTCGTATAAATGGATTTTGTTTTTACAATTAAAACAAATTGCCTGTTCTGTCATCATTTTGAGTAATATTTATCAATTAGCGTTTTTACTGCATTTGCGTATTTGGATATTTTCTGTCCTTCAAGAGTGGTCATTGCAAAAGATTCTGCAACAAATTCGTATGTGTCCTTTCCTGCATATCCTGAAATATAATCAAATTTATTTATATTCTCCCCGGTTGCAATGAATTTTTTTAAATCATTTCGGTATCTTTTAAATAAACCCGTAAACTCTTTTCCTATATCCGTTTGCCTCTGAATATCCCTATATGATAAAACGTGTCCATATTCATGATGTATCGCTGATTTCATTGGGTTTCCTTGCTCAAATATATTATACCTGCTTATTGCAGCCTCTTTTTCTACTTTTTCAAAATATTTAAGATTATCAAAATATTTTGTATTAAAGTTCATAGATATTGCATTTGCCGAAGCCATCGCCCTTGGTCTTTTTTCATTGCCAAGTGTTTGCAGTTCGTCTTTGTATTTGGTTTTAAGTTCTGCAAGATCTTTGTTTATTTCGTTTCTTGCGTCAAGGTTTACGACCGTCCAATCTTTTTTTATACCCAACGTTTCAGAGTATGCCTTTGCCTCATCAATCGTTTTAGCTTCTTTAAATCCCTGTTTTCCTGTTTCGCTTTCTACGCTCGGAATCGGCAAATTAAAATTATTCTTTGCCAGTTCAATATCTTTTTTAGGTATATCAAAATATGGATGATCCCTTGAGAATATCTCTTTGTCTTTGCCGGGGTTCATTTTAAACGTGTCACTCATTTCGGCGTTTACCTTGTCGAATGTGTCGTTTTTTTCGACTTCAGGTGTCAGGGTTGCATCGCTATCCTCTTGTAATACAATACATAAGCAATTAAAATGATTTGTCGGCATTATGCTATCCCAGATAGGATCATCAACTGGCGCAATTAGCCCATCAAGCGGTGCGCAAATATCACAAGCGTCTCCAATAGTTTGATATGATAAATTAGGCAAAAGATCTTTATTCTTTTCAATCTCATTCCATTTGTTTGCCATCATTGCATTGTGAACACAAGTCCCATGCTCACTGAGCCCCCATGCCTCGTTCCAAGTCTCAAATGCCTGTTCACCTAATTGGGTAAACTCTTTTTGTGGTCTTAATTCGCCGGCTTCATTTAAAAGCAATGATCTGTATTCTTTTATTTGTTGATAGCTTTTACCACCGCTGAAAGCATAAACATTTGTTCGTAAATCTTCGAGTAACGCTAAATCTTTGCCACTAAATTTAGTTAAATCACCACCAAATCCCTGATATAATCCACTCTTTAAATAGTCGGCAATGGCTACATACAAGTCTTCAGGAATTGAATACTCCGTAATAGTGCCGTCATAAATCCCGTCGAGTAGACTTCGTATTTTAGCTGAATCGTATGTAAAGCGTTCCTTCATTTAGTTTTGCTGAATTACATTAATATCTAAATAGAAGTCCGACCAAATAGTCATAGTATAAACAACCCGATTATTAGGTTTATCATAATGTGGTATTGTGTGATGTTCTTTAAATATACTTTCAGTAAAACAGTCAGATAATGATTGTATCATTTTTTCAACCGGTTTAGCGTCTTCAGTCCACGGCATTGCCATTAAATCCATATCTGAAGCTAAACTACCATGCAAACCTAAAGCCCATCCACAAGAAGCGGCTGCGTTTTTTAAGTCACCTAATATGCAAGCGTAAAAGGCTGCCTTTCCATGCTCTGTTATGTGTTCTCTACTGAATGCCATATTAATTTTGTTGTGCCTTTAAAAACTTACTCGCGAATTTTTCACTACATTTCTGATTAACCTGAACCGCTGTCATATTTTCACTCGCGCAAACCTGTTGTATTCCGTAAACCTTAACAAGTCTTTGCCATTGTTTTGGAGAACGTGTTTGAGAGTTAACGCCAAATGCTTGCTCAAACTTCTTTTGAGTATCAAACAACAATTTAGGGTTACTCAATAAGCCAGCTTTTAGCCTTACAAGTTCTTTTTTATGGCGTCTGGTTTTAAACCAAAGTTTTATTTTGTAGAACATAATTATCTGGTTTTGTTTTTTCTTCTATCCCTACGTGATTCTCGTATATGTTGAATCGGATTAGTATTTATTGCCTTCCATCCAGTGGTCGTATCGTTTGAGTTATACATACTACTCGAAACCGTTGATACTGGAGCTGGAAACATTTCGTCAAGTCGCTGTAAAAACAATGCAGTTCTTGTCATAATTAATGTTTATGTTTGTTATACAAATTTTCCAGTTTGTTCTTAATTGAATCGGTCAAAGGTATTTTTGGAATAGGGACCGGCATAACCACTTCAGCAACCGGAATGCCGGTTTGATCTGTAAAGTATTTTGTATCCATTTGTAACCCGCCTTTTGTCATTTCGACCGCCTGCTGAATTACAGCGTTGTTAATTTCCATTATTTCGCTGTCATTTTTAAGAACGGCTTTTGTGTCCGGCGGAATATCGAAACCTAACGCCCGCATCTTTTCAAATAACTGATCATTGACAATGCTTGCAATAAAAGATCCATCCTCGGTTTGTTTCTCTTCCATTGCTATTTGTGCCGGACTCTTTACGTTATTGTTTCCGAGTTTGCCCGGTACGCTGTCAATAGCATCAGCATGCCCTAAAATAATCTTACTGATTTTTTTTTCAAGTCTTTGTTCAAAATCGGTATAGCCTTTGTATCCCGTGCCGCCTAATGCCGTCTCTTTAAACTCAATATCATCCAATGGGTCAATAATTGCATAACCAGACGAACCCATTTGCTGTAAAGCCGCTTCGAGTGCATCTCTTTCTTTGCCAACTGAAGACGTCTTACCTACTCTGTAAGGTTGTGCAAATAGCTCTACAAAGTCACCGTTAAAGCCTAAAAGGTTTCTAAGGTAGATTTCATAATTAGCTATTTTGTAAAGCAACCCATATCCACATTTTGAACTTCCAATTTCGTTATAAGTAGGAATCCAAATGACCCAATCTTTCACTTCAGGGTCATCCATAAACTGAAGTCCTGAAAGTGAATAAACAAACCTGGTAATATTTAATCTGTCTGGTGATACATTCCATCGCCTTACAATGTCAATATCTGGAAACTCATCATTTACCACATTTCCTAAAGAAATAAGCGTATAGCCAAAAGGAATCGCATCCATTGAATGATTAATGAACTTATTAAACCAGGGTTTGTTTTGACTTTGGCCTTTTACGGTATTTAAAAATATATCGGTTGTCTTTTGATCTGTCTCGCCTTTTCCGTCTACAAATTCCCACTTTCTTAAAAGTGTTAATGCTTTGCGTTTTGACCAACAGGCCGTAACATGTCCGTTTAAAATCGTATCAATATAAAGCTTCTGGAGCTTAACCCTGTGAGGGTAAAAAGCAAGCTCTGCCTCCGTTACACCTTCGCGCCATGACTGAATATCTTGTCTTATTCTTTGGAATTGTACCCGGGCAGGAAAATCATTTAAATCTTTTTTCTTTTTATCTGAATCTGTGGAATGACTTAAATATGTCCATGCCTGTTGAAATAGGTTTGCCATTCTAATAATTGTTTATTGTTTTTACTTGGCCACCGAATCGTATTCTACCACCCTGCTCTGGTTGTAATAAAGGTAATTCCGGTGTTATATCATTTCCGATAACAGCCGATTGCAGCCACCCCAAAGAGCAATACGTGGGATATAAAACCCTTTGCCCTCGAACCTCACGATCTTCACCGTTGCCGATGTAATTTATAATCCTTAATTCGGGAATGTTCTTTGGTGCTATTCTCATGTGTGCTTTATAAAGAGCGATGTTTACGCAAACCTCTAATAGCTTTTGATCTCTATTGTCGCCTTGTGTCCAAGCTGAATCGGTTATTGCTGTATTGGCTGCAATAGTATAACTCGTACCTGAGCCCCAATATTGAACGCCCTTAATGGGATCATCCGGGAATACGTTTGAGATAGAAGAAACACCTGCAACCCCGATCTGAAGTTGAGCTTCATGATCTAATATCGAAGTCTTAATTTGGCAGGTGTATGTTTTGTTTCTCCAAAATACCTGATTTGTTTTCTCGTAAACGGTTTTGTAATTGAACAGGCCCTTTGGATAGGCTGCATAATACAAAGCGTATTGAACGCCGAGTAAGGTCCAGTGACTTGCTGTAAATGCTTCATGTGCGATTATTGCTGTTGAACACTGATAAACATTACCAAGCTGCAAAGTGAGCACACCCAAAGCGTATGTTTTCGTGGCGTCATAGGCCGGTGCATCTAAATACACGGTTTGCCCTGCATTGTAAGATTTTGTTTTATCCCACTTTGTAACGGGTTGAAATGCCTGTGAGGTGTCGTATTTTTGTTTAAGATACGAGATGCATTCTTCTACTGCCGCTCGCTGTATTGATTCTAAAATTGTTAAATCGTTTCCGATTATCTGAAGTAAATTTTCACTTTGGACTGACTTATAATAGTCCCCTATAAAAATAAAACTGTCCATTGGCCAATAGTTTGATTTATTTTTTCAAAGATACATTATGTTTTGCTAATTGATACATTTGTAACTAATTATTTTTTAATAGCTGTTCCTGCTGACATTTTTCCCAATTAAGGGAACTGTTTTTCTGCCACCTCTTAAATATGTTTGATATTCATTTGCAAAAGCCATTGTTATAATATATCGCTTTGCATCTGAGGCATGGCCGAACTCTTCATAAGATACTCTTGTGACGGGATGTGTTTTCTTTGTCTTCTTAATTGTGCCGTCAGAATCCTCTAAAGCATATTGATAATCATAGATGCTTTTCTTACAATTATCTCCGATTATTATTTCAATATCTGTTCTGCCGGCATAGGTCATATTTATAAATCCGCCCGATTGTTTTACTGATGGATTAACTGATTGCATTCTCATTGTTGGGTGATAATCCCTTAGATACATTTGTATTTCGGTATAAAAGTTTTCGCCCTTTTCTAATTTTGTGTCTTCTTTTACTGAGGTTCTGTCGCCGTAGATATACATTCCTTTCGTTCTTTCTAATGGGTATCTTTTCATAAATTCATTGCAAACGTGCCTGACCCTATTCCGAGGATCCTCTAAACATATTTCATCTATCTGAGTTGCTGTTTTTCCGACTATTTGCCAGACCAGGCAAGTAAGATATGGATTTACATTTTCGTCCCAGCTTACATGAATCGGCAAGTCCTCATTCCATTGTACTTTTTGAACATTATGATTTACATTAAAGTCTTTCCAAAACTCCCCTCCGGTTCTTATTTTGCCCCAATTACCTAAACCGTAAATTTGATAATAGGCATTATCTGTAAGTTTATCTTTCTCAAAGTCATCTATTGTATGTTGATCTACAAAGTTGGGTCCTACAATATACCGATTATCCAAGTAGTTTGTTTTCAAGATGACGGTATTGCCTTTTTCATTTATCCATTTCCCGGCTATATTTGTTTCGGCTTCGTAAAGTATTTCTAAATCAAATATCTTTGTTTTTATCCAGTGTTCTTCACTGATAGGATTAAAAATACCGATAACCTGCTGACCTTTTCGGCCTCTTAATCTTTTACGTATTTGCTTAAGGTCTATCTCATTGAACTGGCTTATCTCTTCTAATATAACTCTTTTAAATGCCGTTATGCCTTTTACCTTTTCACTGTCATCTAAACCACGGAAACGACAATAAGAGCCAGTTAATTTGCATTCAATGTAATTGATCTGAATTGTGAAATAATCTTCTACTCCCCAATCCGAAATAATTGTTTTGAAGTCTTGAAATATTGAATCCCTTATATCGACTGCATATTTTCTAAGTATTAATGCGTTTTGATCCGCCCCTGATAACATTTGAACTATCTGTAACTGAACAACTGAATATGTCTTTGATGCGCTTGATCCACCATAACACCAAATGAAACGAATTAACTCATTTTCAAACGCTTCTTTTAGGTGCCAATAAACGTTATTAAAAAGGTCGGGATTAAAATCTATCTCAATCGTCCTTTGGTCCATAGCCTATTTTTATGATAGGTATCAAGTCTTTGCCGTCTTTGCCTGAAAGTTCCGTTTTGTCACTTTGTCCCAAATACTGTTTACCCAGCCATATACACATTGGTACATTGCCTGTCATTGCAGTTTGAAATTGCTTAGCTCTTAAAAGCTCTTTACCTTCGCCTTTCTTTTGTTCGCAGTATGTTTCAAAATTAATTTTATTATCTCGCTTACACGCCCTGTAAAGTGTTGCCCTTGAGATGCCTAATAAACTTGCAATACCTGTTGATGCACATTGAGCTTGTAGGTATTTATCAACTATTTTCCAGTCAACTTTTATTTCTGGCCTTCCTGCCTTTGTTTTATTCATAAATATATATCTCTCCGTTCTTTTTAATGATTAGGTCGGGATTAAGTTTTATCATTCGGTTAACGATAACCTGACAATATTTTGGATCCAATTCCATTCCGTAACATTTGCGTTTGAGTTGTTCGGATGCTACCATTGTAGAGCCTGAGCCCAAAAATATATCTGCAATTAAATCATTTTCTTTTCCCCATTTATTAAAAAACCATTGTGCTAACAATATCGGTTTTTGTGTTGGGTGTACCCTTGTTTTGGTATCATCTTGTGACATCCCAAAATAACCCGCCCATAATATTCGAGCTATTTCCCTTTTATGCTTGCTTTTTGACCAACAAAGCTCAAATGATGCTCCAAACATATTATCCATTCCGCCTTCTTGCCTTTTATCCCAAACAACCCAACTACCATCATTTTTCTGAGGAAGCAATTCTGCAAAATAATCAGCACCCCAAATAAATATTTCTTTAGTATTTGGAAAACAGGCAAATATAGTATTGATAAGTTCCGGTGTAAAATCTGATCCGTCACCTATCACATTGGAATATGATTTATGTGTAGTTCCTTTTGCTGTTGGCATATCATCAAAACCTTCTGCACCCAATTTCATCCCGTAAGGTGGATCCGTAAACACCATATCCGCTTTTTGTCCGTTCATCAACTTTGCCACTGCATCACTATCAGTTGAATCCCCACAAAGCAACCTGTGATTTCCGATTTCAAACAAGTCACCAAGCATAATATCTGTTTCAATGCCGCCTTCGGGTACTTCAAAATCGTCCTCGGTTGCTTCTAATTCGGTCGCATCACCAAAATCAACAGGTAAATCAAGCCCCCATTCAGTAACTTGATCAACATCCCACTCATTTGCTATGATATCCCAGTCATTTTCTCCAAACGGGGTGTTATCTTTTATTGTGTATGCTTTTAGCTTTTCAACGGTGGTTTCCTGTGGTAAAATCTTAACTGGCACTTCCGTGTAACCCAAGTCAGATAATGCCTTCAGTCGCATATTTCCACATATTACGACCAATTCACCACTGTTGTCGTATGCGATAACTTCTCGGAGCTCCAACATCTCTGGATCGTCCTGAATTGACTTCTTTAATTTGGCATACTTTTCATCACGGATCAATCGTGGGTTCTTTGGAAGTCCTTCGATTTGTCCGGTATTGGATTTAAGTTTTGATATTTTAACTGTTTGTAGTTGCATATTTTTGCTGTATTTCTTTAGCTTTAAATTGTACCATATTATTCAGCCAGTCCGGTCTTATATTATCAATCGCAAATTCTACAAGCGTTTTATTGTGCTTTCTACTATTGCAGGGTTGACAGGAATAAACTAAGTTTATCCAATTATTATCGCCCCCTTTACTGATAGGTATCAGATGCTCTATTGCTTTTTTCTTTAACCCAACTATGTCACCATTACAGTAGTAACATTTTTTACCCTGCAAAACAAATAATATCTTTAAATACGTTTTGTCGATTTCACCAAGTGCACGCCGCTCATGATATCTCTTAATGTTTCTGGCTCTGGTGTTAACTATACCACCCTTCCAGTTATATAAATTCTTTCCTTTACATTTTTCTGAGTTTTTACGCCCCTCGCTAAGTGCTAATCGCCACTCTTTTGAAAGTGTTGTGCCTTTGCTTGATTTACGACCTATCTTAAAACATTCCTCAGAACAAAACTTTGTATTTGGATCACTTGGATATTGCTTACTACAAATCGGGCACGTCTTTAATTTCAGTATGCTTTTACCGTAACACTCAGACGAGCAGTATTTGGGTTGTCTTGTTAGTGTGTACTTTCTTGCCTTGAACCAGTCACCACAAGACAAACACTTGCAAAGCCTATGTCCGACTTTTCCATTTGCAGACTTGCCAAATACAACCATTGTTTCAGAAAGCCACGTAATTTCAGATTCATCTACACCTAAAGATTCAACAAGCTTTTTAAACTTGTCATCTTTGATAAGTCTGGGATTATTTGGATTTGGATATATATCTGAAAGTTTAATCATTTGATGCTGTTTTTAGCCATTTCAATCAATTATTGGTACAAATATAAACTATTTTTAGCTAATTATTCACTTATTCTCAAAATATATCCCCTCGCAGTCATCTAAAATAACAGGTTCCATTCCATATTTAAGACAAATACCCATCATTCGATTAGACGGACACGGCACGAATATATCAAAACCTAGATTTCTGATATTATCAAATAATCCTTTGACAAAGCCTTGCTTTTCCTTTTTGCTCGTTATCAAAGATATGATAATTAACTGACCTTCTTTCCAAAGATAACCGCTGAATAAATCAGAACTGAAGCCGACCTCTTTCGCTCCTTTGCTGTCTGGATAAATTATGCCGTCTTTCATGTTATATCATGTAAATTATTTTCATGTAAATACATAATTTCTTTACCCTCTCGCATTGCTATTTTGATTTCAGCCTGAACGCCTTTACTTTGCTTAATCCTGTTAACCCCATCGTTTTCCATGATTACAATAATCATCCAGTCGCACCACTCAATAAAACTTTCATCAAGTGCTTTCCAGGACTCAAAATTTCCTGGTAAATTGTTTTCAATTGCAATACAGTGACTATGTGAAATTGGACTGAAAACAATGTATCCTTTTGACATCAAATAGGCCGCGACCTTATTTGCGACATTGAATGATTCTTCTTCGTGCTGACTATATGGAATTGTCAGGTATATTTTCATAGCCCTATTAAATTTGAGCCACCCCTCCATATTAGACCACTTGAAATCGGCTCATCTTTGAAATAATCCAAAAATTTATATGCCGGCACACCAACTTTCCGCTTACCTGCCGTTATCCAAATTGTGTCAGTAACCTTAAATTGGTCAAGACATATTGTAAACTTTGGCTTTTCTGATTTAATTGTAAAATAGTTCTGCTCTTGATCTTTAGTGGTTATCCATACTGAAAGTTTATTATTGTTTTGCTTAAAAGCTGAATCAGCTTTCTTAAATTCTTTGTCAAATCTGTTTTGTCCTGAGCAAATCACTGTGATTGCTAACAGGGTAATTAAAAATAGTGTTTTCATACTGTAAATTTAAAGGTTTATTTCAAGTTCGGTTCCTGTTAGCGCAAAATAAATGTTTTGTAGTTGATGTAAATATTTAATATTACATATCGAACTATTCATGTGTTCAATATTATAACTTCCATCGTCAAATAAGTCATAGCTTATAACGGGCTTTAATTTATACTCATAATAAAACGATTGACCTCTTTTAAATCCACATCTTAAAAGTATTTCCTCTGTCAATAAAATAGGGTTGCACTCTGACAAATCGTAGTCATCATCACTGTCATCGAATTCTACTTTTCTTGTGGTGTCATTAATAACATCTACCACGGAAACACTTCCATTCCTTGAGTAGATTAGATTTCCAATTCGTAATTCATTTGCTTTCATTTCGTTTCTTTTTTAAGTTTAAAATAACTACCCATTGATTTAACACATATTCCGTTAGTAATCTTTACGCATTCTGCAACTTTACCAAATGCAAAGTTATTGATTCCTACGCGCTTTAAATAACAGGTACAGCATCCGCCTCCGCTTGGTATGAGTTCTAATGTTTTTCCGTTTACTTCGATTGTTTGGTTTTCTTTACTCATTTTTATTGGCTTTATAACATTTTTTACACTCATTTTGAACAATATCCAAAGATTTAAGAAATACGAGATAGCGCATTTTAGCTTCCCTGTTCTTTTTACGATTATCTGTTAAGTTAAACAGTCTCTTTTGTTTCATTTATTTTCGTTCAATGTTCGTTAATTGGGTTATTTCTTAAATGCATTGCTTATAATTACAATCATTTTTTTATCATAAAAACCAGATTCATATTGTGCTGCGGTATAATCTTGCTTAGAATATCCGCCCTCTCTGATGATCTCTTCTGCAATGGTTGGTAGATCATGATTAATTGCTATGTATTGAATAGCACATAAATAACCCTTTAAAAATTCAGTTGTTTTCATTTCTTAAGAGTATTTTTATTAGTACAAATCTTAATTCCATTTTCAAACTGAATTAAATAATGTGTTTTGTCTTCAGCTAAAACCGTGACTGGGATTAACTGACCTCTTTGAGGGTAAAATAATTTCATTTTATTAAAGTTTTCCATTTGCTATAATCGTTTTCAAAAAACCATAAAACACCTCCACATCGTTTCCTTTTACCTTCGCAGCAGTTGCTAATATTCCTTCTTTGAATATTAAGTAGTGAGGCTGCCCTTGTTGCGCTTTCAAATACCACAAATTTACCGTCTTTAATTCCGATCACTGGCTTTTTATTCCAGCCACCGATATCTGACCTGCCTTTCAAATTCAACAATCCAATTCTTTTGACCCGCTTCGCTTTGCGCATATCCATGTAATCAGTCCATTTTAAACCCTTATTAAATGGCTTGTGACCTTTGTTAAATTGTCCGTTTATTGGATTATACGGTTTCGGTATTGGTTCTAAATATAACTCCATGATTCTTTGTTTTAAATGGTGGGTTTCCAATAATACAATCTTTCTTTTGATCTTCGATGTATTTGATAATTATTTCGGGTGTGCAATAAATCAAATCGGTTAACTCATTTAGTGATTTCTGTAAGTAGTTCATTTTGGTTTTGGTTTATTACAAAATTAATTCATTGTCATTGATTTGCAAAGCTTTATTCTGTTGTATTTTAACTATTTCTAACTGAATTTTAACAGTTTCATTTAACTCAAATTCAATACTTCTCTTAATTTTCTTTAACAAAAATATTTCCTTATCAATTTTATATTCATTTTCCGGTTGCATTAACTTTTTATGTGCTAAATGGCAAATGTCGTTTTCAATATCGTTTAGGTTATGTTTTAATATGGTTTCGGTTTCTGGGGTCATAATTTTTCGTATTCGTTAATTGTTTTAAAAATCTGGAATGCAACTTGCGGAACTATTGCGTTTCCGTATCCTTTGATTGATTCATTTCTGTGTTTTGGAAAGGTAATTCCAACCAGTCCGGCGGATAACCCATCATTTCTGCCACGAACCGGGGATTGAGTTGGGAAGTTGTCCCAGGTTTCGCGCCCATAATTCCGTGCATTGCATGTGCCAGTGTGTCGTTCTGTCTCTTCGGGTTCGGTCTCGTACATCCCCCTTTTACGTCCGATACCGCTGTCGGCGTTGGAAGTAGTTTCCTTATTTCTCTGTTTAAATCGAATTGGCTTTTGTAAGACGTCTCCCCTTTCCAGTCCCGGGAGTTCGGAGTTGGAAGTAATCCGTGTTGGGCCATATCCGAAAGATGTACCTGTTTTCTCTCCTCTAATGGCTGTTTTCTCCCGTCCCTCTCTCCGTTTGCACTTGGCGTAGGCAATAAACCAAACCCTGTCTCTTCTATGGGGAGCGTTAACAGTACAAGCTGGAAGTATGACCGTCTGTACTTCGTACTCTTCATTTTCCAAGTCAGTCTGCACCTCATTGAATACCAACCCTCCATTCCAACTAACAATTCCAGAAACGTTTTCGCCCACAACGTAGCGTGGGTTAATCTCCCGAATCGCTCTAAGCATTTCCGGCCAGAGGTGTCGGTCATCTTCTTTTCCAAGTCGTTTTCCTGCGACTGAGTATGGTTGGCAGGGAAATCCGCCCGTGAGAACATCAATTCTGTTTGCATATTTTGTAAAATCAGTAGTTTTTATATCTTCAAATAATTCTGCATTGGGCCAATAATATTTTAATACCTTTTGTCCGAATGGGTTTATCTCACAATGAAACAAGTTTTCCCATCCAGCCCAATTAGCAGCTAAATCAAATCCACCTATTCCAGAAAATAAAGATCCGTGTGTCATTTTAGTTGTAAATTATTTGTTTAAAAAATTTAATATCCTTTTCAAACCAATCCATTCGCATTCTCATAACTTCCAACAAGGTAGACATTCTAAAAAGCTCAGATACCGAATTTTCATTTATCAAAGTATAATATTGATAATCAAGGGCACCAAGCCTATCCTCAGTTTTAATCATTTGAAAATACAGTAAAAATTCGTAGACTGGGTTTATTTTTGTTTCCATTTTTCAATAGCTTCATTAAATAATTGAATAGATTTTAATTCTGCTTTTATAATGTCATTACACCATGATTCCCAAAATAAAACCCTTTCAGGCGTATCTAATTCTGGCAAAATATGTGATTTTATCCTACCTTTTGCCTCTCTGAATAGCTTAAGATTAGTTAAGCATTGTTGTTTTGATTTATATGCTTCGTTTATTATATCTGTGATTTCCATTTTAAAAAGGTGTTATTATTTCGTTATCATTCGTAAATTCGTTTTTCATTGTGACTGATTCAAATTGTAAATTAGGGTTAATTGTTTCCGATTCTTTCTCTAATGATAATTCAGGTGTTTCATAATTACCTTTAAGATAACTTTGATTGTCCCATTCGTGAATGCTTGATTTTTCATGTTCATACCTACCGTTGTTGTAATTATATTTTAGCGTTACAAGGCCACCGTCTCCCAGGTGTTTAAATTTAACCTTTAAAACGTCAACAGATACAATCATTCTGGCAAAGTCCCGGTAAACACTTACTCCATAATCGCATTTGTTGTAAAAGTTTGCAGATCCGTTTATGTCGTAAAGTGTAGGCTTTGGATATTCGCCGTTTGCCTCTTTTTTTAACTTCGTAGGGTGTGCGACAAGTATAATTAAAACATCATATCTTTTACTGAATGAAGTTAATTTATCCAAAAGCTTAGAAATATACTCCGTTTCGGTTTCGTTACGGTCCCGCATGTGTTCAACTTTATTGTAGGGATCAATAACCAGTATTTTGATACCTTGTTTTTTGACTAAATATTTAGCCTTTAATAAAATATTATCAATACACATATCATCTTCAGGATAGATAAAAAAGAAATTATCCTGAATATATTCAAAACTGTCCTCAAATTCATCCTGACTAATTACACCTTGTTTAAATACTTTCCCGGTTAGTTTACTTGCAAGTTTTGAATAAAAATAACTTACCGGGTAATTTTCAGGTGAAAAGTAAGCGGTTTTCCATCCGTGACAAATGTTTAATTTCATGCAAATAAAATCTACTAGCTCGCTTTTGCCGTGTCCAGGTATCCCGGTTACAACTGCAAGCCGGGACGTTTCCCACGTGATCGCTTCATCAATTTCATAAAACCCTATCTTTTTGCCTTTCTGTAAACCATTCACAAATAATGAATAAATATCATCATAATAATTATTCAGATTTATGATTCCCTCAACTGGCAGGTCAATAGCGTTTTTAACAATTAAACAAAGTTCATTTCTGCCATATTTCTTTAAATATTCGTTAGCATCTTTACAATCTTTTGTTAAAACTATGTAACATTTTTCAGGGCCAAAACGTCTTATTAATTCATTTCTTAATTCAATCCCCTTAATGTCATTATCAACTGAAAGATATATCTTTTCAATAGTATCAAATAAGTCAATTGAATTATCTAAATATTCCAGATTTTTTCCACTTGCTCCGTTCGGTACTGATATACAATTTTCAAGTCCAGATTCAACATAACTTAAGCAATCCAGTTCACCTTCTGTAATTATTATCTCTTTTGCGTCCTTTAGGGCGTTGATATTATACCAAATTAATTCAGCATCCTTTACGAGTTTAAAGTTCTTTCTACCGTCTCTATATTTGATATTGACTAACTTTTGATCGATGTAGAAAGGAAAACAAATTACTGAGGTTTCCTTTTCTATCTGTGGCATATATTCCATATCGGAATACACTCTCATTTTAATAAGTGTTTTCTGGTTTATACACCGTTCATCTAAAAACCATTTAACGGCCTTGTCTGATAAATCTGTTTTATTTTTATTTACCGGGACCTTATATTCTTTCTTTTCAATAAATGGTTTGTATTCGTAAAAATTCGCATTGCAATTAAAACAGGTACCTACTTTACTGATTGAATTAAATGAAAACGATTTTCTATTTTTATGTTTTCTGTCTTTGTCACATTCAGGGCACGGCATGTGATTTTCACCATGCTTTTTAAATTCAATGTCATAATTTAATTTCGTTATTGAGCTAACTATTTTCATCGTGGTCCTTTTTGATAAACAGTTGGTATTTCTGTATTTTGTGAAACTATATTAATTTCATCGTTCCATCTTTTTTGATTCAAATACGTTTCAGGGTTCGGATGGTTGTATGTAGAAAATGGTTTATAACTTTTAAACGTCTCGATAGTATTAAATATCTGTTCTTTTTCTTTTATGGTTAATTTATTCCATTTCTTTTCACAAACTGATTTTCCAACCTTAACAGGATATAAAGACCAAAATTTTAAAAATTCATCTTTTATTCTTTCATTTTCTATTCTTTCTTCTTCTTTCCTTTCCTTTATAGTATTACGTTCTTCATTCGATTGTAATACGTTCGTATTTTTATCAGGGTTATTCCAACGCTTATTTATTGATTCTCTGGCCTTTTCACTTTTATCACATCTTTTTTGTAAGCGTTCCAATACAGAGTTTGACCAAAATCGAAGTTCATCGTTTTCGAATAAATCAAAGTCATTTATTACTGATTGTATTACGTTTTCTTTAGATCGTAATTCAAACGTAATACGTTCGTATTCCATTGGTAAATATCCACCTTCTTCATATAACATCTCAACTATACACCAATAAATACCAACTCCGGTCATACCGTGTTTCATTATTAATTTTACAAGTTTTCTATCAGCCCTTGCATTATAATCATGTGAGAAAAAATAGGTTTCTTTACTCATAATATTGTAAATAAAATAAGCCCTAAAAAGAAAATACCAACAGGCTTCAGGCTTTCCACGGCGCCAAACTGTTGGTAAAATCTAATATAGGGCTTAAAAGGTGATAAAATCGCTTTCATATGTGGAAAATTTGAAGCTTTGATTTACAAATATAAACAATATTTCAATTAAAATTACAATTCAGGAAAATAAATACACTCGCTTTTTTCATCCGGCATAATCATACGAATATAAATATGATTACAGTAGATATGATTATTTTTAAGCGGTTCACAGTATTTGCATTCGTAGTGATCGCGTAAAACTACTGGTTTAACTGTTTTAATTTCAATCTTCTGTTTAGCCATTATCTATTATTACTTTATCTGAAAAGTCTCTGTATGTCAAAATGACCTTTAGGTCATCTTTTGTATATTCCGGGTGTCTTAATAAAACTGCAGCACACCTGTAATTTAATACCATACTTTCGTAATTTTCGGTATCGCTTGTAAATTGGTCAACACATGGATACATCATTAATAGTGCATCCTTTTTATCGAACACCTGGACTAACTGAATTTCGTATTTTCCTGTCATTGTTTTGCTTTTAATACTTCGTTTATTTTTGACTGAATTAAAACTTGAAATATTCCGATAACTTCAATTCCAGAAAATCCAGTAACAGAAGTAAATATTTCGTTATTAATTTCAGTTATTTTAATCTCTCTAATTGATGGCTTTTCTTTAGTTGGTTTATTATTCATGATTTTATTTTTGAAAAGGGTTATAAAATTAATTCAATTATTTGCCGTTTTTACAATGTGTTAAGATCTTAACTACTTTTTCATTTCCTTACTAAAAACACCATTTGTTAAATTCTTAACGTTTTTAAAATACTTCTTTGCCTCTTTAATACTTAACCAGGCCGAACACTTCAGCACGTTTGCAGCGGGCTTAATTCCGCAAATAATGAAATTGCAACAGAATTCACATGTCAATATTGTTTTGTCATTAATCATTTTAATAAGTGTGATATTTTACTATCTGTTTTACTTTTTCAGAATATTCTACGATAATCATTATAAAGTAAAACCGGTCTGGTTTAAATGGCAAGTTCCTTTTTTGTTCGAGTTCACCTAAAACAGATTGACCATATTTCTTAAGCATGAATTTTTGATAGCCGATTAGGTTACCGTGTTCAAACGTATTACAGTGCGAACACTGGCCGTTTACGTTCCTTTCATCGAATTCAATAGCTCCGTTGTGGCCTGCTGAATGAAAGTGGCCAGCGTGCATTAATTTAACTGGCTTCATCTGATTACATGAACAACAAGTAAACGCACGGTCATATTGATCCCGCTCCCGAATGAATTTATTAAAATGTAAAACAGCCTTCTTTTTAAGTGTAGGCTGTGAATATATTGAGTATTTCTGAATGATTTTTGCAGTTAGTTCCATTATTACATTTGTAATTTAGTGTAAATCCCTTCGTTATTTGCAACGTATTTAATTTGTCCTCGCTCCATTAATTCACGTAGTTTTCTACTGATAGATGAATCATACGGACGAAAAGGAACCATCATTTTCAAAACTACTTTTGTAATTTGATGCAAATAAAATGTATCCAATTGTAAATTATAGGCAATCAACGTAGCGTCTTTGATGCTATATTCGCCTCTCTTTTGGAACTGATTTGGCTTCATTGGTTTTTGGTTTTTAGTATTTCTATTTCAGTTGAATATTTGTCTTTGTCTTTTTTCCAAATGTTTTCAAGTCGCTTCATTTCTTTTTTAAATTGAACTTGATTTTGAAATGAAAATTTACCTAATTTTAACTCAAGTAAATCAAAACACTCTTCTTTCATATTTTTCCAGTCATCCATACATGAAAGGCATATTTTTCTGTTAATAACGTAAATATTTTCACCACATCGTATACATTTCATAAGATTGAAAATTTAAAGGTTTTAGTAATCCGTTTAATTGTTTGTTCTTTCGTTTCGCCTTTGCGTGGCATGAAGTACGTGTTATTACTTTGACCGCTTTATTAATGTCAAATTTGGGACTTTTCTTTAATAGGGCTTCGAGTTTGATTTCATTTTTAATGTCCTCAATATCCTGAAGTACTACCCTGGTTTTGTCGAGTTTACGGTTTCTGTTTATCATATTTTTACTCTTGTTTCGGTAAGTACTTTTGTAACTAACTCAAATGAATGTCTTGAGCTGTCGTTAAGGATTTCTGTAATTTGTTTTTTTGTTTTAGTTTCCTGTCCTTTAATAACATTACCTCCTGATTTACATTTGTAATCTCCGTTTTTTAATTTTACGATTACATTTGTAACACACAAAGAAGTAATATGTGTCGCTTCTAACCTTGTATTAGTATTTTCTAATCCCTCAATGATTTGGTTTATTTGGTCTTGTGTCATAATTATTGATATTTATAAATGTCAAGTTTTAAGATTTTTCAATCGCACTATCAAACTTCTCCTCAAGTCTTGCGTGATCAACTAGCATTGCTGCAATATCGTTTTCAAGGTCTTCTGCTTCCGTTTCCAGCTCTTTAATCCTTTGCGCTGCATAAAGCGTAATAGGCATGTCCATTAATTCCAGATAACCAATAATGTTTTTATTCATTTCCGGATAGGTTTTTATTTCTGTCATGATAATTTTTGTTTTAGCTGTTCACGAATAAATATACCGCCATCAATCCAACAATTTCTAAACCTTTCGTTCATTTGATTTTCTAAATCAGGGAATCTGCTTTTTGATAATGTTTCGATTTCGCCATTGTCCGGAAACTCAAACTCTTTCAGCTTTTGGAGTTGGTCGATACATGATTTAAGGTGAATTATATTATGAATTTCTGGTAAATTTTGAACCCTTCTTTGATTGAATGTTATTTCATTATTGGTCAATTCAATCAGCGTTTCAATTACTTGTTTGTTCATTGGTTTAGATTGTTTCAAATAATAAATTAACCTTAACGCATATCCATCCGTATTCTTTACACTCTTTCCATGTCATAGTTGACCCCTTAACCATCTTATCAATACATTCCCTTTTTAGATATGAGATAGTATGTGGTTGTGTTCCGCCCTTTTCTGAAGCACATACCCACATGTCTTTTACTGGTTTTAGTTTAATTTTATCCATTGGTTTGTTGTTTTGGTTTTTAGTTCCCTGCCATGAATCGAACAATGGCCAAACCGTACAGGGAAGTGTAAATAATCAGCAATTAAATTATTAAGTTAATTAGTTAATATGCTGCAAACGTGTGTTATTTGTGGAGGTGAACGGTTTTTCATGGTGTTAAAAGGGGTTAAGATTAAAATCAATTTCAATTCCTTTATCTGCAATGGTTACCGTTTTCCCGGTTGCTAATTCTGTTCTTTTCTGAAAGTCTTTAGCGTTTGAAGACCCATTGCTCAAATGAGTAAGTACGATATTTTGAACTTTTGATAAATCGTTTTCTGATAAGAATTGCAGCGTTTTTTGAATTGACAAATGACTGGCTTCTACTCTGTTTTGGCCCCGGGCGTTTAGCTTGTCTTGCATCATTAATTCGTAAACAATGTCCTCGTCATAGTTGGCCTCTATGATTACCTGGTTTAAATTTGCAAACTTGTAAGGGATTTCGCCGGTATCGGTTATGAATAGAATGTTTCCGGTTTCGGGATGATAGATATGAAAACCGTAAATCGGTACGTCGTGAATAAGGTCAAATGGAGTAACGATAAATTTCCCTACGTTTTTATTTGGTATTGCATGTTTTGGAAAATTGGGGAACATAACAGGAATTCCGGCCTTTACATATTCGCTCATGTACTTAGAATGATCTAAATGCGAATGACTGACCAGGCAACCAACAATATTATCAATACTGTGATTCAGCGCTATTTTAACTTCTTTGAATGAAACGCCCGCTTCAATTACGAGCGTCTCATTTTTCGATATAAGTAAATAGCAATTCCCCGAGCTACTGGAGCCCAAACATTTTAAAAACATATTTTTTCCTCCTTGTATTTCCAAATATATCCACCAGACGTTTTCCTTGTTTTCCCTGGTTTAAATTCCTTTTTATTGGCTACAGATATGATATTACCCTTTGATATGCCCGTAATTCTTTGCGCGTCAACCGGACTTTTGTATTCTGATATGAATTTACCGTTTAAATCGTATTGAATTATTATTTTTTCGTGGACCGTTGTCCTTCCTATTTCTGCTATTGTTTCCCTGTTAATACATCCACAACTTTTTGTTAGTCCAGATGTCATATTTGCACCTCTTATCTGTTTTGTTTTTCCACAATTACAAACACAATTCCATACGGCTCCGTGATCTCCAATTTTAGATAAACTAAGAACCGTTAACCTTCCATAGATATTCCCTATTAAATCGTTCATGCTTGGAACCAATGGATGTGTCATTGCTTTTTCGATAGGCCACCCAGAATTAATTCTACCCTGAAGTGTTTTTATTTCCAATCCTGATATTTTGGCCCACTCTGTTAGGGTTTTAGTTTTTCCGTTATATTCAATATTTCTATTTGTGCGTTTGTTTGATTGTTGTTCTTTATTGGTTATCCACCTACAATTACCGGGTTCGTAGTTACTATCGTTGTTTATTCTATCTATGGTCAAATTGTCATTATATCCATTATTTATTGACCATGTATAAAACGACATAAAATCATTTTTCCATTCTTCGCACATTTTAATTCCCCTATTTCCGTAATTTTTGGAAACAGACAAATTGCCTACACGCGTTCTTTGCTTTATATTACACCACGTATTGTAAATTCGTGTTTTGATTAATCCGTGTCTTTTTGATGCCATAAACAAAACGACCTCCGAACACAAAGGCAACCCAGTTGAACCATTATGGTTCTTTGGCAATGTGTCCGAAAGTCGATTTAATGTTTTCATTATAAACTGAGTTGCGAAGTAAAGATACAAAATAAATTACAAAGAATGATTATAAATTAGTCTTCGAATTTTACCTCTTTAACTTCTTTTTTGACCTTTGGTGTTACGTCTTCGGCATGTGTTAGCGGAATATCCAGTAACTTCTTTTCGGGTTCAGGTTCCGGTAAAAGATTCTGACTGTTTTCGATTTGCGCCAACTTCATATAGTCATTGTCGATCTTCTGGCTGTCAATTGTAATAGCGTTATATGCAGCCCTGAAAATGGTCTTATAACACATTTCATCATACCAACCTTCGATTAGCTCACCGCCGGGAACTTTAACGTTTTTGCCGTCTTTTCCTTTTTCCCACTTATCCTTAACTCCGCCCCAAAATTCTGCTGAAGCTGTTTTTGGCTTGCGTTTTTCAATCCATGCCTTATTTACGACAAAAAGAAAGTTCTTTTCGGGGTGTGTGAAATAGCTGTAATAATAAAAACCGCCTTCGAGTTCTCCACGATCAAAAGGTGTTGGAATGTCAAACTCGTAGCTTTCAATCCTGTTTTTTGAATCCTTTTTGATAGGTTTGAAAACATCGTTTTTGTATTTCAATTCTACAATAACGTCGTCCGGTTTTTCGACATCAAGGCCGTATTTCATTGCCTTTAGCTGACAACCTTTATACTCAACCCTGAAGCTAATATCATATAGCTTTGTAGCTGAATTTTTGTAAGGTATCATTGCAACATGGTTGTTTTGTGCCGGGTCCAGACCTATGCGAGCGCACGACACAACGTCAACTGCAAGCTGTGACATGTTCACCTTATCCCAGGTAAAAGGAATGTCAGCGCGGTATTGTTCGGCTGTCGCAAGTCTTTTGATTTCATTGGTCTTTAAAACGCTATCAACTGCAATAAAATAAGAAGTACAAAGCCTTTTTTGAAAGTCAGTCAGCTTTACGACTTCGCCGGCGTTTTGTGAAAATTCACGTACAACCATATCCGTAAATCGTTCGGCTTGCGTTTTGGTGTTTTTGGTGACCTGTTGATTTGTCGGTTGCTCTATTTTTGCAACTTCTTTTTTGGGCTGTTCCGGTGTTTTGGGTTCCATTGGATTACCGGGACCTGTTGCCGGTTCATCGAATTTAATTTGGTTTTCGTTCATTTGGTTTATTTTAAAGTGTTGATAATTTCTTTTGCGTCCAGTCTCATTTTAGAAACAAGGTCATGAATTTTGATATATGCCTTGTGTCCTGAACCTGACCTCATAGACAGAATAGGCATAATGAAAAGATTAACCGCTCTTTCGAGTTCGTCTTTATCTTTTCCTTTATTGTAGTCGTTTTCGTTCATTGGTTTGGTTTTTAATTTATGTAAAATTACAAAATTGATATTCAATAGTAAAGAAATAATGTGTTAAATACTAACTATTTATGTCGTTTATTTAACACTTTGTCTATTATCTAACAGACCGTATTTACCATTAAAAGTGAGTCCCTGGTTACAACAAGTCTGATTAACTGGCTATCTGTTGGAATGATTTGATTGATCGCTTCAGCATTATCAACAAATATAGGTGCGTGAACTTCGTATTGATTGCAAAGGGCATTAATAATATCAACCCCGGCGTTAATTTGGCCAGCATGATTAACAGAGGCAAAGGGAACTCCGTTTACCAATGTATCGCAGCACTCAATTTCGCTACCGTTGATCTGAACATCAAACAATTTAAACCTAACATATTTAAATTTCGAATTAATAACCTTGTCAATCTCATTCATCTTTGCCTTTGAGAATTGAAGTAAATCATACTCAATCTTTTCGAGGTCTGCGATCTGTTGTGAAAGCGTGCGGGCTTCTTTGTTTAGTTCATCAATTCGTTTTTCTGCCTTTTCGATTTGATCCTTTGTTGACAATTGTAATTTCAGGGTGTCTAGTTCACTTTGTAGTTCGTTTCTTTTTACAACTAACTCCGAATTGTCAACAGGGATAAAACCGTTGAGTTCAGCTTCTATTTCTTTAATTGACACTTCTAATTCAATCCAATCTTTAAGGTTTTCCGGTACGATTGTTTCTGGTTGTTGGATTGACATACCGGCGACTACTTCGCGAAGATCCTTAATTGCTTTTTCGAGTTCGCTTAATTTAGTTTCGGATTTGGATATTTCACCATTAATGATTTCAATTGCTCTACTAAAATTTTCCAGTTTTGATTTCAAGTGGATCCCGTCATTTTTTATTGATTCTAATTTTGCTGTTTTAGAACTATTAAAATTTTCAACTGCGGTTATCGTCGATTCGGTAAACTTATCAAATGCAAAAGAATCATTACATTGATGCTTATATAAGGGACAAATAAGAGTGTTATTATTTGTCGTAAACCCTGATTCGTTGACCAAATTAAATAATTCCCTTAGCTTCGTTCTTTCGGTTTCTGTTTGTTCAAACTGTTGCTGAGTGTTTAGTAGATCAATTTTCAATGACTTCAATTCATTGTCAGCCCGGCGCCAGTCATTTGATAAGCCTGTTATTTGGCTGTTCTTTTCATTATATGATTGGTTTGTAAAATAAACCCGATCTCTTTCGGTCGCGCTCGCATCATATACTACTTTGCTTTGTGCTGTTTTCAGGTTGTTGATTTCAGAACGTTTCCCGGCCTGAATTTGATATTGACTTTCGTTTGCTTTTTGTTTATCCTGAATATTAATATCATAATTACTAATTTCAGAAGCAATTTCATTAGATACCTTTTTGATATTATCATAATCCAACGGCTCCGGGGTTCCTTTTTTAACCTCATCAATTCGAGTAGGGATCTGATCTAACTCCTTTTTAATGGTTAATCTTTGTTGTGCAGTCTTTGCCTTTAGATCAGATACTGACTTACCATTTAAGTTTGCGATAATGTCGGCAAAAGAAGGGTTCAGGCTTACGATATAATCATCTGTTACATTCTCTGCCATTTTAATAAGAACATCTCTACGATCATTCCATTTCAAAGAATTGAAGTACGAAGGATTTGTGATTAACTTAAAAGTTGATTCGTCTAAAATGTCGTTAATCCTGCGATTGTACTCTCCGATCTGAACCGGGACTTCATCAAAATAACAAACAGTTTCGTGACCCTGCATGATTGCGTCAAGTTCTCCTCTACGTTTTACCCAGTTTTCCCGGTAAATCTTTTTGAGTTCAAGTTTGCGGCCGTCAACAAGTAAAATGGCTGTTACTTCGTGGTCAACTTTCTCAATTACAGTATTATCGGAATTGAGCGTTTTAATGTCAAATTGCGCTGACCCGGTTGAATCTTTACCAAATAATAGCCACGTGAAGGCATTAAAAATAGTCGTTTTCCCGGTTTCGTTTGCACCAGAAATATTAGTAATATCTTCATTAAATTCAACGTTTAATGATTTTGCCCCCATAAAATACCTGAGAGATAGTTCTTTTAAGATAATGGTTTTCATTGATTTTTCGTTTGGTTAAATTGTGATTATAAACAAAAGTAAACAATGTAAATATCAATAATGAAATTATTGTGTTTGATTTTTAACATGTTAAGAATTTAACAAGATAATTTTAAGCTGTAATAAATATCCTTTGTTAGTTCAATATCATAGGATGCATCATGTAATTTTGATTCATCGATTTCAATCCCTAGGTATTTTGCAACTGTCATTAATTTAAAATTTTCCATTACGGGTCTTTCGTTCATTAGTTTATCTGAGGACAAAACCATAACATCAATAGAATTTGACCAAAACCATGAGCCAAAATAATTATCTCCATTTTGAACAAACCACGCTCTTAAAAACTGATTGTCAAAACTTGCATTATTGTAACCAACTAAAAAGAATTTATCCTTTTTGTCGAACTTATCTACATATTTTGATAACATTTCGATAAATTGTAAATAAACATCTTTCATTGGAGGATATGCTTTTATTTGCTCAATAGTTACGTTTCCTATTTCGAGAGCTTCTTTTTCAATCTCGCATCCTTGCACCGGACAAACTTTAAAATCAAATGATTCCTGGATAAAATCATCAATAATAATTTGCCCGCTTATTTGGTGTATTCCGTTTTTCCAGAATTTTACTCCAGTTGTTTCAATATCGAAAAATAATAGCTTCATTTCTTTTTCTTTTTGTCTTCCATTAATTCACTTAGCGCGATCGAGAAAGTAAAGCCACCACCCAAAACGAATGCAATAAAATATCCGAGGGCGTGAAGCAGGTTTGTGCCTTTGTAATCTTTCGAGTTACGGAATAGGTCAATACATACACCTATAAACCCGATTAATAACCATGTGATAATTACTTGTTTTAATGTCATTTTTTTTAGTTTTAAAGGGTTTCTTGTTTTAAAAGTTCGTCGACGTATTTGTATGCTAAATTTACGTCACATTCGATATTTATACCTGAATTATCTGCTATTGATGACACTATTTGTATTGCAATATAAAGACGTTTTGATATTCCGTATTCTTGATCTGTAAATGATCTTCCAATTTCATTTACTCTTTCAAACGTTGTTGGGAATGCAGGTTCTGTTCCTAATTTTTTATTTTCCATTTCTTTAATTGTTTTTATCCGATAATTAATACAATAATAAATAATAGGACCGCGATAGCAAATGCGAGTAAGCATCCTCTTTCGCTACTTTCAATTTGCTGTTTACTTTTCCCTTGATAATCATTTGGGTTCATAGCCTAGACCTTTTAATATTCGTAAAACTTCTTCAGATTTGAAATGCACTTTTCTGGTACCCGGTACTTTGACTTGCTCAAAAGTGTAAAGCGTATGTTTGCTTTTAAGGTTCGTAAACCAATATGAAGACTTTCCGTACATTTCTGCAATATCATCAAAGCTTACTAATTCTGGAACTTCTCGTTTTTTTGGTATGAAATGATCGTAAAGTTCGGTTATCATTTCTGTTTGTGTTTTTTCGCTCATCTTATTCCGATTTGATTGTTTTGTCATAAATAACATAAAAAATAGTGATGGCAATAAGGACAATTAAAACAGTCCATCCCGTGTGAGATGTTACGAAATTGTCAAGTGAGTTAAATAAAATTGAAGGTTTCATGATTATTTGTTTTTAGGTAGTAATTTAACTTCTAAGTCATCATTGAAAAAATAGTGATCTTTGAGTGTTTTTTCATTAAATGCAATAAGCGGATAATCATCATTTCTGTATTTTTTCTTAACCGTGAGGATTGTTTCATTATACTCAAATCTGTCATTTTTATGTAATTCTTTAATTGTTTTAATTAAAGGCAAAGGGGGTAAACTGATTCTTTCTTTTTCCCACTCATATAGTAACTCTTTCCATGTACTCGTTAAATATGTGAGCTCATTGGGTTTCTTATCTAGATAATGTATGAATTTTGGACAGTCCAATTTTGCTCTATTTATATCAAATGTTCTAATTAAACAACATTCTTCATAGATACAGTACCCGCAACCGATTTGGTTTTTATCATTCATGATTATTTGTTTTTAGTGTTAAATCCTACATATTCGCCTTGTCTGTTTCGTCCTCTGTTTTTTAATTCGAGGGTTGCTCTGTTTTTAACCAATGTATTACTTGATGCTATTAGTGTTAATAGCCCAGGACTTGCTAGGGTTAAAAGTTCGGTTAGATTGTTTATTTCTGGCATGATTAGTAATTGATTAAAAGTGAAAGTTGATTAGCCGACAAAGAGCAAATAAACAAGGTCACTATTGAAGCTATAATAGATATTACTAAAATTGCTGCTATTGTGTTTGGGTTGTTTTGAATTAGGGTTTTCATTTTTTTTGTTTTTAAATAGGTTAATCCCGGTTCACGATACCGGGAAACGGAATGGTTAATTGCTATATGTGAATAATTTGTAATACGGCGCATTGTCCGTAAAATCATAGTGTTTGTAAATTATAGAATCTGAACGGAAACCACCGTTTTTACCAATGAATAATCTGATGAAATAACTGGTTCCAAATCTTGCATCTATAACCAACGCACCAAAAGTGTTTTCAAATGAATTTAAAACGTTCTCTATTGATTTAAGTTTTAATTCCTGTTTAGTTGTCATTTCGTTTGGATTTTAAATTGTTTGTTGTTTCCTTTCAATAAAGATACAACATTTATATATAAATTATACATTTCAATAAAAATAAATAAAAAATAATTCATTTTTATGTGTTTGATATAATGATAGTTATAAATTATTATTAGTGTTTGTTAAATTTTTAACACGAATGTTAAATATTTCGGGACAAATTATGGATATTTTCGATATTTTGATATAAAATAAGAAATCCCTCCGATGGGCATCAAAAGGGATTAATCCAAACTTACGGATGTTGGCTCCTGTGTTCGGATATCACGAACAATGCAAATATACGAAATAAAAAGCAGAAACCGATAAGTTTAATTACCGGCTTCGTTACCGTTTCAACTTTGGTTGATCGGCTATTCATCATTTACTAATCCCAAATCCTGTATAAATTTTTTCAAGTGCAAAGCTTGATGTTCTAATAGTAACTTTTTGTGCGCTAATTCAATATTGATAAAATCTTCACTTTCGAATCGCTTATGATAGACCTCTATGCTGTTTTCAGTAGCAAGGAGCCTATTCTTATAACAGCATTTTAATTCAGAGAGCGTCATTATGCATTATGTTAAAATACTTAAATGAAGGTTATAAATTAGCTAATTGTTATCCAAATTTCATCTTTGGCACTTTTCAGTACTTCAAACAGTTTATCGAAAGTAATTCTTGATTCAGTCAACTTGCCAATAATTGTATTTTTGCCTACCAATATACATCCTGAAGTATCTTCAGAAGTATTCCCGGGGTGTATACGAATACCTTCAAATCCCGGCACATTTACCAATAACGGCATTATACGTTTGAATCGGTTTGAGTAATTGAGAATAACTTTATACGTTCCGGTATGAATACATGTTTTGTTCATTATCTTAACGTCTCTCGGAACGTCTTCCAATGTGTCACAAAAATAAATACCGTCAGTAAACCACTTACCAATAGTGTAATCTTTTCTGTATGCAATTCTTTTAACTTCTATTTTCATTAGAATGATATTTTAAAGTTCCTACCAACTGAGTATATAGGTTTCTTCGAAAGTACAGGTATATAGTCAACCCCTGCGTTCCAAATAGCATCTTTACGCGTTTTTAATACAATTGTGCCACCTATACCAAAGCCCGTGCTTAGGCCGTCTAATTTGACCCCTAAATAGAGTTGATTTTTTAACGGTTGTGATGGGTTATTATTTATAATTGTTTGAGGTCTTTTAATGAAATATTTTCCGTCGGCACTTACTAAACGACCCTGTGTTATTCCATAATTTAATTTAAACCACAAAAGGGAATCATTTACAATTGTTGCAGTATCAAATTTAGTAGCGAAATAATCGGCTAAAATCCTTAATGTGTCTTCAGATGTTAGTTTTGTCGGGACTGGGAAATAAATATTATTTGGATACCATTTTATCGACCCTGTATCTTTGTAATTCTGAATTATAATCGGTTTTAAATGTGCTATGAAATCAGTTGTATCAAACGGGGTTTTTACCGTGTCACTTTTTATAACCGGCGGCTTTGGTGTAAATGCATTTGTCAGCTGCCAACCGATTAACATACCGATTAATAAAAGTCCAACTACTGCAATCCAAGTCCATGTATTTGTTTTCATTTTATTGGGTGGCTAAAATAAATATTAGCAGCTGTTGCTATTAACATCAGTGCGGCAAAAATCCATTCAACGGTATATTTTTTTTCACTATTCCCTCCGTCGTGTTCAGATTTGAACCCTTCCAAACATAACAGTCTTTTTTCGTGGTTATCAATTTTACCCGACGTTCCCGTTTTTATTTCGTTTATATCTACGTTCAACCTTTCCATTTGCGTAGATATTTTTATCAACAGGTCGTGATCGTCTGCGTTTTTAACATTGGTAACCTTCAATGCTTCGCTCGCTGCGTTTGCTAACACTTTTGCTGCTGATTCTGCTGCTTGAGCAATAACCTTTGTGGCGCTTTCTGCTGCCTGAGCAATTGATTTTGTTGCATTGTCTGCTGCTTGTGCTATGTCGGTATTAGCTTTTGTTAATGGGGGCATATCTTATACTGTTTAATCCATAAAAATAGAAAAGGTAACTGTAAAATTTTAATTATTTTTGAAATGATCCAAATATTTTATAATGTATCCATGAAATACAGACCGTAACACATGACATTATTAAAATTAACTTGATATAAAACAGAGACTGAAATAAATAAATCGTGTGATCCATCAGTACAATTCCTGAAATAAACATCAAATTAAGTATTAAAACCCTATGCCATGCACAAAACCGACATCCTATTGATAGGAAATACCACATAATACTCGTGAAAAGAGAAACTCCGAATATAGGTGAAAGGGTACCATAGGTATTAAAACCCAATAACGAAAATAAAAAGGTGACAATTATTGCCAGATTAGTGACAATCGGCCACCATTTTATTATCGTTATTACTCGTTTCATGTTATTTATGGCCTCCAAGCGTTCCTGTTGGATCTGGCTTAACTGGATCCGTTGTCGTAACCTCTACTGATTTCGTATCTGCTATTTTTGCAGTATTTTGTTCAGCTTGCACGGTAAATGGTAATTTGGTATCTGTTGTTTTAATTACGGTTCCAGAAGGTACGCCCGCAATTGCTTTACTCGTTACACCAATTGCCGGACTTTGTGTTACAAGGGATGACATAAACAAAGCCACGAATGAAGCGTATTTTACAACTAGCGTGATTTGCACATTCCATAAATCAGGAATAGCAATCCCCGGAATCAAATTCAGTAAATCCGGTACCCAAGAAATGGCTATTAAAACCAGTGAAATAATCTGCCATATCTTAAAAAATAGAGGGCTTGAAGTAAATAATCTTTGGATGTTTTCTCCTAACCATTTTAGGATCATGTTTTGATTTGCATTCATAATGTTTATTTTTTAGGTTAATTATTATTTTAAAAAGTTGCCCCTACACATTTTATCCATGTGTCAGTTGCTGTGCAAATGAATATTCCTGTTGTGGTAAATCTTATTTCACCTGTCGTTCCGGTATCTGAAGATGAAGATGGGGCAGTGTTTAATGCAGATAATTTATATTGTGTTGCCTTAACCGTTGCTGAAAATGTACCATTGCCACTATCAATAGTTAAATTGGGAGTAAAAGACGAAAGACTTCCTTTTCCAAAAACAAATAAACCATCAAACCCAGATATCCTATAACCACCAATATCATAAACCATTTCCCCCTTAAGTGTTGGATACCCACTCCTCGATAATCTAAGCATTCCACCCTCTCCTAACCATATGTTTTGAAGAATAGAGCTACTGTTTTGATTTAAAATATAAGAATCAGAATTAGTGCTTCCATCTGCCATCAACCGTTGTTGCGATGTACCTCCAATTCTTATGAGAGAATCAGCGGTAATACTTTTGGATAATATAACATCCCCATATGTTTTAATCTTAGCATATATACTGTCCCCTTTTTGCGAAACAGCTTCAAATATATTTGTGCTATGATCTACGGGTGTACTTAAAATTAACCCTTTTTGCCCCTGCAAATAAGCATATGGGTCAGCATAATCTATATTAATTGTATTTTTTTGATTTTTAAAATCATAATTATTTGTTATTTTATTATAAACTACAGGCAAAGAATATCTATTGAATGCAAAAATATTGTTTGATGTCTTGTAATTTATATCAAATTGATATAAGTTGGCAAACCCATCACCCGGTATGTATGTATATAAATTAGTAGAATGTTTATATGATAGATCTGTTATTAAGCCTATAAAGTTGCCGCTTTCTAGCCTGGTTATCGTAGGATATCCATAAAAAATAGTTAAATTTGGGAATGGCCTATGATGACATAACTGTTCTTTCCACTCATTACTAAACGCGCTATCTGAAGACTGGATATATATATGTAAACTATCTTCTGTTGGCGAAAAAGAATTTAATTTTCTTGTTGTGGACATTGCAATTATATTTCCTCTAATGCTGTCCCAAACAATACATGGAGCCGAATGGCTAATACCCAATAGATTATTATTCATCTTAGTTCTTCCAAGATAATTCCATGTATTACCATTATCTGTACTACGATGCATGAAATAGGTACTATCTGGGATGCTTTCATCTCTACTTATAGCAATCATTTTATTATTTCCTATATAGGCAATAGCAGTTTCATCAATTCCTGTTCTTGTGCTTATTGTTGATTTATAACTCCAAGCATCACCGTTAGTTGATTCATATATTTGAATATCTGCTGTGCCATCTATTATACAATTATATTTACCATCTCCTGTTTTTATAATAGGTCCAAACGTCTGTGCATTTGCTATTGATGTTGATATAGGGGAATAAGAACTCCAGGATGCGCCTTTGTTGTCACTATAAATCCTTCCAATATCATTAGTATTAGCACTTCTATACCTTCTGAATATTAAAATGATCCTTCCATTCGTCGTCATTCCGCCTATCACATTTCTGTCATCGTAAGGAGAATTATATGTTGTAGTGTAATTTGTCCAGGTCATTCCTTTATCGTAAGAATATCTTTGGATTAACGCGCCACCCGTATCCTCTACGTGTAGATTATTGCTATCAATTCTTACCACATTAAAAAGTGTGTCACCTCCAATATTCAATATCACACCCTCAGCTATGTAATATTTTGTCAATAATGAGGGTATCCACCCACTAAAAGAATAGCCACCTGTATATTGATGAACAGAACTACCCTCCGCTACTGTATTGGATGTTAGACCGTAGTTGTTTTGTGAAGATGGGACAAATCCGTAAGGATCAAGCGTTGCCACTCCTCCTTGCTGGCCTTTTTCCGTTGCATTTATTTTTAAATTAAGCAAACTATCAACAATCGACCTCTTATAACCATAAGCGATAAGACTGTCTACGTACTTCTTTCGTGCTGCGGTATCATTTGCGCCAATTAAATAATAAGGCGAAATAATGCCTTTAAGCATGTTATACCTTTGAATTATTGGTACAGGTGTTTGAGCGTTCGCAAAAGAAAAGCAAAAAAGAAGTAAGATTAAAAGTAGTTTTTTCATGCCGTGACTATTTTAGTATAAATAATGTAAATCGTTTCAGTTGCTGCTAATGGATCGGAGGTGAATGTGATTTGTCCTGTATTGATATTTAGGGTAAACGTGCCGGCTCTCTGTGGTTGAATTTCCCTGTTTAATTGCACGATTGTCGCTCCGATTAATTCAGGTAAAATAATAAGTGTTTCGCCTCCACCCGCAATATATTGGGTTTCTAATGTTTCTTCATAATATTTCATATTAGTATTGTTTGGTAGTTGATAATAATTTGGTTGTGGTGTACCAATACTTTGCCCCTGCAGTTCTACAATAGAAAGCATGTTTCCGTTACCCATGACTGCGGTTGCATAAATATCTTTTATATTCTTTGATATGATGTTATTAGATAGCGTTTCATCCCAAATAAACGATTGCCCTGACATAGGCAAAACATTCACATTATCTACGCTATTGTCCTGAATGAATTTAGACAATAAATCCAAAGACCCATAACATTGAGCGCATAAATCCAGAATCGATTGACCACTGACACTATTAACTGTTAACATTTGGATCTACCGTTAAATTATTGTTTGCTTGTGTTATAATAGGCCTGGAGTTATATCCATCGGTTTGAAGTTGTATTTTCATGCTTCGGCTTAATTCTTGCTGAATGTTGCGACCTTTCAGATACGCCATAATCTTAATGCCATCGGTAGGGTTTTCCTTCCACCACCCCGGCCAAGCGTTTATAGTGTCGGCAATATGTTGATCATCGCTATCAGTAAGAACTAAGTCGTTATTATTGATAGTTAGATCATTTCCGGTTAACATTAAATCAGTTCTCATATTCCGTGCTGAATTAGTGGATTCTCAATATCACTTACTTTTGTCTCTGTAATTTGTTGACCATACCAGGGGACCAGACTTGTTTTTAAAACCGTTTCCGCTAAAGGTGTCCATGAAGCAAAGACTTTTTTAACATTATTCAAGTCTTTTTCAAGTGTGTTTAGTTTTTTAACCAGATCGCCAATTTTAATAAGTCCACCAAAAGATCCATCGTTAAGCTGAATTTTAGTTTTTGCATCGAGAGTTATATTTTCAATTTCAGAATACTGAGCAATATACGGCTCAATATTCATTGAAAAAATAACCTTAACGGTACTATTTAAAACAGGCTCCAATAAGATACCATCATCAACAACTGCCATTAATTTAACGTTTGGAAATTCATATTCCGTATGACCATCAATAACAGTACAGTTACAGATACGTTTCCCAATATCAACAGAATTGACAGTAGCATTAACATACGTGACCCGATCATCTTTATGTTGATCTGTCATTTTTCTTATCGCTTCGCTTATCGCCCTGTCACTCATCTTAAATTAGTTTTATTTCTTCCCTCCATCAGGCAGAAGTTAATAAGTTATTATTACCCCATTATGAAATACTGGCGACCCGTTGTGATCAAATAGAACAGCCTGTGATGGCTCTGTAAATGGAAATTGGCTACTGTTTTTCATATTTTTATTTATTTAATTCATTATTTCTCATAATAGTTTAAAATCGAGTTGAACCTCTTGTCTTATTCCTGAAAATCCTGCCTTATAATTTACCGACCTTACTTTGTAAAGACCGTTTCTTTCTGGCAATATATTGTCCTGAAGCTGCACATTGTCACCCATCCTTACAAATGGTATTCCAAATGTAGTAAACTTTCCTTTGAATCCAGTGTAATAATATTTTTTTAATTCTGTTAAAGCCAAACTTTTTAATTCATCAATAGATTTTGCAAACGGATACGGCATTGTCATCCTTTCGCCGCCGGTGTTTGGTGGGTATTCTTCACCTTTTTTCTTTATAAAATAGGTCGGTTCATCTGAACCATTACGAAGCGTCACCAAAACCTCCAGTCTTTCACACTTGGTTTTTTTGTGACCGTCTTTTGTCGTTTCGCCTGTCTCAGTCTCAATTTTATTAGAAGCCACAATACTAAGAACGATATCATCTTTTCGTTTATATTCTAAATCATCACTGATAATATTTTGCTGAAAAGTAAAGTTATATGTTTTTGCTTCGCTTTCAATATAAATCATAGACCCGACACGTAATTCGTTGCCTTTAAAATAAGACTCAAAATGATACTGCTTTCTTAGCCTTGCAAGAACCTCAGATACCGTTTCATTCCCTACCCGGAAAACCCCAAAAGTCGTTTTTGTTAAAGAATTAACTGTAAATTGTTCGTCTTTTGGTTTCCCTTCATTATATGGTTTGAATAAAAAACGCATTATATCTTCGAGAGTATCGGTTGCTTTAAATGTACGAATCGGACATGGTAATTGTTTTAAAATCCAGCTATTATCTTCTACTTTAAAATTGATAGGTTTTTTACTTGATACCTGGGAAATATAACCAACAAATAAATGAGTATTCGTTTTCGTGTCATACGTGCCCTCAGTTACTTCTTTTCCTTTCTTGAAGTACCTATAAGCATAGTCTATTGTAACTTTGTCACCACGCATTAAAATCGGCATAAACGAACTTTCAAATGTTTGATGTGCCCCTACATTTTGAAAGCCCCCAATATTACTATTTGAAAGCGGAACGAGTTTATTATTTTTATCCCTTACATAAAGATTTTTAGGTACTGTTATTTCGGCCTGATTTGTAAAATCTCTCCATGAATCACTGCATGACATTTCAACTACAAAATCAAACTTAATTACCTTATTTCTCAAAGGCGCTTCTTTGATTTGCGTTTTTTGTTCTATGGTTATATTTGTCAGTGCTCTTAACATTATAGTATGTTTAATTCTTGTGCAATATCCTGAATGGCGTTTAATGTAAATGCCTGGTAAGAATACCCGCCCTCGTCCTGCCCTAATGTGCGATCCTCAAAAACGATTGTATCAATATCCAAATTATTCAAATAAGCTGAAATAACAGGAATTGAAACCGGCGCCTTAATTAATCTTTTAAGTGCTGCGACCTCATCAATAGGATAGTGATTATTAGGTCCTGTTATTATTCCACGAAAGGATATTTGAGCGTCACCTTCTCCGATGTATTCTTTTACGGTTCCGGACCTACCTTGTATTTCTGTCTTTACGATATTTCTCGGAAGGGTAACGTCTACTAAAATAGCATCAAATTTCAATTTAGGTGTCGTTACCTCATTGTTTTGAGAATCGGTATAAGTTACGCTATCAAAAGTAACGTCTGTCATTACAGCGGTTCCAAGTATTGAACTACCTATCGGAGTGTCCCCGGCGTATGCCTGAATATCTGAACTCTGTAAATATGGATTATTACCTTGTATTTTTTTGCGTGCCTCACTTTGTGCAATTACCAGACGCTCGCCAACGGCCCTTGCGCCTGATAAACCAAGCCCCTGAATTGTCACACCTCCGATGATATAGTCTTTTGCCATACGTTAATAATCAGCAACCATTAATGAATCGTGAGTAGCATCGACTAAGATCTTACTGACCATTTCTTTTAAATCCTGTAAGCCTTCTTTAATATTTGTAGTTGAAATAGTAAACCCTGAAATTAATGGAGCGTTATAAGCTACGTGAATATTAATAGTTTTTTGACCTTCGGCTTTTGTCGCAGGTGTTTTGACTTCTTCAGCTTGTTTTCCTGTTGCGCCTAATTCCCCATCTTTGCCCGGGATTAGGCTTTTTGTTTTGGATGCCTTCGCTGCAGCTTGTGCATCTGAATTATTCCACGCATCATTAATGTTTTTGCCTGCATCCCTTACGGCGTTTACCGTATCGGTTAATCCTTTTGCAATTAATTTAGGACTGAAAGACAATGCGCCTGCGATTATTTCACCAAGCCCCCAAAATGCTTTTCCGGCTCCAACCGCAAACGCTTTTATGATTTGCCATGTACCTGCAAGCGCATTACCGAAGCCACCAAAATGATGTGTAAGTTTTAAAATACCTATAGTTAAAGCGGCGACTGCAATAACAACTTCAGGAATACCAGTTGACCAAAGAGCGGCACTAAATAGCCATGTTGCTGCCGTTGCCAGTGATGTAGCCAAAGTGACTGCGTTAAGAGCAATACCAAAACCCCAATAAACGATAGCAGTCCAGTTTGTAATAATAGCCATAGTTCCAATAGCAAGCGTAACGGCACCGATAACAATAAGAATATCACCAAGCAGTCTTTTGTTTCTTATAACCCAGTCGCTAAATTCTTTTATCTTTTCGATTAATACTTTAACTCCTTTTACAAAACCCTCTAATGCCGGCATAACAAAACCTAAAATTTGAGTTGCATATTCACCTACTGATAGTTTCGTAGTTTCCATTAATTTATTAAAACGTGCCACCGGGTCAGCATCAAACATTTTTTGCGCTACACCTGCATAACCAGACCCGGCTATGTCTTTCATCATTTCCTTTTGTGCAAGAATCAAATGACCGCTTTGCTGTAATTGTGTTATCCTTTTCTTTTCTTCTTCAGAAAAGATAACACCATAGCGTTGCATCTTTTGAAGCCCCTCTATTGGGCTGTTCAATGCTTTGCCGTACATTATCCCGGTCTCACTTAATCCGTGGCCTGTTTGCTTTGCAATGTCAGCAACAAGCCCCATAGACTGTTGAAATACATCTTTTGTGATTGAAGGGAAAGTAAGAAGTTGTGAAGCCATATCCGTGACCTCAGATTGAGTGGCCTGAATATGACTAGCTAGTCCTTTAGAAAAGTTTTGAATTTCTTTTAATGACATTCCGGCTTTTTCTCCGGTGGCAGTTAAATTTGCTTCTACCTTAGCTGTTGCTTGCTCAAGTTGGTGGAATGCTTCGAAACTTTCTTTGCCAAATTGGATAATCTGATAAACACCAAATGCAGCACCCAAAGCAGCCCCCACGCTTAGTGCCATAGACTTAACACCACCCAAAGCCCCTTCCATCTTTTTAACGTGACCTGTTGCCCCGTCAATAACCGGAGACATTTGATCTTTTAAATTCAGTACATAGTCAACTACATTTGCCATTACGAGAATTTAACTTGGTGTATTATTTCAAGATAGAATTTAGTTTGTCCCCAAATCTCAATAAATTCATCCTCTGTCATTTTATCCATTTCTGATTTGCTTAAACGGAAATGGCAGCGTATTAGTGCTGCCATTCGTGTGTACATAGCACTCGAATTATTAACTTCGTAGTGTGCTATTTTTTTTTAAACGTGTTCTGAATGACATTGATAATTGGAACGCACATTCCGGTCATGCCTAATCTGTAAGCGTCACAATCGGGACTTTCATTGTATGTGCGGGGGTCTGAGTCTTCTTTCAGTGTAATTGCCTGTCTGAGTTCATCGCCTGCCAGGAACGGTCCTGTTGTGGTAATTTTATCCATCGTTGCAATTTTCTGAATGTAATTAGGCTCTTTAAGAAACCCAATTACCTTTTCGCCTGTTTCTGAAATACCTACATAGGCGTGAACTTTTGAAACTCCGTACTTCTTTGAAAGCTCGATACACTTTTCTTCGATCAAGTCATTGAATGCTTTCTCTTCAACCTCTTTTTGCTGTTCAGCTGTTAATTCAACTTCTTTCTTCATTATCTATCGATTTGAGCAATGATTAAAGGAATCTTAACAGTCAAGGCGGTGTCGCCTTGTTTTGCGTTAAAAGGGTTTTCAAGAAACTCACAAGAACGAAGCACGTCAACAGTTGCATCGGCTATCGAGTTACCGTAAGTAACAGGAATATCAAACCAACCAATTGACAAAGGGTCACGGTTTGGAGCGGCTGCAATAACTTTCTTCCATTCATCCAGGTAGATTTCAATTGATCCATCGGCCTCAATCTTACCATAACCACGACTTACCGGGCGTTGACCTGCTCCGTAATTATTGGTTTTATTTTGTTTTTCCTTATACTCGATATTTGTGATACCAGCAACAGGAACGCCAAACAAATTGAATGTTATCGAAGCCCAACTATATGATTCTCCGTTTATTAAAGGTGTCATAGTTTTTTATTTAAAAGATATTGGAACTTGAATATTGCGAGCTATTCCGTTTTCGTTCAGCTTCACGTTAACGATAAGTAAACTTGTCGATACGACGTTTTGAGTAGGATCAATATAGACGTCATCTTTTACAACTTCGCCTAAATCCTGATCACGTGCCATTTGATACAAAGGCTGCAATGCCTGACTTTCAAGAAATGCTATCGTAGTAGCCGCAAGCGTACCGTCCGAGTTCTTTAATAACTTACTTTTCAGATAAGGAATTAAAGCCGCGTAAATACCTCTTATTGCTTTGTCGATTACCCGATTGTCATTAATGTAGGCATAGTCTGAAGTAGTTGAAATAGCGCAATGATTGTCGTTAAAAAATGTACTTGCAACACCTACGTATTTTTGACCAAAGATGTGACGTTTTGCATCAATAGCATCTAGAGCAGAATCAGTTAACAGTGGATCTGTTAAAAGTTGACCATTAGCAAATGCCGGTATGTCATTTTCAAGTCCGTTACTGATTGAGAACTTAGAAGGTTGCCCGAAGTCTTCAGATACAGCACTAAGTGAAAGCATGCCCAGTGCAATTCCTAATTGTGTAACCGATTTCCCGGTAGTCAAATAAAGAAATGCGCCTAAAGCACCACCGTCCTGACCAATAACTGAACTTGCTTTGTTTGCTGTTAAAGTTGAAAGGTCGGCTATTCCTGTAATGTCTGTCTGAGCTTTTAAATCGGCTGCATATAGAGCGGAAAGGGGCTTGTGACGTGCATCATTTGAAACTTTGATAACTCCATCAATAAGGGTAAGATCACCGCTTGCGTAGGCCGCAGAATCCTTAAATATACCTACCTGACGTAAACTTCCGTTTGCTGCTGTTTGCAAAGTAGTAATTTCCGCAAACGTGTAAGGACTTGGAACTGGAAAGAAACCGATCCATAGCTGTGAGTTTGGATTTGCTCTGAAATATTCAGCAATATGATAATGCCATACAGCTTGTTTTGAAGCGGCCCCTGTTGCAAATTGTGTTAACGTTCCTGCCAGTGTTGCACCGGCTGAAAGAGTAACCGTTATCGGACTACCTGAATTTAAAAAGATACCCAAACCAGCACGAGGTCTTATTGTTACCGTTGCGGTTGAATCGCTTGCAGTGTAACCATGTACCAATGTACCGGCGTTAATTGCTGCTGCAATCGCAATACCTACCTTGTCAGGCGTATTATCTCCCACTACTTTCGTGTAGGTTCCCAGGTCAACAACAACACCAAATGGCTCAGTAACCTTAATGTTAATCGTATCACCACTGGCTCCAGCGCCTGTTACCAAATACGTTCCGGTTGCTTTTGTCTCATCTGAATAGTCGGCCAAAATACCGAGGTTTTCAGCATCCACAATTCCAAACAGCTGCTTAATATTTTTAATAGTTGTAAATCCTAAAGGCAAAGAAGCGGTGTAAAGAATAAGACCGGAAATAAAATCCTGACCGGCGGCTACTCTTTGGCTTGCTCCCTGACCTTTTATAAATGTTATATCACCTCTCATTATTTTACTTTTTTATTGGCTTTCGCCTGT